>ERZ1370068.5212-contig-4244_pt1 | contig 79050 bp, 81 predicted proteins | sample MGYA00561227_ERZ1370068 | MGnify/ENA primary metagenome ERZ1370068 (study PRJEB38410, sample SAMEA6850437) | metagenome | study: Metagenomic assessment of the ecological functions of the soil: analysis of the soil microbiota associated with the... | reverse complement strand
CAGTTACGTATTGCTGGGGACGGGAGCGCGTCACGAAGCAGGAGGTCGGCCTGGCCGCCTACGCGATCGTCGGCATCGCCTTCACGGTGTTCTGCCTCTGGACGTCGATCTTCTTCTGGGAAACGATCTTCGGTGGGTTGATCTCGCAGTTGTGGAATGGGGGCGTCATCGGCAAGGCACTCTCGTCGTGCTCGGACTGTTCATCGCGGGCCCGATCCTGCGTGGGCTGATCTCGCTCGCGCGCGCGGCGAAGAAGGTGATGAGCCTCCTCGACAAGGTACGCTTCCGGCTCCAGACCCGGTGGCGTGTGAAGCCGCCGAGCTGCTCGACCGGTCGGCGATGTTCGACGACCTCCCCGGGGACGATGCCTCTCGGATCTCGCCGGCCGCGTGAACCTGAGGGTACCCTGCGGGCGAAGCCGGTCTTCCGGCAAGGGTCGACCGGATGCCTTCTTCATCGTCTCGCACCGGAAGCCCTGGAGGTCCCTGAGGATGGATCTTGAAACCGGGAAGGAGCGAGTGATCCGATACCCTCGCGCCGGGCGATACGTTCGGCGAGCTCGGGCCTGATCGACGGTGCTCCCGGGCCGCGACCGTGCGCCCGCCGCGGATTCGCAACTGTTCGAGGTGGACGAGAGCACCTTCTCGACCGGCTCCCTGTCGGACATGGCGCATGTTCCCGAATTCCAGCCGACGTTGCAGCAAGCCGCAGAGCTCCGCGAGCTTCCGCCATTCGCGTCACTCGGCTCGACCGAGATCGCCATGATTCTCGACCACGGACGATGGCTGAGCGTCGCTCCCGGTGAGGTCTTCGTCGAGCAGGTCGTCGGGCGATGCCTTCACGTGATCGGGACCGGTCAGGTCGAGGTGATCCGTGATGGGCAGATGGTCAGCACCTTGGGGCCCGGAAGCCACTTCGGCGAGGTCGCACTGCTGGCTGACGATGCCTAGAACCGCGACTGTGATCGCTCGGACCCCGACGCGCGTCTTCAGACTCGACGGTGAGGGGTTCGATCAGGTCGTTGCGGGTGCCTTCCGACGTGGCTCGCTCGCACAGGCGGTCATCGTGGCAGAACCTCGCAGCACTGAGCCGAGCGAAGGAACCGCGAATGGATTGCTGGCATTGCCGGAAGACGGCGGTGGAAGCTGCCGTTTCTGCGGACGGGGCATCTGCGCCGATCACGTGGAAACGCTGCCGTTCGTTCTCGAGCTCTTCCGGTCACATGACGTCACGCAGGCACTCATCGTCGAGGACGCCCTCTTCTGTGGCGCCTGCTCCCCGCGACCAGATCCCCTCGCCCTCCCGAGCTCGATCAGGAAATGTGACGTGCGTCACCCTCAGAGTGGTGACGGGGGTCACGGGACAACGCGTGACGGGCAGCGCAGTTCCCCGGGCGGCCTGAAGGACGAATGCGCATGGCAGGGAAGATCCGATGTCCCGAACCGATGGGACCTGGGGGATCAGGGAGGTGAATCAAGTGGCGGATAAGAAGATCACTCCGAAGGCCGCATCGTCGACGAAGACGTCGAGCACCGACACGGCAGCCCGCGTGGAGAAGAAGAGTCTGAAGCGGCTCAAGAGTCAGAAGAAGGGCAAGTAAGCGTCACCCCACCGATCTTCGAACGAGACGCCAGCCCCTGGCCGGTCTCGTTCTGCTGCGAGTCGCTCCCTGAGGTGACATGGGTAGGCTACGCGCCATGGGGAGGGTGTTGGCGTCCGAGCTCGAGGCGATGATGGCGCGCACGCCCCTGTTCGCGAGTACCCCGCCCGAGGTGATCGGCGCACTGGCGGAGCGGGGAAACACCCGGAGCTACCGACGCGGTACCTACCTGTTCCATCAAGGAGATCCCTCGCCGGAGGTGTTCTTCCTGACAGACGGCGGGTGGGAGATCAGCTCCGGCCTCTGCGAACGGACAACGACAGCTTCATGCAACCCTGGACTCCCCACAGTTCTTCGGCGAATCTCGGCGTGCTGGGGAGATGCCGAGAACCGCGTCCGCCCTCTCTCGAGAGGAATCCTCAGTCTGGGTCGTGCCCTCGGAGACGTTCCTGGAGTTCGTCAACGGGCAGGCGTCGGCCTCCAGGGCCATCCTACGAGCGCTGGCTCGCCAAGTGCAATCACACCAGGCCTCTTCGTCGAGGACCCTCTATCTCGACCTGAAGGGCCGGGTCGCCAAGCGTCTCCTCCAACTCGCTCACCCATCGCTCGACGAGCTCCCCGGACGGGGCTCATCGTGCTCTCGGTCGTGACCCATGCGGACCTGGCGAGCCTGTGCGGCGGCAGCTGAGAGAACGTGACGCGGATCCTGTCCGACTTCCAGCGCCGCGGCTTCGTCGAGCCGCGACGGCCAGTCGGTTCGTCCTGCTGAAGATCAACGGCCTCGCGAAACTCGCCGGGCTCTGAGCGCGATGACCTACCGCACGCTCCGCCGCCGGATGAGCGAGGCGACCGCCGCCCACGACTGGCTCGTGAAGCGGATCGCGCTTCGTGCTGGGCCTCGCCTTCTCGGCCCTCGCCGTCGCTGGCGCGGGGTGATCGTCACCGCGCATCGCCAACATCGGCGACAGCGGAGGCGCTCCGCAGGCCACGCCAGTCACGGTCGGGTTCCTCGAGGTGACCCGCGGGTTCGCGATGGTGCTGTTCGCGCTGTTCGGCTTCATCGCGTTCGGGGTGGGGTGGTTCTTCGCGCGGCGACACGGTGAAAGGGTGGTTCACCCGGCGACAAGCGGAGCGCATCGGTCAAGGCGTTCGGCTCACCCGCCGATCGCGGACATCGAGCGCTCGGGCTGCTCGAAGTCCGGATGGTTGATCCGGTGGCCGGACCACTTGCGCCACACGTTGCGGCGGATCAAGGCTCGACGAGCTCGTCGTCGGTGGCGCCGTCACGGAGCGGCCCCTGCGAGATCCGGTCTCCTCCAGCGCGAACAGGCAGGCTCGCACCTGCCCCTCCGCCGTGATCCGCAGGCGGTTGCAGGACTCCGCAGAACGGTTCGGTGACGCTGCCCGATCACACCGATCCGCCGGGCGCGCCGTCGGCGAAGCGATAAGCTCGTCGCGGGCTCGGCGTCGGGGCCCTCGGGGACGAGCGGGTAGACGGCGTCGATCGCCTCGAGGATCCCTGGCCGACGAGACGACCTTCGCGCGCTCCCACGCGTGCTGCGCGTCGAGCGGCATGTACTCGATGAACCGGACCGATGTAGCCGCGCTCCCTCGCCCAGCGCGCCAGGTCGACCACCTCGTCGTCGTTGGTCCCGCCGATCACCACGCAGTTGATCTTGATCGGGACCAGGCCGGCCTCCTCGGCGGCCGCGAGGCCTCGCCAGCACGCGATCGAGCGCGTCGCGACGGGTCATCTCCTCGAACCGGTGCCGCAGCAGCGAGTCCAGCGAGACACGTCACGCGATCCAGCACCCGCCTCGGCGAGCGGTCCGCGGCGAGACGGTCGAGCAGCACGCCGTTCGTGGTCATCGACAGGTCGGATCTCGGGCGCGGACCTCTCGGAACATCCGGATCAGGGTGGGTAGGTCGGCCGCGGACGGTGGGCTTCGCCACCGGTGACCTTGACCGAGCGGATCCCAGTCAGGTGGACGAACAGACCGAGGAGCCTCGTCAGCTCCTCGAACGTCAGGATCTCGTGCTTGGGGAGCCAGGGACGAGCCCTCTCGGCCGGCATGCAGTAGGTGCAGCGGAAGTTGCAGCGATCGGTCACCGAGATCCGGAGGTCGTCGGCGACCCGGCCGAAGCGTGTCGACCAGGGGGCCCTCCGCGCGGGGGAGGGACGACGGCGGCTGCCAGACATCCATGCGAACCCCAGCCTACTCCCGCCGAGCCGTTCGAGCCCTCCGGCCGGCTCGGCCGGCAGGAGACCCTTCGAGGGTCTCGAGCGCCGAGGCCGAGGGCGGCGTCTCGCGAGGAGCCCCCGGCCATCCTCCGGCCGGTCGCCGAGCTGAGCAGGAACGCCGCGAGCGGCGTAGATCCTGCGTTCCGACGCGGTGCGCGACGTCCCGGGCCGAGCCGAGGAGCCGGGTGGTCTCGGCCGTCGGTCAGGGTTCCTCCCCGAGCGCCGCCGCCAATCGGTCACGATCCACGCGTCCATCGAGTGCTCCCTCCGTGGATCCGCCCGGTGCTCGGGCCGTAGTGGTCGGTTCGCGGTTCGTGTCCGCAGTGGCGGTTCGCGGCCACCGTAGTAGCGGACGCGCGCGCTGGCGCGTCTGGCGGGATGGGCCCGTGAGCGGCATCCGCGCCGCTGTCGTGACGGTCTCCGACGGCGTCTCCCAGGGAACGCGAGCCGACGGCTCGGGCGATACGCCGCTTGAGGCCCTGCTGCGCGAGGCGGGGTTCGACGTCGAGGCTCGGACCGTGGTAGCCCGACGATCGCCCCGGCGATCGAGCACCGGCCTGCGCGAGCTGGCGGATTCGGGAGCGATTCGCGCTCGTGGTCACCACCGGCGGGACCGGGTTCGGCCCGCGGGACGTGACCCCCGAGGCCACCCGCGCGGTGCTCGAACGCGAGGCGCCCGGCCTCGCCGAGCTGCATGCGGCGCGAGGGCCTTCGGCAGAGCGCCGATGGCCGCCCTGTCCGCGGGCGGTGGCCGGCTCGCTGCGGCGCAACCCTGATCGTGAACCTCCCCGGCATGCCCGAAGGGCGTCCGCGAGAGCCTCGGGGCCCTGCTGCCGGTGCTGCCCCACGCGGTCGAGCTGCTCGGCGGCCGGACGGGAAGCACCCGACCGGCCACGTCGACGGCGACGATGCGAAGACGACGGGGTCGGTCGCGCTCGGCTCGGTGGAGGCCAAGGCGGTCAAGGTGCACGCGCTCGCCGCCCGCGCGGTCGGGAACTCGATGCGATCGTGCCCGGCGGCGAGGTGCACGGGACGCTCGGGTGCGCCGGAGTTCGACGAGGCGGCCGTCCGCGACGCAGCCGAGATCATCTTCGCGTCGGGCCGACCGGTGACCCGCACCTACCACCACGAGCTCCGGCGACGTCGAGGTGTCACCTGGAGCCGTCGCACCGGACGCCGACGCTCGTCGTCGTCTCGGCGACCGACGTCGCCCGCGAGCTCGCGACGCTCGCGCCCGGGCTCGGGTTCGCGCCGGTCCTGGTCGAGACGCGTTCGGAACGCGTCACCGACGCCGACGCTCGCTCGATGCACGTCGCGCGCGAGCTCGAGCGAGGTCGGAGATCGACGACGAGACCCGCCTGGGTGCTTCACCGACCACGACGCACCGCGGGATCGCCCCGACGCGCTCGCCGTCGCGCTCCGTTCCCGGCGCGGTTCGTCTGGCGTGATGGGAAGCCGGCCGCCACGTCGGCCCGTACGTCGACGAGCTCCGTGCCGAAGGGTTCGGCGACGAGGACTCGCGCGGATCCGCTCCCCGCTCGGTCTGGACCTCGGCGGACGCAGCCCCGCCGAGATCGCTCTGTCGATCGCCGCGGGCCTGGTGGCCGACGGGCAGCGATCGCGCGGCCGGATGGCTCGACCGGTGAGCGCCGCCCGTCGGAGCGCCGCGGCTCGCGTCCGGCGAGTGCCGCGGGCCGGAACGCCGCCCGCTCCAGCCGGCGTACATCCGCCGCAACCGCGCCAGCCTGGACACCGCGAGGCGGACGAGTACCAGCGCGAGCACGCGGTCGCAGCTCAACCGGTTCGACCGTCCGACGTGTGGGGTCTGGGGGATCTCGGAGTCCGAGCTCGACATCCTCGGCGACGTCGCCGGCAAAGACGTGCTCTGAGTTCGGGTGCGGCGGGGGCCAGTGGTCGATCGCGCTCGCTGCGTCGCGGGGCGCGCGCGATGGGTCTGGACCTGTCGGTCCGTCAGCTCGCCCACGCCCGGCGACTGGCCGGCGAGGCCTCGGAACGGGTGCGTTCGTGAACGCCAACGCCGAACGCCGACCCCGTTCCCCGACGCGAGCTTCGACATCGCGTTCTGCGACCACGGCGCGATGACGTTCGCCGATCCGTACCTCACGGTGCCCGAGGTCGCCCGGCTCCTTCGTCCGGGCGGGGTGTTCGCGTTCAACATCGCGAGCCCGCTGATCTGGCTCTGCTGGGGTGACGGCGAAGTATCCGCCCGGACCCGAGGCTAGGTCCGCAGCTACTTCGCTGCCTGCGCCGCGAGACGTGGGAGACGGTCGAGTTCCAGTTGCTGCGTACGGGAGTGGATCCGGCTGTTCCGCTCGAACGGGTTCGAGGTGCTCGACCCTGGTCGAGCTCCGGCCGCCGGCCCGTCCCCGCACCACCTATCCTGATTTCGCGCCCCTAGATTGAGCTCGCCGCGTGGCCACGCGGCGAGAACATCTGGAAGCTGCAGAAGCTCGGATGACCGCCGCGGACGACACGCCGAGCCTTGGCCGAGACCGTCCTGAGGTCGGCCCGGGGTCCAGCCCCGCGTGGCGGTCGTCCTCGCGGTGCTGGCGCTCGCCTGGAGTTCGGTGGCGCTCCCCGAGGTCCGCGGTCAGGAGGACGCCACGCCCGAACGTGATCGTGATGCGTGACGGACGACCAGTCGGACGACTCGATCCCGAACCCCCTACGAGGTGGGATGCCGTACACCGCAACGGCGGGCTGTCGATCCGAACGATCACTGGATCGTGTTCGAGAACGGAGTACGTGAACACCCCGCTGTGCTGCCCCCTGGCGCGCGACGATGTTCACCGGACGGTTCTCGCGCCACACGGGCGTTCGGGACAACGAGGACGCGCAGCTGTTCGACGACGAGCTCGACGCTTGCGACCTGGCTCCACGACGCGGGCTGCCACCGGGGCTGGTTGGCGAGTACCTCAACCTGTGATCCGTTCGAAGAGCCCGCCTATGTCTCGCAGGGCTGGGACCGGTGGTGGGGGCGCGAGCACGGCCCGGTGACGAGCCTGTACTACGACTACTCCATGTTCGAGCAGGACCACGTCGTCCCCTACGGGGCACACCGCCGCCGACTACGCGACCGACGTCCTGGCCGACGAGGCGACCGAGTTCGTCCGCGAGGCGCCGACGGACGGGCCGTACTTCCTGTGGTTCGCGCCGACGGCGCCGCACCCGCCATGGGTGGCGGCGCCGAGGGACGAGGGGGCGTTCGCGGACCTCGCGGTGCCCACGCCACCCTCGGTGGGGAGGCCGACGCGTCTCCGACAAAGCCGGCCTGGGTCCGCGCCCTCGCCCCGATGGACGACGTGCAGCGCGCGACGCAGCGCCGGCACCGCCGGCGAGTCGGCACGCCGCGCTGCTGGCGGTCGATGACGCGATCCGGGGATCATGGACGCGGTTCGAGCCCGCGGTGAGCTGGGGAGACGATCGTGGTCTTCACCTCCGACAATGGTCTCGCGTTCCGGCGAGCACCGGTGGACCAAGAAGAGGCTGTCCGTACCAGGCCTGCTTGGGCGTCCCCTTCACTGATCCGGATGCCAGACGCCGCGCACCGCACCGAACGCGCGATCGTCTCCGCGGCCGACCTCGCCCCGACGCCATCGCCGAGCTCACGGTGCGACGCCCTCGACGGACGCTCGACGGCGTCAGCCTCGTCCCGCTGCTCTCGACCGGCAGCCGGGCCGGACTGCCGGGCGAGGTGTTCGCCGAGTGGGTGGGCGACAAGGCGATCCCGGCGTGGTGGGAGGTCCGCACCCGTCGGTTCGCCTACATCGAGCTCGGGACCGGCGAGACGCGAGCTCTACGGCCTGCGGGACGATCCCTACGAGCTCGTGAACGTCATCGACGCGCCCGCGTTCCAGGCCGACGTCTCGCGGCCTCGCCGCGACGCTCGAGACGTACCGGAGCGCGTGAAGCACGTCGCCGCGGTCGCCCTCGGGGCGATCCTGCTCGTGGTGCCGGTGACAGCCGGCGTCCCGGCCTCGGCCGCGCACGCACGAGCGTCGGCTTCGAGACTGGGGCGCCCCCCGACATCGTCCTGATCGTGACCGACGACCAGCGCTGGGACACCCTGTGGGCGATGCCGATCCTGTCGGAGCGACTCGCCGGCCGGGGCGTGACGTTCCCCGACGCGTTCGTCGTGAACCCGCTCTGCTGTCCCAGCCGCGCTGAGCATCCTGACCGGCAACTACTCCCACACCCACCTCGTCTACCGACGAAATCCCGCCGTTCGGTCGGTTCGAGTGGATTCCACGACTGGATCGACGCTCGCGACGTGGCTGCACGACGCGGGCTACCGGACGGGGCTGTTCGGCAAGACATCGACGGGTACCAACACGCTGGCGGTGACCGGCTACGTCCCGCCAGGTTGGGACCGGTGGGTGGCGTTCGTGCATTCGGCGCCGGTGGACTACACCCTGACGATCGATGGGGCCCTCCACGCGTTCGGGCACGGTCCGGGGGACCATTCGACCGAGGTGCTTGCGGACGAGGCGGTCGCGTTCGTCCGGGACACGACCGGGCCGCTGTTCCTCGGAGCTCGCGACGTCGGCGCCGCACGAACCCGCGATCCCGTCCCCGGGCGACGAGGGACGCGTTCGCCGACCTGCCGCCGGCACGTCCGCCCTCGTTCGACGAGGCCGACGTCTCGGACAAGCCTGCTTGGGTCCGCGAACTGCCCCGGTTCACGGCCTCGCAGGAGGCGGCGATCGACGCCTTCCGGACGGACCAGTACCGGTCGCCCCTCGGCGTGGACCGAGCGCTCGGCCGGGTGCTGGACGCCCTCGAAGCCGCCGGCCGGCTGGAGAACACGCCGATCGTGTTCACCTCGGACAACGGGGATCCAGCACGGGAGCATCGGTGGACCGAAGAAGGAGGCGCCGTACGAGGAGTCGATCCGCGTCCCGCTCGTGGTGCGCTGGGACGCCGCCGGGTGGACGCCGGGGACGAGCCTGCCCCGCGTGCTCGCCCTGAACATCGATCTCGCGCCGACGATCGCCGACGCGGCGGGTGTCCCCCATCCGCCGACCGGACGGCCGGAGCCTGCTCCACGGTGCTCGGGGGCGATCGCGGTTCGTGGCGCTCGGACTTCCTGATCGAGCACATGGAGGGCACGAACCCGATCCCCACGTTCTGCGCGGTCCGTTCGAGCGCTGGACGTACGTGTGCGGTACTCGACGGGCGAGGAGGAGCTCTACGATCTCGCCGCCGACCCGTACGAGCTCGACAACCTGGCCGGGGTGCCCGCGTCGCATCCGGTGCTCGAGCGGCAGCGGGCGCGTCTGCGCGAGCTGTGCTCGCCGGTGCCGCCCGGGTTCGGGACCGGTCGGGCACGAGCGTCCCGATCGGGCTGACCGTGCTCGGCGGGCTCGTCCTGGTGGAGGCGCTGGCGTCGCGGAGGAAGCGCGATGTTTCACGGGGCTCCTCGATAGGGTAGGCGGCCATGAGCGCCCCTCCGGACCAGGTTCGCGCGTCCCGATCCCGCGCAGGCGGCTGCGGTTCGACAAGCGGCGGGCCGCACGGCGTCGGGGCTTCGCGGTCGTCCTCGGCGTGCTCGCGATCGCGATCGCGGCGCTCGGATCGGGCCTCGACCCTGCGCGATGAGGAGCGGGCAGCGACCGGACCCTCGGGGGACCTCGCCGACGACCGGTTCGAACGGCGGGACGGGTGCCGGCGGGTCCTCCGGCAACGGTGGCGGGACGATCGTCCCCGGCCAGACGCCGATCGAGCACGTCGTCTTCATCGTCAAGGAGAACCGGACGTTCAACAACTACTTCGCGACCTACCCGGGTGCCGAGGGCGCGACGGAGGGTGGCACGATCAAGTGCACGGAGGACGGTGCCACGACGGTCCGGTCGTCCAGCTCACCAAGGGCCCCGACATCTATCCACACGATCTGACCCACTGCTTCCGGTGCGGCCTGACGGCGATCAACGACGGCAAGATGAACGGGTTCAACCGGATGAACGGCCCGATCCCGCAGTCGACGAACGCGGACCTGTACGGGGCCGACCTGACGAACTACTCGTACCTGGACCGCGACGGCGTGCCGAACTACTGGGCGTACGCCGACCGGTTCGTCCTGGCCGATCACTTCTTCACGCCGATGTACGGCCCGACGCTGCCGGAACATCTGTACGCGGTGGCCCGCGCAGTCGAACTTCATCGTCGACAACAAGTCGACCACCGACCACGAGGGCAACTACTGCGACGACCCGACCGAGGACGCGACCCGGTTCGACCCCCACGAGGCCCGTCAGCACGCGAACCAGATCATGCGGCTCGAACGCGAGATCACGGCCAACGGGTCCAACGTGTACGACATCGCGGACTTCTGGGACAGCATCCGCCTGTGTTTCGACATCCCGGTGCTCCCGGACCAGCTCGAGCAGGACGGCATCCCGTGGAAGTACTACGCGAGCGAGAACGCGTGGATGAACGTCATGCAGATGATCAGGCACGTGCGGTACGGGCCGATGTGGGACAAGGTCCAGGAGCCCGCGAACTTCGTCAAGGACGTGAAGCGCGGTGAGATGCCCGCGGTCTCGTGCATCATCCCCCGAGTCCTACAACGAGCACCCCGGCGCAGGGAAGAGCACGTGCGCCGGCGAGAACTGGACCGTGCAGCAGGTCAACACGATCATGCGGAGCGAGTACTGGCGCTCGACCGCGATCGTCGTGGTCTGGGACGACTTCGGGGGTTCTACGACCCGGTCGCGCCTCCGCAGTTCGACGTCATGGGTCTGGGCCCGCGGACGCCGGCCCCGATCATCAGCCCGTACACGCGGCAGGGCTCGAACCCCGACGGCGGCTCCGTGGACAGCACGACCTACGAGTTCTCCTCGGTGCTCGCCTTCATCGAGCAGCTGTTCGGGCTCGACCCGATGACCGACCGGGATGCCCAGGCCGACCCGCTCCGGGCGCGCGTTCGATTTCGAGCACCCGAACTTCGACAAGCCGATCCTGCCACTGCGGCAGGACTGCCCGTACGGCACGTCCACGTCGCAGTTCGCGTCGGCCTGGCCGTTCCTGCGGACGATCGGCAAGCCGGGCGACTAGCCGTCGGGGAACTTCGGGCCGACGCAATCCGTGCGGAGCGGGAGCGGGTCCGGGGGCCGCGGTGCCTGGTCGAAGTCGAACGCCGACAGCAGCGGCGTCGCGTCGCGGTCGCGGTGCGTGAGCTGGGTGAGCTTCCAGTTGTCCTCGACGAACCGCAGCACGCTGGAGAACTCTCCGAGCTCGTGGCTCACGAACCCCTCCTTCGCGTACGGGCCGATCACCAGCAGCGGGACCCGGATCCCGAACCCGAAGTCGTCGACCTGGGGCGGGGGCACGTGGTCGTAGAAGCCGCCGTAGTCGTCCCAGGTGAGGAAGATCGCGGTCGAGTCCCACTCGGGGCTCTCCATGATCGCGTTCACGATCTCGGTGGTCCAGTTCTCGCCGTGGCACATGCTGTACTCGGGGTGCTCCGAGAGCTCGAACCGCGGGGTCACCCACGTGACCGGCGGCAGCAGCCCCGAGCGCACCTGCTCGGCGAACGCGTCGACCGGGAAGATGTGCGTCTGCCAGTACGCCTCGTTCTCGCGGACGTGACGGACCGCGTCGTAGGCCGACCACAGGTAGCCGTTCTGGTACTGGGTGGCCGCGTAGTAGGCCCAGGGGATCTTCGCCTCGCTCAGCAGGTCGCCCTCGGTGAGGAAGTCGAAGCACGGCGGGACCTTCTTCTTGACGCCCTCGCTGTCCACGACGACCGCGTACCCGTCCTCCATCGAGTCGCACCCCCACGCCTTGAACAGGCCGGTCCCCTGGTGGCGTTCGCGGAGCTTGTCGATGTCCTGGTACACGTTCTCGTGCGTTCCGCCGGACTGCGCGGCGATCGTGTACAGGTGGTTCGGGAACGACGGTCCCTGCGCGCTCGCGAAGAAGTTGTCCCCGAGCACGTACGACGAGGCCCACGACCAGTAGTTCGGCAGGTCCCCGGGCTGGTACTGCGTGTAGGCGAATCGATCCGCCGTCTCGCTGATCGTGGCGAACCCGTCCATCTTGCCCTCGTTCCAGGCCTGCAGCGCGCAGTCGTAGCAGTGGCGGATGTCCATATCCAGCCGATCGACCGCCGGGGTCAGCGTCCGGGGTTCGCCTTGGTCCATCCCGACCGTGACGCCGTTCGCGCCCGGGTACATCCCGAACATGTTGTCGAACGTGCGGTTCTCCTCGATCACGAACACCACGTGCTCGATCGGCGTCGCCGTGTCGAACGCGTCCGCGTCCACCGCGGCCGGCGCCTTCCCATAGTCGAGCGGCGGGAGCGGCGTCCAGTCGGGTGCGTCGTCGCCACAGGAGCTCCCGACCAGCGCGAACAGGAAGGCGAGGGCGGACACACGCAGGAGGGTTTTGGGCATGGCCGCTGACCCTATCGCAGCCCCCGTGGGTTGGTTCGTTGCGCAACGCCCCCGCTGACGGGATGATGCCCTCTCGGGCGGTGGAACCCGCCCGGCGAAAGCCTAGAGGAAGGGAGACGACATGCGACGGTTCGCCATGGTGCTGTTGGCCGCGATGGTGGGGATGCTCGCGGCGGGCTCACGTCCGCGTTCGCGGGGACGGGGATCATGCAGGAGGAGACCGTGGTCTTCGGCGAGCACACGCTGAAGGGCAGGAACCTCGACCTGGTCGGGGAGGCCCACGACTTCAGACCCGGCGACCGCTACATCTTCCGCAGCGAGCTCACCGACGCCCAGGACGCGGTCGCGGGTCATCTGTTCGTCGACTGTTCGGTGCAGTTCGCGAAGAAGGACTCCTGCTCGCAGCATCTACGAGATCCCCGCACGCGGAACGGTGACGGCCGAGGGCCTGATCCCGGTCTCGCAGCTCAAGGTCGGCGGGACCTGGGTGCTCGCGATCACGGGCGGCACCGGCGAGTTCGAGAACGTCGGGGGCTCCGCGACGGTTGAGATCGTCGACGACACGGGCAACAGCGAACACACCCTGCATCTGTTGCCGTAGCGGCGACGACCCGCGTGTCGGGACCGACGAAGGCTCAGGCGGGCTGGAGCCGCTTGCCCTGCTGCTCCGCCTGAACTCGCGCCAGAAGCGCTTGCCCTCCTCGGGGAGCGTGGTGATCGGGTCGTAGTACGGGTACTCGCGTGAGAGTGCCTGGGGTCGTCGTACTCGATCCCGGTCCGGTAGTTCTTCCGCCAGTACGAGACCCCCTTGACCCGGTCGTAGGTGGTGAGCATGTGCACCCAACGCTTGCCGACGAACGGCACGTCGCACACGAACCTCGGCGTCGCGAACCCCGGCAGGTACCCCATGATCGCGAACTGCAGCTCCTGCGCCTCAGCGACCGAGAGCCGCCAGTGCTCGCTGTTCGGGATCATGTCGCACATGTAGAAGTAGTAGGGCATGACCTTCGCGCGATCCAAAAGGGTGAAGCACAGCTCGAGGATCTGGTTGGGGGTCGTGTTCACGCCCTTCAGGAGCACACCCTGGTTCCGGACGTCGCGGTACCCCATGTCCAGGAGCTTTCGGACGGCCGAACCCACCAGCGGCGTCACCTGCTGGGCGGCGTTCACGTGGGTGTGGATCGCGACCTCGACGCCGCGCTCGTGTGCCCGCGTCGCGATCGCGTCGTACCCCGCCAGCACCTCGTCCTGGAGGAAGTGCTGCGGGATCCCCATCAGACCCTTGGTCGCGATGCGGACGTCGCGGACGTTCTCGATGTCGAACAGATCGAACAGCCACTCCTGCAGACGCTTCGATCGGGACGTTGGCCATGTCGCCGCCCGAGACCACGACGTCGCGGACGCTCGGCGTCCGTCGCAGGTAGTCGAGCATCGCGTCCCAGCGCTCGTTCTGCTTCATCTCGAACTTGTACTTCAGGATCTGAGACGTGTCGTTGCCCACCAGGTCCATCCGCGTGCAGTGGCCGCAGTACTGGGGGCATGTCGGGATCAGCTCGGCGAGCACCTTGGTCGGGTAGCGGTGCGTGAGCCCCTCGACCGCCCACATGTCGGCCTCGTGCAGCGAGTCCCGGGCGGCCATCGGATGGGACGGGAACTCCTCGTCGCGGTCGGACAGCGCGGGGGCCATGTATCGGCGGACGGGGTCGGCCCACAGGTCGGTCTCGTCCATCGTGTTGACCATCTGGGGCGGGAGCAGCATCGACATCGTCGCCCGCTGCTGCTGGTCGCGCTCGATGTCCGCGTACAGGTCGTCGGTCAACAGGTCGCCGAGGGCCCGCTTGAGCTCCACGAGGTTCTTGATCGAGTGGGCCCGCTGCCACTGCGCCGACTCCCACTGCTCCTTCGTGACGTCGCGGAACCCGGGCAGGCGCGTCCAGTCGGGTTCGACGAACTCGCGGCGCAGCGGGTACTCGAACGGCTGATCCGCCGCGTGCGCGTGGCCGGCCTCGTGCTTGGGGCGGCTCGTGGTTCGGTCGCTCTGCTCGCTCATCCGCATCTCCGTGTCCGCGACGGCCCGGTCGGGCGGGGATAGCTGGTTCGGCGGTGCCGGATGAACCGGCTCCTGTCCTCATGATACCCGCCGTTCCTCCGGCGTAACGAGGACATCACCGAAGGATCTTCGGCTACCGCGGAGCTTGGGGAAGCGCGAGGTGGGCCGGTCAGCGCCGGCCGCGGGGGCCGCCACGGCCGCCGTCACGCCCGCCCATGCGCGGACGGCGCTCGAAGCGCCCCTGGTCCTTCTCGGGCCGGGGCAGCCGCAGACGGAGCGGGTCGGGCCGGTGCGCTCGTACCGGACCCAGATGTGGTCGATCTCGCGCCGGCGCTCCACCTCGCGCCAGCCGTCGGCGAGCAGGTGCTTGTGCCGCCCGGCGGCGCCCTTGCGGAGCTTCTCTGTGTTCGGCACCTTGAGGAACAGGCGCTCGACGCGGATCTCCTTGTAGTCGGCCATGGCGTGCAAGGGTAGCAGGGCGGATGGTCGGCTCGATCCGGAGACGCCGCCGACCGTAGACTCCGCGCCAGAAGTGATAGCCAGAAGTCACAGCCAGAGGTCACAGCCAAAAGTCACAGCAGGAGCCAGAGGAGGAGGAAGGGCGGATGGGCACGGTCAACGAGTGGAACGAGGTCGCCGCGCAGCTCGGGGTCGACTCGATCAGGAGCTCGACGGCTGCGGGGTCGGGTCACCCCACGTCCTCGCTGTCGGCCGCGCACCTGCTCGCGGTGCTGTGGTCCGACCACCTCCGCTACGACGTCGCCGACCCCAAGAGCCTCGCGAACGACCGGTTCGTCCTTTCGAAGGGTCACGCGTCGCCCCTGATGTTCTCGGTCCTGAAGGCGGTCGGCGCGATCACCGACGAGCAGCTGCTGACGTTCCGGCGGTTCGGCTCCCCGGTGCAGGGGCACCCCGTCCCGCTCCCTGAGATGCCGTGGATCGACGTCGCGACCGGGTCGCTCGGCCAGGGTCTGCCGATCGCGCTCGGGATGGCGCTCGCGATGAAGATGGACGCGATCCCGGCCCGGCGTCTGGTGCCTGATGGGTGACTCCGAGGTCGCCGAGGGCTCGGTGTGGGAGGCGATGGAGAACGCCTCGCACCACGGCGCCGACAACCTGATCGGGATCATCGACGTGAACCGGCTCGGCCAGCGCGGTCCCACGATGCTCGAGTGGGACCTGGACGCCTACGCCGCCCGCGCGCGCTCGTTCGGCTGGCAGCCGATCGAGGTGGACGGCCACGACGTCGCGGCGATCGACGCCGCGTTCACCGAGGCCGAGGGCGCAGATCGGCCGGCGCTCGTGATCGCGAAGACCGAGAAGGGCCACGGCGTCTCGTTCCTGGCCAACCGCGAGGGCTGGCACGGCAAGGCCCTGTCGCAGGAGGAGGCGGAGAAGGCGATCGCCGAGCTCGGCGGGCCGCGCGACGTGTCGGTGACGCCGCCCAAGCCGGTGGCGGGGTCTCGCCGCCGCCGGACGCGCCGAACGTGGTGCTGCCAGTCGTACGCGGAGGCGATCGCGACGCGGAAGGCGTTCGGCGAGACGCTCGCGGCGCTCGCGGTGCGCGGCGACGTCGTCGCGATCGACGGCGAGGTCGCGAACTCGACCCACACCGAGGACCTCCAGAAGGTCGCGCCCGATCGGTTCGTCGAGGGCTACATCGCCGAGCAGAACATGCTCGGCATGGCCGTCGGGATGCAGGTGCTGGGCAAGGTGGTGTTCCCGGCGACGTTCGCCGCGTTCTTCACGCGGGCCTACGACTTCATCCGGATGGCCGCGATCAGCGCGCGCCGAACCTCCGCCTGAGCGGCTCGCACGCCGGGCGTGTCGATCGGCGAGGACGGGCCGTCGCAGATGGCGCTCGAGGACCTGGCGATGATGCGCGCCGTGCACGGCTCGACCGTGCTCTACCCGTGCGACGGCAACTCGACCGCGCGGCTCGTCGCGGCGATGGCCGACCTGCCCGGGATCTCGTTCATCCGAACGACCCGTGAGAAGACGCCGGCGCTCTACGACGAGCGACGAGGACTTCCCGATCGGCGGTTCGAAGACGCTCCGCTCCTCGGACGCGGATCGGGTGACGCTGGTCGGTGCGGGGATCACGCTGCACGAGGCGCTCGAGGCCGCGACGGTCGCTCGAGGCCGACGGGATCTCGGCGCGCGTCGTGGATTGCTACTCCATCAAGCCGATCGACGCCGAGACGCTCCGCGGCGCCGCGTCGCAGACCGGTCTGCTCGTCACGGTCGAGGACCACTGGATCGAGGGAGGTCTCGGCGACGCCGTGCTCGCGGCGCTCGCGGACGGCGGGGAGCTCTCGGGACGGGTGGTCAAGGTCGCCGTGACGCAGATGCCGGGCTCGGGGACGCCGGAGGAGCTCCGCGACTGGGCGGGGATCTCCGCCGCCGCGATCGTCGACCGGGTCCGGTCGCTCCTGCGCTGAGCTAGACCCGCCTCGACCTCGAGCGGGACGAGCTCGAACCGGTCCACGTCCACCAAGCCGCGGTCCGTGAGCTTGAGCTCTGGGATCGACGGACAACGCGAGGAACGACATCGCCATGAACGGCGACGGGAGCGTGGTGCCGAGCTCCCCGGCGGCCTCCTCCAGGATCCTGGCCCGCTCCGCGACCTCTTCGAACGTCAGGTCCGACAGCGAGGCCGCCGATCGGGCACGGCAGCTCGGCGACGACCCTGCCGTCCATCACGACGACCTGGCCGCCGCCGATCTCGCGGAGGTGGTTCGCCGCCGCCGCCATGTCCTCGTCGGTCATGCCCACCACCACGACGTTGTGGGCGTCGTGCGCATGGCTCGACGCCAGCGCTCCCGCCTGCAGCCCGAACCCCTGGGCGAACCCGATCCCGATCCTCCCGGTGTCGTGGTGTCGCTCGATCGACCGCGAGCTTCGCGAGGTCGCGGCCCGGGTCCGCGTACGACCTGCCGTCGCGCCGCAGCGGTTCGCCGACGAGGGCGCGGGTCACGATCGTGCCCGCGTCGACGCCGATCACGCGGACGGGCCCGTTGGCCGTCGACCGCGAAGTCGGCCGGCTCGAGCTCGCGCACGTGCATGCTCTCGCGCATCCAGTCGGGCAGCGCCGACGACGCGATCGGCGAGGGCCGCCCGCCGTCCGGCGACCAGCCGTTCCGCGTTTCCACACCCGCTCGGGGCGGAACGACACGAGGTCCGGCACCGCGACGATGTCGGCGAGGTAGCCGGGCGCCACGGCGCCGTGCTCGTGGAGACGGTGGTACCGGGCCGCGTTGAGCGTGGCCATGACGACGGCGTCCGCCGGCGGACAGCCGAGCGCCACGGCCTCGCCGGACCACGTCGTTGATGTGCCCGTGCTCCTGGAGGTCGTGCGGCTCCCGGTCGTCCGTGCAGAGCAGGCAGTTGGTGATCCCGTGCTCGAGCACCAGGGGGAGCGAGGGCCTCGAGGTTCCGCGCCGCCGAGCCCTGGCCGGATCATGATCCACATCCCCAGGCGGCGCTTCTCGAGCGCCTCCTCGTACGTCGTGCATTCGTGGTCGCTGCGGACCCCGGCCGCGAGGTACGCGTTCAGCGCGGGCCCCGAGAGCCCGGGGGCGTGACCGTCGATGTGGCGGTCGCCGGCCGCGGCGACCTTGGCGACCGCGTCCTCGTCCCCGGCGACGACCGCGGGGTAGTCCATCATCTCGGCCAGGCCGATCGCCCGCGGCTCCGTCCGCAGCAGCTCGGCGATGTCCTCGGGTGTGAGGGTCGCCCCCGAGGACTCGAACGGCGAGGCCGGCACGCACGAGGAGACCATCACGTACGCGTCGAGCGGGACCTCGTCGGCGTCGTGCAGGAGCGCGCGGATCCCTTCGATCCCGAACACGTTCGCGATCTCGTGCGGGTCGAGGACCACCGTCGTCGTCCCCCACGGGAGCGCGCGCGCGCGCGAACTCGTCGAGCCGCAGCTTGGTCGTCTCCAGGTGCATGTGCCCGTCGATGAACCCGGGCAGCAGGATCAGCCCCGAGACGTCGATCCGCTCGATCCCTTCGTAGCTCGGGCCGACGCCGGCCACGTGGCTCCCGACGATCGCCACGTCGGCGTCCGAGGAGACTCGCCCGTGAAGACGGAGAGCACCCGACCGCCCGGAAAGGACCAGGTCCGCAGGCTCGTCGCCGCGAGCGACGGCGATCCTGCGGACGAGATCGTTCGGCATCGACGAAGGGTAGCCCATGCCGCCCGGGTAGGATGAGGGGTCTTGGTCGCCGTCATCGCACCCCCAAGCCCCGTTTCCGAGGGCGGATCCACCAGGTCGCGTTCTTCGTGTCGGTCCCGGCCGGCGTGGTGCTGATCTTGCTCGCGAACGGTCCGGCGGCCATCGCCGTCGCCAGCGTGTACGCGGTGAGCCTCGCGGCCGTGTTCGGCTCGAGCGCCGTCTACCACCGGGGCCACGTGGACCGAGCGCGCCCGGCGGTGGATGAAGCGCATCGACCACTCGATGATCTACGTGCTGATCGCGGCGAGCTACACGCCGGTCGCCGCGCTCGTGCTCGGCGGGACCTGGGAGGTCGTGCTGCTGTCCGTGATCTGGGCGGGCGCGGTCGTCGGGGTCACGATGAAGATGGCGCGACCGGACGGACTCTCGATCGTGAGCGCGGCGCTCTACATGGTGCTCGGCTGGCTGGCGATCCTGGCGTTGCCCCAGCTCGTGCGCGAGATGACGACCGCCGAGCTCGTCCTCCTGCTCGGCGGGCGGCCTGCTCTACACGGCCGGGGCGATCGTGTTCGCGACCCGGCAGGCCCGATCCCTCGCCGACGACCTTCGGCTACCACGAGGTGTGGCACTCGTTCATGGTGGCCGCCGCGGCGTGCCACTACGCGATGATCTTGCTGTTGATGCTTTCCTCCTGAGCGGCACCTGGTATCGTGGTCGTCGAGGACGGCAACGCCGTCCGTGAGGTTTCGCTCCTCGTTCCTCCCTTCCGGGTCATCTGGCCGGGGTCTCGGGGCAAGGCCAAACCTCCCCACGATCCACCGGCCGCGTCCCGCGCGAACGCAACCAGCGACGACGCAGCCGCCGAGATGCGGCGCGCTCGACGCGCCGGAAGAAGGAGAGAACATGACCACCAGCTTCACCGACCTGGGCGTGTCCGCCCGCGTGATCGAGGCCCTCGGCACGGTAGGCGTATCGGATCCGTTCGCGATCCAATCGCTCGTGCTCAAGGACGCGATCGCCGGACGCGACGTGCTCGCCCGTTCCGCGACCGGCTCCGGCAAGACGCTCGCGTTCGCGCTGCCGATCGTGGAACGCGTTCGACCGCAAGATCCCACGCCGACCGCGCTCGTCCTGGTGCCGACGCGCGAGCTCGCACAGCAGGTGGCCGACGACTTCGCCGAGATCGCGAAGGCATCCGGTCTGCGTGTGGGCGTCGCCTACGGCGGGGTCAGCATGCAGCAGCAGGCTCGAGGGAACGCGAAGGCGCACGTGCTGATCGCGACCCCGGGCGTCTGCAGGACCTCGCCGAGCGCGGCAGCGTTCGCCTCGACAAGGTCAAGATCCTCGTTCTGGACGAGGCCGACCGGATGCTCGACATGGGGTTCCAGCCGCAGGTCGACCGTCTGGTCCGTCGCATCCCCAAGGACCGGCAGACGATGTTCTTCTCCGCCACGCTCGACGGGGCGGTCGGACATCTCGCGCGCGCGTACACGAAGGACGCGGTCCGGCACGAGGTGGAATCGGCGCACGACACCGTCGACGGGCTCGACCATCGCTTCGTGCAGGTCGAGTCGCGTGGCAAGGTCGAGGCGCTGATCGAGCTCCTCGAGCACGACGGCGAGCTGACGCTCGTCTTCGTGCGGACCAAGCGCGGCGCCGACCGCCTGGTCCACAAGCTGAAGCAGAAGGGCTTGCCGGCCGAGGCGCTCCACGGCGACATGCCGCAGCGGGCGCGTCAGCGGGCGCTCGAGCGGTTCGAGTCGGGCAGGGCGAAGGTCCTGGTCGCGACCGACGTCGCCGCCCGAGGTCTGGATCTCGAGCGGATCAGCCACGTCGTGAACTACGACCCGCCCCAGGACGACAAGGGCTACGTCCACCGGGTGGGACGCACGGCGCGGGCCGGACGGACCGGCATCGGCATCACGCTGGTGACGGCCGACCAGCAGGGCGACGTCGGCCGGATGGCCGCACGCCTGGACCTGCACGAGGCGTTCGAGGAAGAGGGCATGAAGGTCGCCCCTCCGCAGGTGGTCTTCTCCGCCAGCGGCAGGGGTCGGCGTTCAGGTCTGCGGGCACGCAAGCGCAGAGTGCTCTAACCGTCGCGATCCGCAGGACCGGCTAGCAGGTGTGCTCGTCGGGGAGCAGCGGCCGGAAGATCAGGTGGTACTCGGTCCGCCGCTGGTCCACGGGGTGAGCTCGTTCGCGTCCTTCGCCGCCGCGAGCAGCGTCGTGAGATCCTCGCCGCTCACCACACCACATCGCGTCCTGCGACGGTGCGTATCTCGACCGCCTCGCTGAACCCGTCGAGCGACGTGGCGAGCGGCCACGCGATCGGGTCCTGCGGGAGCTCGGGATCGCCTTGGTACGGGAAGGACGTAGACGCGCATCTCGGTCGGGGCGTAGGAGCCTCGGTGCCGAGCGAGCCGGCCGGGAGCCAGCTCTGCAGGTCGGTGAGCTTGGCCTGGAACGCCGCCAGCTTCGGCGCGCCTCGAGCGTCCTTGCTGCCCCGCAGGTAGCCGGTGGGTTCGCCGACGTCGAGCGCGTACGCGGAGACGACCGACGTCGAACCGTCCGTGGTGGTCGTGAAGACGGTGTTCGCGGCGTCGGCGATGCACATGTCGCCGTAGTTCTTGTCGCCGTCCATCAGGCCGGCGTCCTTGGCGGCCTGCAGGATCGCCTGGATGCCGTCTTCGGAGACCGGCGTTGCGGTGAGGTTCGGCAGGGGCGGGGCCCGGATAGATCTCGATCTGCGGGCCGGGCACGATCAGCGTCCCGTCGCCGAACAGGGACCAGAACGGGGTGGTGCCGAGCGTGTACTCGTACGCCACGAACCCACCCTCGTACGCGACGCCGAGGATCAGGTCGTTCGCGCCGGTGGGGTGCTCGATGCCGGTGGTCCCGGAAGCGCCGGTGCCGCCGTCCGAACCCGGGTCGGCGTCCCCCACGCCGCCGCACGCCGAGGCGAGCACCGCCACCGCCGCGATCGCCACACCGATCCGTCCCACGCGCATGGTCGCTCCTTCGGTCGTCGGATCCGGCCCTCGAGCCTGGGCCGTCGAGTCTGGCGTGGACGCGGCGCGCTGCCCGATGGTTCCGCCGCCCGTCGGTGGCCCGGGCCCCCGGCTGAGCCGGTCGCGCTAGGGTGAGCACGATGCGCGCTCTGCGCAAGACCGCACCCCGTCGCCGGCGCCGAGCTCGAGGACGTCCCGATCCCGATCCGGGCGAGGGAGAGGTGCTCGTGCGCGTCCACGCCGCCTCGATCTGCGGGACCGACCTCCACATCTTCGACTGGAACGAGTGGGCACGAGAGGCCGGATGACCCGCGGATGCCGATGACGTTCGGACACGAGGTCGCCGGGCACCGTCGAGGCGGTGCGGGCCCGAGGTGCATCATCGTGCGAGTCCGGCGCGTTCGTGGCCGTCAGAGACGCACGTCTCGTGCGGACGGCTGCTCCACCTGCCGGACCGGCCGGGCGCACATCTGCGAGCAACCTGCAGCATCCTCGGCGTCGACACCGATGGCGCGTTCGCGGAGTACGTCGTGGTCCCGGCGGTCGAACGTCTGGATCGTCGGCGAGGGATCCATCCCGACGCTCGCGTCCGTCATGGAGCCGTTCGGGAACGCCGTGCACGCGGCGTTCGGGACCGGGCGGCGGCGAGGACATCGCGCACCAACGCCGTCGCCGGTGATCGGATGCGGACCCATCGGCGTTATTCGCGATCGCGATCGCGCGCGCGCTCGGCGCCTGGAAGGTGATCGCCGATCGAACCGAACGACGAGCGCCGCGACGCTCGCGGCGAGGCATGGGCGCCGATCTCTGTCGGTCGATCCGACGGGCGTGGATCCGGTCGATGCGGTGATCGGACGCCACCAGGACGGCGACCGGCGCGGAAGTCGTGCTCGAGATGAGCGGGGAACGCGACGCGCGATCGATCAGGGCACCCAGGCTGCTGGCTCGCGGCGGGCGCATGTCGCTGCTCGGTCTGCCCGGACGGACCGGTGACGCTGGACCTGAACGATCAGGTCATCTTCAAGGAGGCCCGGATCTGCAAGGCATCACGGGACGCGCAGATGTTCCGCACGTGGCAGCAGACGACGACGCTCGCTGTCCACGGGACGGGTCGATGTCGCGCCGGTCATCACGCATCGGTTCCCGCTGGATAGACTTCGAGGAGGCGTTCGAGACGGCCGCCTCGCGGCACGACCGCGGAAGGTGATCGTCTTCCCGGCGCCGAACGGTCAGAGGTAGCCGGCCGTCCCCGTCGTGGACGACGGCGGTTCCTGCCGCGGCTGCGCGGCGAGCGCCCGGACGGTGAACGGGGGCGTCTTGACGTCCTCTCCTGCATCGAGATCGCGACGCGGTAGTCGCCCGGCGTGGGGAGCGGGAGCCCGTTCAGGTTCAGGGCGATCGGCACGATCTGCTCGTCAGCGCCGCCGGCCGTGAACTCGCCCCCGATGCGGTTTCACCGGCCCCTCGGGACCGGCGCCGAGCGAGAGGTCCTCCGCCCGAGGGCCCGAGCAAACGCAGCTCGAACCGCCGCGCCTCGACGGCCGAACCCGCCGGGATGGACCAGGAGCCCGATCCACACGCGATCGTGCCGGGCGGGGAACAGCGCGACCGCGATGCGGTTCCACCCCGCCCCGAGCGCGTAGAAGCTTGCCCTGGACCGACGCGACGGAGTCCGCGAGGAACGCGTCGAACTCGATGTCGCCCACGATGCCTCCTGCGTCTCTCTGCGCTGCGTGTCGTCTGGCTGCGTCGATCGGCCGTCGGTCGGCGGACCGGTCGCCACAGCGTATGCGGTAGCGTGAGGTTCCGATGCCGGGTGCGCTCGACTACCTGAAGCAGCGGCTCGCCGAGCTCGACGAGCAGGGGCTGCTGCTGCAGCCCAGGACCCTCGAGGGCCCGACCGGCGCCCGCGGCGCGGTTCGACGGGCGCGGACGTGATCAACCTCGCGTCGAACAACTACCTCGGTCTGGCGAACCACCCTCGGATGAACGCCGCGGCCGCGAAGGCCGCGACGCGAGCTCGGCGCGGGCACGGGCGCGGTGCGCACGATCGCCGGGTCGATGACGCTGCACCGTGAGCTCGAGCGCCGGTTCGCCGCGCTTCAAGCACGCGGAGGACGCGTTGATGTTCCAGTCGGGCTTCACGGCGAACGCCGGGACGGTCGCCGCGATCCTCGACAAGGAGGACGTCGATCGTGAGCGACCGACTGAACCACGCGTCGATCATCGACGGCGCGAGTGCTCTCGCGCGCCGAGATCAAGGTGTTCGAGCACAAGGACGCCGACCACGCCGACGCGCTCCTGCGCGGAGACGCAAGGCCGCAGGCCGGCGGCAGCTGCTGATCACCGACGGCGTGTTCTCGATGGACGGCGACATCGCGCCGCTCCCGGCGCTCGTCGAGGTCGCCGAGCGGCACGGGGCGATCATGATGATCGACGACGCGCACGCGTCGCGGCGTGCTCGGGCACGGGCGGCGCGGGGACCGTCGACCACTTCGGCCTGCACGGCCGGGTCGACGTCCAGGTCGGGACGCTCTCGAAGGCGATCGGCGTGCTGGGCGGCTTCATCGCGGGGCCGCACGCAGCTGATCGAGTGGCTGCAGAACCGCGGCCGGCCCTACCTGTTCTCGACGAGCGCGCCCGCCGGCGGTCGTCGCCGCGTGCATCGAGGCGCTCGACATCATCGAGCGACGAGCCGGAGCGGCTCGACGCGGCTCTGGTCGAACACCGCGGTCGTTCAAGGCGGGGCTGCACGAGCTCGGGTTCGATACCGGGGACGAGCGAGACGCCCGATCACGCCGGTGATCACCGGGCGACGAGGAGCGGACGCAGGCGTTCGCGCGGCCGGCTGTTCGAGGAGGGCGTGTTCTGCCCGGCGATCGTGTTCCCACCGTGGCAAGGCGATCGCGCGCGCGTGCGGACGATCGTCACCGCGGACCACACGGAGGAGGACCTGCGCGAGGCGCTCGAGACGTTCGAGCGGGTCGGCGCCGAGCTCGGTCTGCGCTAGGGATCGGGGGTCTGGCTCGGACGCGTTCGAGCACGCCGCGGATCAACAGGTCGAGGCCGAAGTCGAACTCGTCGTCGGGGTCGCACTCGGCCCAGTGAGCGTGGATCGCGCCGCGAGAGCCCGAGAATCTCGTCGGGCAGCGTCGGTCGCGACATCCCGTGACGTCGAGATGTCCCTCGCTGATGCCGCCGCGCGATCGAGCCGCCGCTCCATGATCACGAACCCTGGATGTAGCCGCCGAACGCGTGGAACGCCTGCGCCGGTGTCGCGGTCGGACAGCCCGATCTCGCCGGATCAGCCGAGCGCGAACTCCATCGGCCGCATCGCGACTCGACCGACCGCACGGGCCGCGCTCGCTCGGCGAACAGCCGCATGACGTCCGGATGCGCCTTGAGGAGCCGGCGCCACGACCGCGCAGCGCGGCGACGCGCGTCGTCCGCCCAGTCGCGACCGGGCTCGGGGAACTCGAACTCGCTCATCACCCGTTCGCAGATCCCGTCGAGGATGTCGTCCTTGTCCGTCGACGTGGTGTCGTGCCGTAGAGCGACATCGCCTCGACGCCGAGCTCGCGCCCGATGCGTCGCATCGTCACAGCTTCGAGCCCTTCTGCGTCCATCACGTGGAGCGCTGCTTCGATGATCGCGTTCGCGGGTGAGCGGTGTTCGGCGGGGCTGGTCGCTGGTTTCAGTTCCTTCCGCTGTCGATCTGGGCGCTGTCGATCGGTCACGTTCATCTACCGTCCATCTGGGTCGAGGAACCTGCCTCCTTCGGGAAGCAGGTGTCGGTTCGTTGGGTTGACACCTTACAACGTATCCATATACTCCGTACATCGTAAGCATATGGCGTAACGTCACCGCGAAGCAAACGTACGAGGTCCGCGCCCTACCGAGGCGCACGAGTGGAGCGGGATGAGGCTCAACCCCGAGTCGATCGCACGAGCGAGCAGCCGGCACCCGTGGCGCACGGTCGGGATCTGGGCGGTCGTCCTGTTCGCCGGTTTCGCCGGCTCTGAGCACGCTGCTCAGTCCGGCGCTGAGCAACGACTTCGACTTCACGAACAACCCGGAGGCGGATCCAGGCGCAGAAGCTCCTCGAGCAGAAGGGGCTGGAGCAGGACGTCTCCCGAATCGTTCGTGTTGGTCGGCGGGGAGGGTGCGACGAGCGACCCCGCGTTCGCCGAGAAGGTGAACGCCGCGCCTGACGACCTCCGCGCGCTCGATCCGTCGGTGGTGCTCGATGGTCCCGAGCGCGGTACCCTGTCCCGAGCAGGACGCGTCGGATCCTCAGGTCGCGGCGCTCGGTCCGATCGATTCCGAGGACGGGACGTCCGTGCTGTTCACCGTGATCCTCACCGGTGACACGGACAAGACGGCGGAACACGTGGCGAACCTCGACGCGATCCGCGAGCGGTACAGCACGGGACGGCACGACCATGTACGCGCTGGGAGAGCCGACCTCGACCGACGACTTCAAGAAGATCTCGGAGGAGGACTTCAAGAAGGGCGACGCCATCGGCATCGTGGTCGCGATGATCGTCGCTGCTGGTCGTGTTCGGCTCGCTCGCTGGCCGGCGTGACGCCGATCATCATGGGGATCTTCGCGATCGTCACCGCGCTCGGGCTGGTCGGCCTGATCGGGCACGTTCTGGCGATTCAGCTTCTTCGTTCCGAACCTGATCTCGATGATGGGGCTGGCGGTCGGGATCGACTACTCGCTGTTCATCGTCTCGAGGTACCGCGAAGAGCGGGCGAAGGGACGCGACAACCTCGAGGCGATCGGGCGGTCGGGCGCGACGGCGAACCGCGCCGTGTTCTTCAGCGGCCTGACCGTCGTGCTCGCGCTCGCGGGCATGATGCTGGTCCCGACGACGATCTTCCGCGGTCTCGCGGGCGGCGCGATCCTGGTCGTGCTGATCTCGATCGCGCTGTCGATGACGCTTGCTTCCCGCCCTGATGGCGTTGTTCGTCGGACCGCCTGGTGAAGCCGGGCCGCGTCTTCGGTCGTGGGCGCGACCCTCGAGCACGGGCGTGCCCGGCGGGTTCTGGGACACGGTCAGACGCGTCGTGTGATGGCACGCCCGTGGACGTACCTGCTCGCTCGCGGCGAGCTTCATGATCCTGCTCTCGGTCCCGTACTGGGCAGCAGTCGAACCCGCATGACGACGGTCGCGGCGATGCGGACCGGGTTCTCGGGCATCTCGACCATCCCGGACGGCGTCCAGACGAAGGAGGCCTTCGAGCGTCCTGATCGCGAAGTTCCCGACGACGGGTCAGCAGTCGACCGCCGACGTCGTCATCCCGGATGCCGCATCGGACCCGATCCATCGACGCAGCAGATCCAGGAGCTCGAGGCCGCGGCCGCGGGCGACCCGTTCGTTCGGTCAGCCGCAACCGCCGCAGACGAGCGCGGACGGAACCGTCGTCCTCGTGCGCTTCCCGTTCGCCGGCGAGGCGACCGATAACTCGAGCGAGGCCGCGGTCGATGCCATCACGAAGCTGCGCGAGACCTACGTTCCGCAGGCCTTCGGCCCGGACTCGGGCGTGCTCGTGGGCGGGGACACCGCGACGGTGAAGGACTTCTTCGACATCTCCGCTCAGTACACGCCGATCATCATCCTGCTGGTGCTCGGCTTGTCGTTCATCCTGCTGACCGTGGTGTTCCGGTCGATCGTCGTGCCGGCCAAGGCGATCGTGATGAACCTGCTGTCGGTGGGCGCGGCCTACGGCCTGATCGTCCTGATCTTCCAGAAGGGCGGGCCGTCGTTCGCGCACTCGATCGCGAACGCCTTGAACTTCATCCAGGTCGACGCGATCGAGGCGTGGCTGCCGCTGTTCCTGTTCTCGATCCTGTTCGGCCTCTCGATGGACTACCAGGTGTTCCTGATCAGCCGGATCCGCGAGGAGTACGACAAGAGCGGCGACAACTCCGAGGCGGTCGCGTTCGGTCTGCGGACCACGGCGGGATCATCACCGGCGCCGCGATCATCATGGTGGCCGTGTTCGCCGCCTTCGCGAGCGGGCGGATCGTCGGGCTCCAGCAGATGGGCTTCGGCCTCGCGATCGCGGTCTTCCTCGACGCGACGATCGTGCGATCGATCCTGGTCCCGTCGGCGATGAAGCTCCTCGGCGACCGCAACTGGTACCTGCCGGGTGGCTGCAGTGGCTGCCGAAGCTCAACGTCGAGGGCGCCGCCGAGGAGCAGGAGCCCGTGCTGCTCCCGCAGGCCGGAGCCCGTCGGCGTGAGGGACGACGCCTGATCGTCGCAGCGGTCGGCTTGAGGAAGGGGTCCCGTGCAGGGGCCCCTTCCTCGTTGATAGGTCCGGCGCCATGGAGGAACCCCAGGGCCTCGAGCTCCGTGGGGAGCGCGAGCGAGCTGCGCGAGTCGCTCGGGCGCATCGGCGTCTGGAGCTTCGCGCTCGAGACGCTGACCGCCGGCGGAGAAGCGCGACGCCGTGGCCGAGATCGAGTCGTTCGGCTACCGGGCGATCTGGCTCCCAGAGTCGGTCGACAGCCGCGAGGTCTTCGCTCCACGCGTCCTGGATCCTCGCGAGCACCGAGCGCGTCGCTCGCGGTCTCCGGTATCGCGAACATCTGGGCTCGCGACCCCGACGGCGATGGCCAACGGCTGGCGGATGCTCTCGGACGCGCTACCCGGGGCGCTTCGTGCTGGGGGTCGGGGTGAGCCACGCGAGGTTCGGTCGCCCGACGCGGCAGCACGCTACGAGAAGCCGTACTCGGCGATGCGCGACTACCTGCGACGCGATGGACCGCGCGCCGTCCTCGGCCGCCGAACCCGAGGTGACGCCGCGCCTGGTGCTCGCGGCGCTCGGGCCGAAGATGCTCGAGCTCGCGGCCGAGACGCGCCCACGGCGTCCATCCCTACTTCGTTCCGGTCGAGCACACGGCGTTCGCGCGGCAGCGGCTTCGGTCCGGGTCCGGTGCTCGCGGTGGAGCAGACGGTCGTGCTCGAGAGCGACCCGTCCGAGGCTCGGCGACGTCGCCCGGGGTTCGCGCTGGACTACCTGCAGACCGAGAACTACGCGCGGAACCTCAGGCGCGTGCGGGTGGACCGACGCCGACGTCGCCGGCCAGGGGAGCGACGCGCTGATCGACGCGGTGGTCGCCTGGGGCGACGTCGACCGCATCGCGGTCCGCGTCCGGCAGCACCTCGACGCCGGCGCGGACCACGTCTGCGTCCAGGTGGTCTCAGAGGACGAGCTCGACCCGTGCCTCCCGGCAGCTCCGGGAGCTCGCGCCCGCGCTGCTCGAGCTGTAGGTCAGCGGCGCCTGCAGGCGGCCTGGACGGCGTCGCTCCGAAGCTCGCGGAGGACGTCGCGGGCGATCCACCTCGAGGACCGGGCGTCGGTCCGCTCGATCTGCTCGGCGGTCCGGATCGCCTTCGTGTTGAACGGCGGCGCTGCGCTTGCCGATCTGCCGCAGCGCCCAGGAGACCGCCTTCTTCACGAAGTTGCGGTCGTCGGTCGACCGCTCGCGGATCAGCGGCAGCAACGAGCGCGAACGCCGCGTCGGGCAGGTCCCTGCGGTGGACCGCGGCCCACGCCATGAGCGCGAACCCGGCGCGCCTCTCGAACTCGGGCTCGCGGGCGCTCCACTCGACCGCCTTGTCCAGCGCGAACGGGGTCCGGTCGAACAGGTTGCCGCACACCGCGTCGCAGACGTCCCACGAGTCCAGGTCGGCCACCCACGCGTCCATCTGCGCCTGCGAGACCCGGGCCGGCTCGTCCACGAGCGACGCGAGGATGCGCGCCTCGTGCACGCCCGATGCCCAGAAGCGCGGCTGCCAGGTCGTGATCGTGGCCGAGATCACGGGCGAGACGACGGAGATCGGTGACCGAGATCCCAGGGCGCGGCTGACGTGTCGATCCCGTAACGCGCCATGCCATCGCGGCGTGCGGGGTCGCCCATCCGCTCAGGGTCCGGACGACCTCGCGAGCGCGTTCGCGCCGCCGTCATCCGCGCGAACGATCGGGACGGGCTAGCTGCCGTCGCCGAGGCCGCGCGCGGGGCCCCGCCGCGGTTCGAGCGCACGTCGTAGCGCCTCCGGCGCCGGCGGTCCTGGTCTGTACCCGACCTCGACGTCGCGCTGGAACTCGCGGAACCGACGCTTCGCGTACCAGGCGCCGATCCAGGCAAGGAGCACGACCGGCGAGCACGAACGACAGGACGATCACGAGCGTGACCTTCAGGACCGCGCCGAGCACGCCCGCGGCGGCGGCCAGGACCAGCAGGATCACCAGGAACAGCGCCATCCCACCATCCTACGAGCGCCGGCCCCGAACGCGGGCGGCGGCCTCGGCGAACCTCGCGATCCGCCGGGCGACCGCCTCCGGACGCTGCAGGGAACGTCGTGGATCCCCTCGATCCACGCGAACGACACCGGGGTCCGATCGTCCGGACCCGCTGCGCGGCGATCGCGCTTGTCGCGTTCGAACCCGAGGCGGCTGACCCGCCCGAGCGCGAACGCGCAGCCAGGACCAGCGTCGGGAGGCGGACGCGTTCGAGCAGCCCGAAGCGTGTCCTGCTCCCCACAGCGCTCGGAGGATCTTGGAGGTGGTTCGCTCGCGACAGACGTGGCCGGATCCGCCCTGCGGATCCGCGCGGACGAGCGACCAGGAAGACCTCGTCGAGCTCAGGTGTGACGGGGATCGTGCGCCACCAGGTTGCGGTGGATGCGCCGGAGGAACCTGTCGACCGTGATCCCGGCGAACTCGGGTGGTGCGAGCATCCGCTTCGCGGTCGCCCAGTCGAACCGGTCGCGCATCGTGAGGAAGCCGCCGTCGAGCAGCACCGTCCCGCCGACCGAACGAGACCGACGGACCGCGAGCTCGAGCGCGACGTTCGCTCCCCCACGAGTGCCCGACGACGATCGGTCGATGGAGCCGCGCCGCGCGGATCACCGCGGCGGCATCGGCCGTGGTCTCGTCGAAGCCGTAGCCCGAGGAGGCTTGGAGGACCGGCCGTGGCCCCGCTGGTCGTAGGTGACCGGATGGAGCCCGAGCCGGACGAGCCGCGGCGCGACCAGGTCCCAGATGTGCGAGGACGACGCGAGCCCGTGGATCAGCAGGACGTCGTCCCCGCCGCCCGGCCACTCGCGGACGTGGAGGCGGACGCCGTCGTTCGCGACGGTCCTCGCGCGGTCCCCCGGCACGCGGCGAGCCTACCGTCGCGTGACGCGGACGGCGTATGCTCCGCGTTCGACCGTTTACCAAGGAGGCTGCCGTGTACGGGACGTTGGGACGGATGACGCCGAAGGCAGGCAAGCGCGACGAGCTCATCGCGCTGATGAGCGCGCCCCGGCCGGTGCGGCCGCGAACGGCTACCGCGGCGGCTACCTCCTCAAGGCCGACGAGGGCGACGACGTCGTCGTGGCCGTGATGCTACGACGACAAGGACGCCTACTTCGCGATGGTCCACGATCCCCAGACCGACGAGAACTTCGGCAAGATCGTGGCGCTCCTCGAGGAGCGAGCCGACCTGGACCGACGGCGAGTGGATCACCTCCTGAGTGGCAACGACGTTCATCCGCCCCGACGGGAAGAGAGGTGACCGGTCTCGGGCGCTACCTGGCCGACCCTCACCTCTCACCGGTATGGCCTTCGCACGGTTCCGCTACGCCGACCACCCCCACGCGAGGATCCGGCGGATCGACACGTCAAAGGCGCGAGCGTTGCCGGGGTCGTCGCGGTCCTCACGCAGGGGACCTGCCCTGATATCCGGTTCGGTGGCCTCGTGCAGGACCGAACCCTGTTCGCGAAGGACGTCGTGCGTTTCGAGGGCGAGATCGTGGCTGGTGTTGCCGCGCTGACCGGAGAGGTCGCCGCCGAGGCCGCGGGGCTGATCGAGGTGGACTATGACCTCCTACCCGCGATCATCCGACTTCGTGTGCGGCCGATGGGGCCGATGCCCCGCTCATCCATCGAGTGTGGGCTTCGTACAGCCGCGACGAGAACATGGTGGCGAAGGGCAACACGCATCGGCTTACCACACCATCGTCAAGGAGACGCCGATGCCGCCATGGGACAGGCCGACGTCGTCGTCACGGGTCGCTACGAGTCGGACGCATCGCAAGGCGTACCGATCGAGCCGCGGGCGGTGCTGGCCGAGTGGAAGGGGGACGAGGTCACGGTCTGGTCTTCGACCCAGGTTCCGTACGCCGCCGAGGGCGGGAGTCGCGCAAACCCTCCAGATCCCGGAGGCGAACGTCCGCGTCGTCGTCCCACTGCTTGGGCGGGGGTTCGGGGCGAAGTGTGACCTGCATTTCGAGGCGCAAGTCGCGGCGCTCGCCGCGCTGCTCACCGCCCGTGAAGCTGACCTTCTCCCGGCGGGAGGAGTTCACCGCGATCGCTCAGCGCCGCGAGGGATCGTGATGGAGTTCGAGACCGGCGCGACGCGCGACGGACGGCTGTGGTGGCACGCAAGGCCCGCCTCGATCCTGGACAAGGGTGCGTACTGCGGCGAGGGCGGTTTCCTGGGACAGATGGCGGCGATGCACGCGTGCGGCCCGTACCAGATCGACAACGTCTTCGTGGAGGCCTACCTCAACTACACGAACCAGCAGCCGTCGGGCTCGGTCCGGGCTCCGACCGCCCGCAGGTCTGCTGGGGGCTGGAGCAGCACATGGATGAGCTGCGCGCGGAAGCTCGGCGATCGAACCGGTTGAGCTCCGCCGGCGCACGCTGATCGAGAAGGGCGCCGAAGGGCCCACGCGCCAGATCTTCGACGAGGTCGGGATCAAGCAGACGCTCGAGCGCGCCGTCGAGATGATCGGATACGACCGCGAGCTACCGCCCGGACGAAGCGATCGGCGTGGCGGTCGGCTGGTGGCCGTCCTCGCCGGCCCCCTCGGGCGCCTACATCCATCTGAACGGCGACGGCAGCGGCACGATCGTGACCGGGCGCCAGGAGAACGGCAGTGGGGCGGTCATGGCCATGCCGAAGTTCGTGGCCGAGGAGCTCGGCATGGATCCCGAGGAGCTTCACGCTCCTGTATCAGGACACGGCGGCGGCGAACTGGGACATGGGCTCGAGCGGGTCACAGACCACCTTCAACTCCGGCCGCGCCATCCTTGCCGCGGCGGCCGACGTGCGCGACCAGCTGCTCGACGCGGCGGCGGCCGAGCTCGAGGTTGACCGAGAGCGACCTGGAGCTCGCGGATGGCCGGGTCCGTCTGAAGGGCTCGACCGATCGATCCGTTTCGATCGCCGATCTCGCGGCCGGCCGGACACCATCCACGGGAAGGGCTCGGGCGAGGTCCCGGAGGCGCCCACAGGTGACACCGGCGGTTGCGTCGGGCCGTTTGGGGAACGAGACCTTCCTGGCTCCGCACCTGATCACGCAGGCTGCGTGAGGGTGGATCGTGAGACCGGTGTCGTCGCGCGTGCTGAAGGTTGCCGCGGCCCACGACTCCGGTGTGATCCTCAACCGGATGGGCGCGGACGGCCAGGTGACCGGCGGCGTCGTGATGGGGGTGGGCCTGGCGCTCTCGGAGGGACGCAGCTCGACGACGAGGGCCGGCAGCAGAATCCATACCTGCTCGACTACAAGCTCATCACCTGCTCCGACGCCCCGCGAGATCGAGGTCGACTGGGTGCAGATCCCGACCGCGGGTGCGGGCCCCGCGGCTCAAAGGGCGTCGGCGAGCCCCCGCAGGTCCCGACCGCCGGGGCGATCGCGAACGCGATCGCGAAGGTGTTGGGGACGCAGGTCCGCGCAGCTCCCGATGACGCCCGAGCGCATCTGGGCCGCGTCTCGAGGGGTCGACGGAGTGACGAGATCGTTCGCGTCCGCGACCACGCTCGAGGACGCGTTCGCCGCGCTCGAGCTCGGAGCTCGGCCGGTGGCCGGCGGCACCGACCTGGTGGTCGGGGCGCCGGCAGGGCAAGGCCCCGCTGCCAGAGGCGATCGTCGCGATCGATCGGATCGACGATCGCTCGGGGGATCGTCGACGTCGACGGTGGTCTGCGTCTCGGGCGCGCTGGTGACGCACGAGGAGATCGTCGGCGAACGCGGTCGATCCGCGAGCGGTTCACCGCGCTCGCCGACGCCTCCGGCGATCGTCGGCTCGCACGCCACCCGGGCGCACGGCACGATCGGCGGCAACGTCATGAACGCCTCGCCGGCGATGGACACGGGCGGGCCGCTGCTGTGCTTCGGCGCGACGGCCGGATCCTGTCGCGTCGAAGGCAGAGCGCACGAGCCGTGTCGATGGCCGAGCTCTGGACCGGGCCGGGGACGACGGCCGCCGACGCCGAGCGAGCTGCTCGTTCGGCTCGACGCTCCCGGCGCCGGCGGCCGACGACCGGGCTCCGCGTACGTCCGCCTCGAGTACCGACGCCAGATGGAGATCGCGGTCGTCGGGGCGACCGCTGTCGTGACGCGTCGACGCCGGTACGGTCACCGACGCCCGGGTCGCCATCACCGCGCTGGCGCCTACGATCCCGCCGCGTCGTCGGCGGCCGAGAAGCCGCACTCGATCGGCACGGACGGTGGCGGACGAGGCGATCGCGGCTGCCGCTGCTGCACTGCCGCCGCCGCATCGCCGATCAGCCGATGTCCGGCGCGATCGGCCGAGTACCGCTCGGCCATGGCCGCACGTGATCGCCCGCCGCGCGATCGATGCGGCGCTCGCGCGAGCCCGAGGCGAGCGCGTTCCCGATACCCGCCAGCGCCGCGGCGTCCGGTGTCGACCGGCAGGATCGAACGCAGTGAGGTCTCCGGCCAGCCTGAACGTCAACGGCCGCACTCCGTATCAGCGTCGGAGCTCGACCCTCATACGAGCCTGCTCGACGCCGTCCGCGACGCACGTCGGCCTCACGGGCACGAAGGAGGGTGCGACGACTCCGAGTGCGGAGCCTGCATGATGCTCCTCGACGGCAGGCCGGTGAACTCGTGCAGCTACCTTGCCCTGCAGGCCGACGGGCGCGAGGTCACGACGGTCGAGGGTCTCGCGGACGGGCGACGAGCTCGCCCCGCTGCAGCGTGCGTTCCTCGAGCACGGGCGGCGTACAGTGCGGTTTCTGCACGCCCGGCATGCTGATCTCGGCCACGGCACTCCTCCGCGCCGAGCCCGAACCCTCCGACGAAGACGTTCGCATCGGCTCTCTCGGGAACCTTTGCCGGTGCACCGGCTACGACGCGATCGTTCGTTCCGTCGAAGCGTGATGGAAGCCGGAACCGCCGTTTAAGTCGAATAGGACGGTCAGCGGTGCCGCGCGGCCTCGGGTATGCTCCGCGGTCGATGGCCGGTGGAGAGGTACGACCTCGTCGATCTCGGTGAAGCGGTTCGGCGACGTCACGGCGGTCGCGGGGATCAATCTGTACGATGCCCTCGGCGAGTTCTTCTCGTTCCTCGGCCCGTCCGGCTGCGGCAAGACCACCACGCTGCGGCTGATCGCCGGGTTCGAGCGCCCGGACGAGGGCCAGATCCTGCTCGACGGCGTCGACATGGCGCAGACGCCGCCGCACAAGCGCAACGTCAACACGGTCTTCCAGAACTACGCGCTGTTCCCGCACCTCACGGTCGCCGAGAACGTCGCGTTCGGCCTCGCGTACCAGGACGCGCTCGAAGCGAGGAGGCGAAGCGACGGTGGCCGACGCGCTCGAGCTGGTCCGGCTGCCAGGTCTCGAGCAGCCGGCGCCCCGTCGCAGCTCTCGGGCGGCCAGCAGCAGCGGGTGGCGCTCGCGCGGGCGCTGATCCTGAACCCGGCGGTGCTGCTGCTCGACGAGCCGCTCGGCGCGCTCGACGCCAAGCTCCGCAAGGCGCTGCAGATCGAGCTGAAGGCGCTCCAGGAGAGAGGTCGGCATCACGTTCATCTACGTCACGCACGACCAGGAGGAGGCGCTCACGATGTCGGACCGGCATCGCCGTGATGACGCAACGGGTCGGGTCGAGCAGGTCGGGTCGCCGACGGACGATCTACGAGGAGCCGAGCGACGGCGTACGTCGCCGACTTCCTGGGCGTCTCGAACCTGATGGACGCGACGGCCGACGGCGCGGGCGCCGGCGGCGAGGTGCAAGGTGAAGCTCGGCGAGTTCGCGCTGATCGCCGGCCACGGCGACACGGACACGCACGGGCGACGTGCAAGATCACGATCCGTCCCGAGCGCGTCGATGCTCGAGGCGACCGGGACGACCGGGGAGAACCGGATCCCCGGCATGGTCGAGCGCGTCGTCGTACGTCGGCTCGATGCTGCAGGTGATCGTCGCACCTCGCCCCCGGGCAGACGTATGCAGGCATGGGTGCAGAACCAGGGCGAGGGTCTGCCGTACGCGCAGGGCCACCCGGTGTCGGTGCATCTGCCCGTCGACGCGCTCGCGGATCCTGGTCGACACGAGCACGCCGCGCGTCGACGCTGGAGGACGCGGCCGCCGGCTGAGGTTCCGCCGGTACTAGAGTCCGCGAGCCCGGCCGACGAGGTCGCCGCTCGCCGCTGGTTGCCGCGCTGATCGTGCGGTAGAGGACACCAGGCCACCGCGATCGCGAGAGCGTGGTCGTCACCGAGCATGATCGTCGCGGCCGCGTTCACGGCGGGCGTCGGCGACGACGCGCGCTGCAGCAGTAGATCTTCACGCGACAGCGGCTCGGACGTCGGCCGTGCCCGACAGGTACCGGACCGTCACGAAGTCGTCGACCGTGTCGGCGAACACGAGCGCCGACGCTCGCCAGGATCGCCGGGCACAGCAGCGGCAGCAGCACGCTGGCGGATCGCCTGGGTCGGGCGTGCGCCCCAGGTCCATCGCCGGCTTCCTCGTACTCGGGTCCGATCGACGAGTAATCGGGCGCGGACGATGATGAACGGGTAGGAGATCTGGAACGTGATCAGGCCGAGCACCTGCGCCGTGGTCCCGAGCCGGATCGCGCCCTTCAGCAGGTGCGAGAACAGCAGGAACAGCGAGACGCCGAGGATGATCTCGGGCATCACGAACGACAGCAGCATCAGGAAGTTGGCGCCCGTGGCCGGGCGGCCGCGCCAGCCGGTCGATCCCGATCGCGAACGCGGTGCCCAGCGGCACGGCGATCAGCCATCGTGATCACGGACAGACGCAGGCGTCTGGAACATCGCGGACCGGAGCGCCGGGTCGTGCCAGACGCGAGTCGAACGGCGTCCTGGTACCACCACCGGAAGGAGAAGCCCTGCCACGCGCTCCGCGACCTGCCGGCGTTGAACGAGAAGATGATCGCGATCAGCGACGGGCACGATCGACCAGACCAGGTAGCCCAACGTCACCGCCTGCAGGAACCTCGGCTTGCGCCACGGGTTCGCGCAGCCAGCGCCGGTGGTGCTCCGACGCGGGAACGGCGGTCACGCGACGGTCGGGGCAAGCGCCGTCTCGCTCATGCGGCCTCCGGCCGTTCGATGGGTCGCTCGCAGGTAGTAGAGCATCGGGATCGATCACGAGCGCGACGAGGATCAGCACCAGCGAGCCGGCTTCCGGCCCCTGGCCGGCCTGCCCGACGGACGTAGTCGATGAGGTTCCCGTACATCGACGTGCTCGTGCGTGCCGAGCAGGTTGTTCGTGTAGTAGTCGCCGAACATCGGCAGGGACACGATCACGAGCCCTGCCAGGATCGCCGGCTTGGACAGCGGGAGCGTCACGCGCCGGAAGGTCTCGAACGCCTCGGCCCCCAGGTCGCGGCCGGCCTCGAGCAGGCTGCTGGTCGATGCGGTCCAAGAACCCGAACAGCGGCAGGATCATGAACGGGATGTAGCCGTACACGAGCCCGAGGATCACCGTGATCGGTCGGCCGATCCAGATGATCGGCGACAGGCCGAACAGGCCGCCCACGTCGTTGATGTACCCGTCGGGCTGCAGCAGGCTCTGCCACGCGTAGATCCGCATCAGGTAGCTGATCCAGAACGGCGAGATCAACAGCACCAGGATCAGACCCTTCCAGCGTCCGGCGTGCCGTGCGGTGTAGTAGGCGACCGCGTACCCGAGCACGAGGCAGATCAGGCTCGCGGCTCCGACGTAGAGCAGCGTTCGGATCAGCGGGTCGAAGTAGATCCGGTCCCCGGCGTAGAACTTCTCCGCGGTCGTGACGAAGGTGTCGAAGCTCCACCACCACGGCTGGTAGACGGGCAGCGGGTTCCGGAACAGCGGGTCGACGGTTCCGAATGCCACCGAGAGGACCACGTAGAACGGGAGGACGAAGAACAGCAGCAGCCACAGGAGACCCGGGAGGGTGAACGACGGCCAGTACCAACGCGGGTACCCGCACCCCCTGACGTCGCCGGCTTCGCGTCGTCGCGGATCCGGCGGCGCGCGCCGGGGCGGTCTCGGTGTCGCTAGCCACCTGCCTGGATCTCGCTCCAGGCGTCGAGCCAAAGCGCATCGGCCGCGGCCGAGAGCTCGCCCTGGATATAGCCGAGCGTGAAGTTCTCCTGGTCCAGGACCGCGGACGAGAGCGTCGCGGGGACGACCCCTCCTGGACGAGCCGGTCCGGCACGATGGAGGTCATCGGCGGCTGGTAGCCGTTCCAGTCGGCGAAGTTGACGTAGCCCCAGTGCTTGTCCAGGAAGAAGTTCAGGAACTCGTGGGCGAGTCGAGGGCTCGGGGCGTCGGCGGGGATCGCGATCGTGTCGTTGCCGACGAGGCCCTTCTTGTCGTCCGGATACCAGTAGCCGAGGACGTCTTCCGGGGTGCCCTTGGGCAGGTAGTACTCGGCGCCGACGATGTCCCCCGACCAGGCCTCGGCGACGCTGAACTCGCCCTCGGGCAGCTTCGCGTAGACGCCGTTGATCGTCAGACGCGCACCGTTGTCGTTGACCATCTGCAGGATCGCGTCCTTGGCCGCGCTGATCGCGGCCGGATCGTCGGAGTTCGCGTCGGTGACGCCGTTCCGAGCAGCATCATGCCGAGCGCGTCGCGGTAGGAGTCGTAGTAGCTCACCGAGTCCTTGAACGCGGGATCGAAGAACAGGTCGTACCCGGCGGCCGCGGCCGCGGCGTCGTCGAGCCGGTCCCGGCGGTAGGCCACCCCGGTCGTGTAGATCGTGTAGGGCACGGTGTACCTCCACCCGAGGTCGTAGTACGGCCCGGGGTCGGAGAAGACCGGCCAGTAGTTCGCCTCGAGGTTCGGGATCAGGCTCGTGGTTGAGGGGCTGGAGGAGGTCGCCCTCGACGAGCCGGCGAGACGTAGTCGGTGGTCGGGAAGAAGACGTCGGCCTGTACCTGGCCGGCGACGAGCTTCTGGATGCCCTCCTCCATGTTCTGGAACGTCGTCACTCCACCGTCACGCCGAACTCGTCCTCGAAGGCCTTCAGCACCGGCTTGTACGTAGCAGGCGTCCCAGTTGGCTAGACAGCGGAGCGTGCCCGTCTCGATCGGCGTGCTGGTGGGGATCGGCTCCCCGTGCATCGGCAGGGTGACGGGGTTGTCCGGGCGGGCCAGGACGCGCGCGCCGCCGCCGGTCGCGGTTCCGCCCGAGGCTCGTCGTCCCCGGCTTGGAGCACGCGGCCAGGATCGCCGCCGCCGACGGGAAGGGACGACCGCGGTTCCGAGCGACCTCCGCAGGAACTCGCGGCGGCTGAGTCCATGGGGACGTTCTCGGGGCGCTGGTGACATGACGACGGACCTCCCCGGCGACGTTTGAGCCGCCGTTCAAACGCCTGGGTACCATAGGGCGCTCGCCCTACGCAAGCCAATCTAGCGCGGAGTGTGACGAACGTGGCAGATGTGGTGGTCGTCGGGGCCGGGTTCGCGGGGCTGGCGGCCGCGCTCGACCTGCACGACGCCGGGGTCTCGGTGGCCGTGCTCGAGGCGCGCGAGCGCGTGGGGGCAGGGTCCTGTCGGTCGAGCTCGAGAACGGCGAGCTCGCCGAGCTCGGCGCCGAGTGGATCATGCCGGACGACGAGGTCCTGGAGGCCACGATCGATCGGCTGGGGCTCGAGGCGAGCGTGGCCGGGATCGACTACCTGCGGCGGGAGCCACGCGGCCGCGGCGCCGTCCCGGTGGCCGAGCTCGACGCGTTCCTCGAGGCCGCGGACGCGCACCTCGCCGCCTCGGACGCCGACGGGAGCTCGATGGGGGCGATGCTGGATGCCGTCCCCGGCGATGACCGGGCCGAGCCGTCGCGAAGGCACGCCTGCAGGGGACGTTCGCGAGCGACCTCGATCGCGTCGCGTGGCGCGCCGGCTGGCATTCGGGACGCCTGGCGGCCGAGCCCGCCGCCTACCGGCGCATGGCTCGCGGCAACGCATCGATCGCCGATGCCATCGCCGGCCTGCTGCCCGACGTGCGCCTCGGGGTCCGTGCGACCGGCGTCGTCGAACGAGGCGGGCGCGTCGAGGTCGAGACCGGCGTCGATCGGGTCGAGGCCGATGCCGCCTTGGTCGCGGTACCGGTGCGCCTGGTGACCGAGCTCGCGTTCGACCCGCCGCTGCGCGCCCGAGCAGCGCGAGGCGTTCGAGGGCCTGCGGATGGGGGTGGCGTCGAAGGTGGCGGTCCCGCTCGGCGGCGAACCCGAGCGGTGCGCGATCCAGTGCGCGGATCTCCCGTTCTGGTTCTGGGTCGCCGACGGCGCCGACGGGCGACCGCGCCGTGTCGTGACCTCGTTCGCGGGGAGCGAGCTGCCACAGGAGCCGCTCGCGACGGCGAGCGGCGATCCCGCGGCGTGGGTGCGCCGGGTCTCCGACCTCGCCCCCGAGCTCCGGCCGGACGGGACCGCGGTCATGAAGGTGTGGGCCGACGACCCGCTCGCTCGCGGCGCCTACACGGCCTGGGATCACCCGTCGCTCGCGCGGCGGCCGCTGTTCGAACGCCCACACGGTGCGGTCGCGTTCGCGGGCGAGCACACGGCCGGCGACCACTCCGGGACGATGGAGGGTGCGCTGCGGAGCGGACGGCGTGCCGCGGCGCAGGTCCTCGAGCTCCTCGGCCGTGGCTGAGGCCCCCGCGCGCGAGCGTGAAGCGCCGTGCAGACGGCTGTGTATCATCCGGCGCACCTCGGGCCCGGCGACGACGGCCGAGCGCGGATCGAGAGCGGGGACCCACGAATGACGATGCGTTCGGCGCGATGACGGAGGCGAGCGGGGCGGCGTCCTGCTCTCCGGAGGACCTCGGGCCCGTCCGACGGCTCACGCTCAACCGCCCCGAGTCGCTGAACGCCCTGAACGCCGAGCTGATGGACGCGCTCGAGGCGGCGTTCGACTCGGCGGCCGAGGACGACGAGGTCCGCGTGATCGTGCTCCGGGGTTCGGGCCGCGCGTTCTGCGCCGGGTACGACCTGAACCAGGACGCGCGAGGAGGGGACCAAGGACGCGGCCGAGTGGCACCGCGAGCTCGACCGCGACACGAAGCGGCTCCTGCGCATCCTCGAGAACCCGAAGCCCGTCATCGCGTCCGTGCACTCGTACTGCCTCGCCGGCGGCACCGACCTGATGCTCGCCTGCGATCTCGCCGTGGCCTCGGACGACGCGGTGTTCGGGTACGTCGACATCCGGTTCGGCTCGGGCGTCGTCTCGATGTTCCTGCCGTGGGTGGTCGGCGTGCGCGCGGCCAAGGAGCTGATCCTGACGGGGCAGGACCGGGTCCCGGCCGCCGAGGCGCTCCGGATCGGTCTGGTGAACCGGGTCGTGCCGCGCGACGAGCTCGACGACGCGACGATGGCGCTCGCGGACGAGATCGCGAAGAACGAACCGTTCGTCGTCCGGACGATGAAGGCGTCGATCAACCGCGTCGTGGCAGAACGCCGGGCTCCGGGACGCGCTCGACGCCAACACGGAGCTGGACGTGATGATCGAGACGGCCAACCTTCCCGCCCGCGACGAGTTCCGGCGCATCACCCAGGAGGAGGGTCTGAAGGCCGCGATCGCCTGGCGCGACGCGCGGTACCGGGGCACCGAGTGATCTACGGGCTCGCGGCGGCGCTCGGCTGGGGGCTCTCGGATCTGTGGGCGGCGATCTCGGGCCGTCGCATCGGGAGCGGCCGGACGGTGGTGGTGGCGCAGGTCGCCGCGGCCGTCGTGGTGACCCTCCTGGTCCTGGTCGTGCGGCCCGACCTCTCGGGGATCCCCACGGTCGCGCCGTGGCTCATCCCGAACGCGTTCCTGGGCGCCGCCGCGTTCTCGACGCTCTACAAGGGGCTCGAGCTCGGGCCGATCGCCGTCGTGTCCCCGGTGCTCGCGAGCTACGCCGTCGTGCCGGTGCTCCTGTCCGTCGTGCTCCTGGGCGAGACGCTCGCGGGGTGGGAGGTGGTCGGCGTCGCGGTGACGATCGCCGGCGCCGTGTTGACCTCCACCGACCCGAAGGCGCTCCGCGCCGGGACCCGGACCAAGCCCGCCGGGTTGCCGTGGGCGATCGTCTCCACGCTCCTGTTCGGCGTGGCGACCTACATCATGGGGTGGGCGGCGAAGGAGGCTGGCTTCCTGCCCTCGCTGTGGTTCGGGCGGCTGACGATGATGACCTGTGTTCCTGCTCGCGGCGCTCGTGGTGTGGCTGCGGTCGCGTTCCGCCGGCGCGGCGCGCGAGCCGGTGGCACCGGCGATGCTCAGGCTCGCGGTGATGGTCGGGGTGGTGGAGCTGGTCGGGACGATCGCCTACGCACGCGGCGCCGAGGTCGGCCTGGTGTCGGTCGTGACCGCCGCCTCCGCGACCTACCCGCTGATCCCGGTCCTCGGCGGCGTGAGTGCTGCTTCACGAGCGCCCGGTCCCGACCCAGTACCTGGGGATCGCGATGGTGATCGGCGGGCTGATCCTGCTCGGGGTCGCCTGAGCCGTCAGGCCTCGGGCTCGTCGCGGCGGAAGAAATCGATGGGCTCGGGTTCGCAGCGGCGTGGTGCCGAGGATCAGGTCGGCCGCCTTCTCGGCGACCATCATCACCGGCGCGTAGATGTTGCCGTTCGTGACGTAAGGGAAGACCGAGGCGTCGACGACGCGGAGGCCGTCGAGGCCGTGCACGCGCATCGTAGCAGGGTCGACGACCGACATCTCGTCCGTCCCCATCTTGCACGTGCACGAGGGGTGCAGCGCGGTCTCGGCATCGCGGGCGACCCACGCGAGGATCTCCTCGTCGGTCTCGACGCTCGCGCCCGGCGAGGCTCGCCGCCGTCGAACGGCGCCATCGCGGGCTGACCGAGGATCCGTCGCGCCGTGCGGATCGCCTCGACCCACTCGCGACGGTCCTGGTCCGTCGAGAGGTAGTTGAAGCGCAGAGCGCGGGATGGACGCGGGGGTCGGAGCTCGTGACCTTCACCGAACCGCGCGCGTCCGAGTACATCGGCCCGATGTGCACCTGGTAGCCGTGGTCGCTCGCCGGCGCCGAACCGTCGTAGCGGACGGCGATCGGCAGGAAGTGGAACATCAGGTTCGGGTACGCGGACGTCGTCGTTGCTCCGGGCGAACCCGCCGCCCTCGAAGTGGTTCGTCGCGCCGGGGCCCGAGCGGAAGAACAGCCACCGGAACGCCGATGCACGGCCGGTGCCGCCACTTGAGGTAGCGGCGCCATCGAGACCGGCTGCGTGCAGGCGTGCTGGACGTAGACCTCGAGGTGGTCCTGCAGGTTCTCGCCGACGCCGGGCAGGTCGTGCACGACGTCGATGCCGAGCGCCCGAGGCTCGTCGGCCGGGCCGACGCCCGGAGAGCTGCAGCGTCTGCGGGAGTTGATCGCGCCGCCGCACAGCGATCACCTCGCCGGCGCGGATCCGCTCAGGCGCGCCGCGGCCGCGCGACACCTCGACGCCGACCGCGCGCGTAGCCCTCGAACACGATCCGCGTGCACGAACGCCCGCGTTCGGACCTCGAGGTTCGGGCGCGACATCACCGGGTGGAGGTACGCGCGCGCCGCCGAGAGCCGCCGCCCGCGGTGGATGTTCCGGTCGAACGCCGCGAACCCCTCCTGGCGGTAGCCGTTCACGTCGTCGGTCAGCTCGTAACCCGCCTGCCGCGCGGCCTCGAAGAACGCGCCGAACAGTGGGTTGGTGGCCGGGCCGCGTTCGAGGATGAGTGGGCCGGCGTGCCCCGCGGAACTCGTCGCTGGCGGCCGGCCGCCAGGCAGTGCTCCATCCGACGTGAAGTAGGGAGGCAGTGCGCGTAGTCCCAGGTCTGCATCCCGGGTCGGCGCTCCAGCGCTCGTAGTCGAGCGGGTTGCCGCGCTGGAAGATCATGCCGTTGATGCTGCTCGAGCCGCCGAGCGACCTTGCCGCGCGCGTGGTAGATCCGGCGGCCGTTCATGATGCGGTTCGGGCTCGGACTCGTACTTCCAGTCGTAGAAGCGGTTGCCGATCGGGAACGTGCAGCGCCGCCGGCATGTGGATGTAGACGTCCCACGGGTAGTCGGGCCGTCCCGCCTCCAGGACGAGCACCCGGTTCGACGGGTCGGTCGACAGGCGGTTCGCGAGCGCGCAGCCGGCGGACCCACCGCCGACGATCACGAAGTCGTACCGCTCCGACGTCACCGCTGAAGTGTGACTCAGTCGAGGCGCCGGGCGCTCGCGCACGCCCGGCATGGGGGCGGGGTAAGCTCGCGCGATGGAGGCGGTAGCGCCGGACGCGTTCGAGGTGTCGGTCGAGGTCGTCCGCGCCGCCAACGCCAAGGGCATCCCGCTCAAGCTCCTCGGCGGGCAGGCGGTCCGGGTGCTCTGCCCGATGTTCCCGCACCGAGCGCTGGAACGGCCAGGACATGGACTTCGCCTGCGTCTCGTCCAAGAAGCGTGAGGTGATGGCCTTCTTCGAAGAGCGCGGGTTCCTTGGCGATCCGAGGTTCAACCTCCTGCACGGCGACCGGCAGATGTACTTCGACCGCCGACGGCATGACCTCGGTCGACGTGATCATGGACAAGCTCAACATGTGCCACGTCCTGGACTTCTCGGACCGGATCGATCGCATGCCCGACACCCTCGACGTCACCGACCTCCTGCTGACGAAGCTGCAGATCGTCGAGCTGAACGAGAAGGACGTCCACGACCTGTTCCACCTGCTCTCCGCTTTCGAGGTGCGCCCGGGGACGAGCCCGGGACGATCGGGCTCGACCGGATCGGACGCCTCGTGGCCGGGGACTGGGGGTGGTGGCGGACCGTGACCATGAACCTGGACAAGCTGGCCCAGCTCGCCGGCGCCGACCACGGCGACCACGCCGACCTGCTGCCCGAGGCGCGGAGGTTCGAGCCCGCCGAGCAGGCACGCTCCATCCGGACCGCCCGCGACGAGGTCCCGAAGACCATGAAGTGGAAGCTCCGGGCCAAAGTGGGCGACCGCGGTCCAGTGGTACGAGGTGCCCGAGGAGGTCGGCCACTAGGCGTGGACCGCGGTCGCGCCGTTCTCCGCGGAAGCACCCCGCTTGCACCAACGACGGGCGGGGCGGAAGATTGCTGCGGTGAAGCTCTTCTTCGTCACGGACCTCCACGGGTCCGAGATCTCGCTGGAAGAAGTTCCTGAACGCCGGTCCCTTCTACGGGGCCGACGTCGTCATCTTGGGCGGGGACGTCACCGGCAAGGCGATGGTCCCGATCGTCCAGCGTTCGAACGGCTCCTGGGACGCCTCCCTCCAGGACCATCTGGAGACCATCGAGACCGAGGCCGAGATCGTCGAGTTCGAGAAGCGCGTGATGAACCGCGGCTACTACCCGATCCGGGTCTCCCAGGAGGAGTACGTCGCGATGCAGGAGGACGCGGACCTGGTCGACAAGCGTTTCAAAGAGGTCATGCTCGACGGGACCGAGCGCTGGATCGCGATGGCCGAGGACAAGCTCGCCGGCACGGGGATCCGGGTCGTCGCGTGTCCGGCCAACGACGACATGTTCGAGATCGACGAGCTCCTGACCCACGCGAACGTCGTGGAGACCGGGGACGAGGATCACCCGATCGAGCTGGACGGGTTCACGATGATCTCGATGGGGTGGACGAACCCGACGCCCTGGCACACGTTCCGTGAGGCCGAGGAGCCGGAGCTCGCGGTTCGGATCGAGAACGCGCTCTCGCACGCGAGCGACCCCGAGACCACGATCTTCAACTTCCACGCGCCGCCGTACGGCTCCAAGCTCGACAACGCGCCGGCCCTCAACGACGACCTCACGTACAAGTCGGGCGGGCAGGCGCTGCGGCCCGCTCGGATCGACGTCGGTGAAGGAGGCGATCGAGCGGTTCCAGCCGATGCTCGGCCTGCACGGGCACATCCACGAGAGCAAGGGAGCGACGAGGATCGGGTCGACCTTGTCGCTGAACCCGGGGAGCTCTTACGAGGAGGGATCCTCCAGGCGGCCGTCGTGACGATCGACCCGAAGAAGCGCAAGGTCAAGAACTACCAGCTCGTGAACGGCTGAGCGGCCGTTCCGTACCCGGGAGGGTGCAGATGGCAGCGGTAGGTGAGGCTCCTACCTTGTTCCTGCGCAAGGCGACCGGCCTCGTCAAGGGTGGTCGAAGTTCGACGCGTTCCTGTACTCGTTCATGTCGGTGAACTTCGTGACGCTGGGGTTGTTCTTCGCCCTGTCGGTGCTCGCGTTCGTCCCGACCGGACAGGTTCTTCCCGCGTTGTTGATCTCGGGGTCTTCGTCACGTTCCTGGTCATCACCTACGCGGGGTTGATCTCGGTCATGCCGCGTGCCGGCGGGGACTACGTGCTGGCAGAGCCGTGTGATGGGCGGAGGGATCGCGTTCGTCCTCGCGGTCACCGGCTGGTGGTTCATCCTGTGGTACTGGGCGCCGATCTACGGGAACATCCTCAACGTCGAGGTGCTGCAGCCGCTCGCCGCGACCTTCAAGTGGGACGGCCTGTCCGACTTCCTGGCGACCGACAACGGCCTGTTCGTCGTGATCCTCGGGACGGTGGTGCTGGCCGGAGTACCTGGTCTCGCTGGGGATGGAGGGCTACGCGAAGGTCCAGAAGGTCTGCTTCTACGTCGGCATGATCGCCCTCGCCGTCGTGTTCATCGTGATGCTGTTCGGGTCGCGAAGCGGCTTCCAGAGCGCGTTCAACCAGGAGACCGCGAACCTGTTCGGGGCCCAAGGGCGACGTCTACCAGCAGACGATCCAACTGGGGACGACGAACAACGGCGGTCCCGTGGTCCCCGACCTGGGGTTCTCGCCGTTCTTCGGTGACACCTTGCTGTTGATCCCGTTCCTGTGCTTCTGGATCCTGTGGCCGAACTGGGGTGCCACGCTGTACGGCGAGGTGCGGGGCGCGAGCGACTTCAAGCGTGTGATGGGCGGCATGATGTACGGCCTGTGGGTCACGGTGGCGGTCGCCGTCGTGTTCATCCTGCTCGCGGCCAAGTTCTTCGGGTGGGAGTTCTTCAACGCGGCGAACCTGAACTACTGGGCCTCGGTCTACGGGTTCGGGGATGCGTCGATACCCGTCTGGTCTACGCGCCGTTCCTGGCCAGTTTCTATTTCCACAGCACGCTGATCTCGGCGCTCATCGTGCTCGCGCTTCGGCGCGTGGTTCCTCGGGTGGGCGGGGACGCTGTTCCTGTCGTCGACGCGCGTGATCTTCGCGGCCGCGTTCGACCGGGTGCTGCCCGAGAAGGTCGCCGACGTCTCCGAAGAAGCGGCACGTGCCGGTATGGGCGTTGGTGCTGATGCTGGTGCCATCGATCGCCGTCGGGGCGTTGTACGCGTACACCGCCAAGTTCTCCACGTACATCCTGGACGCGACGCTGGTGATCGCGGTCACGTTCTTCGGCACGGCGATCGCGGCGATGATCCTGCCGTACCGGAAGAAGTCGCTGTACGCGAACTCCGCGATCGCCCGGTACAAGATCCTCGGGTTGCCGTTGATCACGGTCACCGGGTTCATCACCGCGGCGTTCCTGGGGTTCAACCTGTGGCACTGGTTCACCAACGACGCTGTACGCGGTGAACAACAGCGACTCGCTGTGGTTCATGGGGATCATGTACGGGCTCGCGTTGATCATCTACATCGTGGCGAAGATCTATCGCAAACGACAGGGGATCGACCTGAGCGCCGTCTACAAGGAAGATCCCGGTCGAGTAGGAGCGGGCTCGAGACGGACCTGGGGCGGCCCTCGTGGCCGCCCCCGGCCGTCGTGGTGCACCTGGGATAGGAGGCCGGCGTGGTCCGGTCCAGGCGAGACCGACGAGGGTCTTCTTCGCGGCCGATCTCCACGGCTCCCAGCCGACGTTCCGCAAGTTCCTCGGGGCGGCGGCGTTCTACGAGACCGACGCGCTCGTGTTCGGGGGCGACCTCATGGGCAAGGCCCTCGTGCCGATCGTGCGGTCGAACGGCGGCTTCCGAGCCCACTTCCAGGGCGCGATCACGAACTCGAACGGGACGGGCTCGGCGCGTTCACGACGAGCGTCGAGCTCCCCGGCTTCTACTGGCAGGTGTTCGAGCCGGACGAGTACGAGGCGGTCCGCGCCGACGAGCTCACGCAGCTCGGTTGGTTCCAAGGCGGCTGGCCGCCGAACGGCTCGCCGGCTGGCTCGAGCTTGCCGAGGACCGGCTGGCCGGCACGGGCGTCCGCATGTACCTCACGGGCGGCAACGACGACGAGCCGGCGATGCTCGAGGTCCTCGAACGCCACGACGGGACCAACGTGATCGCGTGCGAGGACCGGGTCGTGGACCTGGACGACGAACACACGATGATCACGGTCGGCCTGTCGACGGTCACGCCCTGGGACACGCCGCGCGAGGCGAGCGAGGACGAGATCGCGGCGGCGATCGACCGCTCGGTGAGGTTCGGTCCCCGACGTCGGTCGGTGCGTGTTCAACCTTCACTGCCCCCGAAGGACACGCCGATCGACACCTGCCTCAAGCTCGAGAAGCGCCCCGGAGAGCTCCGAGGCCCATCCGCGAGGCCGGCCGGTTCCTGACGACCGGCGGCGGGAGCACGGCCGTCCGGGAGGCGGTGAGCCGGTACCAGCCGCTCGTGGCCCTCCACGGTCACATCCACGAGTCGATGGGCCGGTTCCGGCTGGGCAGGACCCAGTGCTTCAACCCGGGCAGCGAGTACGTGCAGGGCACGCTGAACGGCTGGATCGTGGCGCTGAAAGGCGCGAAGCTCACCGGCTACCAGCACACGGCGGGTGACCTCGGCGCTCCCGGCGGCGACGTCCACGGCCCGCGGTTTGCTGCGAGACTCCCCCTGATGCGCGAACGGGCTCGAACCGTCGTCGTCGGCGCCGGGATCGTCGGCGCGAGCGCCGCCTACCACCTGGCCGAGCTCGGCGAGCACGACGTGCTCGTGCTCGACCAGGGTCCGTTGTTCGAGACCGGGGGTTCGAGCTCGCACGCGCCCGGGCTCGCGTTCCAGACCAACGGCTCCCGGATGATGTGCCGGATCGCCCAGGAGTCGGTCGCGCTGTACGCGCGACGCTGGACGTCGACGGCGAACCCGCCTGGTACGGCGTGGGCGGCATCGAGGTCGCGACCACCGAGGCGCGGAGGTCGGAGCTGAAGCGCCGGCTCGGGTTCGCGCGCTCGTACGGGCTCGAGGGGCCGAGCTGCTCACGCCCGCCGAGACCGCCGAGAAGATCCCGCTGCTCAACCCTTCCACGATCCTCGGGGCGTACCACGTGCCCTCGGACGGCATCGCCAGGGCCGTGACGATCACGACGGCGCTCGGGCGCCGGGCGGAGGCGAACGGCGTGGCGTTCGATGGCGGCGTGACCGTGACCGGGTTCGACGTCCGCGACGGGCGGGTGCACGGCGTCCGGACGGACCGGGGCGACGTCGAGTGCGAACGCGTGCTGGTGTGCGCGGGGATCTGGGGACCGACCGTCGGCGCGATGGCGGGGGTCCCGATCCCGCTCGTCGCGGTGCAGCACCAGCTCGTCTGGACCGAGCCGATCGCAGGCCTCGAGGGCGAGACCGCGCGAGGTCGCGCACCCGATCCTGCGTCACCAGGACATGGCGATGTACTTCCGGCACCGCAGGACCACTACGCGGTCGGGAGCTACCGGCACGAGCCGATCGCGACGCCGCAGACCGCGTTCCGGCGGCCCGGCGACGGTCCGATGCCCTCGCTGATGCCGTTCACGCCCGCCGATTTCGAGATCGCCGAGGCCGAGGCGGCACGGCTCCTGCCGGCCCTGGAGGGCGGATGCGGCCCCGCCGATCCCGAGCGCTCGATCAACGGGATGTTCTCGTTCACGCCGGACGCGGGCTCGATCGTGGGAGTCGGCCGCGGTCCGGGGCGTGTGGATCTGCGAGGCCGTGTGGGTCACGCACGCGGGCGGGTTCGGCAAGCACGTGGCCGAGTGGATGGTGCAGGGCGAGCCCTCGATCGACATGGCCGAGGCGGACGCGAACCGCTTCTACCCGTTCATGACGACGCCGCCCTACGTGCTCGAACGCGGCAAGCAGCAGTACCGCGAGGTCTACGACATCCTGCACCCGCGCCAGCAGATGGCGCGTCCGCGCAGAGCTCCGGCTCACGCCGTTCTACGCGCGGCAGGAGGAGCTCGGCGCCGAGTTCGTCACCGGCGCCGGCTGGGAACGCCCGAGTGGTTCGAGGCGAACGCCGCGCTCGTGCCGGCGGACGCGCCCTGGGTGCACCGCGACGGCTGGGCGGGCACAGTTCTGGTCGCCGATCGAGGGCGCCGAGCACCTCGCGACCCGCTCGAGCGCGGCGCTGTTCGACCTGACGCCGTTCGCCAAGTTCGACGTCGAGGGGCCCGACGCGCTCGCGTACCTCGAACGGATCTGCGCGAACCGGATCGACCGGCCGGTGGGATCGATCGTCGTACACGGCGATGCTCACGCCCGCGGGCGGGATCCGGTGCGACCTCACGATCGCCCGCAAGGGCGAGGAGCTGTTCCGGCTGGTGACCGGCGGCGGGAGCGGGCAGCACGACCTCGCCTGGATGCGGCGGCAGATCGGCGACGACGAACGGCGTTCGGATCACCGAGCGCACCGGGTCCCTGTTCGCGCTCGGCCTGTGGGGCCCGAACGCGCGCGAGATCCTCGAGGGTCCTCACCGACGCCGACCTCGGCAACGAGGCCTTCCCCTACATGACGGCCCGGTACCTGGACGTCGGGGAGGTCGGGCCGGTGTGGGCGCAGCGGATCTCGTACGCCGGCGAGCTCGGGTGGGAGCTGTACGGGCAGTTCGCGATGAGGCGATCGCCTGTGGGGAGCTGGTGTGGGACGCGGGCGCGACCACGGCCTGGTCGCGGCAGGGCTGGGGCGTTCGACACCCTGCGGCTGGAGAAGGGCTACCGCCTGTGGGGTCAGGACATCCACACCGAGCACGATCCGTTCGAGGCCGGGCTCGGGTTCGCGGTCAAGATGGACAAGGGCGCGTTCCAGGGCCGCGAGGCGCTGGCGGCGGCGCTCGAGCGCGGCTCGGCCGAGCGGCTCGCCGTGCGTCACGCTCGACGACCCGAACGCGGTCGTGCTGCGGCAAGGAGCCGATCCGGTCCGAGGGGCGCGTGGTCGGCTACGCGACGTCCGCCGGGCTACGGCTACTCGGTCGGGCGCTGCATCGTCTACGGTTACCTGCCCGCCGAGCTGGCGGTGCCGGGCACGCCGGTCGAGGTCGAGTACTTCGACGAGCGGCTCCCGGCCACGGTGCGCCGAGGACCCGCTGTGGGACCCGAGGGCGAACGATTGAGGGCGTGACGAGGTCGCGCAGGCCCGGTCACGCAGGAAGGAGAGCAGCTTGGCCGTCATCGACAACCCGGGGATCCTCCTCTACACGCGGATCCGCAAGTCGCCGTACTTCTACGCGTCCCGCGAGCACGGGGTCGCGCGCTACAGCGTCTACAACCACACGTACCACCCCGCCACTACGGCGACCCGGTTGCCGAGTACTGGCACCTCGTGAACGGCGTCACGATGTGGGACGTCGGCGTCGAGAAGCAGATCCAGATCAAGGGCCCGGACGCGTTCGACCTCACGAACATGATCGTCCCGCGCGACCTCAACAAGTGCGCGGTCAACGAGGTGCAAGTACGTCTTCATCACCGGCCCCGACGGCGGGATCCTGAACGACCCGGTCCTGCTCCGCGTCGCCGAGGACGAGTTCTGGCTCTCGCTCGCGGACTCGGACGTGAACCTGTACGCGCTGGGGATCGCCGCCGCGCCAAAGGCATGGACGTGACGGTGCAGGAGATCGACGTCGCGCCCGTGCAGATCCAGGGCCCGAACGCGAAGAAGGTGCTCACCGAGCTGTTCGGCGAGCGCGTCCTCGAGATCCCGTACTACGGCCTGATGCAGGGCGAGCTCGACGGGATGGACGTCGTGGTCTCGCGCACCGGCTACACGGGTGAGGTCGGGCTACGAGATCTACCTGCGCGACGCGTCCGAGCACGGCGTCCAGCTGTGGAACCGCGTGCTCGAGGCGGGCAAGCCGCACGGGCTCGAGGTGATCGGGCCGTGCCACATCCGCCGCATCGAGGAGGCATCCTCGCGTTCGGCGCGGACATGTGGTACGAGCACAACCCGTTCGAGGTCGGCTACCACTACACGTGGATGGTGGACCTCGAGCAGGAGGCCGACTTCATGGGCAAGGAGGCGCTCAAGCGGATCAAGGCCGAGGGCGTGCGCGCAAGCTCGTCGGCGTCGACATCGAGGGTGAGCCGCTCGGCAGCTACATCGACAACGAGATGGTCGACGTCTTCCCGGTGTCGGTGGGCGGGAACGTCGTGGGCAAGGTCACGTCGGCGTGCTTCTCGCCCCGGCTGGAGAAGAACATCGGGTTCGCGATGCTGCCGATCGAACATACCGAGCTCGGCACCGAGCTCCAGGTGGAGACGCCCGGTCTCCGGGAACGTGAAGGCGACGGTCGTGACGATGCCGCACTGGGACCCGAACTAAGGAGCATCCCCAAGGGCTAGGGCGACGCTTCTCCGGGGTCCGATCCGCGTTCACGTGTACGAGCGATGATGTCGTTGACGACCGCGGTCTTCGCATCCGCGTGGTTCTGGACGTACCTCCACTTCCTGCGGGCCAGCTGGCGCTTGGTGCGCTCGTAGAGGTCGCGGTCGGCCCTGTTCCCGCGGAGCCGGTTTCGGAAGACAAGCATGCGCTCGATCTCCGGGCCTCCCTCCGCGAACACATGGATCTGCTCGCTCGGCTCGTTCCGAGCGAGCATGCGATGCTCGTACCAGTCGGGCTCCGGATCCGAACGGACGTACCCGATCGCTTCAAGGCCGGGACGTAGGCCGCTTCGTTCGCCGGATCGGGGACCACGAGCACGATGTCGATGGCGGGCTTGGCGGCCAGACCGGGGACCGAGGTCGAGCCGACGTGTTCGAGTGCACGCGCCACGTCCCCGAGCGTCGAACGGATCCGGTCCGATTCGCTGGTGAAGAGGTCGGGCCACGCCGGGTCGTAGTCGGCGAGGTAGATGGTTCCGTCGTGCACCTTCGGCTCGCCGACCGTCGCCGCTCGGATCTCCGCTTCGTTCATCGCACGTCGGATGGGGCCGCGGGAGCACGAAGCGGATCGTCGTCCCGCGACCGGGCTCGCTCTCGGCCGCGATCGTGCCGCCGTGCGCCTGCACGAGGCTCTTCGCGATCGCGAGCCCGAGCCCCGAACCCCGGGACTCGGGCGATCGGGCGAAGCGGTCGAACACGTGCCCGAGCTCGTCGGGCGCGATCCCGCACCGGTGTCGGTCACGCGGAAGGCCACGCCGCGTGCGTCAGGATCCGCGGCGATCGTGACGGTGCCGCCCGAGGGCGTGTGGCGGAGCGCGTTCGAGACCAGGTTGGCGAGCACCTCGCCGATCCGAACCCGGTCGACGTCGAGCGCGGGCAGGTCCGGCTGTCACCTGGGTGCGGAGCGCTACGCCGCGCTCGGCCGCCTCCGTCCGGTGGGCGGACTCGGCGGTCTCGACGAGCTCGTCGGCCTCGAGCCGCTCGCGGTGCAGGCGCAACGCCCCGGCCTCGGCGTTCGAGAGCAGCTGGAGGTCGTCGAGCAACCGCGCCATCACCGTGGTCTCGGCGCCGATCAACGCGAGGTCGTCGCCGCCCGGCTCGTACAGGCCGTCGGCCATCCCCTCGACGCGACCCCGGATCACCGAGAGGGGCGTTCGGAGCTCGTGCGCGACGTCGGCGAGCAGGTTGCGGCGTTGCTCCTCGTTGGTCTCGAGCCGCTCGGCCATCCGGTTGAAGGCGCGGGCGAGATCGCGGACGTCGGGTGGTCCCTGCACGGTCGCCCTCGCCGTGTAGTCGCCCTCGGCGACGCGCGCCGCCGCGTCCATGACCTCGCCGATCGGTCTCGCGGTCCGGCGCACGAGCCTGCCGAACGCGAGGAAGCCGATGAGCAGGACGATCGGGAAGATCAGGAACCATGGCCCCCGGCGCCCTCCCGTGGAACCCGCCGCCGAACGTCGCCCCCAGCCATCCGGCGACGAACACGAACAGGAAGAACACCCCGACCCCGATCGCGATCCGGCGGAAGAACCGTCCGCGCATCGCGCCCCAGTCCTCGGAGGAACGGGGCGGGAAGGGCTCGTCCGCCGGCCACCACGGCGGTCTCCCGCCGCTCCTGGCACCCGGGCCGCGCCGATGGTCATGCATCGGCGAACCGATAGCCGACGCCGTGGACCGTCTCGACGTACCGTGGGAGCCCGGCGTCGGGCTCGATCTTTCGACGGATGTTCTTCACGTGGGCGTCGATCGCGCGTTCGTAGGACTCGATCGCCACGCCGTGCACGGCGTCGAGCAGCTGCGAGCGTGTGAACACGCGGCCGGGTTCGCGCGCGAGCGTGGCGAGGAGCTGGAACTCGGTGGGGTGAGGTCGACCTGCGTGCCGCCCACGCTCACCCGCATCTTGGCCGTGTCGATCTCGACGTCGCCGGCTCGCACGATCTCGTCGCCGCGTGCCGCGGTGCGTGTTCGGCGGAGCACAGCCCGGACGCGCGCCACGAGCTCCTTGGGGCTGAACGGCTTGACGACGTAGTCGTCCGCGCCGATCTCGAGCCCCACGATCCGGTCGGTCTCGTCGCCGCGCGCCGTGAGCATCACGATCGGGGTGTCCGACCACCGCCGGATCTCGCGCGCCACGTCCAGTCCGTCCCGGCCCGGGAGCCCGAGGTCGAGCACCAGCAGGTCGGGCTTGGCGCTGCGGACGCTCGCGACGGCCGAACCGCCGTCGCCGACCACGATCACCTCGAACCCGGCGTTGCGGAGGTAGTCGCGGACGACCCGCGCGATCTCGATCTCGTCCTCGACCACCAGGACCGTCGTCATGCCTTCCGCCTTCCTCCCGGTGGGGCGCTCGCTAGCCTGCCGACGCGAACGGGCGGTGGCAACCGCCACCGCCCGTCCCGTGCCCGACCCGGCTCAGCCGGCCGGGCGGACCCGTCGTCTCCTGGCCGCCCGAGGCCTGCTCGTGCTGGCGCCGGTGCCAGTCGCCGGCCTTGTCCTCGAACCGGGCGCGGCCCTCCTCGGACCAGGGCCCGTAGCCGGGCCCGTGGTCGTGGCCCCAGTGGCCTCGCGGCCCTCGGAACGCCTTCCCGATCGGCAGGAACGTCCCGATGATGAACAGCGGGAACAGGAAGAAGCCGAACGGGAAGAACCCGTGGCCGTACCGATCCCCGACGACCGTGATCACCTGACTCGAGTCGGCCGCGCGGCGGACCCCTTCGTCGATCCCGCGTTGTACGCGCCGACGGCGATCCCGACCGTCAGCAGCACGACCAGGAGCGTCGCTCCGATCGCCCATCCGCGTCGCATCTTGTGCCTCCTTCCGAACGCTCGTCGTCCGTCACTACCGGAGCTTGGCGTCGAGATGTGAAGGCGGCGTGAAGGCGTTCGGGAGGGTTCGTGCGGTCTCGAGATCCCGCGCGAGGTCAGTCGGAGCCGTCGCGCGTCACGTCCACGACATCTGCCCCGAGCGCCGCGACGAGGTCGCGGCCGGCCACGTGCAGGTTGACGCCGTGGCCGCCGCCGCCGATCGCCACGCGTTCGAGCGCCGGGATGCGCTCGTCCGCGATCACCGGCCACGAGTTCGACGACCCGAAGGGCGTGATCGTCCCGCGCTCGTAACCGGTCGCGGCCTTCGCCTCCTCGGCATCGGGCAGCGAGCCGGCTCACGCCGAGATTGGTCCGGAGCTTCGGCCAGTCGATCTGGCGCCCGCCCGGGACCAGGACGAACACGTAGTCGTCGGCGCCGCGCCGGATCACGATCGTGCGGAGCAGCTGCCTGAGCTCGATCCCCTGGAAGGTCGCGCTCTCCTCCGCCGAGCGGGCGCGCTCGGTCCGGACGACCTGGAAGGCCAGGTCCGAACCCTCGAGGGCGCGGAGCGCGGGCGTGTCGTCCGATGCCCGAGCCTACCCGGCCACGTCGTCGAGCCAGCCGGCCAACGTCCGGAACCCGTCGTGCAGCTGCACCCTGGTGGCCGCCCGCGACTAGCCGGTGCTCGGCGTCGAGCAGCAGCGCGCGCCACCGTTCGTGCGCATCCAGGCTCACCGTGCGGTCGTCGCGCGCGTGCTCGAGCAGGATCGGGAACCTGCCCTCCAGCGCCCGCACGCCCTCGAGGTCCGCCGCGACCGACGGGTCGTACAAAACCGAGCGCATCGTGCGGTTGCGGCTGCGCACCGTCTGCCGGCGTGTAATCGAACGCCACCGCCGGCGGGTAGCGCCGCGCGACGCCGATCGGGACGGCGAGCAGCCGGACCGCCGCGGCGGCCAGCGGGACCGTGACCCTCGCGGCCGCGGGCACCTCGGGTTCGTGCGTCCAGACGACCTGCTCGTCCGGCGAGGGGAACGGGGCTGCGACGATCGCGAGCGACCGGACCGCCTCCGGGCGGCGGGAGGCCCACAGCGCCGCGAAGAGCCCGCCGAGTGAGTGCCCGGCCACGATCGGCGCCCGGTCGCCGAACCATTCGGCCACGGCGTCGAGATCCTCGAGGTGCGCGCCGCGCTCGTATCCGAGCTTCGGCTTCTCGGAGGAGCCGAAGCCCGCGAGGTCCGGCGCGACGACCCGGAACCGACCGTCGAGGCGAGCCGCGAGACGTTCGAAGTACCGCCCCGAGCCGCCGAGACCGTGGACGAGCAGGATCGGTTCGCCCCGCCCCGCCTCCCACACGCGCATCCGGCCCCACGGGCGTTCGAGCCACCGGCCCCGCAGGCTCGTCACGGCCGGGCCGCAGCGAGGAGGAGGTCGACGACGTAGTCGGCGAAGGACGGGCGCACGAACAACCTCGTTATCTCGTCTCGCTCGTGGAGCAGGACCTGTGCGGCTCCGAACACCGATTGCGCGCACCGCCCGTCGCCCCACGACCGCGGGTGGAGATCGATGGGACACGCCGAGGCGAGCAGGTCGTGGCGCGACGGCCCTCGAGCTCGAGCGCGACGCGGTTCGCCGACACGTCGACGATCGAATGGTGGAGGCCGTCGAGCGACCTCCCGAGCTCGTCCGCGATCGCGCCGGCCGCGCCGGGGGCGCCTACGACGAGCCACTCGTCCGGCGCGAGCCACAGCACGTCGCGATCGCCGGTCTTCGTCGCGGTGTTCGGCGCGGTGGGGAAGCCGAGGATCGCCGCGGTCGAGGGGTCGATCCGGACGTCGAGCTGGGAGACGAACGCGAGCTCGCGCGCGTCGACGAGTTCGAGATCGCCGGAGCGCTCGGCGAGCGGGCTCTAGCCGTCACGGCGTGCTCCGTCGGGGTCGTAGGGGACGGGCGACGTGACGCTGCAGGTCACGGTGCCCTCGGGCAGCGGCGCGTAGACCGTCCGGCCGTGCATCGCGTGACCCCCGGCCAGCATCGCGAGCGCGAACGTGCGCCCGAGCGCGGGGCTCCGGCATGACGAGGTCACGTGGCCCGCGAGCGGCATCGGGATCCGGCCGGTGTCCTCGAGCACGAGCTGGGCCCTTCGGGCAGCAAGGCGTGGGTGTCCATCGGGAACAGCCCGACGAGCTGCTTGCGGTCGGGCCGGACGATATCGGAGCGACGGAGGGAACGCCGGCCGACGAAGTCGCCCTTGGACAGGTTCACGATCCAGTCCATCCCCAGGTCGTGCGGCGTGACGCTGCCGTCCGTGTCCTGGCCGACGATCACGTAGCCCTTCTCTGCGCGCAGGACGTGCATCGCCTCGGTGCCGTACGGCTGGATCCCGAACGGCGCACCGGCGGCCATCACGGCCTCCCAGATCTCGAGCCCGTGCCAGGCCGGCACGTGGAGCTCGTACGCGAGCTCGCCCGAGAAGCTCACGCGCGCCAGACGTGCGGGGACGCCGGCGACGCGGCCGTCGCGGAACGTCATGAACGGGAACGCCTCGCGCGAGAGGTCGACGTCGGTCCCGGTCGCTGAGGCGACCTCGCGCGCCCGGGGTCCGTTGATCGCGACCACGGCCCACTGTTCGGTCACGCTGGTGCAGTAGACGCGCAGGTCCGGCCACTCGGTCTGCAGCCACTCCTCGAACCGGTCGAGCACCGTGGCGGCGCCGCCCGTCGTGGTCGTAACGAGGTACCGCTCGTCCGCGAGGCGCATCGCGACCCCGTCATCGAGCACCATCCCGTCCAGCCCGACCATCAGGCCGTACCGGATCGAGCCGACCGCGAGGTTCGACATCCGGTTCGTGTACATGCGGTCGAGGAACGCCGGCGCGTCGGGACCTACCACCTCGATCTTGCCGAGCGTCGACGCGTCCATCGCGCCCACCGCGCTGCGCACCGCGAGGCTCTCGCGCTCGACCGCGCGCTCCATCGATTCGCCGTCGCGAGGAAGAACCACGGCCGCTTCCACTGCCCGAGCGTTCTCGAACGCGGCCCCACGCTCGACGTGCCAGGGATGAATCGGGGTCGTCCTGATGGGGTCGAACAGGGCGCCTCGGAACGGGCCGGCCAAGGTCGCGAAGGGGACGGGCACCGCGGGCGGCCGCGCGTTCGACGGTCCCTGCCATCCGGGCGACTCGCCGAGGAGCGCATTCACGACCTCGGGGGTGATGACCCCGCTCATGCGGCCCTGATCGATCGCGGTGCCGATGTATGTGGCGCGCTTCACGTGCTCGACGGAGCGCAGCCCCGCGTCGACCGCGTCGGCGATGTCCGCGATCGTCTGGTCGCGCTGGAAGTCGACGAAGTGCCGCGAGGTGTCCTCGCTCGGGACGAACCAGTACGGGGCATCGTTCGGCACCTCGCCTGCCGCTGCGCCCACGACCGACAGCCAGGGTGGCCCCTGCGTCGGGACGAACGCGTGGACCTCATCGTCGAACCGGAGTCCGCCGCCGATCGCGCGCCACAGCGCGAGGTTCGGGTCCCAGCCGCCCGACACGAGCAGCGAATCGCACTCGATCGTCCGTCGATCACCGTCGGGTCCCTCGAGATGGACCGCCTCGAGCCATCGGTCGCCCTCGGTCCCGGAGACGACCCAGCCAAGCAGGAGCTCGGCGTCCGTCGCGAGCCCGGGTTGGGGATCAGTCCCGCTCACGTCGGCGATCGCGAGCACGTCGCCGCCAAGCGAGACGAGGACCGAGGCCGGGCCGTAGGCGCCTCCCCGCGCGGTGAACACGACCGTGCGCGAACCGACCGAGCACGCCGTGCTCGAGGTACCGCGATGAGGCGTAGCTCAGCATCACGCCCGGCCGGTCGTTGTCGGCGAACGGGATCGAACGCTCGAACGCGCCGGTTGCGAGGATCACGCGCCTCGCGCGGACGTGCCAGAGCCGGTCGAGCTCGTCCGCGTGCTCAGAACACGGTGACGTATCCGTCGTCGTACAGGCCGAGCGCCGTTGCGCGCGTGAGGTAGGTGACGCCCTCGGCCCGGAAGTCCCCGCCGGCGCCCCGCTCGATCGTCCGATGCTGCTCGACGAGCATGACGCGTTCCCGCGGGCCGCGGCGTCTCGGGCTGGGTAGAAACCGTCGTGCCCGCTCCCACGACGAGCAGCTCGACGTGCGCGTTCCGGTGCTCGACGCGACGGCCGCGAGGCGCGTCGCCGCGGAGGCGCCCGACGCCGGACGGCTCCCGACCACCATCCCGTCGACGACGTCGACCATGGTCGCGGCGACGATCGGCTCGAACCACGGCTCCGAGATCTCGACGAGACGCGTTCGGCTCCTCGACGCCCGCCGAGAACACGCCGCGCGGGCGGCCGAGGACCGGGCTTCGGAACGGCGCCTCGATCCCGTTCGCGAGGATCGCGCTCGCGACCGTGTCCCCTACGAACGCCGCGACCTCCTCACCGTCGAACGTGAAGCGAGATCGGCTTGGCGCGATCGATCTCCGGCCCATCCGACGGCGTCCGCCGGGCGGTCACGGGTTGCCCTCGTCCGGAGACGTCGACGGCTCGAATGCGCGTACGTCGCCGTGTCTCGAACGGTGTTGAACCACCGCCGGCACCCGGCGACGTGGTACCAGCGTTCGGCGAACGCGCCCTTGGGGTTGTCGCGCAGGAACAGGAAGTCGGCCCAGGCCTCGTCGCTCAGGGCCTCGGGATCCGTGGGGTACGCGATCCCCGCCTGGCTGCCGTAGCGGAACTCGATCTCCTCGCGCGGGCCGCACCACGGGCAGGGGACGAGCAGCACTCAGACCGCCTCGGCCTCGTCGAACGCCCGCACCAGCCGCTTCGGCGCGGTGAGCCGCCACGCCTCGGTAACAAGCTCTGCGCAGCTCGTCGGGGTCGACCGTGCGGATCCGGACCCCGACCCACCCGCTCGGTCCCACGTACGGCGGGACGAAGAACGTGGCCGGGTCCATCGCGGTGAGCGCCGTCTGCTCGTCGTGCGTCGACTTGATCCACGCCTCGCGCTCGCGCTCGGCGAACATCACGAAGATCTTGTTGCGGACGCGGAACGTCGCGGTCTCCCAGGTCTCGCGCTCCTCGGCATCGGGAGCCCGAGCGCGATCCGTCGCACCGTCCGGGCCTGCATCAGTGGGCGACCCCCGCGGCGCCGTGCTCGTCGATCAGCGCGCCCGGTCGTGAACCGTTCGAGCGCGTACGGCCGCGCGCAGGGGTCCGGGCTCGCCGCGGGCGATCAGGTCGGCGAACACCCATCCCGACCCCGGCGTCGCCTTGAAGCCGCCGGTGCCCCAGCCGCAGTTCAGGTACAGGTTCTCGATCCAGGGTCCTCGACAGGATCGGCGACGCGTCGGGGCAGACGTCGACGATCCCGCCCCAGGTGCGCAGCAGCTTGGCGTGCGCGAAGACCGGGAACAGCTCGATCGCGGCGGCCAGCTGGTGCTCGATCACGTGGAACGAACCCGCTGCGCGTACCCGTTGTAGGGATCGATCCCGGCGCCCATCACGAGCTCGCCCTTGTCCGCCTGCGACACGTACACGTGCACCGCGTTGGACATCACGACGCAGCCCAGCACCGGTTCGAGCAGGACCGAGACGAGCGCCTGCAGCGGGTGCGACTGCACCGGGAGCCGGAGGTCGACCATGTCCGCGAGCACGCTCGTGTGACCGGCGGCGACGAGCGCCGACCTTGCCCGCGGCGATGTCTCCCCGCGTCGTCCGAACGCCCTCGACGCGCCCGCCGTCCCCGCGGATGAACCCCGTCACCTCGCAGTGCTCGACGATGTCGACGCCGAGCTCGCTCGCCCGCGTCGCGAACGCCCACGCGACCTTGTCGTGGCGCGCGGTGCCCCCGCGACGCTGGAGCGTCGCACCCAGCACCGGGTAGCGGACGTCGGGCGAGGTGTTCACGATCGGGCAGAGCGCCTTCACGTCCTCGGGTTCCAGCCACTCGGCGTCGATCCCGCTCAGACGGTTCGCGTGCAGGCGCCGCATCGAGGAGCGGACGTCGCCGAGCGAGTGGGCGAGGTTCAACACCCCTCGCTGGCTGAACTGGAGGTCGGACCCCAGGTCCTCCTCGAGCCCCTCCCACAGCTTCAGCGAGTGCTCGTAGCATCGCCGAGCCTCGTCCCACAGGTAGTTCGAGCGGATCACCGTGGTGTTGCGGGCCATGTTGCCGCCGGCGAGCCAGCCCCTTCTCGACCACGCAGACGTCGGTGATCCCGTGGTGCTTGGCGAGGTAGTAGGCGGTGGACAGGCCGTGGCCCCCGCCGCCGACGATCACGACGTCGTAGGCACGCTTCGGCTCGGCGGCTCGCCAGTACGTGGGTCGGGCCATGGGGTGATTCTGCACAAGGGCATGGCCGGCTGCTTTCGGCACGGCGCGGGTAGCATCGCCCGACGGCCGCCCGACGTCACCACGCCGCCCGCACGAAGAGGAGTCGCCGCCGCCTCCTCGTGCTCGGCGTGGCGGTCGTGGCGCTGGTCGCGGGGGCCGTCGGGTACGTCGCGCTCTCCGGCCCGTCCATCGTGATGCCGGACGATCCGTGCGCCGAGCGCCCGCCGCTGCGCGAGGTCGACGGCGTCCGGCTCCAGCCGGTCGCGATGCGCGCCTTCCTGCGGGCCCAGCGCGAGGCCGGCGCCCCGATCCCGGTGGTGCAGAGCTACCGGTCGTGCGCGGAGCAACGGCAAGCGTGCCGTTCGATCTGCGGGAACCCCGAGGGGTGTCAGGATCGCTGCGCCCCGGCGGGGCTGTCCTGGCACCAGCTCGGCGCCGCGATCGACATCACGCAGGAAGGCGTGGACGACCCTCGGATCGTGACGGCGCTCGAGGACAACGGCTGGTGCCAGTCCTTACCCGGCAGCGACCCGGGTCACTTCTCGTTCGACGGGTGCCACTGACCGAACGGTCACGACGCGAAGAGGCCGTGGAGGTGTTCGACGATCGGCCACGTTCCCTCGCTCGTGTTCGAAACGACCGTGGAGGTGAGGCTCGTCGTCGGGTCGTGGTCGGTCTGGAACGACACCCCTGCGTCGTAGCCGTGCAGTTCGACCACGTCGCCGGACGCGGCCAGCCAGAACCCCAGGCCGTAACGCGCCTCGTGGGACGGGGCGTCGCTATGGGGCTGCACCATCTCGGCGACCCGTTCGGTCGAGACGATCCGTCCGGAGAACAACGCCGTCCAGAAGGCGGCGACCTCGGCGGCGGTCGTGAAGATGCCGCCGTCGCCGCCTCCTCGGACCGGCAGGTGCAGCACATTCGTCCGGTCGCCGTCGATGTCGAGGTAGCCGAGCGCCGTCCGGCCCGGAAGCTCGTCGGAGCGGAGGAATGCCGTGTCCGCGCATCCGGCGGGCTCGCACACCCGCTGCAAGACCAGATCGTGGAACGGCACGGCGGAGATGCGCTCGGCGATCAGTGCGAGGACGACGTAGCCCCCGTTGCAATAGGAGAAGCGCTCGCCGGGCGGGAATTTGGTGGGGTAGCCGTCGAGCACCCGCAGGTGACTCTCGATCGTCGCGAGCTCATGGACCGGGACCTCCACGACGTGATCGGTGATCGGTCGGTTGAGATCCTCGTCGAAGTAATCGCCGATCCCGGAACGGTGCGCGAGCAGGTGCTCGACGGTCACGCCGTCGTCGATCAGTGGCAGGTCGCCGACGAGCACCGAGCGGGCGGTCGTCGTCAGCGAGCAGGCGTCCCTCCTCGATCAGGCTCATGACCGTGAGGGCCGTGAACCCTTGGTCCCGCTCGCGATGCCGAACCGCGTGTCGACCGTGTTCGCGACCCCGAACCCTCGATGCGCGAATCCGTAGGCCCTGGCGACCAGGACGTCCTCGCCTCGGTCGACGCGCACCACGCCCGAGAACCCGGTCTCCGTGGCGATCCGGTCGACCGTCCCTTCCAGATCCGTCATGCCACGACGGTGGCGAGCGCGTAGACCTTCTGCGGACCCTCGACGCCCTTTGAGCTCGACCTCGCGTGGGGGTTCGAACTCGAACTCCCCGGTCTGGGCCAGGAGCCCGTAGACGAGCGACGAGACCACGATCTCGCCGCCCGCCGCCGACGAGGCGATCCGGGCCGCGTAGTTGACCGCATGGCCGAAGAGTCGTCGGCCTCGCGGGTGGTCTCGCCGACGTGGAGCCCGATCCGCACGCGGATCGGCGAGCCGGGGTCCCGGAACGTCTCGTCGATGGAACGCCTCGATCGCCTGCGCGCACGTCAGCGCTCGGCGGGCCGAGGCGAACGCCAGCATGAAGCCGTCCCCTTGTCCCTGACGACCGTTCCGCCGTGCTACCGATGGTGACGTTCGTTGACGACGTCGTTGTGCGCTCGCAGCACCTCGAGCCATCGGCGGTCCCCGAGGAAGGCGTTCAGCCGCATGCGAGTCCTCGATATCGGTGAACGCGATCGTGACCGTCCCGTCCTCCGCCGAGGAGGCGAGAGGTCCGGCCGAGCCTCGCTCACCGCTTCGGCGATCTCGTCGACCGACTTGGTGAGGAAGAAACCGTGCTCCTCGTTGCTGGTCGGGACCGAGCTGTGCCACTGCACGATCTTCCATTCGCTGTGCTCAAGGTGCAGCACGCAGGTGAAGCGGTACTCCACCGACCCGTCGACCGGCGCCTCGATCTCGGTCCTGCCCCCCGCCCATCCAACCGTGCCCTCGCTCAGCGCGTACACCTCGTCGATTAGGCGCCATGGGTATCCGCCGCCAAGTTCGCGCATCTGCTGGACCCACAGCCGGGAGACGACCTCACCGTCGTGCCACACCTCGTCCGGATCTGTGCCGAACCGTTCGAAACCCGGTTGGCGGGAGACCCGGTTTCGGACCGCTTCTTCGTCGCCGTCGCGGAGCGTCTCGAAGAACCGGATCGCGACCTGTCGGAGCTCCTCGGAGGTTTCCACGGGCGGAGTCTCGCCCGCGCACGGCTGGGCCGCAACCGGGCCGGGCTTGCGCTCGGATTGAACGGAGAGTCAAACTGTGGCATGGAGCGTCCGGAGACGCTCGTCTGGGACGCGTACGCGCGAGCGCTCCCCTCGATGCTCGACGCCGTCGGTCGGACGCCGCTCGTCCGGTTGACCCGCGTGGCCCCGAGGGCCTCAGCCTGCTCGCGAAGATCGAGTGGTACGGGCCGACGGGTTCGACCAAGGACCGGATCTACCGGCACATGATCGAGCGCGCCGAGGCGCGCGGCGACCTCAGGCCCGGCATGACGATCGTCGAGTCCACGACCGGCAACGCCGGGATCGCGTGTTCCGCGGTCGCCGCGATCAAGGGCTACGACTGCGTCATCGTGATGCCGCGCGGCATGAGCCTCGAACGCAAGCGCATGATCGAGGCCTACGGCGCCGAGCTCGTCCTCACGCCCGGTGCGGGCACCGACATCGACCTGGCGATCGCCAGGATGCGCGAGATCGTCGCCACCGACCCCGAGCGCTACTTCGTGCCGGGGAGTTCGAGAACCCCGACAACCCCGACGCGCAGGCGATCTCCGGGGAGGAGATCTGGCAGCAGTGCGGCCGCCAGGTCGACGCCGTGGTCGCGGCGCAGGGGACCGGGGGCTGGATCACGGGGTGGCCCGCGCGCTCAAGTCGTACGACCGGGCGATCCGCGCCTACGCGGTCGAGCCCGCCGAGAGCCCGCTGATCTCGGAGCAGCGGTGGGGTACCCACGGCGTCCCGGGGATCGGCGACGGGATCGTCCCGCGCAACCTCGACCTGTCGCTGATGGACGGGATCGTGACGGCCTCCACGGAGGAGGCGCTCGACATGGCGCACCGGCTGGCCCGCGAGGAGGGGATCCTCGCCGGGCCGTCGGGCGGCATCAACGTGGCCTCGGCGCTCAAGGTCGCCGAGAAGCACCCGGAGTTCGCCACCATCGTCACCGCGGTGCCCGATACCGGTCAGCGCTACCTGTCGGGAGAGCTGTTCGGCGAACCACCGGACGAACCCAGCTCGCCCGAACGCGACCACTCGGTCGACCCGGACTCGCTCCGGCAGATCGAGGACAACCGCGACCGGCTCGAGTTCATCTCGTAGAGTCGCGCCCGTGACGACCTACCCGATGTCCGACGACGACCGCGAGATCCAGGAGCGCGCGCGCTCGTTCGTCGACACCGAGCTGATCCCGCACGAGGTGGAGGCCGAGCTGCACGGCGGCCGGCTCTCCGACGACCTGCGCGAAGGGCACCACCGGATGGCGATCGAGCTCGGCCTGTGGGCGATGAACATGCCGAAGGAGCTCGGGGGCGGCGGCCTGTCGATGTTCCAGCAGGTGCTGGTCTCCGAGCAGCTCGGCCGGGTGACCAACGCGCTCGGCTGGTGCGTCCACACGCCGGCCGCGTGGGCGCCCGCGGTCGTCACGCAGGAGCAGCTCGAACGGTGGATCGTCCCGACGATCCGCGGCGAGCGGCACGAGTGCTACGCGATCACCGAGGAGGGTGCCGGGTCCGACGTCGACGCGATCGCGTCGACGGCCCGTCGGGACGGCGACGCCTACGTGCTCGACGGCACGAAGATGCACGTCACCTCGTACAACTCGGCCGACTACCTGTTCGTGCAGGCCAAGATCGACGGCGGGCCGAACGCGGGTTCGCACGCGATGTTCTTCGTCGACAAGGACACCCCTGGGGTCCGGCTGATCCGCGAGCCCGCCTACACCCACACCTACGCCGACACACACGCGGTCGTGGCGTTCGAGGACGTCCGCGTCCCGGTCGCCGAACCTCGTCGGGCAGGAAGGGGACGGCCTCGGGTTCACCTACGAGTGGTTCCGCTACGAGCGCCTGATGATCGCCGCCCGCTGCTGCGGCGCGGGCGAGCGGCTCGATCGACGAGGCGACGGCGTTCGCGAAGGAGACGGGTGCAGTTCGGGGCGCCGATCATCCAGAACCAAGCGATCGCGCACATGCTCGCGGATTCGGTCACGGAGCTGTGGGCCGCGCGGCTCATGACGTACGAGCTCGCCGAAGAACATCGACCGCGGCGTCGATCTCAAGGTGCAGCACGCGCAGTGCTCGATGGCCAAGCTGTACGCGAGCGAGATGGCCGGCCGGGTCGCCGACCGCGCGGTGCAGATCTTCGGCGGCCGCGGCTACATGCGCGAGAACGTCGCCGAACGGTTCTGGCGCGAGGTGCGCGTCGATCGGATCTGGGAGGGCACCTCCGAGATCCAGCGCAACATCGTGGCGGACCAGCTCGCCAAGCGCGGCGCGCGAACGCTCGCCGGCTGAGGGTGCTCAGGGGTCGAACCGCAGGAACCACAGCATCGGTCCGTCCCCGGGCGCCGGTCATCGTCCGCGACCACCCGGAACCCGAGCCGCTCGTAGAACCCCACGTTCTCGGGCCGCGCGGTCTCCAGGAAGGCGGGGACCCCGTCCCGGCGCGCGAACCCGGTCCCGAGCTCGACCGAGCGCCACGCCGAGACCCTTCGCCCCGGCGTTCGGGGCGACCGCGAGGTGATCGAGGAACCAGTGGGGTTCGGGCGGCAGGTGTGCCTCGATCCAGTCCCAGAATCCCCGGTAGCGCACCCCGCCGTCGCCGGTCATCGCGTCGATCGGGACCCGGGTCTCGAGCTCGATCTCCACGAAGCGTTCGGCGGCGCCCGGCGGGACCCACATCGCGACGCCCGCGCCGTCGTCCGCCTCCCAGAGCCACCCGGTGTGCACGAACCGCTCGTCGAGGATGCGGAACAGCTCGCGGCACTGCTCCACGGCGCTCCCGTCGGTCGGGAACGGCCAGCGGACGATCGGGTCGTCGGCGAACGAGCGGGCGAGCACGTCCACCAGCGCGGTGACCCGTTCGGGTCCCGCTCGCGAGATCTCGATCGCCATCGCGGCAAGCGTAAGCTCTCCCGATGGACGAACCTCGGTCCGAGCACGCGCGCCGGGAGGCGGAGGGTGGGCCGCGTTCGAGGACGCGCTGTCACGGGTGCCGGACGACCGGCTCACGGCGCCGGGGTGCTCGAGGGCTGGACCGTGAAGGAGATGCTCCACCATGTGACCGGCTGGATCCGCGAGTGCATCGTCTATCTCGAGCGGATGCGCGAGGGCACGTTCGTCGATCCCGAGGACACGGACGAGTGGGTGAACGCGCGCAACGCGGCGTTCGCCGACGAGGCCAGGGTGATGGACATCGCCGCGGTCCGGGCCGGGCTCGACGCCGCGCGCGAGGCGATCCTGCTCAGCTGGCGGGAGCTCCCGAGATCGACGAGGCCGCCGTCGAGTGGTTCGGCGGCGAGACCTACGAGCACTACGAGGAGCACCTGCCCGACCTGTGGGCCGCGTCCGGCGCCTGACCCTCAGGCGCCGTTCGCGGGACGAGGATCAGGCCGGGTTCGGTCCCAGGATCGCGTTCCACAGGATCTGCTGGGTCCCCTCGGTCCAGGCGCGGAAGTTCGGATCGACCGAGAACACGATCGTCCGGCCCGAACCCATCGGTTCGTCCACCACGGCCGCGGTCCCTCCCAGCCGGTCGGCGCCGGTCGGCAGGCCCGACACCGCGAAGTCCGGGCTCCCGAACGCCGGGTAGGTGACCGGCGCGGTCCCGCCCACCGGGTTCAGGATCCGGTCGCCGTCGTACATCACCCACGCGAAGTCGCCGACGCCGTCGGCGAGCGGGCTCGACTGGTCGAGCTTGACGCGGATCAGGCTGCCCGGGATCACCGTGTTCGGCTGCTGCAGCTGCGCGGTCGAGATGCCGAACCGGGTCGCCAGCTCGGCCCCACCGCGATAGCCGACGTAGCGTCCTCCCGCGTTCACCCAGTCGACCAGCGCGCGTTTGCCGTCCTTCCCGAGCTTCTGGTTGATGGTGGGCACGTACATGTTGGGGACGACGAGGACGTCGACGTTCTGATCCTCCGAGCGCTCCGGCCGCGACCTCGGCTGGGGAGACGGTCGTCGAGGGAGGTTCCACCGCTCGTCGAACACCCAGCGGAGCCATCCTGCCGACTCGTAGGAGGAGGCGCTATCCGAGTCCTCGAAGATCGCGATCTTCGGGACCTCGGCAGGGAGCGCCGGCGCCGGCGGCTCATCCTGCAGCGGGAGCAGCGTCGCCTGCGGGTTCAGGACGAGTCCCGACGAGCCGCCCGGGACGTTCATGAGCAGCGGGTTGCTCCACGCCGACACGTCGTACGTGATGCTGAACCCGATGTACGGGTCCTCGTGCAGCATCGCCTGGATCCACTGCTTCTGCCCCTGCGCCATCGGGATCCAGTAGGTGCCGACCGGAGGGTCGTCTGGGCGCGCGGCCGGAAGTAGGGCTTGAAATCGGGAACCGTGAGCGGGGCGGTCAGCTGGTAGACGTCCACGTCCATGCGCTGGAGGCGCCGGACGAGCCGCTGCGCCTCGGCCGCGTGATCCGGGTCGTCGGTCCAGCAGGAAGTAGTGGCGAACCTTCGTGTTCGGCACCTGCTGGAAGAGCTTGTGGTTGCGCTCGTAGACGACGTTCTGCTCGAGGATGCCGTTCACGCCCTCGTTGTAGGCGTCGACGAACGGAGTCGTGCCATTCGGCCAGGATGTCGTCGTGGTGGAAGACGGCCTGCGACAGGCACGTCCAGATCGTCGTGTAGTGCTCGTGCACGCGCTGGGCGATCGGATCACCGTTGGACTTCTCGAACGTCATCCCGGCCGCGTGGAATCCCGTCGCCGGCACGGTGTCCCCGTAGAAGATGCCGAAGAAGTCATAGGTGCGGAAGTTGAAGTACAGGGATCTTCTGGCGGTCGAACTCGGCCGCCATCGCCGGTCCGTAGATGTCGTTGATCCAGTGGATCGCCTGGTCGGGGATCTCGTGGTACACGGGGTCGGCGTTGGGCGGGAAGAAGTACGTGTACGTCCCCATCTCGTGGGCGTCGATGGCGAGCTGCGGCGGGTACTGCCGCATGAGCTCGATCACGCCGTCGATCTCGGGCTGCGTCCGGGCGAACCAGTCTCGGTTCATGTCGAAGCCGTTGAAGTTCCGGCGCTGGTCGAGGTCGCGCCCGTCCGGGTTGTAGATCGGCACGATGATCACGATCGCGTCGTCGATGATCTGCTCGGCTGCGCAGTCGGTCCGCGCCGCGAGGTCGTAGAGGACCTTGAGCGAGGCGTCGCCGCCGCTCTCTTCTCCGCCGTGCGGGCTGCCGTCTACCCACAGGATCGCCGGCGTGTCCTCGGCGAGCTGCTGTGCGCCTGCGATTCGGAGGTCTGCGGGTCCCGCAGGGTGTCGATCGCGCCCTGGATCGCGGCGAGTCCGGTCGTCGTCACGTTCTGCGGTTCGCCCACGATCGCGTAGTTCAGGTCCTTGCCCAGTACGGACTGCGCGGCCGTCCCCGAGATCACGCGGTCGCTGGCCGCGTCGACGGCAGCGATGTAGTCGTTGGCCTGCTGGCTCGTGACCTCCTGGGAGCCGATCTCGAACGGGGGCGAGAAGACATCCTCCCCGTGGGGATCGCCGCGTCGTACACGGGCTGGGTTTGGATCGGGTCGCACGACGCCTGGGCCGTGGCGCCCGTGACCGCGGTCGACGTCGCCGCGATGAGGGCAACGATCGCCGCCAGCGCGCGGACCGGGACGGCGAGCTCGAAGACCCATGACGCGCTCCTTCCGGATCGGGTCCCTCACCCTAGGGTCATGGACCCCCGCGCGGTCAAATCGACGATCGCGAGGCGGAGGCCTTCGACGGCTCGAGCTCGAAACCGAGCTGCTGGGCCGAGACCTCCATGCAGGTGCGGTGCATCCGGGCCGGCGTGACCACGGAGTCGTTCATGATCACCTGGATCGCGAGACCGTCGATCAGCGTCGCGACCCGGAGCGCGAGCTCCTCCGGCGTCCTCGGTGGAGGTGAACTCGCCGCTGGACCTGACCCCGCGGATCAGGTCGGCCAGCTGCGACCGCCAGCGCTGGTCGAGCACCTCGCGGTCCTTGGCCATCTCGGGATCGCGGAGCGCCGGACCCAGACCTCGATCCACAGCGCCCACTCGTCCAGGCGGCCGAACTCGGGCAGGTACGCCGGCACCGAGAGGTCGACGAGCCGTCGCAACTGGTCCCTCGCCGAGGGGATCCTGCGGATCTCGCGCGAGGTGCGCAGGTAGAACTGGTCGTTCGCGAACGTGAGCGCCTCGGCGAGCAGGCGGTCCTTCGATTCGAAGTAGTACAGGATCAGACCCGGCGAGACGCCGGCCTCCTCGGCGATGTCGGAGATCCGCGTCTCCGCGAGCCCGCGCTCGGTGATGACGCGGGCGGCGGCGTCCAAGATCTCCTGGTGCCGGTCCTTGCCCTGCTTCACGGTGCCGGTGCTCACGGGTTCCGCTCCTGTTGAACGCGGGCCAGTCCTGGGACGGGGTCCGCCGGTGTTTGAACCGGGGTTCAGCAACTCTACGCCCCTGACCTGGCCTGTCAACCGACGCGACGACCGGCCGCGCTTGACCGGCCGTTCAAACGCATGGGAGGATGACGCACCGGCGACCCGTACGGCCGGACCGGACAGGGAGACCGAACAGCCATGGCGAACGCCTACGACGCGATCGTGATCGGGGGCGGGCACAACGGCCTGACCGCGGGGGCGTACTTCGCCCGCGCCGGCGCGCAGGACCGTGGTGCTCGAAGCCCGGAGCAAGACCGGCGGCGCGGCCGACACGAGCGCGCCGTTCGCGGACCATCCCGAGATCAACGTGACGACCTACTCGTACGTGATGTCGCTGATGCCGCCGACGATCATCAAGGAGCTGAACCTCAAGCGCCACGGGTACGACGTCACCGCGTTCGGCCCGTACTACCAGGCCTACCCCGACGGCCGGTCGATCAAGGTGTACGCGGACGACGCCGCGAAGAGCCACGACTCGATCGCGCAGTTCTCCAAGAAGGACGCCGAGGCCCTGCCGCAGTGGGAGGCGTGGCTCCAGGAGGTGGCGGACGTCCTGGGTCCGCTGCTCCTGCAGAAGCCGCCGAAGATCGGCTCGATGGCGTTCGGCGACCTGATCGAGCAGCGCGCGGCCGCGTGGAAGATGCGCAAGCTCGGGGTCCGCGGCGTCGGCGACGTCACGCGGCTGTTCACGATGAGCATCACGGACCTGCTCGACGACTGGTTCGAGTCCGACGAGATCAAGGGCATGCTCGCCGTGAACGGGATCATCGGGACCTGGGCGGGGCCGGACGAGCCGGGCACCGCCTACGTGATGCTGCACCACTCGATCGGCGACGTCGGCGACGGGCACCTCGGGTCGTGGGGGTTCCAGCAGGGCGGGATGGGCGGCGTCTCCGACTCGATCCGCCGTTCGGCCGAGTCCCTCGGATGCGAGATCCGCACCGACGCCCGGGTCAGCAAGGTCCTCACCGCAGGCGGGAAGTTCGCCGGCGTCGTGCTCGAGAACGGCGAGGAGCTGCAGGCGCCCCTCGGCGTGACGTGCATCCACCCGAAGATCGCGTTCCTCGACCTGATCGGTCGCGAGGAGCTGCCGGCCGACTTCGTCTGGGACATCGAGCGGTGGCAGCACGCGTTCGGGCGTCGTGAAGATCAACGTCGCGATGTCCGAGCTGCCGGACTTCATCGCCGACCCCGGCAAGGAGATGCAGGACCACCACACCGGCTCGGTCGAGCTCTGCTTCACGCCGCAGTACGCGGAGGAGGCGTTCCAGGACTCGCACATGGGGCGCAAGGCCTCGGTGCGCGCCGTTCGTGGACGGGGTGATCCCGACCACCCTGGACAAGAAGCTCGCGCCCGAGGGCGTCCACGTGTTCTCGATGTTCACCCAGTGGGTGCCCGACGACTGGAACCTCGAGCCGCACCGCGACGAGCTCGAGCAGTACGCCGACCGGATCATCGACCTGTACACGGAGCTCGCGCCGAACTTCAGGGCCGCGGTCATCGACCGCCAGGTGCTCGGGCCCTACGACATGGAGCAGGAGCTCGGGCTGATCGGGGGCAACATCTTCCACGGCGAGCTCTCGGTCGATCAGCTCTTCCACATGCGCCCGGCGCCGGGCTACGCCGACTACCGGACGCCGATCAGCGGCCTGTACCACGGGTCCTCCGCCACCCACGCCGGCGGCGGCGTGAACGGCATCCCCGGCTGGCAGGCGTATCGTGCGGCCGTGAGGGACCGGGCGGTCAAGAAGCCGCGGTGACGCCGGAGGAGAGCGAACCGCGCCTCGAGCGCATGCTCGAGGCGCGATCGGTCGCCGTCGTCGGTGCGAGCGCCGCGAGGGCTCGGTCGGCAACCAGAGCGTCGTCGAGCTCATCGAGGGCGGGTTCGACGGCGCGATCTACCCGGTCAATCCCGAAGTACGACGAGGTGCTCGGTCGCCGCGCGTCCGGATCGCTGGCCGCGATCGGCGAGCCGGTCGACTCTCGTCATCCTCGCGGTTTCGAACGCGCTGCTCGAGGAGCAGCTCCGCCTCGGCCGCGGAGGCCGGCGCCGGGAGCGCGGTGATCTTCGCGAGCGGCTACGAGGAGCCGCGTCGACGGCGTCCCGCCGCTGCACCGAGCGGCTCGCGACGATCGCGCGCGACGCCGGGATGGCCCGTGTGCGGCGGGAACTGCATGGGGTTCGCGAACCTCGAGCTGCGGGTGCGCGCGCTCGGCTTCTACGAGCCCGAAGGACGCGCCGGTCGGCGGGTGACGTTCCTGTCGCACTCGGGCTCGGCGTTCAGCGCGATGATCCACAACGACCGCGCCCTCGGGCTCAACCTCGCCGTCTCGGCGGGGCAGGAGTTCGTCACGACGGTCGCCGACTACCTGACGTACGCGCTCGGGCTCGAGAGCACGAAGGCCGTCGGGCTGTTCATCGAGACCGTGCGCGACCCGGACGGGTTCCGCGACGGCGCTGGCGCTCGCGAACGAACGCGACGTCCCGGTCGTCGCGCTCAAGGTCGGTCGCGAGGAGCGCACGCGCGAGCTCGTCGCGGCGCACTCGGGCGCGCTCGCGGGCGAGGACGGCGCGTACGAGGCGCTGTTCGACGCGTACGGCGTCGCGCGAGTCGAGAGCCTCGACGAGATGGGGGACACGCTCGCGCTGTTCGCGGCCGGCCGGCGGGCCGGACCCGGCGGCGCTGGCGAGCGTCCACGACTCGGGAGGGAGCGGGCGCTGATGGTCGACGCCGGCCGCCTAGGTCGGCGTCCCGTTCGCGCGAGATCTCGGACGAGACCTCGGCGCGGATGGAGGCGCTGCTCGATCCCGGGCCTGCCGCCGGTCAACCCGCTCGACTTCTGGGGGACCGGCAGGGACGCGCACGGGATCGTCACCGGATGCGTTCGCGCGCTGCTCGAGGACCCGGAGGTCGCGGCGCTCGCGTTCGCGGTCGACCTGACCTCCGGAGGAGTACCCGGACATGGGGTACATCGCGATGGCGCGCGAGACGTTCCCGAGACCGACAAGCCGCTACGCGATGCTCTCGAACTTCTCGAGCGGCATCGACCGGGGCGACGCGAAGCTGCTCGACGGCGACGGCATCCCCGTGCTCGAGGGGACGCTGACGGGTCTCGCGGCGTTCCGGCACCTGTTCGCGTACCGGGACGCTCGCGCGCGCCCGCCGGTCGGCGGTGGGTCGCCAGTGACGGACGAGGTCCGAGCCCGATGGATCGAGCGGCTCTCGAGCGGGGAGCCGTTCGACGAGCTCGAGGGGCTCGCGCTGCTCGCCGACTACGGCGTGCCGGTCGTCGAGAGCGTTCGGCGCCGAGACGCTCGAGGACGCGATCGCGGCCGCCGAACGCGATCGGGTTCCCGGTCGCGCGTCAAGACGGCGGCGCCGGGAGTGCAGCACAAGTCCGACGTCGGCGGGTGCGGCTCGGGCGTCGACGACTCGCCCTCGCTCGAGGACGCCTACGGGGATCTCGAACGCCGGCTCGGTCCGCAGGTCACGGTCGCCCCGATGGCGCCCGCGGGGATCGAGATCGCGCTCGGGATCGTGCGCGATCCGCAGTTCGGGCCGCTGGTGCTGGTCGGCGCCGGCGGCGTGCTCGTCGAGGTGCTGAAGGACCGTCGCGCTCGCGCTGCCTCCGCTGGACGAGGTTCGAGCACGGTCGATGGTCGACCGCCTGAAGGTCCGTCAGCTCCTCGATGGGGTTCGAGGCGCAGCCCGCGTCGAACGTCGATGCGTCTCGCGAGAGCGGTCGTCGCCTTCTCGTGGCTGGCGCACGATCTCGGCGACCACCTCGAGGCGCTCGACGTCAACCCCGTGATCTGCGGACCCGAGGGCTGCGTCGCCGTCGACGCGCTCGTGGCGCTTCGAACGACTCCAGCGTAGGTCCGCCAGTGCTCAGACGAAGTGGCTCGGGTCGGGTTGCGTGCCCGGCGGCCAGCCGGGGTAGTCGTCGCCCGGATATTCGAACGGGTCGCCGTAGCAGTGGGCGATCGGCGGCGACGGCTTGGGCATCGGTGCGCGGGTTCCGCTCGAACGCGAACGTGTGCTCGAAGTTGTGGGTGCGTTCGATCCGCTCGGTCAGGTACGGCAGGCCCCAGTTGTCCGAGACGAACCGGAGCGGGCTCGAGAACTCGCCCTCGGCGTCGTCGACGTAGCCCTTCCTCGCGTACGGGCTGATCACGAGCATCGGGACGCGGAACCCGAACCTGATGTCGTCGACCGTGGGCGGCGGCACGTGGTCGCAGAAGCCGCCCCACTCGTCCCAGGTCAGGAAGATCGCCGTGTGCTCCCAGTCGTCGCTCTCCATCACCGCGTTGACGACGTCGGTGAGCCAGTTGTGCGCGAAGCACGTGCTCTCGGGCGGGTGATCCGAGAGCTCGAACCGCGGCGTGACCCACGTGACCGCGGGGAGGCGGCCGGCGCGGATGTCCTGCGGAGGCGGTCGACGGAGCGGATCCGTTCGGGGCGCCACAGGTCGGTGTGGAAGACGCCCTCGATGCCGTTGAGGGCGTTCCAGAAGTACCCGGATTGCCCGGGCTCCGCGGCGTAGAACGCCCAGGAAACCCCGGCGTCCTCCAGTTGCTGCGGACACGGTTCGGAACGTGAAGCACGAGTCGTGCTTGGTCAGGTTCCCCTTCTCGTCCTTCACCAGCACGAACACGTCCTTGCCGACCGCGTCGCACCCCCAGCTCTTGAAGGTGCGTCCGTCCTGCAGCTGGCGGGTCAGGATGTTCTCGGGGTTGTCGAGCGCGCCCCCGGATTGTCCGGCCACGAAGAAGAAGTGGTTCGGGTACGAGGGCCGCCGACCGAGGCGAAGAACGTTGTCGCAGAGCACGTAGTCCTTCGCCCACGACCAGTAGTTCCGGGATCGACGTCCCCTCGAACTGCGTGTAGGCCCACGGATCGCCGAACTGCCCGTTGCCGAACCCGTCGTACGCGCCGCCGTTGACGTCGTTCAGGTGCGCCGCGCGGTCGTGAGGGATGTCGCCGGGCAGCCAGTGCGGGCTCGGCGTGAGCGGCACCTCCTGCCCGTACTTCACCCCGACCGTCGCGCCGTTCGCGCCGGGGAACCTGCCGTACAGGTTGTCGAAGCTCCGGTTCTCCATCATCACGTAGATCGCGCGCTTGATCGGCCAGCGCGTGTCGGTCGCCACGACCGATGCGGTCGCGGTCGGCGTCACCACCGGCTGCTTGCGGCCGCCGCCGGTGCAGGCGACCATCGTCGCGCCCGCCAGCGCGAACGCGGACGTGCGCAGGAACGAACGCCGCGAGAACAGCGGCGACTCGTCGTGGCCGAGACGTTCGTACGCTGGAACGCACCGTCGGGGGTGGATCGGTGTGATCGTGCACGGTTGCCCAAGCTATCAAGCAACCCCGCGAACGATATCCTTCTGCGACCCTCAGACCTCATGCATCAGCACAGGTTCTCCACACGTCTCTCGCGCGCGCGCGATCGCCTCCGTGTGCGTCGCGCTCGCGCTCGCCGCGTGCACGGGCGACGCCGAGGCCGACGCGCCACTCGACGACCCCACCCGTCACGCCGATCTCGGAGACGGGTCCGACCGCCTCGCCCACGCCGCCCGCGCTCCCGGAGCAGCCGCCCGCCACGCGGGGCCGGTCGCCGCGGACTGCGTCGACGGGTGGGTGACGCCGCCACGCGACTCCGGCTCTGTACGAGGAACCGCTGCGGGTGATCCGCCGGATGACCGGCGTCCGGGGTCCGCTCGAGGTGGTGGACCTGCGCTCCTTCGAGGACCCGAGTCGCCGCCCTCGGACAAAGGGGTACCTCCTGGACATCCAACGCTGGTACGTGAAGGCGTTCGCGGAGGACGACCTGTCCTTCCAGGGTCGGTTCCTGGTCGAGTCCCGGGAGTTCGGGACCGGTCTGGTCGCGGTCGCGCCGTACGACACGAACGGCTTCCGGTCACCGGACTGGGCCGGGTTCCAGTTCGACAGCGGCGACCGCAGGCGCGGGCGTATCCGGGGCTGCCGGGGCTGTGGGCCGGCGTGCCGTACGACTTCGTCGCGGGTGGGGCGGGGCTCAGATCCCCGGATTGCCGGACGAGGTGGTCGGCTGCTCTGTCGGCGACCTGATCGGTCGCCGACCCCGAACCCGCGCGCCGCGCTAACCGCCGGCGAGCACCGCCGCGCCCACCGCGCCCGACAGGTCGCCGAACTCCGCTCGACAGCATCGCCGGGCGGGCGATCGGGGACGAACAGCAGCGGCTGCATCTCCGTCGCGGATCCGTTGCGACGAACGGCGGCCCGAGGCCGGTCGCCGAGCCCGCCGCCGATGACGATCGCCTCGAGCGCGAGCAGGTTCTGCACCGACGCGAGCGCGGTGCCGAGCGCCCGCACCGCGTCCGTCGATCAGCTCGCGCGGCCATCTTGTCGTGCTTCTCGAGCGCCGCGGCCCACACGCCGCTGGACAGCCGCGTCCGTCCCTTCCTCTCCATGATCGTCGAAGCAGGTCGGTCTTGTGGCCCTGCCTTGATGCGAGGTGCCGGGCGCTGCACCTCCATCCGCGCCCGACCAGCGTAGGCCTCCAGGTGCCCGTGCCGACCCGTCCGGAGCAGACGCGGCCGCCCGGCTTGACGATCACGTGCCCGATCTCGCCGGCCGCCCCCTGACCCTCGTAGAGCTCGTCGTCCAGGACCAGGCCGCCGCCGACGCCGGTCCCGACCCACACGCCGAGCGAGGTTGCGGTAGCCGCGGCCGGCGCCGCGCTTCCACTCGCCGAGGATCGCCGACGCGCACGTCGTTGTCGATCTTGACCGGCACGCCGCCGAGCGCCTCGGAGACCATCGCGCCCGAGCGGGACGCGGTCCGGTCGCCCTGGAAGCCCGGGCAGGTTCGGCGAGCTCGCGACGGTGCCGGCGTCCGTGTCGATCGTGCCCGGCACGCCCGATCCCGACCGACCTCGAGATCGGACGGCTGTGCGCCGGCGTCGGCCTGCGCCTTCGCGATCGCCGTCGGCGATCGCCGCCGCCACGTTCTTCGCCCCCGTCTGCGGCGTCATCGAGCGGATGACCGCCCGCCACCTTCTCCGCGCGCACCGCCGCGGACTGGATCTTCGTCCCGCCGACGTCGCCGCCCGACCGTGATGTTGCCCATGTGCAGCTCCCCCGTGCGAGTCGTCGCCTTCGTAACCAGAGGAGGCCGCTCGGCGTTCCGCGAGGAGTATGACCGGCTCAGCCCGAGGCGGTCCAGGCTCGCAAGCATCCCGAGGACGATCAGAGACGAGCCGCCAGGCTGGCGGCCGCGAGTGACCGCCATGACGAGCGATGGCGGCGAGCGGTCGTCCGAGCACGCGCGAACACCGTGACGAGCAGTCGGCGCGTCCCACGCTCCGAGGAAGAACCCGATCCATCGCTCGGGCGGCGGGCGGGATGGCCAGCGCGGCGACCCTGTCCTTGGTCGCCATCGAGAGCATCGCGCCGGCCGTCGCCGCCACCGCGAGGAGGACGACGCATTCCGTGGGGATCGCCCCTCGTCGGAGCGCCCACAGCGCGAGGCCCGCCGATCAATCGACCGGCGTCGGCGCCACCCGGTCCAGGACCCCGTCCGAGCAGGCGCCCGCTGCGCTCGAGCGGGATCCGCAGCCGCGCGATCTCGCCGTCCACGCCGTCCGAGGATCGAGGAAGCCAGCACGAGCAGGCCGCCGGCCAACCCGGCGCTCGTACGCGCCAGCGCCCACGCCCACCGAGCGCGAACAGGAACGCCGACGACGGACACGACGTCCGGGTGGATGGGCAGGCGGGCGAGCGCCATCGAGGCGCGCGCGTCGAGATGGGTGCGATTCAGGTAGCGGGAGACCGGTCCGTCGGCCTCTTTCGTGAGCGATCGGCGGAGCCGGTCGTCGATACCGCCCTCAGGTCCTCGGCGTATGTCGACGTCCTGCCACCAGGCATTCGGAGGAAGAGGCACGGCCTTGAGCGGGTGGACTGCGGGCGAGCTCGGTGACGGCGCCCGCGAGGTGGTGGCGTCGCCTCGCGCCTGGACGCTCCGCTGAGCGTCGAAGACCGAGAGTGGTGAGGAGGAACGCGCCGCAGTCGATGCGATGGGTCGCCGAGGTCCTTCGAGAACGCGACCGCACGCTCCTCGTGCAGGCTCGACCCTCGTCCCCTCGGCCCACGCGCTCGATCGGGTGCGTGGTCGACGAGCACCGCCGGGCGACCCGCTCGCTAGGAGCGGCTCGAGCGCGCCCTCACTGAAGACGTGGTCTGTCGTGACGAGGAGGAAGCCATGTTCCTCGGCCGCGTGCGGCTCGGCCGCGGTCAACGATGCCCCGTTGCCGCCAGCTCCCATCGCTCGGCGAAGACGGCTCGGACGCGGTCGGGCGCGATCCGGTTGTCCACGACCGTGGCCACCGGGCCTGCCTGGTAGCCAACGACCACGACGACGCGCTCGATCCCGGCGGACGAGCAGGGTTCGAACGGCCTGCTCCACCAGACTGAGCCCGCCCACGCGTACAGAGCCTTCGAGCCGCCCCCGGTCAGCCAGGCGAGCCGCTCCGAACGACCCGCGGCCAGCACGACGGCGAGCCGTGGGCGGCGATGACCCAGCGAGGGCAGCAATACGTAACTGAACGAAGCATACC
>ERZ1370068.7831-contig-6725_pt1 | contig 79060 bp, 100 predicted proteins | sample MGYA00561227_ERZ1370068 | MGnify/ENA primary metagenome ERZ1370068 (study PRJEB38410, sample SAMEA6850437) | metagenome | study: Metagenomic assessment of the ecological functions of the soil: analysis of the soil microbiota associated with the... | reverse complement strand
TTCACTTCGTTCAGTTACGTATTGCTGTCGGTAGTCTGGCGGCGTAGCGGTGCGCCGAGGGGGGATTCTGGAGAGCCGCCTGTGGGGCGTCGGTCGAGCAATGGGCGACGCGACGGCTGAAAAACGCGGAACTGGGCAGCGACGGCAGAAAAGTCACACCGCGCTAGCCCGGCACACCGGCGAGCACAGCAGGTCGCCTCGACCCCAGAGGGCCGATGGGCTGCCATGACAGGTAGCCTTATCATTTCTTTATTATTATTATTGTATATATTATTATATATTATTATATTATATGGTGTTGCTGTTAAATACGGTGTGTTCAAGTCTAGCTTGCTCGCTCAGGGGACGCTCGTGACGTCAGTTTTCAGGAGGGTTGATGCCCGTTCACTGGGGAGAGGAAGCGTATTATAGCGCGGCGTAGTCAGGCCAGAACCCTGCCATCTTTCCGTATCGATCCTTCACCTTGTGCTTTCGGGCTCGAGAGACGGAAGGCGAGCAGCCCGCAGGGGAGGCCGACGGCTTTCGGAATCTACCTTGGAGGTCGGCGCGGCGTGTGGCATCGTAGCTGACCAGAACCACGGCCTCCTTCTTCTGCGGACCGGAGTGTCCGCGCAATCACCGTGAGCACTTCGTCCGTCAGTTGAAGACGTTCGGATGATCGCCCACGAGTTCGAGGCCCTCGCCGGCTACTCCGGCTCGTCGCGAATTGAGCGCCCAAGGGTGAGTTGTGGCGTCAGCGACGTCTTCCTGATCTCGGGCAGGCTCGCGAAGACCATCGAGGGCGACCGTAGGCTTTTTGTACCATCGGGGGAATGGAAGTCCTGGCCAGCCTCAACGCCTACTTGAAGACCATCGGCGCCAGGATGCGGTCTGGGCACTCACGGAGCACATGCGCGCCGTACGATAGGATTCTCGGCCGCCTTGCACGGATTCTCGGGTGTCCGGTGCGTCGGTGTCGGTGCCGGTGACAACGAGAGTCGGGGATCGCATCTGACGCGTCCACAACCGCGGCGCCAGCGATTGGTCGCAGCCCTTTCCGACAAGAAGACGTACTCCATCGTCGAGGCTCGCGCCCGATGTCTACTACGAGACCAACTAGGGCCAGGAGCTACGCCCGCTTGCGCGGCGGATCGAAGAACGGCAGCTTCGCCACCGTGACGCCCACCTGCTTGCGCTGGTGGTCCACCGTGAACTCCATCTCCAGCCGCGTGCCGGGGCGGCCGCGTCCGACGACGACGCGTGGCCAGCGCGATCATCTTCTTCGAGCGTCGGCGACCACGTGCTGCTCGTGGCCTTGCCCACCTGCGTCGCCGTCGCGATAGACCGGGCACCGACACGCCGCGACGCGGTGCGCGGGAGCTGCGGCGGCAGGCCCGACCTCGTCGTGCAGGCGCTCCAGGTCGTCCCAGTCCACGTCGAGGCCGACGAGCTGGCGCGCGGGCCCGCCGGCGCCTCGCGGCGCAGCGCGGCCTGGCCGATGAACGGCGCCTTGTCGAGGTTCACGAGCCGGCCCAGGCCGATCTCGTACGGCGAGTACTGCTGCGAGCGCGATGAGCGCCTTCTTGCGACGCCGACGTAGTCGACGTCGAGCAGGATGAGGCCGGCCTCGATGCGCGCCACGTCGAGGGCCAGCATGCCGGTGGGCGTGATGTCGTACGGCCGTCCCGCCGCCATCAGCGCGTCCCACAGCCGCCTCGCCCGCGTCGGCGTCCACCCAGATCTCGTAGCCGAGGTCGCCCGTGTAGCCGGTGCGCGAGATCTCGACCGGGAATGCCGCGCGATGCTGCGCGGGCATCACGCGGAAGTACTTGAGGCTCGCGACGTCCGCGCCTCGGCGCACGCCTGCCAGGATCGCGCGGCTGGTCGGCCCCTGCAGGGCCAGCGCGCGCCGGCCGGTCCGAGATGTCCTCGACCGTCGACCGCGAGGCCGATGGCTGTTCATGCGGATCCAGCGCAGGCTGGGCTCGGCGGCCGTCCAGCGGACAGACGCTCGTCCGCCAGGCGCGAGACCGTGCCGTCGTCGATGACCTTGCCGTCGCCCGTCGCACCAGTGCGTGTAGACGACCTGGCCCGACCGCCATCTTGCGCATGTCGCGGGTGACGACGCGGTCCACCAGCCGCGCGCGCGTCCCGGCCGGTCGACGCCGGTACTTGAACAGCGGCGAGATGTCGATCAGCGCGGCCGCGTTGCGGATCGCGTTGTACTCGCGCTCGTGGTGGACCTCGTAGCTGCTCGACGGCGAAGTAGCCGGACCCAGATCGCCGCCAGCTCATGCTCTCGCAGAGGGCGGCGGTGCGCGGGTGGAAGCAGGTGCCGATCGGCATCCGCGCGATGATGTCCTGGATCGCTAAACGGACGGGACGACGGAGACGGAGACGGTGCCGTGCAGGCGCCGGCGCGGCGCCGGCGCCCGCGGCGCGCCCCGGAGGCGAGGGCATAACCTGGATGAGCAACGCGCCGGGTCGCGCCCGCGGCGGCTTCTTCCCGAGGCGCGACGTCACGGTCACGCGCAGGTGTAGATGCCGGGTGGAATGTCCTTCAGCGGGACCTGCGGTGTGGCCGATGGCCGCGCCACTTGGCAGTGGCGGTGGAACGCTCGTCGTTCACGCGATGGGCCACGTGTCCGTCGGCCGCGGTGAGGGTGGTGGGTGACGTCGAGGTGTGCGCCACCTTCTCGCCCTCGTAGATCTCCCATGAACAGGGCCAGTGTGTCGGACAGCGGATAGAAGGTCCGGTTGGCCGTCGGCGGTCGGGCGGACCTCCTTCACCATCGGCGCCGTGCACGCGTGGGCACCGAGGCCCGCCGGTCGACGGACGTGAGCACAGGCCCGGAGAGGGCCAGCGGAGTCCTTTTCGAAGTCGGGCACGTCGAGGTCGTAGAACACGGATCCGGCGGCGCCCGAGGTCCTCGGAGCAGCCGGCGACGCCGGAACTGCCGTGCCGGGCGGCACTTCCAGCTCGGACAGCACGCGGAAGCCGGTGGCGGCGAGCGAATCTGGTGCGTCCGCGGCTTGAGGTCCAGGCGACCTTCTGGTTCTGCCCGTCGGCTCCCCGACGCATCCACGCTGAGGACGGACAGGTCGAGCACGTCGTGGAAGACGCCGTTCTTCTCCGTGAACTTGAAGCCCTCGCCGGAGAGCTCGACCGTCAGCACGACGCGCGCCTTGTTGTCCTTGGCCACCGCCCGCGGAAGGCGCCCGCCACCATCTGCATCGGGAACCCGGATTGGCAGCGGGCTCCAGCATCTCGGCCAGCACGGCCGGGCGTGTCGTTGGCGGCCAGGGAGCGGCTGGGGCGGCTGATGTGCGGCGTCGAGTAGCCGCTGCGCGCACCTTCGAGGCCAGGCCGGCGCACCTTGCACCTCGAGCTTGTGGAAGCGCCCGTCCTTGCGCTGGCCCGGCGGGTAGTAGCCGAGGACGTAGTACGCGCTGTTGTCCTTCACGATCCGCGCGAACGCGGAGTTGAAGTCGTTGGTGTTCACGGCCGCGAAGCCGAGGTCTGGTCGGCCAGGAGCGCGAGGCTGTCCTGGGACATCTGGAGGTCGCCTGCAGGCCCGTCGTGTCGAGGCCCGAGGCTCGGGTCGTCGATGACGGGCTGGATCTCCATCATCTCCGGCGCTCAGGCCGCCCAGGCCGCGCGGGTCGATGGTGTAAAGCTGACGTTCGAGCGCACCGCGGTCGCGGTGGCGATCACTTGATCGCGTCACGGACGGCCGAGGCCTCGCGGTTGTTGATCTGGTCGTAGATGTTGTAGTCGATGCCCTCGCTGAAGAAGAGCACCGCCTTGCGCCGCCCGTGCAGGCGGGAGAGCCATTCCGACACGCCCATGAGCGACGTCCAGCGAGGACCGCGCGCCGTCAGGCCCGCTTCGATGCCGTCCGGGGTCGTTCACCGGGATGATCGCCCGGCTGCCGCGTCTGCCGCGTCCGGCCGGTACCATCGTCGATCTTGCTCATGGTCGCTGGACGGCAGCTTCGTCCTGGCGGAACCGGTCCACCGCCGCCAGCAGCATCTGGCGGTCGCCGGTCAGGCCCTGGTTCCGTTCGCGCCGCGGAGCCGAGAAGGTGCGGACGACGGCGCCAGGTCGCCCTCGCCGAAGTTCCGCTCGGCGGAACCGCCGCGCGGCCGCGCGCACAGAGCAGCGGCCCTGGCTGCTGGTCGTGCGCAGCCTGTCGAGGCACGATCACGGGCCACGCGCCCCTCGAGGCGGCACGGCGTTGGTCTTCACGTCCACGAGGGACGGGCGCGGGCGTCAGCGGCCCGGCCGCTCGTGGGGATGTCGATCCGCGTGAGCGGAGTCGATCGGCTGCGCGGCTTGCCGTCTTCGAGCACCGTGAAGTCCTCCCGCCCCAGGTCGCGCACGGGCTGGTCGTTCCGGTCGGTCACGATCGCGTCCACTCCTCGACGTATCCGACCTCGACCGCGAAGAAGGTCACCGGAGGCGGCGGCCTCGAAAGTGGCCGGCTGGCCGGCGCCGGCGCCGGGGTCTGGCGGCGGGCGAACCGCCATCAGGAGGACGGCGGCCGTCAGCATTGGCGCTTCATCGCGTGGTCCCTTCCCGAGAGGCGAGAGCCCGGCGTGCCCGACGGCGGAGAGCCGCGCGCCAGCGCGTCGATGTCCGCGACCATCGCGGCCACCATGGCGTCCGCGATCTTCTCTGCCCTTCCGCCAGTCCGCCAGCGTCGGATCGCCGAAGACACCGGACGGCGAGACGTGGCCGGTCGTGCTGGCGACGTTGCGCGTCAGCGGTCCGCGTGCTGACGAGCCCGTCCGCCACCGCCCTCTCCATGCGCACCGACGCCGGCGCCAGGTACAACATGGCCGAGGTCTCCAGCTCGTCCGCGTGCGTTCCGCACTTCTGCTGCCGCACCGCGTCTTCGGCGCGGCTTGCTGCCCGCGGCGATGACGTCGGTGAAGCGCATCAGGATCCCCCTCGCCGGCCAGGGCCTCCGCCGCCGCCTTCAACGGCCGCGCCGTGGAGACGCCGGTGTTGAGCACGTAGAACCGCCGCGGCCTGTAGCGGGCGATGGACCGCAGATCTGCATCACCACGTCGCGCTGCGGTGCTTCGGACGAGCCGAGGACGGAGCCCGGGTACTCCAGGAACGCGGGATAGAAGCCGTAGGTGAGCGGTGGGCAGCATCGCCACCGGCCGCGCCGCCAGCACGCGCGCGCGGCCAGGGCGTCGGCCAGGGATCTGCGTCGTTGCGCGAGCAGCGGGTGCGGCCCGTGCTCCTTGGACCCTGCGCCCAGCGGCAGCATCACGATCCGCTCCGGCGCCGAGCACTTCTCGCGCCTCCGTCCACGGACATGTCGCCGAGGCGCAGGCCCGGCCTGACCGCGAGCCGGGTCTGCGGCAGGAAACGCTTGGGAACTTGGCCACCACCGTGTAGAGCGGGTCCACCATGTTGCCGACGCGCATCGTCGCCGACCTGCGAGACGAGCTGGTAGGCGTCGGCCTTGTCGAAGCCGTGGTCCGCCACCAGCCAGTTCACGCAGCTCGACGAACGCGATGCGCAGCGCGTCCGAGAGCGGGCGCGCGCTGCCCGCGACCATCGAGGTTCTCGGCGTCCTCGAAGCGCGGCCAGGCGATCGCCTTCTTCTTGACGAGCGTCGAAGCGGAAGGCGACCTCCATCGACGTCTCGAGGCCGGAGCCGCAGACCTCGCCGTCGCCCTGGGCGGCGTGGCCGTCGCCGAAGTAGAAGAGCGCCGCCCGTGTGGAAGACGGGGAGGTAGACGGTCGTGCCCTTCGCGGACGTCCGAGACGTCCATGTTCGCCGCCGAAGCGGTCCGGGCCACAGGCCGCCGAACTGCTCGTCGCCTTCCGGGGCGACGGCGACACGGCCCAGCATCGGGCGCGAGCGGCATCGGTGATCGACTTGATGCTTGCTGCCGGGCAGGTCCACGGTGCCGGTCATGCGCTCGCGGTCGAGCCGCCACACGTAGCGGCCGCGCGGGAACGTCTCGTTCAGGAACGCGGTGCGCCTGGTCGGGCACGAGCGCGCCGAAGCGGCCGCCCTGGGTGGAGACCGCGGTCGGCCGGTTGGGCCGGACCTTCAGGATCTCGACCACGAGCGTGTCGCCGGGCTCCGCGCCCTCGATCGCGATCGGCCCTACTTCGCCCGGCCACTTGCCGCCGGCGCTTCGTACCAGTCGCCCCACAGCGCTCGCTCTCGAGCGACGTCGCCGGGACGGACGGTGAGGACGGGCGGGCGCACCGCGAACGTCGGGTACCGCCGACCTTCGGCGTGAAGCGATGCGCGTCTCCGCGCGCGCGGGCGACGCGCCGCCGCGACAGCAGCAGGAACACGGCGAGCGGCAGCGCGCGCAGACGGCCCGCGCCGAGTGGCGAGACCGAGGCCCACTACGACGAGCTGGGATCAGCGCCGCGGCCGTGCCCGCCTCGTGCCCAGGAAGGCGATGCGCGCGAACGTGAGCAGCGTTTCCGTGAGCGGTGCCGGCGAGGATCGCGTACCAGGCTCAGGCGGTCGCCGCGGCGGTACGGACCGGAGCGTGAGCGAGGAAGACCCCGAACCCGGCGTTGTAGGCGGCGGCGGCTGCACGCGGCGCGCCCGCAGGGGCGGTCACGTCCTCCGGCCGGCGCTGGCCAGGTCTTGTCGTCACGCCGCCGATCCGCTCCGGGCCGCTGAAACACGTTGCTCGGCGACGCCAGCTAGCCAGCGAGCGTCAGGACGCCCGCCAGCGCCAGCACGACCCAGCTCGCAGTCTCATCGTGGCCTGCAGCCTTTCTGTCTGATCTCGGGGGGGCACTCACTGCCCACCTCGGTCGCAGTGAGCTCCCCTGAAACCACCGCTGCGCCGCCGCTGCGCCAGGCGCTCGCGCTGCCCGGTCGGACTCGCCCCAAAGGCGACGTCTGGTCGTTCCCGCGCTGCACCCTTGCCGGCTTCGGGCTCTTGGCCGATGTGCGAGGTCGCCACGGCGCCACAGGTCCGGGAAGGCGCGCTTGGGCAGCGTGGACGCCGGTAGCCCAGCACGCCCGCGCTGCCCCCAGTGCCGCAGCGGGACCCGATCTCATCCGCTCGACCATCTGCACGTGGTGCGCGCGCCAGAGGACAGGCACTCGTCGATCTCGATGAGCACCTCGCACAGCGCCGAGCAGGTCGGCGTGCGTCTCGGCGTCCTCGTAGATGCCCGCACCAGCGCGTCGACGCCGCCAGTCCTCCGCCTGCGACACGCCCGATGGCGGCGGCGCTGCGGTGCGGCGCGCGCCGGTCAAGCCCGTCGCCGCACCAGCAGCGCGTCGGAGCACGTCGCTCACCGACGGCGCGGCCAGCCGCGCCTCCAGCCGGGCCGCTCCGCGTCGTCGACACGTGGCGATCGAGGACTGCCGGCGTCCTTCAGCCCGAGCACGAACTCGAGCTCCCGGAACTGCATCGGACTGGAAGCCGGAGGCCGGGTTCAGGTGGTAGCGGAAGCCGAGGAAGTCCTGCGGCCGCATCGTCTCCAGGATCCGCACCTGACTGCACAGAGCAGGCGCTGGATCTCCACCACGCGGCGGCAGACAGGCCGCGTCCCTTCGTAGACGTGGTCCTGCCCGATCTCCGCGGCCGCGCTGTATCACTTCGTGGAGGACGAGCTTGAACCGGAAGCTCGTGAGACCTGGTGAATGATGATGAAGAGCGGCTCGTCGTGGTGCGCGGGCGAGCGAGAGCTCTTCTGCAGCTCGGGAGCTGCGGGGACCTTCAGAGTACGGTGCCGTAGGTGAGCGGCTTGTCCGCCATCGGCCCATGATGGTAGCCCCTCGGACCCGCCGTGGCACGCGCGAGCGGCATAGGGTTAGCACTGACCATTTTGGGCCAAAGGGGTGGTGAGGGTGGCCAAGGCGGCAGCGCCCGGACAAGGAAAGCTGTTCGGCGGCGGCCGCGGTCGAGCGAGGTCGAGACGGCGAAGGAGCGCCGGCACCCTGCCCGCCCGCGGCACGCCGGCCGAGCGCTGCTCGCGCCCCGAGTCGCGGGCCCCTGCGCCGTCCACGCCGGCCCAGTCGCGCGCCGCGTCAGCGCCGGAGACGCTGGCCCAGGCGGCAGCGCGAGATCTCGGTCTCCGGGTTCTTCGTCGAAGAACCGCCACCTGCTCGGCTTCGACAACCCCTCGAAGGCGCTCCTCACCACCATCAAGGAAGCGGTCGACAACTCGCTCGACGCCTGCGAAGAGGCGGGCATCCTCCCCGAGCTGCACATCGAGGTCCACGACCTCGCCCTGGAGGCGAGCAAGCAAGGACGCCGAGCTCACCAAGGGCGAGGGCCGCTTCCTCGTGGTCGTGCAGGACAACGGCCCCGGCATCGTGAAGGCCCAGGTGCCGAAGATCTTCGGCAAGCTCCTCTACGGCTCGAAGTTCCATCGCCTGCAAGCAGGCGCGCGGCCAGCAGGGCATCGGCATCTCCGCGGCCGCGATGTACGGGCAGCTCACCACGGGCAAGCCCATCCGCGTCACCAGCCGCGTGGGCAAGGGCAAGGCACGCCCACGTCTTCGACATCCAGCTCGACACGCGCAAGAACGAGCCGGTGGTCACCCACGACGAGACGCTGGCGCAGTGGCACCAGGAGCACGGGACGCGCGTCGAGCTCGAGATCGTGGCCAACTGGCAGCAGGGCCAGCGCTTCGTCAACCGCTACGTCGAGCACACCGCGCTCGCGAACCCGCACGCGACGCATCCACTACACGCGGCCGGTGGGCGCGGCCCAGCGCGCGAGACGCCGACCAGCCCGGCAACGAGACGCTGACGCTTCCCGCGCGCCGCCACCGAGCTGCCGAAGGAAGCGCGTCGAGATCAAGCCGCACCCGCACGGCGTCGAGCTGGGCGCGCTCATGCTCATGGCGCGGGAGTCGAAGAGCCACGACGTGCGCGGCTTCCTGCAGACGCGCCTTCAGCCGCGTCTCGGCCCAGGCCGCCGGACGACATCCTGGCCAGGGTGCCGTGGGGCAAGAAGGCGGTGCGGCCGCGCGTGCTCGGCGCGAACCGCGCCATGGCCGAAGAGCTGCACAAGGCCATCGCGACGACCAAGCTCATGAGCCCGCCCACGAACTGCCTGAGCCCCATCGGCGACGAGCTCATGAAGAAGGGCCTGGTCAGCTTCCTGAACGTGATCGAGAGCGAAGGGCGACGAGCGGCGACGAGAACGCGCAGCTCGACCTCGACGCCGCGGGCATGAAGCCGACGAAGAAGGCGGCCAAGGCGGCGGCGAAGGCGGCCAGGCGGCCGCGCCGCCGGCGCCGCGGCCGATGCCCGACGCGCCGCCGCGAAGAGGGCGTCGAGAAGATCAAGGGCCACAACTACTTCATCGCCACGGTGACGCGGCCGCCCAAGGTGTACCGCGGCAACCCGTTCCAGGTGGAGGTGGGCCTCGCCTACGGCGGGAGCTGGCCCGCCGACAAGACGATCGAGCTCTTCCGCTTCGCCAACCGCGTGCCGCTCCTGTTCCAGCGCGGCGCCTGCGGCATCACCGAGGCCATCGTGCGCACCGACTGGCGCAACTACCTGCTGAGCCAGCCCAAGGGCTCGCTGCCCGTGGGGCCGATGGCCCTGCTCGTCCACATCGCCTCGGTGTGGGTGCCGTTCACCAGCGAGTCGAAGGAGGCGGTCGCCCACTACCCGGACATCATGAAGGAGATCCAGCTCGCGGCGCAGGAATGCGGCCGCAAGCTGGCCACCTTCATCCGCAAGCGCAAGGCCGCTCGACTACCAGGCCCAGCGGCGCAGCATCTTCGAGCTCTACATCGAGGAGGTCGCGACCGCGATCGGCAAGATCACGGGCCGCAAGCCGGGCCCGATCAAGCAGGAGTTCCTCGAGGTCGCGCACAAGGTGACGGCGGCGGAGATGAAGGAGGAAGAGGAGAAGGCGATGGAGCAGGAGGCCGCCCCAGCCAGGTGAAACGCAAGGGGCGCGCCGAGGCCGCGGAGAATAGCGGCCGTGGGGACCTCGTCGGGTCAGGGCGTCGGCAGCTCGGCCTCTCCCAGGACATCATGGCCGTCGGATCCCGCGCGGCGTCCTGCGCGTCCTGCAGCCGGCGGTCGACCAGCAGCAGGGCCACCCCCGAGCCATCCGCCCTCCGGAAGGTCCGCACGAACGGCTTGATGTCCTTCTCGCCCCGCCAGCTTCTTCTGCACGGACTGGCGCGACGCGTCCTGCATGACCACGAACTCCCAGACCGCGCGCCCGACGACTTGCCGACGACTCCGTACCCCAGGATCTTCAGCTCCTCCGCGTTCACGCGCCGGATGGTGGCCGTGGTGTCGAACTCGTGCACGCCCACTCCGGGGGCGGGCTGGCGAAGACCTGCTCGAAGCGGGCCTTGCCCTCCTGCAGCCGGCCTGGGCCAGCTTGTCCTCAGGTAGGCCTGCAGGATGGCCACCATCTCGTCCTGGGACGCCTTCGCCATCGTTGGTCCTCTGCCGTCAGCGAGGATTGCACCGACCGGACGGCGGCCGGCGGGAGGAGGGAGCCTCTGAAGCGCCGTAGACCGTACGACGTCCCGCGGAGGCCGTCAGCCGCCATCGGGCCGGAGGAGATCTAGAACACATGCGCAAGGACGCGATTTCGAAGAAGACGGCGGCCAAGATCGAGAAGCTCGCGCGAGAGCGTGCTGAAGACGGTCGAGCAGCGGCAAGAACCCGTTCCTCGACATCCCCGTCCGCTCCCTCGCCAACGTGAGCTGGAGCGAGAAGCGGCGGCTGGTCGAGCTCGGGCAGCCAGAAGCAGAAGCGCTACTTCTTCAACGTCTCGATGGCGCAAGAAGTTCATGCAGACGTTCCTGGTGAGCGACGCCTGCAAGGAGCTCGATCGAGTCGGGCAAGACCACGAGCATCCGCGACCTCTACTACGTCACCAAGCACACGATCGGCGACACGCGGCAGAACACGTTCGAGGACCAGGACGAGTCCGATCCGATCATCGAGGACCTCGAGGTCACGCTGGACGCGCTGCGCGAGGAGCTGCACCTGTTCGCCGACGCGCAAGGGCTCGATGGTCGGCCCCATCACCATCACCGACACCGGCGACACCATCGACCTGCGGCGGCATGGGCTCCGGCGGCTGGGCCGTGCCCTTCGATCGTCGAGGAGAACGTCATCACCTTCCGCAAGCACGAGGCCAAGTACGTCCTGCTCATCGAGAAGGACGCGGTCTGGACGCGCTTCAACGAGGACAAGTTCTGGAAGCGCAACAACTGCATCATCGTCCAGGGCGGAGGCCAGCCGCCGCGCGGCGTGCGCCGGCTCGTGCAGCGGCTGCACCGCGAGCTCAAGCTGCCCGTCTACGTGCTCGGTCGACAACGACCCCTGGGGCTTCTACATCTACAGCGTCATGAAGCAGGGCTCGATCAACCTCGCCTACGAGTCGCATGCGCATGGCCGTGCCGCGATGCGCGCTTCGTCGGCCTGTCCTCGTTCGACAAGGACGAAGTACCGGCTGCCCGAGCAACGTCGCGATCAAGATGGACGACGGCGACAACAGCCGCGCCAAGCAGATGCTCGCCTATCCCTGGTTCAAGAAGGCGCAGCTGGCAGCGCGAGATCCAGGAGATGGTGAGGAGCAGGCTCAAGTTCGAGCTGGAGGCGCTCTCCCGCCGCGGCATCAGCTTCATCACCGAGGAGTACCTGCCGAAGAAGCTGCAAGGACCGGGATTGGCTGGAGTAGTCCCGCGGCGGCGGGGATGACCGGCGGCGCTCGCCCTGCTGCTGGCCGTCGCGCCCGCGGCCAGCCCTCTCCGCCGGCGGCGCCGTCGGTGACGGCCTCGCCCACCCGCGCCGCCTCTCGCCTCACCCTCGCCGACGCCGCTGCCGTCTCCGATCGTCACGCCCGGCCTGGCCAACCTGCCCGCGGCGCAGGCTGCCGCCCTCGATGCCGCGATCCTGGCCGCGCTTTCCCGCCTGGGCGCGCCCGGCTCTCCATCGCGATCGTGCGCGACCGCGAGCTGCGCTGGTCCGCGGGCTACGGCCTCGCCGACCTCGAGAACGAGGTGCCGGCGACGCCGGCCAGCGTCTACCGGCTGGCCTCGGTCGCGAAGCCGATCACGGCCACCGCGGTCCTCCAGCTCGTGGAGCGCGGCAAGCTCGACCTCGACGCGCCCATCCAGCGCTACGTGCCCGGCTTCCCGGAGAAGCCGTGGCCGATCTCCGCCCGCCAGCTCCTCGCCCATCAATCCGGGATCCGGAACTGGTCGCGGGAGGAGTTCCACAACACGCGGCGGTTCAGCTCGATCACGGAATCGCTGGAGCCGTTCAAGGACGACGGGCTGCCTCTTCGAGCCCGGCCACGCGGACCCAATACACGAGCCTCGGCTTCACGCTGCTCGGCGCCGCCATCGAGGGCGCGGGGCGGCGCGCCGTTCATGGACCAGCTCCGCGTGTCCGTGTTCCAGCCCGCGGGGATGGAGTCCGCGCGCGACGACAACGTGTTCGCGATCGTCCCCACCGCGCCCGCGGCTACTTCCGGCACGGCGACGGCGCGCTGGCCAACGCGCCCTCACCGACACCAGCAACCGCATCCCCGGCGGCGGGCTCGTGGCCAACGCGGAGGACGTGGCCCGCTTCGCCTCCGCGCTGCAGCGCGGCCTCCTCCTGAAGCCGGAGACGCTGCAGATGGCGCTCGCGCCCCAGAAGCTGCGCGGGGACAAGCCACCGGGTACCCGGACTCGGATGGGCCGTCGGCCGGCGCGACACCCGGCGGGGCGCCCGGCGCGAGGCGTACCACGTCGGCGGCCAGCCGCAGGTCAGCAGCGTCCTGTACATGCAGCCCGACTCCGGCGTGGCCGTCGCCATCCTGGCCAACCTCGAAGGCATCGAGAACGCGCTGCTCGAGCTCGCGCGCCAGGCGGCGGGGATCGTTTCGCCCTAGCCGCCCTTCCTTGACCGGCCGGCGGGGGCCGCCTACCCTCCCGCCGACATGTCGCAGGCCTCTCCGGCGCCGGTCTCCTGCGCGCGCACCTGTTCGCCGTCGTCGCCGCCGCCCTGATCACGTTCGCCGGCGTCGCCTGGGTCCTCGCGCCCCTCCCGAACCTGTTCGACGTCGATGCGTATTTCCACCTCGCCGTCGCGCGCAAGTACGCGCAGGAGGGCCTGGGGGCGGCCTGCCCTGGGCGCGTTTCAGCGTGATGGCAGGAGCGCTTCGGCGACAAGGAGCTGCTCTTCCACGTCCTGCTCATCCCCTTCGCGCGCATGGACGGCGACACCGGCGCAGCAAGCTCGCCATCGCAGCTCCCTCAACGCCGCGATCGCGGCCATGCGCTGGCCCGCCAGGCCGTGCGCGCCGTGGGGCCCTGGGGCCTGCTCCTGCCCGTCTGGCTCCTTTTCTCCGCCGGCGACTACGTGAGCCGGCTGCTGCGCCTGCGGCCGGAATTGCTGTCGCTGATCGAGCTGCTCCTCGCGGCGGAGCTGGCCACCACGCGCCGCTATCGCGCCCTCGGCCTGCTCGGCCGTCGTCTTTCCGCTGAGCCACACGGCATTCCAGCTGCTGCCTGCCCTCGGCGTGGCCTGGTTCCTGGCCGATGGGCTGCGGGAGCGGCGCTGGGAATGGGCGCTGCCCGCCATATGTGGTCCTGGGCACGGTCGTCGGCCTCTTCATCCATCCCGCACTTCCTGCAGAATGTGGTGGTCTGGTACGTGCAGAACGTCCTGCACGCGCGCCTGGCCCTGCCCGACGCGGGCTTCGAGTTCGCCCACAACACCCTCTCCTCGGCCCTGCTCCTGAATCGCGGATGGTGGGCGTCCCTCGCCGCCCTCTGGCTCGCGCGACGGAAAGAGGGCCCGCCGCGGGGAGCCGGGAGTACCAGGCTCGCTACCTGCTCGTGGCGGCGCCTCGTCTCCGGCGTCCTCTACGCTCACCTCGTCGCGCTTCGCCACCTACTTCGTGCCCTTCGCGACGCTGGCCCTGCTGCACCACCCAGGCGCCCGCGGCGAGCGGCCGGCGGCGTGGGTCCGGCCCGGTCGGTGGCGGCTGCCGCTCGCTGGCGTTCGCGCTGGCCGCGGCGCTGCTCTCCTTCAGACTGTGACCATGATGCGCAGCCTCTTCCGCCTCTCGCATGCGTATGACGCGGGACCGCCACGCGGAGGGGCGTGCGTTGAGCGCGGCCCCTGCCGCCGGGGGCGGCGGTGGCCGCGACCTGGCTGGAAACGGAGTGTACGTCTACTACGCCCCCAGGCCCGCTATCTCAACGTGCTCGACCCCGTCTTCATGGCGCGCGCGCGACCCGGGGCGGTATGCCCTGACCGCGCGGTCTTCGAGAGGCCGCGAGCCGGACCTCCCCTACGCGGTCAAGGTCAACCTCGCCAGCGACTACGTGGCCCCTGTCCCAGGAGGAGGCCCACGGCGCGAACAGCGCGTCTCTCCGTGACCCGCGCATCCTCACGCGGCATCGCGGGCACCTCGGGCTCTTGAGCTCCGGCCCGGCGCCAACGAGGCCTTCGCCCTGGATCTGGCGGCTCGCTCCGGGCCTCGGTCGATCCCTCGCGCGTCACCCGCCGACGAGGTCCGGCGCTGGCCGCCCTATCCCCGGCCGGAGAAGGCGGGCCAGAGGGAGTACGAGGGGGTTCGGCCGACTTCCGGCGCCTGGACCGTTGCCGGAATTGCCGGGTCTTCGCGCGCGTCGTGGATGCGGAAGGCATGGAGGGGATCGTCGAGTTCGCGCCGTACGGTGCCGGTTCCCTGTGGGTCGACGGCGAGAGGAGCGCCTCGATCGACACACCCCGCCGGGCCGTCCTGGGCGAAGGCGAGCGGGTCCGCTTGTCGCTCGCCCGTGGCCCCCACACGATCGACGGTGACCACCTGCGCGGCCGACGGATACAGGGGCTTCTACCTGGTCGGCCGCGAGGCCCTGCTCCAGGCGCCGCATGCTGCGACAAAGGACCCTGACCACTCGGTCTCTCTGGCATGCGTGGCGGCGCTCGTCGTGGTCGACGTTGGTCCGAGGTGCGGCGCCCGCTCCTCGCAAGCCGGCTTCGACCCTGATCGTCGATGCCGTCCTGGTGGACGGCTCCGGGCGGCGCGCGGCGTCCGGGCGCGGTCCGCCTGCGCGGCGACCGCGTCGCGGAGGTCGGGCGACCCGCGCGCGGCCGCCGGCGAGACCGTCGTGGACGCACGCGGCCTCGTCCTCGCTCCCGGCTTCATCGACACCCACAGCCACGGCGATCGCGGGCTGTTCGAGCACCGTGATGCCGCTGGCCGCGGTGAGCCAGGGCATCACGACGATCGTGGCCGGACAGGACGGCGGCTCGCCGTGGCCGCTCTCCGACTTCTTCGCCCGGCTCCAGAGGGAGCCCGCGGCCGTCAACGTCGCCGCCTACGCGGGCCACGGCCGCATCCGCCACGAGGTGATGGGCGGGGACTTCCGGCGCGCGGCCACGCCGGAAGAGCTCGGCCGCATGCGCGTCCTTCTCGAGCGCGAGCTGGGCGCGGGCGCGCTGGGCCTGTCCACGGGGCTCGAATACGACCCCGGGATCTACTCGGCGCCGTCCGAGGTGATCGAGCTGGCGCGAGTGGCGGCGGCCGCGGGCGGCCGCTACATCAGCCACGTGCGCAGCGAGGATCGCCACTTCTGGGGAAGCGATCGACGAGATCGTCACCATCGGACGCGAGGCCGGGCTGCCCGTCCAGGTCTCGCACGTGAAGCTCGCGATGCACAGCCTCTGGGGACAGACGGACCGGCTGCTGCGCACGCTGGACGAGGCACAGGCCCGCGGCATCGACGTCACCGCGGACGTCTACCCGTACCTCTACTGGCAGTCCACGCTGACCGTGCTTTCCCCGAGCGCGACTTCGAGAACCGGGCGGCGGCGGAGTTCGCGGTCCGCGAGGTCTCGACGCTCGGACGGCCTCCTGCTCGGCCGGTTCGCGCCGCAGCCCTCCTACGCCGGCCAGACGCTGGCCGAGATCGCGCTCCTCCGCGGCACCGATCCGCCGGCCACCCTCATGGCTCTCATCCGCGAGGCCCTGGCCTACGAGGAAGAAGACGGGCGCCGACGACGTCGAGAGCGTGATCGGCACGAGCATGAGCGAGCCGGACCTGGAGCGGCTGCTGGCCTGGCCGCACGCCAACGTCTGCACGGACGGGGAGCTGGACGGCCGGCACCCGCGCGGGTTCGGGACCTTCCCGCGCGTCCTCGGCCGCTACGTGCGCGAGCGCGGGGTGATCTCCCTGGAGGAGGCGGTGCGCAAGATGACGAGCCTGGCCGCGCACAACGTCGGGCTCTCCGGCCGCGGAGAGATCCGGCCCGGCGCTTCCGCCGATCTCGTCCTGTTCGATCCGGCCACCGTGATCGATCGCGCCACCACCCGGGATCCGCACGCGCTGGCGGTGGGGATCGACACGGTGTGGGTCAACGGCACGGTCGTGTACGAGAAGGGCGCGGCCACCGCCCGGCGGCCGGGGCGCGTCCTTCGGCGCGAGGCGCGGCGCGGGAATTAGCGCGGCCGGCGTACGCTCCGCCCGAACCCTGTGCCATGCTGTCGGGAGGAGGTCGGGCATGTACAAGCTGAGGTACGTCGCGGTGGCACTTGTCGCCGGCACGGTCGGGGCCGCGGTGGCACTGCTCCTCGCCCCGGACACGGGACGGAACACCCGCCGCAAGGTGATGCGCCGGCTGCAGCGCGAGCGCGAGATGCTGGTGCGGCAGGGACGGGAGATGGCGGAAGAGGCCGGCGAATACGTGGAGGCCCGTCTCAAGGACGGCCGCAAGATCGTCGGCCGCGTGGTCGAAGACGTCGCGGACGAGGTCACGGACCGCTTCGAGAAGGGCAAGAAGAAGGTCACGAAGTTCGTCGGGGCGTAGAAGCGACGAACCCGCGGATCGCCTCCAGCACTTCTTCTGCACGATCCCGGTGCGGCGAATGCCCGCAGCGCGCGAGCTTCAGGATCTGCGCGTGCGGGATCGCCCGCCCGATCCGATCGACCTGCTGCATCGTCCCGTACTCGTCGTCCTCTCCCTGGATGGCGAGTACGGGACACTCTATCCGCGGTAGGTACTCCTCTATCGACCAGCCGCGGAAGTCCGGGTTCAGCCAGACGTCGTTCCACCCGCGAAACGCCCCGTCCACGTCATCATGATGGCGCCCCAGCCGCGCCCGGAAGTCTCCCTGCCCGTACGCGACCCGCGCCGCCGCGATGCTCGCGACCGAGAGGTCCTCGACCATCACGTGGGGCGCGAGCAGGACGAGGCCGGCTACCTCGCGCCCGCTGCCGCCGGCGTGGATGATGGCGATCGAACCGCCGTCGCTGTGGCCGAGGAGGATCGGACGCCGGACGTCGAGCGCGTCCAGCATCTCCGGCAGCACGACCAGCGCCTCGTCGTGCATGAACCGCACGGGCCGCGGCGCCACCAGAGGCGACGACCGGCCGTAGCCCTGCCGCGAGTAGACGAGCACCTCGTGGCCGGTCGCCTCCGCCACCTGGCGCGGGAAGTCCCGCCACATCGAGATCGAGCCGAGGCCCTCGTGCAGCATGACGATCGTGGGCGAGAGACCGGCTCCGGGCACGCGCTCGTATTCGAGGCGGGCGCCGGCCGAGGTGGTGAGGAACACCTTTGGCGCGATCAGGACCGCAGCTTGAACCGCTGGATCTTCCCGGTCGCGGTCATGGGAGGTCGGCCCTGAACTCGACCCAGCGCGGGCACTTGTAGGGCGCGAGCTTCTCGCGCGTGAACGTCATCAGCTCCGCGGAGAGCGCGTCGGACGCGAGGGACGGGTCCTTGAGCACCACGAACGCCTTGGCCTTGACGAGCCCTTCCGCGTCCTTGTGGCCGACGACCGCCGCCTGCAGGACGGCGGGGTGCTGGATGAGCGCCGACTCCACTTCCGCCGGCGAAACCCAGGCCCCTTCACCTTCGAGCATGTCGTCGCTGCGGCCGCAGTACCAGTAGTAGCCGTCGGAGTCCTGGTAGTACTTGTCTCCCGTCTCGATCCAATCGCCCCGCAGCGTGGCTTTCGTCTTCTCGGGCTGGTTCCAGTAGCCGGCCATGATCGAGCCGCCCTTGATGCGCAGGTTGCCGATCTCTCCGGGGGCGACGGGGCGCCGCGCTCGTCCACGATCGCGGCCTCGTAACCGGGCACGGGCTGCCCGGACGATCCTGGCTTCACCGCTCCCGGCCGGTTCGAGATGAACATGTGGAGGCACTCCGTCGTGCCGATCCCGTCGATGATCTCGACGCCGAAGCGGTCCTTCCAGCGCAGGAAGATGTCCGCGGGCAGCGCCTCGCCGGCGGAGACGCACAGGCGGAGGGACGCGAGCGCCTCGCGCGCGGGCGCGTCCCTGGACGCGAGCATCGCGGCGTAGAGAGCAGGACCCGCGAAGAACAACGTCGGCCGGTGGCGCACCAGCACCTCGAAGGCGAGGGCCGGCGTCATCCGCTGCGGATGCAGCACGCACTGCGCGCCCCACGCTGGCTCGGAAAGTAGCCGGCGGCGCCGAGGCCGTAGGCGAAGAAGAGCTTGGCCGCGGAGAACACGACGTCCGTGGACCGGATCCCCACGACGTGGCGGGCGAAGGTCTCGCTGCAGACGACCATGTCGTGCTGGAGATGGACGGCCGCCTTGGGCGCTCCCGTCGAGCCGGAGGAGTAGAGCCAGAACGCGGGATCGTCACGCGAGGTCGCGCGCGGCCACGAGGTCGGCCTTCGCCCGCGCGCAGCGATCCTCGTAGGAGAGATGCCGCCCGGGCGATCCGCCCGCCACGAGCACGGGAGGAGGGTGCGCGGCCCGCGTGAAGATGCCGGCGGCCGCGTCCGGCCAGCGGCGCGGAAACGACGACGGCGCGGGCGGCGCTGTCGTCCAGGCAGTAGAGCCACTCCTCCGGCTTGAGGAAGGTGTTCACGGGAACGGGCACGGCGCCGATCTTGATCGCTCCCAGAACGCGCCCACGAACTCGGGCGCGTCGAGGCAGAGGAGCAGCACGCGGTCTTCCCGCCGGATGCCGAGCTCGAGCAGCGCGTTCCCGGTCCGGCCCACCAGCTCCTGCACGTCCGCGTACGCCAGCGTGCGCCCTCGCAGTGCAAAGCCGGGGACCGCGCCGCGGCCCTCGTCCACGTTGCGGTCGACGAACCACGACGCGGCGTTGAGCATGGCGCTATCGTAGCGGAGACCGCACGTTACGGGTGCCCGTGTTACACTCCTGTAGGGCGTTCCGCCTGCATCCCCGAGATGTTCTCACCGTAGGACGAGGAGAGCCGATGGCTGCCGCAACCAGCAAGAAGAAGACGAAGACCGCCGCACGTCCCGCGCCCCCTACAAGAAGGTCGCAGCGCGGCCGGCGGCGAAGGAGAAGGACAAGGCGGCCGCGCGCCCCGTCGCGAAGGTCGCGCCGGCGCCGGCCCGGCCCGCCGCGCCCGCGCCGCCCCGCGGGCAAGGGGCGCCCGCCGGGAAGCCGGTGCCGGCCGGCAAGGCCGGCGCGATGCCGCCGCGCCCCGTGCTCCCTCCTGGGCGCGCAGGAGTCCCGGGAAGCCGGGCGATCGCCCGAGGGCAAGAAGGGCGGGCGCAAGAGCCCCTTTCCCAGCGGCGCGGACCCAACGGCGGAGCTGTTCACGCCGGGGGACCTCCTGCTGCCGACACGGGCCCGCAGGGTCCGGACGAGATCCAGTACCTCCTGCGCGGCGGCGGTCGCGGCCGAGCACACTGCGGGGCCGACGGCCGGTCAGCGAGATCATCATGAAGAAGAGGGCACGCCCGACGCCGAAGGCGATCGCGGCGAGCTGACGCGCTTCTCGGAGGCCTCGGCGAGCGGTTCGAGAAGGGCGCGATCGAGGCCCTGCTGCCCCATCCGTCCGACCTCGAAGCGCAACTTCCAGGGGTGGTGGAGAGGGCCAAGCACCGCCGCCGTGAGATCGGCGCCTTCCTGCGCAGGCTCGACCTCGGCCGGACGGAGACACTCGCACATGGACTCGCACGGCGAGGCCAGCCTGCAGAGCCTCATGGAGTGGGCGGCGCGCCTCGAGAACCTGGCCGAGGCGGACGAGCCCGACCAGGCCGACTACGCCCAGTTCCACCGCGGGCTGGACCAGCTCGAGAACACGACCGAAGCGCTGATCGTCGACGTCGAGCTGACGCTGCGCCGGCTGCGCGATCGCGCGAAGGCGTGACCCGGTCCTGAAGTCCGCCGTCTGGCGCGGCCCGGTCGCGCCTCGCCGGACTGCTCGCGCTCGCGGTGGCGGCCGCGCCCGGTCCGGCCTGCCGCCGCGCCCGCGCCCGCCGGCTTCGCCGTCGGCAGCGCCGTCCGCCGCCGCCGATCTGCGGACGCGCGTCCTTCTCTCGGCCCTGGCGCTTCCGGGGCAGCCAGGACTCTCGAGGCGCGGAGGCGACGGCCTTCGACGACCGCAACTGGCCGTCGGTGACGGTGCCCCACACTGGGGCGCGGACCCGTTCAGAGCGCTTGGTATCGCCTCCACCTTCCCATCGCGCGGCCGGAGCCGGGCCGCCGTGTCTACGTCGTGTTCGAAGGCGTGGCCGTGTTCGCGGACGTGTATCTCAACGGGCACCATCTCGGGCAGCATCGCGGCGCGTTCACGCGTTCGTGTTCGACGCGACCGAACACGTGGTGGAGGGCGAAAACGTCCTGGCCGTCCGCGCCAACAACGAGCTCCTCTCCACCGCCGACTCCCTTCCCTCCGGTACGGGCAAGCAGCTCTACAACCTCTACGGCGGGATCTACCGCAAGGCCCGGCTGGTCCAGACCGGACGCCGTGCACGTCGATCCCCTCGACCACGCGTCGTCCGGCGTCTACGTCACGCCCACGAACGTGACCGCGGACGGCGCGGACCTCGCCATCCACGCCCTCGTGCGCAACGCTTCGGCCACGGCGCCCGGTCGTGGTGCGTAGCCGCGTGCGCGATGCCGGAGGCGCGGAGGTGGCCGCGCTGGAAGCACGGTGACGGTGGAGCCGGGGACGCGGGGAAGTGGTCGCGTCCGCGCACGTCACGCGGCCCCAGCTCTGGAGCACCACGGACCCGCGCCTCTACACCGTCGACACCGGAGACCGTGGTGGACGGCGCGCCACGGATCAGGGTGAAGGAGACGCTTCGGCTTCCGCGACTTCGCTTCGACGGCAAGGGCTTCACCCTCAACGGCGCCCCATCTTGCTGCGCGGCGTCGGCAAGCACCAGGAGACGGGAGCGCACCTCTCCGCCGTCACGGACGACGACCTGCAGCAGGAATGGTCGTGGATCCGGGACCTGGGCGTGAACTTCGCGCCTCGCCCACTACCCGCATGCGGCCTGGAGTACGACCTGGCCGACGAGCGAGGCGTGCTGGTGTGGGCGGAGAACGGCCACTCCAACGAGCGCAAGATCAAGGAGACGGGCGACACCATCACGCGCGAGATGGTCCCGCACAAGCTACAACCATCCCAGCATCGTCTTCTGGTCCGTGGGCAGCGGAGACGGGCTTCCTGCGCGTGAACCGCTACGCGGCCGTGGATCAAAGAGGCCGATCCGTCATCGGCATCGTCGCCTCACGCGACGCAACGTCGGTTTCAGGGCAAGCGGGTTCTGCCCGGACCTGGACTCATCACGCGCAGAGCAGTGCCGCGGCTGGTACTTCGGCGAGCCCCGGGAGTTCGAGCCGAAGGCTCTCTGCCATGCGCTGTCATCGCCGAAAGCGGCGGCGGGGCGTGATCAGCAACCACACCGACTACAGGCGGCTGCACCGCGTCGTGGACGCGTTCGAGCCCGAGGGTACCGCCAGGTCCTCGAGAAGTGCACGACCAGGTGATCTTCCGCGATCACCCGGACGCGGTGCCGATGCTATTCGCTCTGGAACTTCCGCGACTTCGGCACCGAGAAGTACAAGAGGCGCGCGCAACACGAAGGGCCTCCTCACCTACGCCGGCTTCAAGAAGGACGCCCTGGTACCTCTACCGCTCGTTCCTGCGTCCGCAGGAAGCCCACGCGCACCCTCGCCGAGCAAGACGTATTTCCTGCGCCGGGGGAAGGCGGACGACGGGATCAAGGCGCTTCTCAATGCCGCCGCGCTGACCTTCGACCCTCAACGGAACGGATCAGGGCGCGCGGCGCAACGGCGAGTACCGGCACCCCAACGGCCGCGCCGTCGCCAGCGTCTTCTTCTGGCACGCGCCCCTGCGCCCCGGCCGCAACGAGATCCGCGTGAGCGACGGCGCCGGGCACGAGGACACCGCGGTCGTGCACTACGCGCCGCCGGGGGCGGCAGCGCCGGAGGACGCCCCTCTCGTGCGCGAGCTGCGCTCCAGCAACCCCCGGAGCCCGCCTGGTTCATCGACCAGGAGGCGCGCGACCAGTGGCCGTTCTACTCCGAGTTCGACGGCAGCGCCGATGACTCCTTCGACGTCCTTCCGAGGCCGTGCGCGCGCACGCTGGATCGCAACCCGCCGCCTCGAGCAAGCCCGGAAGCGCGCACCGACCTGTCGCTTCCGGATCGCCCCTGACACCGCGCGGGCCAGCGTCTACGTGATGAGGCTCCGGAAGCCCCGGCCTCGCCGCCGCCCTCTCCGGCGCCGGCCTGCGCGACACGGGCGTGCGCGGCCAATGGCGAGACAACGCGCTCGCCTCGTCCCTTTCCGCCCTACGCGGCCGACGTGAAGGGCGGCGACCGCGTCAGCCATCCCGGGAGTGACCGCGGACTACGTGACGGTGCTGGTCAGGGCGGCGTTTGAAGAAGCGCTTCCGCCGCGGATACTGCGTCCCCATGACCCCTCCGAAGATCCGAGGCCGACCACCCCGTCTCCGATCCGTCGTCGCGCCCCTTCCGAGGGTTCGGAGGAACCACCCGTCCGATCAGACGACTCCGTTCCTGGTCCTGCAGTTCTTCATCTTTCCGCTCTCGATCGTCGCCGTCTGCGTCACCGTGTTCGTGATCTTCGGCCTCATCGCGTCGGAGGGAAGAGTCCCGCGGCAATATCTCGACGAGGTCCGCACCGGCAGTGCCAATCGGCGCTGGCAAGCGGCCTTCGAGCTCACGAGGTCCTGCAGGCCCACGAGGATCCCGCGCTGAAGGACGCGCGCTTCGTGGACGAGGTGCGCGCGCGCTGCGCGAGTCCGCCGGGGACGATCCGCGCGTGCGCCGCTACCTGGCCCCTCGCTCTCCGGACGCCTGGGCGATCGCCGCGCCGTGCCCGCCCTGCTGGAAGCGGCGAAGGATTCGGCCGCCAACGGACCTCACGCGGATCCGGAGACGCAGATCTACGCGGTCTGGGCCCTGGGCGCGATCGGCGATGCGTCCGCGGGCCGGAGCTCGTGAGCTGGCGCACAGCGAGGACGCGGGCGTGCGCAAGACGGCCGTGCACGCCCTGGGCTCGTTCCCCGGGGAGGAGTCGCGCACGACGTTGGTGCGCGCGCTCGGCGATCCCATCGGAGACGTGCGCTGGAACGCGGCGGTGGCCCTGGCGCGGCGGCGGGACCCCGCGGCCGCGCCCGTCCTGCTGGAGATGCTCGACCGCGCCCACCTCGGCGCCATCTCCGGCATGACGGAGGAGCAGCGCGTGGACGCCCTCCTGCAGGCCGTCGCGGCCGCGGCTGTGGTCCCCGATGCGCGCCTGCGCGCCTCCCTGGAGTCGCTGCGCGACCGCGACGCGAGCCTGAAGGTCCGCGAAGCGCGCGCGCAGCTCTCGAAGGACGGCCGGCGCTGCGGCCACCGGCGGCTGATTGGCTGCCTCCCCGCGGGCATCCTGAGCCTCAGGCTTCCCCGCTCCCTCCCTCCTCGCTTTCGTCGTGGGGCTGCAGGGTCTGCGCGAATCGTGACGCGCTCTGCGGCTTGATGAGGAGCGACACGATCTCGGGGTGGGCCTTCCGGACGCGCACTTCCACGGCGGCCACGATGTCCTCGACCTGGCGGGCGGTCAGGTCGTCGCGGAAGATCCACGCTGATGCCGGCCACGACCTGGCGGGGCCCGACGTGGACGGTGAAGAGGCCGTGCGAACGCGCTCGATCCCGGGCTCGCGGCTCACGATCGCGCAGATGGCGTCCGTGACCTCCGGCTGCGCGGGCTCGCCGATGAGCAGGCCCTTGCTCTCGCGGCCGAGGAACGCGGCCACCAGGGCGAGCAGGATCCCGATCGCGATGGAAGCGACACCATCGAGGACAGGACGGTCGAGGACCTGCGCCGCCACCGTCCCCGCCAGCGCGATGAGGCAGGCCGAGGACGGCCGCGCTGTCTTCGAACAGCACCATGAACGTCGTGGGGTCCTTGCTCTGCCGCGCCGCCTCAGGAAGCTCTGCTCGCCCTTCTCGCCCCGGAATTCCTTGAAGGCGACCCTCCAGGAGGCACCCTCGAAGACGAGGGCCAGCGCCAGCACCACGTAGTTCCACGGCGGGCCGGGTGATGGGTTCGGGATGACGAATGTGGAGGATCCCCTCGTAGATGGAAACGCCCGCGCCCAGCGCGAAGACGGAGAGGGCGACCACGAAGCTCCAGAAGTAGATCTCGCGGCCGTGGCCGAAGGGCTGCGCCTGGTCCGCCGGGCGCGCGGCGCGGCGGAGGCCGTGCAGGAGAAGTCACCTCGTTGCCGGTGTCGACGAGGAATGCACGGCTTCGCTGAGCATGGCCGAGCTGCCCGTGATCCCGGCGGCGACGAACTTCGTGGCGGCCACCAGGAGGTTGCCGACGAGGGCCGCGTAGATGACCGTTGCTCTGCCTTGACACGACTTCGACGGAAGGTATCATTGCTCGCGCTTCAGCCATCCATCCCGGTGGTGGCCGCAGTGCAGGCCGCTTCAGCGGATTCGGGTTATCACACACGCGAGGAGCTGGATGGCGGACGAGAAGGACCCTTCCACCCCCAGGAGCCGGCCGCCGGTGCGGCGCCGGCGGCCACGCCGGGGCGACACCGCCGGTGCCGACACCACCCATGACGCCCGCTACCGCACCCGGTGGCGTGCAGGCCGCGGCCGCGAAGCCTGCGCCGGGTGCGCCGCGCCCGCTCCGCGGCGGCCACGAAGCCGGCGCCGGCGGAGGCGTCTCGCGCCGCCGGCTTCCTGGAAGTGGACGACGGTCAGGTGGGTTGCGTTCTCCGCCGCCTGCACGTCGGGCCTCGTGGCCAGCACGCGCGCTTCCTGTTCCCCAACGTCCTCTTCGAGCCGCCCCAGTCCTTCAAGGCCGGCTTCCCCGGCGAAGTACAACGGTGGGCGAGGTCGACACGCGCTGGAAGGACGCCTTCGGCGTCTGGATCGTGCGCGACCCCGAGGGCTTCTACGCGCTGATCGCGGTGTGCACCCACCTCGGCTGCTCGCCGAACTGGCTGCGCCGCGGAGAACAAGTTCAAGTGCCCCTGCCACGGCAGCGGCTTCTACACGAGACGGGCGTCAACTTCGAAGGCCCGGCCCCGCGGCCGCTGGAGCGCGCGCGCATCGTGCTCGCCGACGACGGCCAGATCCTGGTCGACAAGTCGGTGAAGTTCCAGCAGGAGAAGGGCGAGTGGACAAGGCGGAGTCCTTCCTCAAGGTCTGATGACTCATCGACCCGCCTATCCTCCACGGGAGGATGCTACGCGAGGTCGGACCGAGGCACATCCATTCAGCAGGTAATGGCCACTCGAAGCCTCCGGAGCCGTTCCTCACCCGCACCTGGGACTACATCACCGAGACACGCAGATCTGGCAGTCGATCTTCCGGCACGGCATGCCCAGCACGAACCGCAACCGCGTGCTGGTCGGTGATGACGAACGTCTTCCTGCACCTGCACCCGGTGAAGATCCGCAAGAGCGGCATCCGCCTGAAGTTCACCTGGTGCATGGGCGGGCTGACCTTCTTCCTGTTCCTGGTGGAGACCTTCACCGGCCTCCTGCTGATGTTCTACTACCGGCCGACGGTGGCCTACGCCTACATGGACATCATCGACCTCGCGCGAGCAGGTGCCGCTCGGGATCATGCGCGAGCTGCACCGCTGGGGCGCCCACGCCATGGTCATCAGCGTGTGGCTGCACATGTTCCGCGTGTTCATGACCGGCTCCTACAAGCCGCCGCGCGAGTTCAACTGGAACGTGGGCGTGATCCTGCTCGTGCTGACCCTGCTGCTCTCCTTCACCGGCTACCTGCTCCCCTGGGACCAGCTCGCGATCTGGGCCATCACCGTCGGCTCGAACATGGCGCGGGCCACGCCGCTGCTCGGGCATGAAGGGCCGGGCTCCCAGCTGCTCGACTTGGGGACGTGAAGATGGTCCACGCGGGGTCCGACGCGCGCTTCGCCCTGCTGGGCGGGCGCTTCGTCGGCGAGGGCGCGCTGCTGCGCTTCTACGTCCTGCACTGCGTGGGGATCCCGCTCGTGGCCGGCATCCTGATGGCCGTGCACTTCTGGCGAGTCCGCAAGGACGGCGGGATCTCGGGACCGCTGTGAGGAGGCGCTTCAACATGGCCGTCGTCGAGGCGCTCAAGGCTTCATCAACTTCCTGACCGATCGCCAAGATCTTCATCGACGCCTGGCCAGCATCGCTGTTCCTCGCGTCCGCTCAAGTACAACGGCCTTCTGGCAGCCGAACGGTGGCGCTCTCGCCTCGGGCGTCGTGGGCGCCTTGCTTCCTGGCCGTCTCCATGCTCGACCCGAACTTCGCGCTCATCGTCAAGAAGCCCGGACAACATGCCCGATCGTGGCCATGCTGTTCCTGGTCGGCTTCTTCCTGTGGCTCTCGCATGTACCAGGCCTACGAGAACGACGAGCGGATCGCGCAGCGGCTGAAGCCGCTCGCGAAGCCAGCGACGGCGAGAGCGGAGAAGACCTGGGTCTGGCCCGACCTCGTCTACACCGAGCTGCTGTGCATGGTGATCGGCATGATCATCCTCGTGGTCTGGGGCCTGCGCCTTCCAGGCGCCCATCGAGGAGCCGGCCAACCCCGCCCGCACGCCGAACCCGTCGAAGGCGCCGTGGTACTTCCTCGGCCTGCAGGAGATGCTCGTCTACTACGACCCCTGGCTGGCGGGCGTCGTGTTCCCGAGCCTGATCATCGTCGGGCCTGATGGCGATCCCCTACATCGACACCAACCCGAAGGGGAACGGCTACTTCACCGTTCAAGGAGCGCAAGGTCGAGATCGACGCTCTTCCTGTTCGGCTTCCTGATCCTGTGGGTGCTGCTCGTGATCCTGGGCACGTTCCTGCGCGGACCGAACTGGAACTTCTTCGGACCCTACGAGTACTGGGACCTCCACAAGCTGCGAGGCCCTGGTCAACGTCAACCTCTCGGAGTACATCTGGGTCAAGGTGTCCTCACACCGAGGCTGCCTCAGAGCCGGTGATGCTGGTGCGCGAGCTGCCCGGGATCCTGATCGTCCTCTTCCTACGTGCAGCGTGCTGCCCGGCTCTGCCTGCCGCAGACCTGGACCTGCTCGACTCGGCAAGCGCTTCTTCGACAAGATGGGCCCTGGCGCTACTCCGTCTTCGTCATGCTGCTGCTGTGCATGATCGCGCTGCCCATCAAGATGGTGCTGCGCTGGACCGTTCAACCTGAAGTACATCGTCGCCATGCCGGAGATCTTCTTCAACATCTGACGCGTAGCTACAGGCTCTATGGCCCTCCCACCAAGCATCGAGCCCGGCCGCGACCCGGAGATGGCGCGAGCGGACGCGCAAGCTCGAACGTCGTCTTCGCCCTCACCTCCATCGGCCTCCTGCTCGTCGCCTTCTCGCTCATGATCTGGGCCGACTACGACCGCGAGTGGAAGAAGTACCAGATGCAGTTCAACGCGGCTCGAGGTCAAGCTCACCGAGAAGCAGATCCAGCAGGTCCCAGGGCAAGGTGGACGCGACCCGAGCGCCAGGCAGCTGCAGGCGGCGATCGCCCAGGGGCGAGCAGGAGGAGCGCGCCAGCGCGCGCGACAGATCGACAAGGCCCAGGGCGAGCGCGACAGGCTCAACGGCCGAGTGGTACGCCGTCGACCAGAACTACCGGTTCACCAAGGCCCGAGATCGACGTCGGCTCGCTACGACTACGAGGAGGCCGCGCACGAGGACACAGAGCAACGCGGACAAGAAGCTCGCGCGACCTCGAGCGACTCGAGGACCGCTGGCGAGAATGCCTGCTGGCCAGCTCGAGGACGATCGGCGCGCGCAGGACGCCAGCCACAAGCGAAGGTGGCCGCAGCTCGAGAAGACGCGCCTCGACGCCGAGAAGAAGCAGCACAGAGCTCTTCGCGGAGAACGACCGGCTGCGAGGACACGCCTGCAGCAAGATCCAGCCCGGCTTCGTGACCATGCGTGCGCTAACCTGCCCGTCGCTCGACCTGGCCAACCCGTCGCTCAAGGTCAACCAGATCATGCACCGCGAACCTGCAGGACGACGTGATCTTCACCGGCCACGCCCAAGGTGGACCGCTGCACCACCTGCCACCTCGGCATCGACAAGAAGGGTTCGAGAACGCGCAGCAGCCCTTCACGCACCCACCCGAACATGGACCTGCTACCTGCACGGCCCGCATCCGATCGAGCAAGGTGGGCTGCACCGTCTGCCACCAGGGCCGCGGCCGCGCCACCGGCTTCGTGGGCGCCGTGCACACCCCGTCGACGACGGAGCAGGAGAAGGCCTGGGGCAAGTACTACAGCACACCGAGCACGTACGAGCGCTTCCACTACTGGGACCTGCCCGATGATGGCGCAGGGCACCACCGAGGCCCAGTGCGTGAAGTGCCACCAGGGCGTGGTCGAGGTGCCGAAGGCCGGTCTGGCTCAACACCGGGCGTCTGCTCGTGGAGCAGCTACGGCTGCTACGGCTGCCACAAGATCAAGGGCTGGGAGGACCTGCGCAAGGTGGGTCCCGACCTCACCAAGATCGCGTCGCAAGACCAACGAGGAGTGGATCTACCGCTGGATCAAGGAGCCGAGGCCTTCCGCCCCACGCGCATGCCGCAGATCTGGGACGTGCGCATCCGACGAGACCGACGAGCAGAAGGCTCAGCGCAACGACGTCGGAGGCCAACGCGGTGGTCGCCTACGTGCGTCGACAAGTCCGGGCGCGAGCGACTACCCCGCGCCGCCCGCGGGCGACCTCGTGGCCGGCCGCAAGCTCGTTCGAGACGGTGGGCTGCCTGGCCTGCCACCGCGTGGGCGACGACAAGCGCGGCGTGGAGGTCGACGGCACTCGCGCGATGCCCGCCGTCTTCCGCGCCCACGGCCCGCACCTCGACGGCACCGGCAGCAAGGTCGAACGCGGGCTGGCTCTACGCCTGGGTGCGCAACCCCAAGGGCTACTGGCACGAGACGCGGATGCCGAACCTGCGGCTCACGGACAAGGAGGCGGCCGACATCACCGCCTACCTGATGAGCCTCAAGAACGACGAGCTTCATGGCGCCGCCGCGGCCCCGCCTCGACACCGGCAGTCCGCGACGAGCATCATCCTCGAGCACCTCCTGGCGGCGCACGTACCCGGTGGCAGAGGCCGAAGCAGCAGCTCGACGGCCATGGACGACCACCAGCGCACGCTCTTCCTCGGCGAGAAGACGATCGGCCGCTACGGCTGCTTCGGCTGCCACACCATCCCGGGCTTCGAGAAGACCTCGCCCATCGGCGTGGAGCTGACCGAGGAGGGATCGAAGCTCGTCGAGCGGCTCGACTTCGGCTTCGAGGAAGGCAGATCCCGCACACCCTGCCCGGCCTGGGTGCACCGCAAGCTGATGGAGCCGCGCGTCTTCGACGAGGACAAGGACGAAGCGGCCGGAAGAGCTGCTGCGCATGCCCAAGTTCCACGCCACGGACGAGGAGGCCGACGCCATCGTCACCGCGGTCATGTCCTTCACCAAGGAGCAGGTGCCGCTGGCCGCGCAGAAGCAGCTCAGCGCCGACGAGCGCTACGTGGAGCAGGGCGGCGCGCTGGTGCGCGACATAGAACTGCCAGGGCCTGCCACAAGATCGGCGAGCAGGGCGGGGCCATCCGCGCCGTCGTCGCCGACCAGCTCGAGAGCTCGGGCGGCGACGACGCGCTCGCAGACCGTCGCCCTCGTCGCCGCCCATGCTCTACAACGCGACACGTCCAAGATCGGCGAAGGCGCGCGCGTGCAGACGGACTGGCTGCACACGGTTCCTCTCCGATCCCTCGCACAAGATCCGCCCCTGGCTCGAACCTGCGCATGCCGACCTTCGCGAGTTCACGGAGGACGAGCTGAACGTCCTGACCCGCAGTACTTCGCGGCCATGGACAAGGTCGCCGTACCCCTACGCGCCGCGGCCGCAGCCCGACCCGACGCATGATCGCGGCGGGCGGGACCTGTTCGGGCGCTGGCAGTGCGTGAAGTGCCACGTGGTGGCGGGCAAGCTCCCCAACCAGCCGCCGGAGAACATGGCCCCCGACCTGGCCAACGTGCCGCGGCGCCTGCGCGCGGAATGGCTGCATCCCTGGCTCTGCCGATCCGGGCAAGATCCAGCCCGGCACGCGCATGCCCGCCAACTTCCCCAAGGATCGCGGCCGAGAACGCGTATCCCAGAGGTGCTGGGCGGGGACCAGGCGAAGCAGTCGAAGCGGTGACGCAATACCTCATGACGCTGGGCCAGGGCGCAGCCATCCGCGGCATCGCATGTCCGCCCCGCCCCGCGCGCGCGACCACGGCCGGCCAGGCCACCTCCGCCGGAGGAGTCGAGCCGCTAGCCGCCAGGGAGGTCCGTTGGACGAGGACGGCGGCGCCGAGACCTCACGGCAGGGTTACGCGCTCATCGTGGGACCCGACGGGGCCGGATCGTGACTGGGCCGCGGTGACCTTGCAGCAGGCTGGGCTCGAAGTCGCCGCCGCCACCGAGGACGATCCTCGGCGGCCGCGACTGGGTGCCGCCCACGCTCCGTCCTACGACCAGGGCTCGCGCGACGACGCGCAAGGCTTCGCAGCGCGCGGCTGCAGGCGCCATCCTCCTTCGTCGGCGTGCCCCTGCTCATCCTCGCCTACGACAACGACATCGACAGCTACACGGGCGCCCCTCACCAAGGCGCGGCCGGCTATCTCATCAGCCGGTGCGGGGACGAGTTCACGGCCGCGGCCCAGAAGCTTGTGCGACTGGAAGCGCAACGCGGACCGCTCGGAGAAGCGGCGGCGCCTGCGGCGGCCGCTGCTCATGAAAGTCAGACGTGCGACATCCGCGGGCGCGGAAGGTGCGCGTCCCTGGGCGAGCTGGTGGACGCGAGCGGCGCGGGCTGCCGCATCGAGCTGAAGGAAGAGCTCGCCGTGGGCGACCTCGTGCGCATCATCTTGCACGGGCACGAGGACTCGACCCACGTGGCCCTGGGCGCGGAAGTGCGCTGGCACCGGGTGGCCCCCAGCGGCATCCCACGTGGTGGGGGTGCGGTTCACCGGGCACGACGGCGCTCCTCGCCGGCAAGCTCCTCGGGTTCGCCTCGACCGGATTGACCTAGACCTCGGCCTCGCTCAGGGCGGGCACGGCTCCGGCTCCCGCCTCGGGCGGACGAGGGATCAGGAGACCCTGGTCGCCTTGAGGTAGCGCATCGCTGTCGAGGATCAGGACCTTGCCCCTCACCTCCAGCCAGCGCGTGGTGTCGCCGCGATACGTGGCATCGAGGTGGAACCCCTGGCCCGCGGGGCGGCGGCCGGTGACCCAGACCGGTCCCTCCGAGGTGTGCAGCACCCAGTCCTCGGGATCGTGGCGCGAGGCCTCCGGCAGGTCCTTGCAGAGGTTGGCCCCGCGGAACTGGCCGAGCCGCGCACGGCCTTGCCGTCCGCGGCCGCGGCGTCGAGCCCGGTGTCGGCCAGCGTCCGCGTGCCGCCTTGCGCGGCAGTTCCTTTCCGCGATCGGAGATCGTGAGCAGAGTGAGCGACTGCGCGGGCCAATTCGGCTGGGCGTCGGGCAGCTCCGGGAGCAGGGGGTCTTCGCACTTGCTTTCCAGGTTGGACCCGCCGAAGCACGGCATGCGCTTCTGATTCGCTGGGATCTTGCGCACCACCCCGTCACCTCGACCTCGATGCCGATGAACTTCGAGACGTCGTAGTAATCGAGCCGTAGAACAGGATGAGCATGACGCGCGACACGCCGTCGGTGAGACCGAGATAGCGGCCGTGCACGAGGTCTTCCACCCTTGTTTTCACGACCACGTTGCGCTTCTGGTAGGACCCTCCGTTGGCGATCTGGTCCAGCTCCACCGGTTCCCGGGGACCGTAAATTCGGGCTCCGACCGGCGGGGGCCTCGCAGAACCGCCGCCGGTCGTGATCGGGGGCGGTGACGGGATCGGGACCTGCGCGAGCGCCACCGTCAGGGGCGAGCGTCAAAGCCGCTAAGGCCAGCAGTCGCTTCAGATGGCCTTCTCCATCGTGATCAGGGCGGGCACGGCTCCGCCTCGGCCTCGGGCGGACGCGGGATCAGGGAGACCCTGGTCGCCTTGAGGTAGCGCACGTTATCCAGTGATCAGGACCTGCCCTGCACCTCCAGCCAGCGCGCCGTGTCGCCGCGATAGCCGGCGTCGAGCTGGAAGCCGCTGCCGGCGGGCCGGCGCCCGGTGACCCAGACCGGGCCCTCCGCCGTGTGCAGCACCCAGTCCGCGGGATCGTGGCGCGAGGACTCCGGCAGGTCCTTGCAGAGGTTGGCCCCGCGGAACTGGCCGAGCGCGCGCACGGGCTTGCCGTCGGCGGCGGCAGCGTCGAGGCCGGTGTCGGCGAGCGTCCGCCGCTCCTTGCCTGACCCGCAGGTCGTCCCGCGGTCCGAGATTCGGACCACGGTGATGGACACGCGCGGCCAGTTGGATGCTGCGCGTCCGGCAGCACGGGCAGATCCCAGTCCTGGCACTTGCTCTCGGGGACCCGCGTCCCGCGGCAGGGCACCAGCGCCTGCTGATCAGGAGCACGCACGACCCCCGTGAGGTCGACGTCCGTTCCCATCATCCCGCTGAGATCGTGGTAGTCGCCGGGCTGCATGGGAATGACGCAACACCCGCGCCGCCAGGTCCCCGAGGGCCAGGTACTGGGCGGACGCGAGGTCGCCGAGCACGCCACGGGTCTTGACCAGGCGGCGGTGATACGACTGCCCGCTGTGGGCGAGCAGCTCCAGGTCCTCGACTTGAAGCGGTCCGCAGGCGTCTTCGATCGAGACCTGAGGAAGCTCCTGCTGCGGCCGCCGCCGATCGTCGGCGGCGACGGCCGTGGACCTGGGTGAAGGCGGCGACTGCTCCCAGGGCCAGCGCACCGGCCGCCCCGACGATCGTCCGGAGGCCTCGTCGCATGGACGCCGTCCTGCTCAATCTCCAGCGCCCCGCGCAGCCCTGGGCGTGCTGCCGGCTGCGGCGCAGCTTCTCCTTGGCCTTGCTCTCGATCTGGCGGATGCGCTCGCGGCTGAGGCCGCAGCGCCTCGCCGATCTCCTGCAGCGTCTTCGGCTCCTCGCCGTCCAGCCCGAAGCGCATGCGCGATCACCTCGCGCTCCTTCTCGTCGAGCTCGGCCACCAGGTCGTGGATCTGCTCCTCGAAGGAGGACTTCATGAGCTGCAGCTCGACCGACGGCACCGTGTCCTGCTCGAGGGTGTCGCCCAGCTCGAGGCTGCCGTCCTCACCCACGGCCGACGACAGCGAGAGGTCGTCGCCCGAGACCTTGCAGCAGCTTCTCGACCTCCTCCTCCGTCATCGCCGTCTGCTTGGCCAGCTCCGCCGTCGTGGGCTGCCGCTCCAGCTCCGCGCGCCAGCTTCTCGCGCGCGTTGCCCACCTTGGAGACCTGGCCGGAGAGCTTCTGGGGCAGGCGGAAGATGCGATGGTGCTCGGAGAGGGAATGGAAGATGGCCTGCCGCACCCACCACACCGCGTAGGAGATGAACTTCACGTTGCGCTCGGGGTCGAAGCGCTTGGCCGCCTCGATGAGGCCGAGGCTCCCCTCGTGGATGAGGTCGAGGAACGGCGAGGCCGAGGCCGCGATAGCGCTTCGAGTAGGAGACGACGAAGCGCAGGTTGCGCCTCCACCAGGCGCTGCAGCGCCTCCTGGTCGCCCTGCTGGATGCGGCGGCCCAGCACCTTCTCGTCGTCGGCGCTCAAGCGGCTTGAACTTCGAGATCTCGCGGATGTAGGCGTTGAGGCTGTCGCCGGTGGCGCGCGCGCTCGGCCCGGCCTCGCCGGCGGCGCGAGGGCGGCTTCTGCGCACGATCTTGCGGGTCGCGGGCATGATGGCGCGGCGAAGGACACGGACGGTGTCCTGCCGATTATAGGTCTCTGCGCCGGGAGATGGCTGACGTCGTCGCGCGCCTGACGCCGGCCACGGGCTCCTGGGACGGTCCGGGGCCTTGACCATGGGCGCGGGCGCCACCTTCACGAGGCCTGGTCGCTCGCGTCCGCGTCTCCGTCCTCCTGGCTGCGTCTTCTGCAGCTCCTGGCGGACGTGGCCCACGAACTCGTTGATCTCGGCCTGCATCTGCTCCATCTTGCGGCGCATGTTCAGGATGATCTCGACGCCCGCGAGGTTGACGCCGAGGTCGCGCGTGAGGTTCAGGATCACCTCGAGCTGGCGCAGGTCGTCTTCGGAGTAGAGGCGCGTGTTGCCGTCGGTGCGCGACGGCTTCAGCAGCCCTTCGCGCTCGTAGAGGCGCAGGGTCTGCGGATGGATGCCGTAGCTCTTGGCCACCACGCTGATCATGTAGTACTTGCCGCGGCCGGGCGCGGGCCGCGCCTCGCCTTCGGGGGCTCGGGGCCGGCGGCCGCGCGGCATGCTCAGGGATCCCTTCTGCGCCGGCGGCGGCGGAGCGAGCCGCGCCGGCGCAGCGCGGGTTGTCGGGGTTGCGCCGCGCGAACTCCCGCAGCAGCTCGCGGCTCTCGTCGTCGCGCACCGCGGGCACCCACACCCGCGCCTCCACGTAGAGGTCGCCGCGGCCGCTCTCGCCCAGGCGCGGCATCCCCGCTTGCGCAGGCGGAAGCGCTGGCCGGTCTGCGTCCCGGCCGGGATCTCGATGACGACCGCGCCCTCCGGGGTCTGGACCTCGACGTGCGCGCCCAGCGAGGCCTCCGTGATCGTGATGGGGATCTCGCAGTGCAGGTCCTCGCCTTCCCGCCGGTACAACGGGTGCGGGTCCACGTGCACGACGAGGACGAAGTCGCCGGGCTCGCCCCCGCGCTGGCCCGCGTTCCCGGCGCCCGGCCAGGCGGATGCGGCTGCCGTTCGCCCACGCCCGCCGGCAGCTCGACGTCCACCCAGTCGCTCTGCATGACAGCGGCCCTCGCCCGCGCAGCGGTCGCAGGTGCGAGCGCTGAGCGAGCCCGGACCCGCCGCACTCGCCGCAGCGGCGGCGTGAAGATCATGCGGCCGCGATGGGAGCGCACCTGCCCGGTGCCCGCGCAGTCCGGGCAGGCCACGGGACCGATGGCCCGTCGCCCCGCTCCCTCGCAGGCCTCGCAGCGGTCGAGGCGCACCACGTGCAGCGCGGCGCCGCGCCGGATGGAAGCGACTCGTCGAACGTGATGCGGACCGATTCCTCGAGGTCCTCGCCGCGGTGGCGCGCCTTCGCGCGCGGCCTCGCGCCTGACCTCGAGGACGCCGGCGAAGATGTCCTGGAAGCCGGCGCTGCCCACCTGACCTCCGCCGAGAAATCGAAGCCCTCGAACCCGATCTCGGGGACCGCGGATTCCGGGACGCGCGTCTCCCCGCGGTCGTAGGCGGCGCGGCGCTGGGCGTCCACGAGCACGTCGAAGGCTTCCGAGACCGCGCGGAAGCGGTTCGCGGCGACGGGATCGCCCGGGTTGAGGTCGGGGTGGAGCTGGCGGGCGGCCTTCTGGAACGCACGACGGATCTCCGCCACGCTGGCGCTGCGCCGGACGCCGAGCAGCTGGTAGAGATCCATGCCGTTACTTCTTGTCCACCACTTCCGCGTCGATCACGTCGTCGCCTCCGCACGCGGGCCTTCACCACCGTTGCCGCCGGCGCCCGGACCCGCGGAACCGCCCGCCTCGGGGCCTGGCTCCGGCGCGGTCCCCGACTTCTGGTAGAGCAGCTCGGCCAGCTTGTGCGAGGTCCGGGTGAGCTCCTGGGTCGCCTTCTCGATGCGCTCCTTGTTGCCCTCCTCGACCGCCTTCTTCGTCTCCGTCGATGGCCTGCCGCACGGGCGCGGTCTCCGCCTCGGAGAGCTTGTCCTTGTGCTCGTCGAGCGTCTTCTCGGTGGCGTAGACGAGCGAGTCCGCGTGGTTGCGCGCCTCCACCTCCTCGCGCCGCCGCTTGTCCTCGTCGGAGTGGGACTCCGCCTCGCGCACCATCTTCTCGACCTCGTCCTTGGCCAGGCCGGAGGAGGCCGTGATCGTGATGTTCTGGGTCTTGCCCGTGGCGCGGTCCTTGGCCGAGACGTTCACGATGCCGTTGGCGTCGATGTCGAACGTGACCTCGATCTGGGGGACGCCGCGCGGCGCGGGCGGGATGCCCACGAGCTGGAACTTGCCGAGCGTGCGGTTGTCGCGCGCCATCGGCCGCTCGCCCTGGAGCACGTGCACCTCGACCGACGTCTGGCTGTCGGCGGCGGTGGAGAACACCTCCGTCTTGCGCGTGGGGATGGTCGTGTTGCGCTCGATGAGGCGCGTGAAGACGCCGCCCAGGGTCTCGATGCCCAGCGAGAGCGGCGTGACGTCCAGGAGCAGCAGGTCCTTGACGTCGCCCGCGAGCACGCCCGCCTGGATGGCCGCGCCCACCGCCACCACCTCGTCCGGGTTGACGCCCTTGTGCGGCTCCTTGCCGAAGAAGTCCTTCACGAGCTGCTGGACCTTCGGGATGCGGGTGCTGCCGCCGACGAGGACGACCTCGTCGATCTTGTCCGGCGTCGACGCCCGCGTCCTTCAGGCACTGGCGCACGGGCGCCATCGACCGCTCCAGGAGGTCGCCCACGAGCTGCTCGAACTTGGCCCGGCTCAGCTTCAGGTTCAGGTGCTTGGGGCCGGAGGCGTCGGCGGTGACGAAGGGAAGGTTGATCTCCGGTCTCCAGCGGTGGTCGAGAGCTCCATCTTGGCCTTCTCCGCCGCTTCCTTCAGCCGCTGGAGCGCCATCTTGTCCTTGCCGAGGTCGATGCCCTGGTCCTTCTTGAACTCGCCGATGATCCACTCGATGACGCGCTGGTCGAGGTTGTCGCCGCCGAGGTGGCGTGTCGCCGTTCGTGGCCTTGACCTCGACCACGCCCTCGCCGACCTCCAGGACCGAGATGTCGAAGGTCCCGCCGCCGAAGTCGTAGACCGCGATCGTCTCGTCCTTCTTCTTGTCGAGGCCGTAGGCGAGCGCGGCCGCCGTGGGCTCGTTCACGATGCGCAGGACCTCGAGGCCCGCGATGCGGCCGGCGTCCTTGGTGGCCTGGCGCTGCGAGTCGTTGAAGTAGGCGGGGACGGTGATGACCGCCTTCGTGACCTTCTCGCCGAGGTAGGCCTCGGCGGTGTCATGCATCTTCTGCAGGATCATCGCGGAGATCTCGGGCGGCGAGTAGACCTTGCCCTCGACCTCGATGCGCGCGTCGCCGTTGAGGCCCTCCACCACCTTGTAGGGCACCATCTTCTGCTCTTCCGCTGACCTCGGCGAACTTGCCGGCCCATGAACCGCTTGATCGAGAAGATGGTGTTCTCGGGGTTGGTGACGGCCTGGCGCTTGGCGACCTGGCCGACCAGCCGCTCGCCCGTGCTTCGTGAACGCCACCACCGAAGGCGTCGTGCGTCCGCCCTCCGCGTTGGCGATCACCGACGGGTGCGTCGCCTTCCATGACGGCGACCACCGAGTTGGTCGTCCCCAGATCGATACCGATGATCTTGCTCAAGAAAAACCCTCCCTCAGGCAAGGTACAGCATTGAGTGTTCTATTGTCCAAGAAACATGCGCGGACAGGATTTATCAGGCTTGAAATCAATAAATTAGACGCCCCGGACCGGGGGCGTCCAGGCGCTCCGCTAAGATCCGATCGTCGATTCGCGCCATGGTCGAAACTTTCGCGCTTGCGGAGGGCGCCGCGACTCCTCCGGTCCGCGCCCGATCTCGCCACCGCGTCCGGAGCCTTGCCCGCCGGCGCGTACTACGACGTTGCGCACCTACGGAGGCGACGGCGTCCCCTTCCTCGACGATCACGTGCGGCGGCTCGAGGAGTCGTGCGCGCTGCAAGGCCGTCCGGCCGCCCTCGATCGCCAGCGCCTGCGGGGCGGCTCTGGCCGCGGTATTGCGCGCGACGCGCCATCCCGAGTCGCGCATCCGGGTCACCTTCGCTCCGCCCGAGCTCTTCGCATCGATCGAGCCCTTCGAGCCGCTGCCGGAGGACCTCTACAAGGACGGCGCCTGGTGCGTCACGGTGCCGCTGCATCGAGAGCAGCCGCAGTCCAAGGACACGCGCTTCCTTTCTTCGGCACAGGGCGCGTACCGGGAGCTGCCGGCAGGAGTGCACGAGGGCCTCCTCCTGGGCACGGACGGGGCGCTGCTGGAGGGCCTCTCCAGCAACGTCTTCGCGGTGGTGGACGGCGTGCTCCGGACCGAGAAGACGCGCGGGCCCTGCATGGCACGACGCGCGCGCTCGTGCTCGACCTCGCGCGCGGGATGGTCCCCGTCTCCTTCGAGGCCATCCGACAGGCGGACCCTAAGCCGCGCGGCGGAGATGTTCCTGACCAGCGTGTCGCGCGAAGTGCTGGGGTCGTCCGCGTCGACGACGTGCGGATCGGCCGCGGGAAACCGGGAGCGCTGGCGAAGGAGCTGAAGAAGCGCTACCGCGCGCGCATGCGCGCGGTGGCCGAGCACCTGCTGCGCCCGGCCTGAAGCTCGTCCTCGCTCCCGCCTCACATCTCCGCCCATTTGCCGTTCCCCTCCCAGACCCGGATCACGAGCGGGAACGGGATGTGCTCCTTGAGCTGGCGGGAGAGGAGGGCGCAGATGTTCTCGACCGTCGGAAACTCGAGCACGTCGTTCCAGTGGCGATGGTCGTACTTCTGCAGCACCTCGCGCGTGCGCGTCTTGAGGTCGTTGAAGTCCACGACCATCCCGCCGCGGTCGCTCTCCCCTTCGATCACGACCTCCACCTTGTAGGTATGGCCGTGGACCTGCCCGCATTTGGGGTGGCCAGGCAGGAAATGTGCGCAGTCGATGTATTCGGTGATGCCGAGACGCATGGAACAGCCCAGATTACTGCGGATCGAATTGTTGGTAAAGATCCCTTGTCGTGCGGCCGCGCCGACGGTAGCGTGGAGACGTGCCCTCTTCCGGACGCGTGGACGAGCGCCGCCGCTCCAGCGCCGCCCACGTCCGCGCCATCCTCGACAACACGCTGGACGCGGTGATCGCGCTCGACGGCGCCGGGCTCGTGACGTTCTGGAACCCCCGGGCCGAGGAGACGTTTGGGATCGCGCGCGAGAAGGCGATCGGCCATTCCCTGGCCGAGCTGATCCTCCCGGAGAGAGAGCGCGGCGCCTTCGCGAGCTTCCTCGCCCGGCTGGCGCCGGGGAAAGGGGACGCGAACCCGCGCCTGGAGGTGGAGGCGCAGCGCGCGGCCGGCCACGTCTTCCTCTCGAGCTCACCCTCACCGCCATCCCGGACGGCGGCGATTTCAGCTTCAGCGCCTTTGCCCGCGACATCACCCAGCGCAAGCAGGACGACCGGGAGCGTGCGCGCCTCCTGGCCGACGCGGAGACGCGCGCGCACGCAGGCGGAGACGGCGAGCCGGGTCAGGGACGAGTTCCTCTCCATGCTGTCGCACGAGCTGCGCACGCCGCTGACCGCGATCGTGGGCTGGACCTACCTGCTGCGCGGGGGCCGGCTGGACGAGGCCACGGCCCGCCGCGGCCTCGATGCCATCGAGCGCAACGCGGCCGCGCAGGCCCAGGTCATCTCGGACATCCTGGACCTGTCCCGGATGGTGGGGGCGAAGTTCCGCTTGAACGTGCGCCCCTTCAGCTCGCGCCCGTCACCGCCGCCGCCATCGAGCCGTTGATGCCGGCGCGCTACCGCGAAGAGCCTCAAGATCCAGACCGTGCTCGATCCCAGCGCCGGCCTCGTCGTGGGCGACCCCGACCGCCTGCGGCAGATCGTGGGGAACCTGGCCGCGAACGCCGTCAGTTCACGCCGCGCGGCGGCCGCGTCACCGTGCGCGTGGAGCGCGCTCCTCCCGCCGCCGTGCGCCTCGTGGTCGAGGACACCGGCGAAGGCATCCCGCCGATTTCCTGCCCCACGTCTTCGAGCGCTTCCGCCAGGGCGACTCGTCGAACACGCGCAGCCACGGCGGCCTCGGCCTGGGGCTGGCGGTGGTCCGCCATCTCGTCGAGCTGCACGGCGGCACGATCGAAGCGCGCAGCGAAGGAGAGGGCACGGCGCCGTCTTCACGGTCGTCCTGCCCATCGTCGATGCCGCCCAGCTTCCTCCGGCCGCCCCGCGCCCGTGGCCGGCGCGACCCCGTCGACGAGCCTCATGGCGGATGCGCCGGACCTGGACGGCGTACGCGTCCTGGTCGTGGACGACGGCGAGGACGTGCGCGAGGTCGTGAGCGCCGTGCTCGGCCAGTACGGAGCGGAGGTGCAGGCGGTGGGCACGGCGGGCGAAGCCCTGGACGCCATGGCCCGCTTCGCCCCCACGTCCTCGTGAGCGAGGTCGAGATGCGCGGGAGACGGGGTTCTCGCCTCATCCAGAAGGTGCGCGCGCTCCCCGCGGATCACGGCGGGCTGGTGCCCGCGGCGGCGCTGAGCGCCTACGGCCGCACGGACGATCGCGTGCAGGCCCTGCTCGCGGGGTTCCAGATCCACGTGCCCAAGCCCGTCCAGCCCACGGAGCTGGTGGCGGTGGTGGCCAGCCTGGCCGGGCGTACGCCCGGCGCGTCAAGCCCTAGGCGCCCGTAATCCCGATCACGCCCGCCTTGTGCGAGCGCTCACGACCGCGCGCCGCCGGTTTGCGTCTGGGATCCCAGCGCCTAGACTTCGGCCCGGAGAGGGAAGCCCGATGAACGACAAGAAAGCGACGAAGGCCCCCAGAAGAAGGGCACGGGCAGCGTCAAGGATCTCGAGCCCGCGGCCGATCCGAAGGGCGGGGAAATGACGACGACGGTCCGTCCGGACACGCTCCCTCGCGGCGGATGGGACGGAAACCACAACCTCACGTCCATCTGACCCAGCGCGCGTGCGCTCTCTTCGAAGGGCACGCCAGCTCCGTGACCAGGGCTGGCCCGCCCGCGCGCTGCGCGCGAGCGGGCGTGCGCTGGACCTGTTCCGCCGGCGCGACCGCCGTCCCAGCCTCGACATCGCGAACGTGCTCCTGGAGAGAGGAGGCCTCTTCCCTCGAGCTCTCCCGGTACGGCGAGGCCGGCGCCAGCATCCAGGGCGCCGTTTCCATCGTCCAGGCGCGCCGGGCCGGGGGGCGACCGGGCGGCTCGCTCACCAGGTCTTCATCCAGGCGGGCCACGTCCACATCCAGCGCGCGCACTACGTTCGCGCGCGACGGTCCTTCGCGCGCGCCCTGCGCCTCGCGGACCGGCATGGCCTTGGTCCCATCGCCCGCGCGCGAGCCTTGAACGGCCTCGGCCTGGCCGCCCGGTACACCGGGCGTTTCGATCTCGCGACGAAGCTCTACCCGCGCGCCCTTGCGCGCGGTCGGACGCGCGGAGTCGGAGACCTCAGCGCTGGCCGCGACCCTCTTCCACAACCTCGGGGTCTCGAGCACGCGCGCGGGCGCTTCGCGCGCGCCGAGCGGTGGGCGCGACGCGGGCTTTCGCTGCGCGAGCGGGCTGCGGACGGGCTTCCACGGAGACGGCCGTCGACGTCGCGGCCCTGGCCGCGATCGTCCACGCCCGGGGCCGCCACGAAGAGGCGGCGCGGCTCTATCGACGGGCGCTCGCGATCCTTCGGCGGCGTCTCGGTGCCAATCACTTCGAAGTCGTGTTCAACCTGGCCCAGCTCGGGGCCCTCGAGCACGCCCGCGGCCGGCTCCGGGCCAGCCGGCGGCTGTATCGCCGGGCACGGCCAGCGCTCACGCGCGTCCTCGGCCGCGATCACCCTGTGGTCGCGCAAGTGACGGCGAACGCCCGCGCGCTGGAAGCGGCGGTCAGCCCCTCGGCGGCGTCCCGCGCACGGCGGCGTCCAGCGCCTCCTCGAGCGGGGTGAGGAACCGGCCGAGGAGCGCTTCCAGGGGACGCGCGTCCCCTATCTCGTCGCAGAGGAACACAATCCAGCTCCTCCGGGGGCATTCCCGTCCCCGCGCGAGCCCTGCGGTCCGCCTCCTCGACGGAGATCGTGCGGACGCGGAAATCCGCGGGACGCCGCCGCTCACGCGCGACCGCGGCCAGCGCCTCCACGAAGTCGTGGAACGAGATCGGCTGCGGCCCCACGAGATCGATCACGCGATGGGGCCCGCGTCCGGGCGCGCCGGCGCCGGCGTCGGTCCGCCGATCCCGGCCACGACCGCGGCCGCGGCATCGCGCACGGCGATCGGCTGCATCCGGTAGCGCGCCGTCGCCGACCTGCTCGACCTCGCCCGCCGCCATCTGCTTCAAGAGCGAGGTCACGAGGCCGTCGCGCGGGCCCACGATGTGACGAAGGGCGGAACACGAGCACCTCGAGCCCGGACTCGAACAGCGCCGCTTCCGCGCGCAGCTTGGACAGGAAGTAGCGATCGGTGGTGCGCGGCGCCATGCCATAGCGCGCGACCCCGAGGCCGCTGAAGTAGCACGACGCGCGGCACACCGCGCGGCGCGGGCGGCGGCGGCGACCGCGCGCGTGCCCTCCACGTTGACGGCGTCGAAGGTCTCGCCCCTGCTCTCGGAGCCGATCTGGGCCAGGTGGACCACCGCCGCCGCGCCCGCGAGACGCGGACGTCGAGCGCCTCCACGGTCAGGCTCGGAACCATGACCGGCGCGCCACCGGCGTAGGTGACGGTGCGCGCGGACTCTTCGGAACGGACGAGGCCCGCGACCTCCCAGCCCTCCGCGGTCGCGGCGCTGATGACGTGCCGGCCGACGAAGCCGCCGGCGCCGGTGAGGGCCAGGCGCGGCACGTGTCTCCCTAGCGCGGGCCGGCGGCGGCGCGCGCGCCCGATCCCTTGAGCGCGCGGCCGGGCGTAGCGCCCGTGTGCTCGCCGTCCCTCAGCACGGGCACGCCGTTGACGAGCACGTGGCGCATGCCCACCGCGTACTGGTGCGGCTGCTCGTAGGTCGCCTTGTCCGCGATCGTTGCCGGGGTCGAAGGCCACGACGTCCGCGAACGCGCCGGCCTTCAGGGTGCCGCGATCGCTCGAGGCCCAGGTTGGCCGCGGGCAGCGACGTGAGCCGCCGGATCGCCTCCGGCATGGTCACGAGCTTCTCGTCCCGCACGTAGCGGCCGAGCAGCCGCGCGAAGTTCCCGTACGCCCGCGGGTGGGTGGACGACTTCAGGAACACGCCTTCCGGCGCCATGGAGGACGCGTCCGGACCCGAACGAGAACCCACGGGCAGCTGGACCTGCTTGCGGACGTTGTCCTCCGACATCAGGAAGAACACGACGCCCACGCGCGTGCGGTCTTCCGCGATGAGGTCGAGGATCGTGTTCTCGGCGTCGGTGCCGCGGATCTTCATCACCTCGTCGAGCCGCTTGCCGGTGAGGGGCTTGAGGGCGTCGTTCTTGAACTCGACGAGGAGGAGGCCGTGCGGCGTGCCCGCGGCCTGGCAGAGGTTCTCCCAGCCCACGGCCGGCGCCCGCATCTCCGCGATCATGCGCGCGCGCGTGGCCGGATCGGCGATGCGCTTGAACAGCGCGTCGTACCCGCCCGCGCGCGACCAGGGCGGGATGCAGGCGTCGAAGCCGGTCGAGCCCGCGGTGTAGGTGTACATGTCCGCGGTGATGCGGAGCCCATCCTTCCGCGCCGCCTCGATCTTCGCGATGGCCTGGTCCATCTTGGGCCAGTTGGACGCGCCCGCCGCCTTCAGGTGGTAGATCTCCGCGGGCACGTTCGCCTCGCGGGCGATGGTGATCAGCTCGTCGACCGCCTCCAGGAAGCGGTCGCCTTCGCTGCGCAGGTGCGAGATGTAGCGGCCGCCGTAGGAGCGGCCGCCTTGTTGAGCTCGATCAGCTCTTCAGTCGAGGCGTAGGTGCCGGGCGCGTAGATGAGGCGACGACCCGATGCCGAGCGCGCCCGCCTGCATCTCCTGGCGGACGAGGGCTCGCATCTTCTCGAGCTCCTCCGGCGTCGCTCTTGCGATCGTCGAGCCCGATCACGTGCTCGCGGATGGTCGCCGCCCCGATGTACGACGCCACGTTCGTGGAGACGCCCTTCTTCTCGAGGAACGCGAGGTACTCCGCCAGGGTGGTCCAGGTGATGTCGTAGCGGATGTCGCCCTGCTGCTCGACCGCGAGGCGCTTCATCACGTCGGTGAGCGGGCCCATCGAGTTGCCCTCGCCCATGACCTCGAGGGTCACGCCCTGCCGGATCTCGCCCTGGGAGCGGCCGTCCGCGATGAGCGAATCCGTGGACCAGGACAGCATGTTGATGAAGCCGGGCGCGACGGCCAGGCCCTTGGCGTCGAGGACGGTCCTGGCCTGCGCGCGCTCTTGAGATCGCCGATGGCCGCGATCCGATCGCCGCGGATGCCGACGTCGGCGAGGCGGCCAGCGCGAGCCGGTGCCGTCGTACACCGTCCCGCCGCGCAGGATGACGTCGTAAGCCTGCTTACTTTGCTCAGCGGCCACCATCGAAGGTGTGGCTGGGCCATCAATGGGACAACGGCGGCGATCACCATCAGCGCGACCACGGCGACGGATCGGATCATGAGCCTCCTCGTACGCCGAAGCGTGTCACGCTGGTGACACGTTTTCGTTCCGGAACGAAAACGACCGAAATTCCGGCGACGGACGACTAGACCGCGAGCTTGCGGTACTTGATCCGGTGCGGCTGGTCGGCCTCGGCGCCCGAGGCGGCGGTGCCGGTCCGCCTCGTAGTCCTGGTAGTTGCCCTCGAACCAGACGACCTCGGCTGTCGCCCTCGAAGGCGAGCATGTGCGTGGCGATGCGGTCGAGGAACCAGCGGTCGTGGCTGATCACCACCGCGCAGCCGGCGAAGTTCGACGCAGCGCCTCTTCGAGCGCGCGCAGCGTGTCCACGTCGAGGTCGTTGGTGGGCTCGTCGAGGAGCAGCAGGTTGCCGCCGCTCTTCAGCAGCGTGGCCAGGTGCAGGCGGTTGCGCTCGCCGCCGGAGAGGTCCTTCACCTTCTTCTGCTGGTCGGGGCCGCGGAAGCCGAAGCGAGGCCGCGTAGGCGCGCGAGTTGACCTCCCGCTTGCCGACCATCACGAGGTCCTTGCCGCCGTCCGAGATCTCCTCCCAGACCGTGCGATCGCCCTCGAGGCGAATCGCGGCTCTGGTCCACGTAGGAGAGCGCCACCGTCTCGCCCACCTTGCAGCGCGCCCGCGTCCGGCTTCTCCTGGCCGACGATCATCCGGAAGAGGGTCGTCTTGCCCGCGCCGTTGGGTCCGATCACGCCCACGATGCCGCCGCGGGGCAGGATGAAGTTCGACGTCGTCCATCAGCAGGTTGTCCCCGTACGCCTTGCGCAGCTCCTTGGCGTCGATGACGAGGTCGCCCAGGCGCGGGCCCGGGCGGGATCGATGATCTCGGCGCGCGCCCTCGCGCTTCTCCGGCCGCCTGCTCCTCGGCCAGCAGCTCCTCGTAGTGCTGCAGGCGGGCCTTGCCCTTGGCCTGGCGCGCGCGGGGCGACATGCGCACCCACTCGAGCTCGCGCTGCAGCGTGCGGCGCCGCGCCGACTCCTCCTTCTCCTCCTGGGCCAGCCGGTTCTGCTTCTGGTCCAGCCAGGACGAGTAGTTGCCCTCCCAGGGATGCCGGCGCCGCGGTCCAGCTCCAGGATCCAGCCCGCCACGTTGTCGAGGAAGTAGCGGTCGTGGGTGACGGCCACGACGCATGCCCTTGAACTCCTTCAGGAACTGCTCGAGCCAGGCCACCGACTCCGCGTCCAGGTGGTTGGTCGGCTCGTCGAGCAGCAGCATGTCGTTGGGCTGGCAGCAGCAGGCGGCACAGCGCGACCCGCGGCGCTTCGCCGCCGGAGAGCGTGCGTCACGTCCGGCGTCGCCGGCGGCAGCGCGCAGCGCGTCCATGGCCGTCTCGACGTGGCGGTCCAGCTCCCAGAGGTTCTGGGCGTCGATCTGGTCCTGCAGGCGGCCCAGCTCGTCCGCGTTCTCGTCCGACCAGTTGGCGGACAGGTCCTCGTAGCGTTCTGAGGATCGCGCGCTGCGGCGGCCACCGCCTCCTCGACGATGCTCGAGGACGGTCTTGGTCGGATCGAGCTGCGGCTCCTGGGGCAGGAAGCCGATGCGCGTGCCCGCGGCGGCGAAGGCCTCGCCCGCGAAGTCCTTGTCCACGCCGGCCATGATGCGCAGCAGCGTGCTCTTGCCCGCGCCGTTGCCGCCCGAGGACGCCGATCTTGGCGCGCCGGGTAGAACGACGAGCCAGATCCCCTTGAGGATCTCCTTGCCCTGCGGCGTGACCTTGCGCAGGTCCTTCATCGTGAAGATGTATTGCGGTGCCATGCGGCCTTTCGCCTCCTTGGCGGACGGCGCTCCTGCGCGCCCGGTGTCTCTGTGGTGAAACGTCTATTTTCAATGCAGTGGGCCACTCCCGTCTGCTGTGCGGAGTTCTATCCGCCGCTCGCCGCTTCGCCCACACTCCGAACCGGGTACGCTGGACGTGTGTCCCGCAAGCGCCGTCCGTACGCCGCTGGGCATCGGCGGATGGAGAAGTCCTCGCCGCGCTGTACGCCGGAGGATGGCCGGCGAAGCTGTGGCGGCTCTTCCCGGCTCGACGCAGCGTACGGCTCGAGCAGCACGAGCTGGTGGTGGGTCGCGAGGCCGGCCGCCCGCCTCTGAGGCTCGCATTCGGATCCGACTCTCCACCTGGGCCCGACCACCCACCGCGCGACCCTCGACAACGCCTTTCACCTCCTGCGCCAGGCCAGGCCCGACGTCCTGCTCCTGGGGGCGACTACGTCGTTCCTCTCGGCGCCACCCAGGCGCCGCGTGAACGAAGCTGAACGACCTCGTGAACAGCGTGCCGCGCCGACCTGAAGATCGCGGTGCTCGGCAACCACGATTTCTGGGCGCGGCCGGCCCGTCTGGAGGTGGCCCTGAGCGCCGCCGGCACGGTGATCCTCGTGAACGAGGCCCTCAGGCTGCCCCCGCCGCACGACGACGTCGGCATCGCCGGCCTCGACGATCCGTTCACTTCAGCTGGACCAGGGAGACTTCGAGTCACGCCAGCAGGCGGTGGACCAGGCGCTCGAGGAAGATCGCAGACGCCAGGGTGCGCATCGTCGTCTGTCATCCGCCGGACGGGCTGATGTGGGTCCGCGGCCGGGGCGTTCATCTCCCTCTTGTGCGGCCACACGCACGGGGGCACGTCGCCTTGCCCGGGTTCCGCCCGATCTGGATACCCAGCCCGGTGGGCAAGCGCTATCCCCTGGGGACGCCACGAAGTGGACGGCACCACGCTCTTCGTGTCGCGCGGCATCGGCGGCAGCCTCGTCCCCTTCCGCACGTGGGCGCCTCCCGACGTCGCCGCGTGTTCAGACGTAGAGGTGAATCCGTCCTCCGGAACGGGACACCCGCAACCGGCTCCCTTCGTACATGGCGTGGTGTGAGCGCCCGCACCACGTGTCGGCCGCGGGCGGCGAGGAGACATGATGCTGGCTCTGGTGGCGATGGTCCTGATGGTTGCGGCGCTGCTGGCCCTTCCCCTGCATCATCCTGAGGCTGGCGATCGGGCTCGTCTTCCTGCCCTTCAAGCTGCTCGGGGTCGTCCTGCGGGTCGTTTTCGGCGTGGTCGGCCTCGTCTTCAAGGTGTTGTTCTCGGGCGTGGGGCTCGTCTTCGCCCTGCTGGCGGCGGTGTTCTTCCTCGTCCTGCTGCCCCTGCTGCCGTTCGCCCTGCTGGGATTGGGCCTCTGGCTGATCTCTGCGTGAAGGCCGGCCGCGCCGCGCCCTGCACGTGGCGTGGTTGGCCGGTGTGGCCGACTTCAGCGTCCGCGGCCAGTGCGCTGCGAGAGTCGCGGCTGGGCAGTCCCAGGACCCTTCGAACCCGCTGAATCCTCAGTATTACAGTATTGTGACGATCGGCTTTCCGGCCGGATGCTACTGTCGCCCTTGGTTCGTACAACGAGGAGGTCGCGGTGGCCCTGACCTGGAACGGCAAGAAGCTGGACTGGACGAACGTCATCTATTTCTCGGTCATCCACGCCGGCGTGCTGCTCGCGCCCTGGATGTTCTCGTGGACGGCGCTGGGCATCGCGCTCTTCCTGTACTGGCTGACCGCGCTCCGTCGGCATCACCCTCACCTTCCACCGCCTCCTGACCCATCGCGGGTTCAGGATCCCGAAGCCGCTGGAGTACCTGTTCACCCTGTGCGGAATGCTGGCCAGCGAAGGCGGCGCGATCACGTGGGTGGCGATGCACCGCCTTCCACCACACCCTCTCCGACCGCGAAGGCCGCGATCTCCACACGCCGAAGGACGGGTTCTGGTGGAGCCACGTCGGCTGGATCGTGTCCAACATCGGCATGTCGATCAGCGCGAGATCGAAGCGCGGCACGCCCCGGAGCTGGTCGCCGATCCCGTGCACCGCACGCTGAACCGCCTGCACGTCTACCCCGAACATCTTCGTGGGCCTGGCCCTCTTCGCCTGGGGCGGATGGCCCTACGTCGTGTGGGGCATCTTCCTGCGCCTGGTGGTCGGCCTCAACGCGACCTGGTTCGTGAACTCCGCCGCCCACACCTTCGGCTATCGCACGTACGACACGCCGGAGGGATCGACGAACTGCTGGTGGGTCGGCATCATCGCGTGGGGCGAGGGGTGGCACAACAACCATCACGCGTTCCAGCGCTCGGCGCGTCACGGCCATGAGTGGTGGAGGTGGACGCGACCTGGGCCCTCATCCGCGTCCTGATGGCGCTCGGCCTCGCGCGCGACGTCCAGGCTGCTGCCGGCGACCGCGGATCAGTACCGCCTGCGCGGCGGGGCGGGACGCATCGCCGGCGTGGCGCCCGGGTCCACGGCCGCCGAGCCGGAGCGGTCTTCAGCCGAAGCCTGACCGCGCCGATCGGACCCCGCGAGGGTTCCGGGCGGCAGGGAGCGCACGGCGGCGAACAGCTGCGCCAGCTTCTCCGCGTCCAGGCGTCCGTTCGTGCGCACGCCGCTGCACACGTCCAGGCCCACGGCTGCACGGTGGTGCGGATCGCCTCCACCGCGTTCTCCGGCGTGAGGCCGCCGGCGAGGAAGACGGGCACGCGAAACGCGGGACACGATCTCCGCGCTCAGCGCCCAGTCGTGCCGGCGGCCCGTGCCGCCCAGCTCCTTCACCCGCGCCGCCGGGTTGCCGGAATCGAGCAGGATCGCGTCCGCGTCCTGAGCCTGTTCCTCCGCCTCCTCGACCGACGCCGGGCCCGTCACGTGCACGACCTGCACCGACCTTGAGGCGCGGGCAGCTCGCGCCGCAGGGCGGCCGCCGTTCCGGCTCCCGGCCGGTCGCAGATCTGGACCGTGCTCACGCGCGTGCGCCGCACCTGCGCGGCGATGCGCGCGGCATCGGGAAGGCAGGTCAGGAGGAAGGTCGCCACGGCGGGAGGCGCGACGGCGGCGACCTCCGCGATCGTCTCCTCGTCGATCACGCCCGGCCCGCTCGGCATCTCCGACACGAGCCCCAGCGCGGACGCGCCCGCGTCCACGGCCAGGCGCGCCTCCTCGACGTCCCGGATACAGCAGATCTTGACCCGCACCACCGCGGTCATGGGCTATCGCGCGGATCGCGCGCCGCGGCAGGGCAGGGCGCGCACGTGATCGGCGAAGGTCTCGTTGTAGAGGGCGCCCGGGCGCACCTTCTGGAGATGCGTGACCGCCTCCGCTCCGGTCAGGCCGAGATACGTGAGGGCGGTCGCGATCACGAGGTTCGAGCGGTTGAACCCCATCCGGCAGTGCACGAGCACCACGTGCCGGCTGGCCACGAGGTCGGCCACCAGCCGCCCCACCGCTTCCAGCTTGTCCAGGCAGGGCAGCGCCTCGTCGAAGATCGGGTAGTAGACGTAACAGCATCCGGTTGTGGATCTCGGGGAGGCCCTTGTCGATGGACCCGTCGAGATCCACCACGTGTGTCGACGCCGCGGGCCAGGACTTCGTCCCACCCCTCGATGTCTCCGGACACGAAGAGGGTGCCGCCCGCGTTGACCGCGACCATCTCCATGGGACGGTCGGGAATGATACCGCCCCTCGTTTACAATGCCGCGTCCCCTGGAGGTCGAATGCCGGGCCGACGCCGCACTCCTCACCGATATACCGTTCTTCAATTTCCCTGAACGAGAACGAGCGGGTCTCGCTGGCCGCCCAGCTCGAAGAGGTGCAGGTGCCCGAGGGCCAGGTCCTCTTCAACTACGGCGAGCCCGGGGACTGCCTCTACGTGATCCGCTCCGGCAAGGCGGAGGTCTTCTTCAAGGACGACACCGGAACGCGCATCGTCCTGGAGGATCGCCGGAACGGGCGACGTGGTCGGCGAGCTGTCGCTCCTGGACGGAGGGCCGCGCACCGCATCCGTCGTGGTCACGGAGGCGCTGGACGCGCTCCGCCTGGACCGGGGCGACCTCGATCAGTTCCTGCGCAGCCACCCCGCGGCCGCCATCGACCTGCTGAGCACGCTGGGGGCGGCGGCTGCGCGTCTCGCGGAGCGCCTGCGGCACACGGCTTCGCGCAACGTCAACGTCGAAGCGGAGGACAAGCGGACGGCCGTGCAGAAGACTGCGGACTGGATCGCGGACTTCAGCGGGAGCATCCCCTTTCTCATGATCCACGTCGTCTCTTCGCCGTGTCGGATCGGTCCTCAACATACAGGTGGTGCCCTTCGCGCCGATGTTCGATCCGTTCCCTTCGGCCTGCTGACCATGGCCGTGCCCTCGAGTGCCATCTTCCTGTCCGTCTTCGTACTGCTCAGCCAGAACCGCCAGGCGGCCAAAGACCGGATCCGCGGCGACATCGAATACGAGGTCAACATCAAGCGCCGAGATGGAGGTCGCGCACCTCCACGAGAAGGTCGACCTCATGAACGCGAACGCCGCGGACACGGCCGCGCGCATCCGCCGCCTCGAGCGCCTCGATCGAGCGGCGGCCGGGATCCTGAGCCGGCCCGTGCCGCCGGCGGACCTCGACGCGCTCCTGCGCCAGCCTGACGCCCACCCGTCCGCGGATGCGGCGGAAGCGCGCGACGTCGCCCGCGTCCTCGACTTCGTGGCCCGGCACCCGGACCCGTTCGATCGCCGCATCGCGGAAGCGACACCTGACGGGCAGCGCCTTCGTCCTGACCGCCGACGGCGCGCGCGTCCTCCTCCTCCATCACCGCAAAGCTCGATCGCTGGCTCCAGCCCGGCGGCCACGCCGATCCCGGCGAGGCCAGCGGCGAGGCGGTGGCCCTGCGCGAGGCCCGGGAAGAGACCGGCCTCGACGACCTTCGTGTCCATCCCTCCGCCCCCGGCCGCTCGACGTGGACGTGCACGAGATCCCGGCCCGCCCGGGCGAGCCCGCCCATGCGCACCTCGACCTGCGCTACCTGGTGGTGGCGGGCGCGGGCGCGCTCACGCGGGCCCGGGAGGAGGCGTCCGACCTCCGCTGGTTCGGCTGGGACGAGCTCGCGCCCCTTGGGCTCGATCCCGGCCTGCGCCGTGGTCTGTCCAAGCGCCTTGCGGTACATTGGTTAAGCCGGGGGCCGTCCGCGAGCGAGCGCTTCCCGGGTCGAAACGGCGTATTATTCCGGCCATGAGCGAGCCCAACCAGCCCGCCGTCCAGAAGCCGAAGGGCAAGGGCCAGTCCGTCTCCCTGCGCGCGCTGTTCAAGATCCACGTGGCCGCGAACAAGCCCCTGGAGCTGGACTTCCCCAGCGGCAAGGTCGTCATGTCCGTGGCCGAGATGGTGACCGCGCTCAAGGACGACGAAGCCGCCGAGCGCTCGCGCAACCAGCCCTAAAGCCCCAAGATCACCTTTCGCGATCGAGAAGTAGATCACCAGCCCCGTCGCGTCGACGAGGGTCGTGATCAGCGGCGCGGAGAGCACCGTCGGGTCCACCCCGAAGCGCTCGGCCAGGATCGGGATCAGGGAGCCCACGGTGGTGGACCACGAGCAGATGGCCAGGATGGTGATGGCCACCGTCGCCGCCAGCGGCATGTGCGCCCCAGAGGAGCGCGCGCGCCGAACGCGAACGCTCCCAGGAGCAGGCCGATCGTGATCCCGGTGCTCGCCTCCCGGGCCAGCACCCGCCAGGCGTCCTTCACCCGGATCTCTTTCAAGGCCAGGCCGCGGATGATCGTGGTCACCGTCTGCGACCCCGCGTTGCCGCCGGTGCCGATGAGGAGGGGATGAAGAAGCGAGAGGGCCACCACCGCCGCCAGCTCGCTCTCGTAGTGCCGCAGGACGGTGCCGGTGCAGGTCTCGGCCACGAACAGCAGCAGCAGCCAGCCGATCCGCTTGCGCACGACGAGCCACACGGAGTTGTCGAAATAGGGCTTGTCCAGGGCGCCGGGCCTCGACGCCGGCCATGCGCAGGATGTCTTCCGTGCTCCTCTTGGATGAGGACGTCGATGACGTCGTCCACGGTCACGAACCCGACGACGCTCCCGTCCTTCTCCAGCACGGGCACGGCCAGCAGGTTGTACTTCGCTATCTTGTTCGCCACCGACTCCTGATCGTCCAGGGCGTCCACCGTGATGGGCTTCCTCCGCATGACCTCGGCGATGGGCCGGTCCAGCTCCGCCATCACGAGGTCGCGCAGGGAGAGGAGCCGAGGAGCCGGCCCGTGCCCGCCTCCAGCACGTAGCAGGCGTAGATCGACTCCTTCTCCCGCGCCACGGCACGGATGTGCTTGAGCGCGTCGCGGACCTCATGGACGCTTCCAGGCGGACGAACTCCGTGGTCATGATCCCGCCCGCGGAGTGGTCGGGATATCTGGCAGAGCCGCTCCACCTCGGCCCGCACCTCGGGCTTGAGAGTGGGCAGCAGCTTGCGGCGGTCGCGCTCCCCAGGTGCTGGACGAGGTCGGTGCGCTCGTCCGCGGCCATCCCTTCCAGGATCTGCCGCCCTAGCGGCGGGCAGGTTCTCCAGGATGGCGGCGCGGCGGCTCAACGTGGGCTGGTCGGCGACCTCGACCGCGCGCGCGACCGGGAGCATGGTCAGGATGGTCGCGGCCTCGACGATGGTGAGCTGGTTCAGGAGGTCGGCGACGTCGGCCGCCGGCATGTCGCCGACCACCTCGCCGATGCCCGTGAAACTGTCCTCGAGACGAAGCTGGATCCGCTCCAGCAGCTCCTTGGGCGCGGTCACGGCGAGGAGGGGATACCTGGCGGCGGCGATGCGCCGCTCCCAGCGCGTCTTGAGGCCGTCCACGAGCTCCGCCAGCGGCGGGTAGTCACGCATGGGTGCCAGCATGGGCAGTCCTGGAACAACACGTAGTCCTCGTTGCCGAGGAACACGGAGCGGCGCAGCCACTCCATGGCCTCGTCGCGCTGGCCCTGGCCCGCGCAGAAGCACCCCAGCCAGAACGCGACCTCGTGATCGGCGCGCGCGGTCTCGCGCACGCGGTCCGTGATGAGCGCCCGCGCCGCGTCGGCCTGGCCGCGCGCGGCCAGGCACCAGGCCAGAGGGGCTGGGCGGCGTCGAACTGCGGGCTCTGGCGCAGCACGTCCTCGATCAGCGACTGCGCCTCGTTGATCCGCCCTGGCTGGAAGCGGGCGATGGCGAGGAACATCTTGAGGAGGGGATGCTCGGCCTCGGCCGTGCGCCCGCGCCTCCAGCTCCGCCACCGCGCGGTCGTTGTCGCCCTGGTTCATGGCCAGGCGGGCCTTGTTGTAGCTGACGAGCACGGCGTCGCCGGGGTTGAGGGCGAGCAGGTGGTCGTATTCGGCGGCCGCGCTGATCGTAGAGCCCGTCCAGCCGGTACAACATGGCCGCGGTGAGGAGGACGGTCGGATCGTTCGGCCGCCTCGCGCCGGAGCGCGGTGATGGTGGCCTTGGCCTGCTCCTTGTTGCCGTGGTGGAGGTCCACGTGCACGCCCTGCAGCCGCGCCTCCAGGTCCGTCGGATCGAGCTCCAGGGCGCGGCGCAACGAGCGCTCGGCGAGCTGGTAGTGCTCGTCGCCGCCGGAGCCCTGGGCATGGAGCACGTAGCACCGGGCCAGCGCGGCGTGGGCGGCGCCGAACTCGGGGTCGAGGCCGACGGCCTCGTGGAACATGCCGAGCGCCCGCTCCAGGTCCTCGAGGTCGAGCGTGCGGAGCACGTAGCGCAGGAGCAGGTCGCGCCCGCGCAGGTAGAACTCGTAGGCGGGCGCTGCGCGTCGGGCGGTGCTCGATCTTCGCCTGCTCTTCCGGGGTCAGGGTCAGGCGGAGGCCCGCCACCACGCGCTCGGCCAGCTTGTCCTGACGGTGATGAGGTCCTGCGCGGGCACGTCGACCTTCTCGCTCCACAGGATCTCGCCGCTGGCCGTGGCCACGAGCTGCGCGGTCACGCGCAGGCGGTCGGGGGCGCGGAAGAAGCTGCCCGCCAGCACCGCCTGCACCGCGAGGTCCTCTCCCACCTGCCGCGGGTCCGGAGTGAGCCCGGCGTAGGCGGCTATGTACGACGAGGGCCGGACGACCACGGATCGGATCTGCGCCAGCTCGGTGATGAGGCGCGTCCGCCAGCGAGAACTCGTAAAAGTCGGCCTGGGGATCGCCGGAGAGGTTGCGGAAGGGCAGCACTGCGATCGTCCGCTTGGTCTCCGTGCCCCACGACGCGGGACGCGACGGCACCGCGGTGCGCACGGGAGGCGGCCGCATGGGCGTGGGGCCCTCGGCGTCGGCGTGCTCCTCGCGGCGGCGCCCGAAGACGCGTCCGAGGCCCGCCCCCAGGGCCGCCCAGGGCCGGGGCCCGCGGGCCGGCGCACGCACGGGCGTGCTGCTGGCCGCGCCCGCGTCGCGGGCGAGCCGCCGCTCGAGGGCCTTGAGCTCGTCACGCAGGGCGGCCATCGTCTGGTGCCGGTCGGCGGGGTCCTTGGCCAGCGCGCGTTCCAGGATGCGCTGGAGCGACGTCGGGGCCCGGGGGTTGTAGCGCGACATCGGGATAGGTCCTGGTGCAGGACGGCGCGGATGCGCTCCAGCGGCGTGCTCCCTGGAACGGCAGGTGGCCGGTCGCCATCTGGTAGAGCACCACGCCGAGGCTGAACACGTCCGACCGGTGGTCCGCGCGCTGCCCCATGGCCTGCTCCGGCGAGCCGTAGCCCAGGGAGCCGTAGGGGACCCCCACGTCGGTCAGGGAGTCGTCGGCGTCCAGCCCGGCCGCTGGCCCCCAGCAGCTTGGCCAGCCTGAAGTCGAGGACCTGGCCTCGGCCGGCCCCCGTCACAATTACGTTCGAAGGTTTGATGTCTCGGTGTACGATCCCGCTGGCGTGTGCGACGGCAAGAGCGTCCGCGATCTGGATCGCGATCGAGAGAGCCGAGGGCAGCTCCAGCGGCCTGCCTCCGATCAGCTCCTTCAGCGTCGTCCCTCGACGTACTGCATCACGATGTAGCAGTGCCCGTCCGCTTCCCCGGTGTCGTAGATGGCCGCGATGTTCGGGCTGTCGAGGGCGGAGCACAGCAGCGCCTCGCGATCGAAGCGCCGGCGCGCCGCGTCGTTCGCGGCCAGCTCTGGACGCAGCACCTTCATCACCACGGGACGGTTCAGGCGGAGGTCGTCGGCGCGGTAGGCGGTCGCCTGTCCGCCCTGCCCCAGCTTGGACAGACGATCTTGTAGTGCGAGAGCGCGGTGCCGGGTTCGAGGGCGGCCATGGGGAGACTCGGGGTGATGTAGTCGGATGAAATGTTTACAGGCGACGACCGAACGTACGCTCACTCGGCGAACGAGTCAAACATGGATGTCCCGCGCGGCAGCCGTCTTGGAGGTGTCCCGGGTGACCCTCGGAGCCGGCGCCGTGAGGACGATCACAGGTAGCGCAGCCGGTATGGTTTTTGCTAAGGGTCCGGGCAGAGACCGAGCAGAGGACAAGGCGCCCATGAGACATCGCAACCGAACCTGGTCCGCTTTGGGAAGCACCCTGGCTTGTGCAGTGGTCTCGCGGCCGCCGGGGCGGCGGGGCGGAGACGGATGCCAAGCGACCGCTTCCCACGTCTTTCGTCGACGGTCGACGTCGTCAACCTGAATGTGTCGGTTTCCGACGGCCGCGACCGCCACGTCACCGGCCTGGCCGCCGGCGATTTCAAGATCTTCGAGGACGGGGTCCCCAGCAGCTGACTCTCTTACCCAGGAGCGCCTCCCCATCTCGCTGGCGATCCTCGTGGACAGCTTCGCTCTCCATGCAGCCGAACCTGCCCTGCGGTGAAGACGGCCGCCATGCGCCTGGTGCAACGCTCGCACCGTCCGACCAGGCCGGAGATCATCCAGTTCAACCACAAGTTCACGGTCATCCAGGATGTTCACGAACGACCAGGCCAAACTGGAGGCGGCGGTGCATGGCATTACCGCCGATCGGCGCCACCGGCCTCTACAACGCGCTCTACTTCACGCTGAAGGACCCGCGCTTCCGGCGCACGGCCGACGACATGACGCGGCAGGCCGTGGTCATCCTCTCCGATGGGGAGGACACGTCATCGCTGGTCAGCGACGACCAGGTCCTGGAGCTCGCGAAGAGAAGGGCAACGTCACCATCTTCCCGGATCAGCCTGCGCGCGCCCTGCGTACGTCCACCTTCGACACGGAGGCGCCGGACCGCGCCGTGTTCTTCCTCTCCGCGCTGGCTCCGGGAGACGGGGGCCGCTCGTGTATTTCCCAACGGCCTGGCCCAGATCGACGGCGTGCTACGACAAGATCGCGGACGAGCTGCGCACGCAATACGCGCTCGGCTACGTCTCGAGCAACCCCATGCGCGACGGCAAGTGGCGGCGCATCGCCATCGAGACCAACCAGGGAACCTGATGCTGCGGCACAAGCAGGGCTACTACGCGGGCGCGCTGCGCGCGCTGCGCTCCGCGGTCGGGGCGGCGGCCACCGCCGCCACCGGCGCCGTGAGAGCGCTGCCGCGCCGCCCGCCGTCGCCGCCGAACTCAGCTTCGCCGGCCGGCCCCGCCAGCTGTACGCGTCGCGAAAGTGATTTCGAATCTTCGAGGTCACGTGAGCGCCTCGTCCGCGGCGGTTTCGCGGCCGCCACGGACTCCGCGGGCGGCTCGTCCGGTCCGTACCGGGCGTCCATGAACAACCCGTGAGCCGGAGAGGCCGGCGACGCGACCGAGCGACACTTCGCGTGATTCGGCCGGCGTCGCGTCGGCGCGACGCGGCCGCCCAAGGCGGGCGGCGGCGGCCAGGAAGATGGCGTAGGCGCGGACCACGGCGCCGCGCGCGCCGGGGATGATCTCCCGGCGCAAGGGACCCGCTTCCGGCAGGACTCTCGCCCTCGACGGCCACGACGTCCACGACGTCTTCCGACGGGGGCCAGAGCTGGCGGCGCCGGCGGAGGAACTGGACGGCCAGGCCGACCGCGCCCGCGCCGATGAGAGACGCGAAGAAGACGAGGGCATAGACCTGCCGGGGCAGGTCGGTCGGGGGCCCGTCTCGTCCAGCGCACGCCCGCCCAGGCTGCGGCGGCGCGATCCAGAGCATGACGGCAAGGACCGCGGTCACGGGCGCGATCAAGGCCAGACCTTCGCGCAACACGTGCCCGGCGCCGGTCCTCGCCGCGCCGCATACGCGCCGAGAATGCGCACCGCGTTGTCCGCGAGCAGGAACAGGGGCGATGAGCACGAACACCGCGATCGCGGCCAGCGCGGCCACCTCAGCCCGCCGCGAAGGGACGAAAGGGGCGACGAGTCACGAGGGAGTTGACGAGGGCGAGGCGCACGTCGGCCATCGCGCCCGCGATCAGCAGGAACGCGGGCTGGAGGGCGGCGAACACGACGGCTTCCCGCCCGAAGACCGCCGGCTCGGGCGCCGCCGACGCCACGAAGACCGCGATCGCGATCATCGCCGCGTACGCGATCGCGAAGAGGAGCCGCCCCTGGGCGCGCCACGTCCGCTGCGCGTCGGCCACGGACGGCGCGGCACAGCTCCCCGACCACGAGCGCGCCCGCGGCCGCCGGCGCGACCAGCAGCGCCGTCGCCAGCGAGGCCGCCCACGGCCAGGCCACGAGCGCCGCCATCGCGGTGAGGACGGACACCAGGTAGAGGGCGAGGGCGCGGAGCAGGGCGAAGCCCGCCGAGGGATCCTCGGTCCGCGTCATGCCCGCCCCTCCAGGAGGTCGGCGCGCACCAGCGTCGCGGGCAGGTCGTCGTCCGAGGTGAGCACCGTCCCCGCCACGCCGCGGTCCCGCAAGAAAGACAGGAGGTCGCGCCTCCGCCCGCTCATGGCCTCGACGGAGGAGGCGAGGCGGTCGATGGAGAGGGAAGCGAGTCCGCTTCCACGGCCAGGACCGCCACCGTCACGCGGCGGGCCGCGAAAGCGTCGAGCAGGGGTCCCAGCCGCGCCACGTCCAGCGTGGTCGTGCCGCTCAGGATGACAGCGGTGGACCGGGACGGGACGTGCGGCCCGTGTCTCTCGACGAGATCGAGGATATGGGTCTCCCCTTCCTGGCGCACGCGGATCAGCTCGTAGAGCGCGTCCGGCGAGATGCGCGGCCCCGCGCCCGGGCGGGACGAACGTCGTCGTCGCTCCCTCCGCGAAGAGCTGGGCGAGGTCGCCGCGCCGGAGGCCGACCAGAGCACGGAGGCCGCCGTGCGCACGAGGTATTCGATCGTGGACTTGAGGCCCGTGCCCGCGCGGTGGCGCTTGGCCAGGTCGAGGAACAGCGTGAGGGTACGGAAGGAGGTCGCGCTCCAGCTCGCGCACCGCGGGGATCCGCGCCGGGCGAAGGCGGGCCAGTGCATGCGGCGCACGTCGTCTCCCGCGCGATAGTCGCGCACGCCCAGGACGAGCGCGCCCTGGCCCGGCCCGCGTCTCCCCGCGCTCCTGCGGGACTGAGGCTGGGAGCGCCGCCCAGGCGGAAGAGGGCGGTCATCTCCACGAGCCGCGGGAAGACCGCGAACGGCGCCGGCGGCGCGAGATGGACGACCACGCGGAAGAGGCCGAAGGGATCGCCGGTGATGAGGCGCAGAGGGCCGACCGTGTAGATCGCCCCACGCGGCGGGAGCAGGCGGTGCGGTAGCGCAGGTGGCGGCGCTGCCCCCGGCAGCGGCCCCGGTTCGAGCAGGGCCTGCCGGTCGGCGAGGGCGGGGCCGAAGTCGTCGAGGGATCTCGGTGAAAGCGCCGCGCGCTGTCCCGGTTGTCGAGCGCGATCTCGACCGGCACCGCTTCGTCCTCGAGGCCGCTCGATCGGCACGACTCCGGCCCGCGCTCAGGACGCGGGCCTGACCGAGAGCACGAGCGCGTGACGCGAGCAGCAGCAGGGTCCAGGCCGCGCCAGCGCCCACCAGGGGCGTCGCCCCGCAGGACGATGCCCACCAGCGCGATCGAGATGATGGCGAAGAGGAGCGCGGCGTGGACGGGGCCGCCCCCTGCCCCCATCTACCGGAGCGCGGCCTCCACCGGCACCTCGACGCGCCGCACCGACTTCCGCCACGACGCGCCCGCCCGTCGACGCCCTGCACGCGCGAGCGCGGGTTCACTGATGACGCGGTGCGCGAGCACGGGTCCGGCCAGCCGCTTGACGTGATCAGGAGTGACGTAGCGCGCGCCCCTGGATGAGGGCGAGGGCCTGCGGCTGGCGCGCATCAGGCCCAGCGCACCCGCGGGCTGACGCCCCAGGCCGCGCCCGGATGCCGCCGCGTCTCCGCGGCCAGCCGCTGGATGTAGGAGAGCACGGCGTCGTGCACGTGACGCGCGCCGCGCGCCCTGCGCCTCCTGCAGCGCGGGAGGTCGGCCACAGGGGCGAGAGCGGCCAGGGGATGGGCCTCGCGCTGGGCCACCAGCACGCGCGTCTCCGTCGCGTCGTCCGGATAGCCGAGGCTCAGCTTCACCAGGAACCGGTCGAGCTGGGCCTCCGGCAGCGGGAACGTGCCCGCGAGCTCGATCGGGTTCTGGGTGGCGACCAGGAAGAACGGGTCGGGCAGGTCGTGGGCGTGCCCGTCCACGCGTGACCTGCCGCTCCTCCATCGCCTCCGAGAAGGCGGACTGCGTGCGCGGCGTCGCGCGGTTGATCTCGTCGACCAGCAGCACGTGGGCGAACACGGGGCCGCGGCGGAACTCGAAGGTGAGGTCGCGCGGGTTGTAGACCAGCCACGCCCGTGACGTCGCTGGGCAGGAGGTCCGGCGTGCACTGGATGCGCCGGAACTCCGCGTGCAGGGAGGCGGGCCAGCGCGCGCAGCGAGCGGTCTTGCCGACGCCGGGGACGTCCTCGATCAGCACGTGCCCGCGGGCCAGCAGCGCGGCCACGACCGTCTCCACGGCGGCGCGCTTGCCGAAGAGGACGGCGCTCGACGTTTTCGATGAGCTGGAGGAAGATGGCGGGCGGCATGCCGCCGCCATTCTAACGATCCAGTCCTCCAAACGCACGTATTCGTATTCGAAGGGCAGGCCCTTGATGCCGCGCGCGGGCTTGGCGATCCAGTTGGCGATCTGGCCGGGATCGCGCACCGCCTTCTGGAGGTTCGCGACGTAGGCGCGGTCGGCGTCCGAGGGCAGCCATTCGCCCCGGCGCCGGTCCCATTCCACGCTTGTCGAGGAACTCGGCCCTCGGGGATCGAAGGGCAGTGTCGGCGTAGATCCCGATATGGCGGTAGAAGCGCTTCGATGGAAGGCTGAGGCGCGCGGCGATGCCCGCCTCCGCCAGCCGCTTGTTCCACGCGGTCCACGCCGCGCTGGCAGTCCTCGACGTAGGCGTCGCGCAGGACCTCGTTCATCGCGTTGCGCAGGGGCACGTCCTCTTCCGATCACGCGCCCGTCCTTCGGCACGCGTCATGCGATAGGTGATCGCTCAGGCGCGAGGTGGTCCTGGTACGTCTCCTCCTTGTAGCGGCCCCTTCAGGCCCGTCCGCGAAGAAGGACGCCGCGTTGCTCGAGATCTCGCCGCCGAAGAGGTCGAGCGGAGAGCGCGAACCAGAGGTTGAGGTAGCCGCTGGATCATGTCGAGGGCGATGCCGCCCTGCTGTGCGTCGCGTCTTCGTTCGGGTCCGTGCTTCATCAGCTCCGCCGTGCGCTGGACGATGCGCTCCACGCCCGTCTCGCCCACGAACATGTGGTGCGCCTCTTCGGTGAGCATGAAGCGCGTGGTGCGCGCGAGCGGATCGAAGCCGCTCTCGGCCAGGGCGAGGAGCTGGTACTTGCCGTCGCGGTCCGTGAACATCGTGAACATGAAGAAGTCGAGCCAGTTGTCCATCGGGCTGCGTTGAAGGCGCCGAGGATGCGCGGCTTGTCGGCGTTGCCGCTGCGGCGCTGCGAGCAGCTCCTCCGCCTCCTCGCGGCCGTCGCGGCCGAACTGGCTGTGCAGCAGGTAGACCATCGCCCACAGGTGGCGGCCCTCCTCGACGTTCACCTGGAACAGGTTCCGCAGGTCGTAGATGCTGGGCGCGGTGTGCCGAGCATGCGCTGCTGCTCGACGCGACGCGGGCTCGGTGTCGCCCTGGGTCACGATGAGCCGGCGCAGCATGTTGCGGTGCTCGCCCGGCACCTCGCTGCCACGCCGGCTTGCCCATGTTGTCGCCGAAGCCGATCGTGCGGTCGGCCTGCGGCGTCGGCCAGGAAGATGCCCCAGCGGTAGTCGGGCATCTTCACGTAGTCGAAGTGCGCCCAGCCGTCGGCGTCCACGCTGATCGCGGTGCGCAGGTAGACGTCCGTGGTCCTGGAAGCCCTCGGGGCCCATCGTCCTGCCACCACTCGATGATAGTCGGGCTGCCACTGCTCGAGGGCGCGCAGCAGGCGCTTGTCCTGGCGAGAGGTCGACGTTGTTGGGGATCTTGGCGCTCAGGTCGACGTTCGACATGGGATCAAATCACCTGTCACTGATTCGCTGTCCCGATTCGCCGTACTGACTTGCCGCTACTAAGTCAGGGGCACTCACATGATCGCGATGGCGTTCGCGGCCCCCTGAAACCCCTCGCGAACGGCCGCCGCTGCGCGGCGCCGTCGCTGCTCTACGTGCCCTGTTCCTGTCTGCTCCATCACGTTCTGGTCCAACTGAACCTCGTCGTTCCGGGCCTTCCGTACAGCGTCAGGCGCCCTTCTCCCCGACCGCGTTCGGGCGCTGGAAGATCCAGTTCTGCCAGGCGGAGAGGCGGCCGAAGATCTTGGTCTCCATCGTCTCCGGGCCCGCGAAGCGCAGGTTGGCCTCCATGCCGGTGAGCGCGTCGGGTGAGAGGCTCGCCCGCTCCTCGATGGCGAGGCGCACCTCGTCCTCCCAGTCGATGTCGTCCGGCGCGAAGGTGACGAGGCCCGCGTCGAGCGCTTCCTCCGCGTCGTAACGGCGCTGCTCGAGCCTCGAGCACGTCCGCACTCCGCCGCCGAGGAAGCGCGTGGCCAGCGCGGCTGAGGCCGTTCGACATGGGCAGCGCGCCCGTGTTCATCGCGGACAGGGCGACCTTCGGCCCGCCGTCCGCCGGCCAGCATGTAGGAGCGGTCCGGCGGCCAGGGCCAGCTCCATCAGCGAGCCCGCGAAGCAGGAGCCCTTGTCGATGACGGCCAGGAACGTCGCGCGCGGTCAGGTCCAGGCGCTTCAGGCACGCGCTTCATGTGCTGGCGGACCTCGTTCACGAACCAGTCGTCCTGGCCGTTCCAGGGCGCGCGTCCGCGGCCAGGACGCGTGCGGCGTCGCCGCGCGTCTGCAGGCACGACCACGCCGATCTCGGGGCGGTTGAAGCGCAGGTCGAGCAGCGCGTCGTCCAGCTCGCGGAAGGCGCGCAGGGCCCAGAGCTCGCTGCCCCGCTCGCGCATGCGCCGCCGGCGTGCGGCTCGTCGGCCTCCGGCGCCTGCGGACGGTCAGGCGCGCGACCCGCGTCGCCGGCGTCGACCTCGAGCGTGACGTAGCGGTAGCTCGACGCCGCGCCTCCGCTGTACTTCGGCTCGAGCGGCTTCAGCTCGACGCCGGGCCCTCCGTGCGCGCGCCGGGGCTGCGGCGCGGCCAGCGCCTGGCCGCGCTCCGCGACACGCGCGCCGGGAAGCTGCGAGAGCGGGCACCGTCTCGTCGACGAGCCGCCACTGCACCGCGCGCTTCCCCTTGACGCCCTCGCCGACGGCTCGAGAACACGTCGGCCAGGTCGCGCCGCACCTTGCGCTTGTCCACGAGCGCGGGTGAGGCCGCCCGTCCCGGGCAGGACGCCGAGCAGCGGCACCTCGGGCAAGCTCACCGCGGACGAGCTGCCGTCGTCCACGAGGAGGATCTCGTCGCAGGCCAGGGCCAGCTCGTAGCCGCCGCCGGCGCAGGCGCCCGTTGACCGCGGCCAGCGACTGAGGCCCCGAGTGCTCGGACGCGTCCTCGAGCGAGAGGCGCGTCTCGTTCGTGAACTTGCAGAAGTTGACCTTGAACGAGTGGGTCGAGGAGCCGAGCATGTAGATGTTGGCGCCCGAGCAGAACACGCGGTCCCTGCCCGCTCGGTCACGACGCACCGCCCGCACCTCCGGGTGCTCGAAGCGCAGGCGCTGGATCGGCGTCCGCGAGCTCGATGTCGACGCCGAGGTCGTAGCTGTTGAGCTTCAGCGGGTAGTCACCGGCCGCAAGGCGCCGCTCCCTCCCTGCACGTCCATCAGGCAGCCGAGCCACGGGCGGCTCGATCTCCAGGCGCCAGTGACGTAGCGCGAGGGATGTCTCGAAGCGCACGGGGGTCGTGCGGTCGTGCGGGAGCAGGGCGTTCCATGTTCCCCTCGATGTTAGCGATCGGCCCTCCCGGCTGCTCGAGCATCATAGTGCGCGCCTATCTCAAGCATGCGTGTAATATAATGCAGTGACCCCAGCGATGAACGCGGGGATCGGCTCCCCTCACCGGACTCGGCTACCAGCGCGTGCGCGCCCCGCGCCTGGAACGCAAGCTTCGACCCTGCGCGACCCTGGCCGGACGGGCTGGACTCTCCGAGCGCTTCCTCGTCCGGGTGGAGGGGGACAGGCCAACATCTCGGTGCGCAAGCTGGCCAGCCTGGCCGTGGCCCTGGGCACCACGCCGTCGGAGCTCTCCTCGCACCGGCACGGGAAGGCGAGCGCGCGCTTCCCGTCATCGCCCTTCTCGGCTCTGCGCGGTGCGGGCAAGACCACGATCGGGCGCCGCCCTCGCCCGCCGCCTGCACGCGTGCCCTTCGTGGGAACGCTTCTCGACCGGCGGGTGGAGGAAGCCGCGGGCCCACCCTATCGACGAGCTCTTCGCCCTTCACGGCGAGGACTGCTACGGCCGCCCGGAGCTGCGACGCTCGACCGCGTGCTGCGGGATAGGCGCGGCCGCTCGTCCTGGCCACCGGCGGCAGGACACCAGCGTGACCCGCGTGGACGCCCGTACGCCGTGCTGCGCCGGCAGCGCTGCCTCATCACCATCTGGCTGCGCGCGGACCCGGAGGATCACTGGAACCGCGCGTCGTGCAGCAGGGCGACCAGCCGGCGGCCGATGGCGGGACCACCCGGGGCAGGAAGCGATGGCGGAGCTGCGCCGTCTCCTCGCCGCGCGCCGGCGCCTCTACGCGGAGGCGGCGCACAAACCGCCGGGGACCCTTCGGGCGCGGATACGGATGAAGTCGTCCGGCGGATCGAAGGCCTGGTCGGCCCCTACTCGCCGCCGCGGCCCGCCAAGGCTTCATGACGACATAGAGATGCGATGCGCCTCGTGGAGGAGGAAGAACTCGATCCAGAGAGGCAGGGCCATCTCGCCGAGCGTGAGGTGGATCCCCGTGGCAAGCAGCGAGCTGCGTGCCCTGTCAGCCCGCCCACGAGCGTCGTCAGCTCCGCTTCCAGGTTGAGCGCGGCCGAAAGGCGTCCGAGGATGTCGTCCGGGGGCAGCGCCGCTTCCAGGCCGGCCACTCCGGCGTCCTCCTCCGCCGCATAGCGCGGCAGCTTCGGGCGGTCTTCGGCCAGGACCTGCGCACGCGATCGAGCGTCGACCGCGTGGTGCCGCGCGAGATGGGCCAGGTTCTCGTGCACCCCGACCACTTCCCGGGCGTGCGTGCGCGCGCCGTGGCTGTCTCGGGCGCGGCGCCGGGGCCAGGAGGGCAGGCAGGCGGTCGAAGCTGCGCGTGCCGGGCGGCGGGAGGCCGAAGATCGAGCCCAGCGGCACGCCGCGATTATGGACGCCGGGAGCGCCGGTCGCGGAGCGCGCGGATCGAAGGAACAGGGGCTGATGTCGGCGCCACGGTCACGGGCGTGAGCGCGAGCGCCGGCATGAGGCGCGCGGGAAGGACCGCGGGCTCGAAGGCCAGGCGCCGTCTCCGCGCCGCCGCCGCACACCTCCGTATCCTCGGCGGCGGCCCCGGCCACGTAGTCGCGTGATCCGCCGCCGCTCCATCTCCTCGGGGAACGTCGGCGCCGTCCCCGTGGGCCCTGGGTGTAGATCCCCTGGCACCACGTCGCGGAAGATGGGAAGCGTGCGGCCCGGCCGCCCGTCTCCTCCTTCTCCCCCAGGACGCGGTTGCTCGTCGTAGCCGATGCGCACCGCGACCGCCACCGCCGGCCCGTAGGTGGACCCCGGCCCCACGAACAGCGCATCGCGGAAATCGCTGCTCGTGCCCGTCTTCCCCCATCACCGGGATGCCGAACTCATCGGCGGCCAGCGCGTGTGCGTGGTGCCGCTGGGCAGGCGGACGCGACGCCGCGCAAGCCACTCCTGGATGGCCGCCACCGCTTCGGGAGCGATGGCTGAGGGGCGGCGCGCGGAGTGGAGCGGGCATGAACGGTAGCCCTCACCCGCGGGGCCCGAGACGCGTGCCACCACGTGCGGCTCCGCGCTCACCGCTCGAGGCGAGGGCGCGATAGGCGTTGGCCAGCTCCGAGGAGCTGCACCTCCGGACGCGCCGAGCGCGGTGGTGATGTACGGCTGCAGCGGCGTGCGGATCCCCAGCTCGCGCGCGGTGCGCAGGATCTCGCTCACCCCGACGCCCTGGGCCAGGCGGATGGTGGCCGCATTGCGCGACTCGGCCAGGGCCTGCCGCACGGGGATCAGGCCCTTGAACTTCTCGTCGTAGTTGTGGATCCACTTCGGCGGCGTGTTGAGGCCCGTGCTCACGGAGATCGGCTCGTCGGCCACGTCGTCGTCGAGGGCCTCGCCGTGGGCGAAGGCGGCCAGGTACACGATCGGCTTCATCACGGAGCCGGGCTGCCGCCGCGAGTCCGTCGCGCGGTTGTAGTCGCTGTACGAGGTGTAGCGGTCCTTGTAGACCTGCCGCCCGCCCGCTTCGGCGAGGACGGCGGCGTCCGCGTTGCGCAGCACCACCACCGAGCCCTGGATGAGTCCCCGGCTCTTCGGATGCCGCGTCTCGTAGGCACGCAGGCCCGACTCCAGCGCGGCATTGACCGGGCGCTGGATGCGGTTGTCCCACCGTCGTCTGGACGCTGATGCGTCCGTCGATGAGCGCTTCCACGCTCACCCCGTCGCGGCGCGCCGCCTTGAGCTCCGTGAAGACGTTCTCCACGACGGCCGGCGCCTCCGTCTTCATCTTGCTGCGCGCGGCCAGGCGCACGGGAGCAGCCTGGGCCCGCCGCGCGGTCTCGTCCAGCAGCACGCCGTTGCGCGCCATCAGGGCCAGGATGTCGTTGCGGCGCGCGCCGCGGGCGCTCGATGTTCCCAGGCGACGGCGCGTAGTCGCGAGGCGACTTGGTGATGCCCGGCCAGGAGCGCGGCCTTGTCCGCGTCGCCGCCCCAGTAGCTGGAGAGCGGCTTGGCGAAGTAGTACTCGGAGGCGGCGGAGAACCCGCAGCGTCCGTTCCCCATGTAGATGAAGCTGAGCGTAGCGGGCGAGGATCTCCTGCTTCGGCCCGCTGCTTGGACCCGAAGCGCCGCTCCATCTCGCTCTCGAGCCAGAAGGTGAGGCGGATCTCCTCGATCTTGCGCGCGAAGCTTGTTGGTGGCGGGCACGCCCAGCACCCTCGACGCGGCCGTGGCCAGGTAGGCCATTGCGCGATCAGCGTGCCGCCGTCCTCCTGCACGGTCATGTGGCGCAGGAAGTAGCCGCGCACGAGCTGCTGGGTGAGCGTCGAGCCGCCCTGCGGGAAGACTCACGGAGGCGGCGAGGCGATGCTCGGCCACGGAGTGGCCGACCACGAGGACGAGGCGGACGTGGCCAGGGTCTCCCGGACCACGCGGGGAACGCGCCGTAGTCGATCCCGTGAGCGAGAAGAAGTTCTTGTCCTCCGCGGCCAGGATGGCCTCGCGCACGACGGGCGGGATCTCGTCGTATTCGAGGATGCGCCGATATTCGCGCGCGAGCTCGATCAGCACCTCGCCCCGCGCGTCGGAGACCTCGCCGATCGTCGGGGCTCGAAGCGGATGAAGGGGCTCGAGGTCGGGTACGCCGGTGCGGTCCAGGTACAGGTGATGCGCGCCCGGCGCCGGCCGGCTGATCAGGACGAGGCTCGCGCGGCCGCCACGCGGAAGCCGCGATGGCCGATCACGGGGCACACGCGCGCGAGAACGCTGCGGCCACGCGCGCCGGCTCCGGCCAGGCAGGAGGAGACGTTCACGGCGGCCATCGCCGTCATCAGCGCGAGGACGCCGGCGTCGCCGTGCCCCCGGGAGGGGTGCGACGGATCGGGAGAGATGAGAGGGGTCACCAGGGTTCCTTGAACGCCGCTTACGAGCAAGCGTCGTGCCACGACGGACGACGCCGGAAGCGACAGACGGTCGCGACGCGGAAACCCCTCAGGCCGCGGGAGATCTCGGACGGCCTACGATTCCGCGCCGCGCACCGGATCGAGGGCCTGGTGTGTAACGTTTACGCCGGCCGCACGCCGGACCGCCACGCATCCAGGTTCCGCTCGATCTGGCGCGCGTGTCCCTCGAGGTGGTCGGGTAGATCCGTAGCCAGCTCTCGACCGAATAGGGGCCGGATTCAGAATGGCGGCCCGCGCGCAACCAGGCTTCGTCGGCCAGGGTGCGCAGGAGGACGGTCGTGTTCGCCCGCACCGCCTCCACGACGGCCAGGGCCGGCTCCAGCGGGCGCGCGTGATAGTCCAGGATCCGGGCCCAGGCGTCCTGGTCGTATCCCATGAGGAGCGGGTCGTTCTCGGCCAGCACGTAGCGGAGGCGGACGGCCCCGTTCATCTCGGAGTCCGCGCAGTGGCAGATGACCTCGTGCACGCTCCACTTGCCGGGGGCGGGCCGCCACTTCCGACCGCCTCGTCGGGCACGAGGTTGAGGGCGTCGTGGATACGGAGAGGTCCGCGCTCGTATTGATCGATGCGCGTGCTCGTCGCTCGGCCGAGGTCATGCTCATGTCCTGCTCCTCGGGCCGAGCCTACACCCGCCGGAACCGCTCCGGGCGCGGCCACGCGCCGGAGCGCGATGGCAAGGTCCTCGAACAGAGATCGGCTTGCGCAGGACGGGACCGATCCCGAGGGCGCGCATTCCTCCGCGTCGAGATGCAGGTTGCCGCTGATGATCAGCGCGGGCACCCGGTGGCCCTCGCCCCGGATCTGCGCGAGGAACGCGGTCCCGGTCATGCCCGGCATCTCCTCGTCGAGAAGCAACACGTCGAAGGGACCGTTGGCGCGGAAGCGCGCCAGGGGCGTCCTGGCCGTCCGCGGCCGCTTCGACCGCAAAGCCCTGGTCGGCTCAGCCCGTCGCAGAGGATCTCGCGCAGGAGGGCGTCGTCCTCCGCGACGAGCACGCAGGCGACGCTCAACGCGCGGGCGCCACCGACGAGGTCGTACCCCATCTGGCGGAGGAGGTAGAGGGACCAGGCCCGCTCGAAGAAGAACAGGGGCTGCAACGCCGTCTGCGTCACGACGGGCAGCAGGATGCAGCACAGGGTGAGGCAGGCGGCGAACACGAGCAGGACGCCCTGGGCCACCTCGAAGACGACCTTCAGCAGCACGTACAGAAGGAAGGGCACGGGATGGGCGCGCACCAGACGAGCAGGATGCGCACGGCGGGTCCGCAGACGTCCCCGTGAACATCTGGAGCAGGGCCACGAAATCGCGCAGGGCCATGGCGGAGAGGCCGCCCGCGAGCAGGAGCAGGAAGAAGACCGGGACGAGCACGATCAGCACGACCGCGCCCAGCCCGGCGCCGGCAACGCCGCCGCGGGCGATGAGGAGGGCGGCGCCGACGGCCACCGCTACCATCACGGCGATCGCGCCGAGAAAGGCCGCGGCCAGCCCGAATCGCCACGCGAAGTAGGAGTTCGCGCGCTCGGCGTGCGCGGACCACGGACGCGACACCTCGGCCCGGCCGGTGGCCACGTCGTCGATGTACACGAAGGTGGCGCGGCTGCCGATCCACAACATCAGGGCCACGACGGCGACGATGACCACGAGGGCGCCGGTCGCGAAGGCGACGATCACACCCAAATGAGCGTTGAACCACGAGCCGAGGTCGGAGAGGCCGCCGCTCCCAGTCCCCGGTGACGGGAGGCCGCCTCCCGTCGGCCCGCCGGGCAGGGTCCCGCCCACGCCGCCTCGCCCGCATTGATCGAGGAAGGCGACGAATCCCAGCGTGAGCCAGCGCTCGAAGCGGAACGGGAAGAGCAGGCGCTTCGTGTGCTCGAAGGCCTCGCGGGCGGCCTCGATCGGGGAGGGCTCGGCGGTGGGAATGGCGGGCGCGCTCATCGGTGACGGAAGAGACTACCCGATGCCCTGGTCCTCCGCACCCGTTTCGCAGCGGCGCCGCTTGCGGCATGATCGGCGCATGGACCGTCCCACACGCATCCATCACGTCGCCTTGCGCGTTGCCGATCCCGAGCGCGCCCTCCGCTTCTACGGTGGTGTGCTCGGCCTCGAGGAGGCGCGGCGATTCGACGTGGACGGCCGCGTCCGATCGGTCTGGGTCTCGGTGGGCGATGCGGTGCTGATGCTCGAACGCGAGATCAAGTGCTCCGGCGCGGAGAACGGGTCGGGCCATGTCCTCGTCCTGGCCGTGTCCGGCCTCGCGGCGTGGGAATCGCGGCTGGCCGCGGCGGGGGTGGCGATCGCGGACCGCACGGCAGGCGACGCTCTACGTCCTCGACCCCGACGGACACCGCGTCGGGCTCAGCGTCTTCGATTTCGGCGGCTGAAGCGAGGCGCTCAGCGCACGCGGGGACCGTCGAGCTGCTCGATCGTGGCCGTCGACGGCGGGCGTGACGCCTGCAGCCTCTTCGCGACCGCTTCCGCCTGGCGCATCGCGCGCAGGATGTTCCCGCTCGCGAGCTTCCCCAGGTCCTCGTCCGACCAGCCGCGGCGGGCGAGCTCGGCGAACAGCTTCGGATAGCTGGTCACGTCCTCCATGCCCTCCGGCCAGTCGCTGTTTCCGTCGTAGTCCCCGCCCAGGCCCACGTTGTCGGCGCCCGCCGTCTTGCGCACGTGCTCGACGTGGTCCGCGACCTGGGCCAGCGTGACCGGGGGCAGCGGATGCGCCGCCTTGTACTCGCGCGTGAGGCGGTCCTTCTCCGTCTTGTCCGCCACGTCTTTGGTGAGGGCGGTGATCTCCTTCTCGCGCGCCGCGTAGGCGTCGGCCGTGGCCTTGGAGATGAACTCGGCGACGAACGTCACCATCACCACGCCGCCGTTGGGTCCCAGGCGCTTGAGGATGTCGTCCGGCACGTTGCGCGGCACCGCGTCCAGCGCTTTCGCGGACGAGTGCGAGAAGATCACGGGCGCTTCCGCGACGCGCAGCGCGTCGTCCATCGTCTCCGGGGACACGTGGGAGAGGTCCACCAGCATCCCCAGCCGGTTCATCTCGTGCACGACCTCCTCGCCGAACTTCGTGAGGCCGCCGTGGCGTCGCGGGTCCGGCCGCGCAGTCGGCCCAGTCCAGCGTGACGTTGTGGGTGAGCGTCATGTAGCGGACGCCGAGCGCGTAGTAGGCCCGCAGCGCGCCCAGCGAGTTCTGGATGGCGTGGCCCCTCGAGGCCGAGCGCGGATCCGACGCGCCCCGTGCGCAAGGCGCGCTCCATGTCGTCCGCGGTCAGGCCCCAGGCCAGCTCGGGGTAGCGCGCGATCACCTGGCGCGCGATGTCGATCTGCTCGAGCTGGAGGCGCGCGTAGTCCTCGTACTTCGACTCTCCGGGCGTATAGAACGGACCAGAACTGGCCGCCCACGTGGCCCGTCTTGAGGCGCGCGAGGTCGGTGGCGCCCGGCGCGCGCCCGCGGATGTCGTAGGCGGCGACATCGCGCGGGGCCTTCTCGTTCTCGCGGATGGCCCAGGGCAGGTCGTTGTGGCCGTCGATCACGGGATGAGCGGCGAGCACGTGCAGGGCGCGCGCCATGGAGGGTCGTCGGCGGCCATGGACGCGGCCGGGACCAGCAGGACGAAGGCGACGAAAACACGGCGGATCATCAGGCCTCCTGAAGGCGGTTATCTTATACGTCCCAGCGCACGCGGGCGGGACTCCATGCGTGGGACGCGGCCGTCCCACAAGCGGACACAAAGCGCGGAAGCGCTCCTCCGCGATCGGGACCTAAACACTTCCAAGGCTGTGAGTTGCCTGCCGGGGGAAGACATGGCACGCGCGTTGGATTGGGCATGCTCCCGGAGGAGCAATGGATCGTCCCCGTATCGTCTCGCCGCACCGCAAGAGGATCCGGCAGGCCGCCTATGCCGGCGGTGCGCTGGCCCTGCTGCTGGTCACGCTCGGCCTGTCGCGGCTCAAGCCCGCGGCCCCGAGCGTCGATCGCTCGGCGCGTCGTGATCGACGCCGTCAAGCGCGGGCCGATGCTGCGCCAAGTGCGCGGGCTGGGCACGCTGGTGCCGGAGGACTGCGCTGGATCCCCGCCGCCGCCGAAGGCCGCGTGGAGCGGATCCTCGTCTATCCGGGCTCGATGGTGAAGGCGGACTCGGTGATCCTCGAGCTGAGCAACCCCGAGCTGGAGCTGCAGGCCCTCGACGCGGAGTCGCAGGCGCGCCAGGCGGAGGCGCAGTACACGGAATTGAAGGTCCGGCTGCAGAGCCAGCACCTCGACCAGAGAGCCGGCCGCCGCCCGCGTCCAGGCCGATTACGAGCAGGCCAAGATGCGGGCCGACACCAACACCGAGCTGGCGCCGCCAGGGCCTGATCGCCGACCTCACGCGCAAGTTGTCCGACGTGGCCGCGCGACGAGCTGGACAATCGCAACAGCATCGAGCAGGAGCGCCTGTCCATCGCGTCCGAGGCCGTCGAGGCCCAGCTCGCGGTCCAGCGCGCGCTCGGTCGCGCAGCGCCGCGCGGAAGCGCCGCTGCGGCGCAGCCAGGTCAAGGCCCTCGCCATGCAGCCCCGGCATCGCGGGCATGCTGCAGGTGGTGCCGGTCGAGCAGGGCCAGCGCGTGACCATCGGCACCAACCTGGCCCGGGTCGCGGTGCCGGACCGGCTCGAAGGCGGTCATCCGGGTGCCGGAGACCCAGGCCAAGGACGTCCAGATCGGCCAGTCCGCCACCATCGACACCCGGAACGGCGTCGTCGACGGCAAGGTCTCCCGCAAGGACCCCGCGGCGCAGAACGGCACCGTCACCGTGGACGTCGCGCCTCGCCGGCGACGCTGCCCACGGGCGCGCGTGCCCGACCTCACCGTGGACGGGACGATCGAGCTCGAGCGGCTCGACCGACATCATCTATGTCAGCCGGCCCGGCGCAGGCGCAGCCCAACGGGCACGGTCGGGCTCTTCAAGCTCGACCCGACGGCGTGGGCGCCACCCGGGTGACAGGTGCGCCTCGGCCGCAGCTCGGTGATCCACGATCGAGGTGACGAGCGGGCTGGTGCCTGGGCGACCAGGTCGTCCTGTCCGACACGTCGGCCTGGGACGCCGTACGACCGCGATCCGACTGAAGTGAACGAACAAAGAATGCAACCAGGCCGTCTTGCCGAGCGTCCTAGAGGATGAACGCGGGGACCACTCTGCCCGCGCAAGGAGATCTATGAACGCGACCGCTCCCTTGTCCGCCTCGAGGGCTTGACCAAGGTCTTCTACACGGACGAAGTCGAGACCCACGCCCTGTCCGGAATCCATCTCGACATCGGCCAGGGCGAATACGTGGCCATCGTCGGGCCCTCGGGCTGCGGCAAGTCCACGCTGCTGTCCGATCCTCGGCCTGCTCGACACGCCGACCGATGGGACCTACACCATCGCGGGCGAGCCCGTTCAAGATCTCGATCTCGGCCAGCGCGCGCGCATCCGCAACCGCGAGATCGGGTTCATCTTCCAGAGCTTCAACCTGATCGGCGACCTCACCGTCTTCGAGAACGTCGAGCTGCCCCTGACCTATCGCGGCATGCCAGTCGGCCGAGCGCCGGGAGCGCGTCGAGGAGGCGCTCGAGCGCGTCGGCATGGCGCCATCGCGCCAAGCACCTGCCCAGCCAGCTCTCGGGCGGCCAGCAGCAGCGGGTCGCCGTGGCGCGCGCGATCGTGGGCGAGCCGCTCGATCCTGCTCGCGGACGAGCCCACCGGCAACCTCGACTCGAAGAACGGCGAAGCGGTGATGGACCTGCTGCGCGAGCTGCACCGCGACGGCTCCACCATCGTGCATGGTCACGCACGATCCGCGCTTCGCGCGCTACGCCGAGCGCACGATCCACCTCTTCGACGGCCGCATCGTGGAGGACGCGGCCGCGGTCGAAGCGGCGAGCACGGCCGGCGCGATGGCCTGAAGCCTCTTTCATCACGGCTGCGGTGAGCCTCGGGCGCCGCGCGTAGGAGGACGGCATGGACACGCTCCGCCAGGACCTGCGATACGCGCTCCGCATGCTGGCCAAGGCGCCCGGCGTCACCGCCGCCGCCGTGCTCTCGCTCGCCCTCGGCATCGGGGCGAATACGACCGTCTTCACCTGGACGGTCGGCGCGCTCCTGCGACCCTTCCGCGGAGTGCCCGAGCAGGACCGCCTCTTCGAGATGTCGCTGCGCTTTCCGCAGCAGGAGCAGGCGAGCCTGTCGTACCTCGACTACCGCGATCTGCCGCGGGCGCGCGGCGCAGCGAGCTCGTCGTCCAGGAAGACGTCGCGCTGAGCCTGGACGACGCCGGGCGTGCCGAGCGCGTCTGGGGGCTCGTCGTCTCCGGCAACTACTTCGACGTCCTGCGCGTACCGGCCGCGCTGAGGACGCACGTTCGACGCGGACGAGTCCAAGGTCCCGGCCTCCCGCGAGGTGGCCGTGATCAGTCACGCCCTCTGGCAGCAACGGTTCGGCGGCGACCCGGCCGTGGTCGGCCGGGTCGTGCGCCTCCAACACACGCCCCTTCACCGTCGTCGGGGTGGCGCCACCGTCTTTCCGCGGTGCCCGCATGGGCCTCTCCTACGACGTCTTCGTACCGCTGGGGGCGACTGGAGAGATCCTGGGTGGAGGCGCGGGCCGCCTCGACGATCGCGGCTGGCGCTGGCTGGAGGCAATCGGCCGCCGGAAGCCGGGCACCAGCCTGGCCCAGGCGCGCGCAGAGCTGGAGACCCTGGGCCGCGGGCTCGGCGCCGCCTCATCCGGACACGAGCCGCGGCCTCGGGGCGCAGGTCTACGCGCTGTCCGATTCTGCCGTGGGTGGAGCGCGGATCCTGCGGCCGGTGCTGCTCGTGCTCGCCGCCGTCGTCGCCATCGTCCTCCTGGCCGCGTGCGCGAACGTGGCTCAACCTGCTGCTCGCGCGGGCCACGGCCCGGCGCCGTGAGATCGCGGTGCGGCGGTCGATGGGCGCCGGGAGCGCACGGATCGTCCGTCAGCTCTTGACCGAGAGCGTGCTCCTCGGCCTGGCCGGAGGGCTGGGCGGGCTGCTTGCCGCCGCCTGGGCCGCCGGCCTGCTCGCGCGATTCATTCCACCCACCGAGTTCCCGATTGCGCTCGACTTCGGGGTGGACGCCGGTGCGGCGGCCTTCTCGGCCGCGCTCTCGCTGGCCGCCGGCATCCTGTTCGGGCTGGCGCCGGCGCTGCAATCGACGCGCGCCGACGTCGCGCAGGCCCTGCGCGACGAGACGACGGCGGTGGTGGGCGGGGCAAGGCGCCCTTGCGGCACGCCCTCGCCGTCACGCAGATGGCGCTGTCCGTGCTTCTCCTCGTCAGCGCGGGCCTGCTCGTCCGCAGTGTCCGCAACGTGCGCTTCGTCGACACCGGCTTCGAGCCGCGCGGCGTGGTGCTGGCCTCGCTGGACCTCCACGCGGCCGGCTACACGCCGGAGAGCGGGCTCGCCTTCTACCGCCGCCTGCTGGAACGCGTGGCCGCCCTGCCCGGCGTCGAGTCGTTCACCCTTGCCCGCCGCGCTCCCCTCGGCTTCGGAGGGTCGAGCTCGACGGGTCTGGAGGTGGAGGGCTTCCGACCCACGGACGAGCGCCCCGTCTTCGCGTTCTACAACGAGGTCGGGCCCCGGTACCACGCCACGCTGCGCATCCCGCTGGTCGACGGGCGCGATTTCGCGGACGCCGACGACGCGGGCGCCCCTCGTCGCCATCGTGAACGAGACGATGGCGAAGTGGTACTGGCCGGGCCGCCTCCCCATCGGCGGCCGGGTCCGCTTCGACGACCGCTGGCTCACCGTCGTCGGTGTCGCCCGCGACATCAAACAGAGGAGCCTGGACCAGCCGCCGCTGCCGTACCTGTTCCTTCCCGTCCTGCAGGCCTACCGTCCGGACGTCGTGCTGCATGCGCGCGTGGCCGGCGCCCACGGCGGTGGGCGCCGCACTGGGCAGCGTGGTGCGCGAGCTGGACCCGGCGCTGCCGGTGTCGGGCCTGCGCACGCTCGACGACAACCTCCGCGCGTCGTCCGTCCCGCAGCGGCTCGCGGGCACGCTGCTCGTGGGTGTTCGGTGCCCTCGCCTTGCTCCTTTCCGCGATCGGCCTGTACGGCGTCCTCGCCTATGCCGTGGGCCAGCGCACGCGCGAGATCGGCTTGCGGGTGGCCCTCGGCGGCCGCCCCGCGGACATCGTGCGCCTCGTCGTGCGTCAGGGTCTGGGGCTGACCGCGGTTGGCCTCGTCCTTGGCGGCGCCGCCGCCCTGGCCGCGGCACGCGGCCTGGGCGCGCTCCTGATCGGCGTATCGCCCAGGGATCCGCTGACCTTCGCCATCGTTCTTTCCCCTGCTCGCCGCGACCGGCCTCCTCGCCTGCGCCCTCCCGCGCGGCGCGCGACACGGATCGATCCCGCCCTCGCGTTGCGCTCTCAATAGGACTCGAGTCATGGACGCTTTTCTCGCCGACCTGCGCTACGCCGTCCGGCAGCTCCGCAAGGCGCCCGGCTTCACCGCCGTGGCCGTGATCACGCTCGCGCTCGGCATCGGCGCGAACACCGCGATGTTCAGCCTCGTGCGCGGGGTGCTCCTGCGTCCCCTGCCCTATCCCCAGGCGGAGCGGCTGGTCACCGCCGGGCCTCTCCCTCCCCGACTTCGACGACCTGCGGCGCGCGGCCACCGTGTTCGACGAGACGGCGGTGTGGGCCTCGCAACCTCTACGTCCTGGGCGGCGAAGGCGGCGGGCGAGCAGGTGCGCCGGCGCGGTCGTGTCGGACCGCTTCTTCCCCATGCTCGGCGGCGCCGCCCTCGGCCGCGCCCTCACACCGGCCGACGCCCGCATCAACGTCGTGGTCCTCGGCCATCGCCTGTGGGAGGGCCGGTTCGGCGCGGATCCGGGGGTGCTGGGGCGGACGATCCGGCTCCGGCGAGACCTACACGGTCATCGGCGTGATGGCCCCTGAGTTCCAGTTCCCCAGCGGGCAGTTCGATCTCTGGGTCCCGCTGGAAGCCTCGATGGGGAAGGCGCCCGAGCAGCTGCAGAACCGGAGCTCGCGCATCTTCCGCGCGCTGGGACCAGCTGGCGCGGGGCGTGACCCTCGCGCAGGCGCAGGGCAGTGAGCGCGATCGCCGCGCCCGCCTGGCCCAGGAGCATCCGAAGACGAACGAAGGCGATCGGCATCGAGTTCCGTGCCGATCTACGACCGCCTGGTGGGCGGCGTGCGCACGGCGCTCCTCGTCCTCATGGGCGTGGTCGCGCTCGTGCTGCTCATCGCCTCCGCCAACGTGGCCAACCTTCCTGCTCGCCCGGGCCAAGTCGCGCGAGCGCGAGATCGCGATCCGCACCGCGCTCGGGCGCGGACGCGGCCGGCTCGTCCGCCAGCTCCTGACCGAAAGCGTCCTCCTCTCCGGCGCGGGCAGCGCCTCGGCGTGCTCCTCGCGCGCTGGATCCTCGACGTGCTGCCCACGATCGGCGGAGCCGATCATCCCGCGACTCGTCTCCAGTGCGCATCGACCTGGGCGTGCTCGCTTCACCGCCGCGGTGCAGCCATGGACCGACTGGGCTGTCTTCGGGCCTCGGCGCCTGCCTGGCAGGCCGTCCCGCACGGACGCCGCGTAGTGGCTCTGCGCGAGGGCGGTCGCCGCGGCAGCACGGGTCCGGCGGCGCGGCGCCTGCGCGCCGGCCCCACCGCGGCCGAGGTCGCCCTCGCCCTGATCGTGCTCGTGGGCGCCGGCCTGCTCGTGCAGAGCCTGCGTGCGCCTGCTGCACGTCGGATGCCGGCTTCACCGCGGACCACCTCCTGACCTTCAATGTCGCGATGGTCGGTCCCGCGCCACGGACGTCAGCGCAGCGCGCCGCGCTGGCGTGGGAGATCGTCAGCCGCGTGTCGCAACTGCCCGGGGTCGAAGTGGCGGGCGGCGGCACCGTCGCCTGCCGTCACCCCGCAGCGCGCCACCGGCTTCGTCGCGGAGGCGTGGCGGAGAGCTCGGCCAACGGACGCCGCGCGGTACTTCCTCGCCGTGACTCTCGACTACTTCCGCGCGCTGGGCACGCGTGTGCGCGAAGGCCGCGCGTTCGCGGACATCGACGGCGCGGCGCGCCTGAGGTCGTCATCCTCACCGCGCCCTGGCCCGGCGTCTCTACGGCGATGCGGGCGCGGTGGGCCGCCGCCTCAAGCTCATCGACCCCGACCAGGGCGACGGCTGGCGGACGGTGGTGGGCGTGGTGGACGACGTGCGCTACTCCGGCCTGAACGATCCGAGCGAATCCGCGATCTACACGCCGTTCGCGCAGACGCCGTTCCTGTGGACCTACGTGATGGTGACGCAGGCCCGCCCATGGCGCTGGCGGGAGCGGTCCGCGCCGCCGTCTCCGCGGTGGACCCGTCCCTGGAGGCGGCCGCGGTCAAGCTCCGATGACGCCGACGTGATGGCGGAGACCGTCGCCCAGCCGCGGTTCAACGTGGTGCTTCTCTTCCGCGCTGGCCGGCCTGCGCCCTCGTGCTCGGCGGCCGTCGGCATCTACGGCGTCATCTCCTATTCGGTCGTGCAGCGCACGAAGGAGATCAAGGATCCGCATGGCGCTGGGTGCGGACCGCCGTGACGTCGTTCTGATGGTGACCGGCGAGAGCCTGCGCCTGGCCGCGATGGGTGGGAGCGGGCCTTCTCGGCGCCGCCGCCGGCGCGCGTGTCCTGACCACGCTGCTCTTCGAGGTGCAGCCGACGGACGCCGCCACCTACGCGGTCCGCGGCGGGCTTCCTGGTCCTGGTCGCGCTCGCGGCCAGTGCCGCGCCGGCCTGGCGGGCCACGCGGGTGGCCTCTGCGAGCGCGTTGCGCGCCGGGTGGAGAAGCTCATGACACGTTCCGGCACGACCTCCGCTCAAGCGGTCCGCCTTCGTGAAGCATCCAGGCTTCACCGCGGTCGCCGTGATGTCGCTGGCTCTCGGCATCGGCGCCAACACCGCGATCTTCAGCCTCGTGAACGCCGCTGCTCGCTGCGCCCGATGCCGGTGGCGCGGCTGTCCGAGATCGTCGTCCGTCTTCACGAGCGACTTCAGCGGCCCCTGTACGGTGCGTCGTCCTATCCGGACTACCTCGATTTCCGCCGCGTGGACGCGCCTCCGGCCTCGGCGGCCCCCACGTGCCAGCGGTGGCGCTCGCCCAGGGTGCGGCGAGGAGCCAGCGCCTGTTCGCGGAGGCGGTGAGCGCGAACTACTCCGACGTGCTCCGGGTCCGTCCGCTGATGGCCGTGGATTCGTGCCCGAGGAGGACTCCGGGGCCGCACCGCGGTCGCGGCGATCGCGCACGGCCTCTGGCGGCGCGCGTCGGGGTCCGACCCCGGCGTCATCGGCCGCTCCGTCACCCTCAACGGGACGCCGTTCCAGGTCGCCGGCGTGGCGCCGCCGGAATACGTCGGCGTCCTGCGCGGCCTGGCCATGGACCTGTGGGATCCCGCTCTCTCGATGGTGAGCAATACGTAACTGAACGAAGCTACC
>ERZ1370068.5555-contig-4577_pt1 | contig 79086 bp, 103 predicted proteins | sample MGYA00561227_ERZ1370068 | MGnify/ENA primary metagenome ERZ1370068 (study PRJEB38410, sample SAMEA6850437) | metagenome | study: Metagenomic assessment of the ecological functions of the soil: analysis of the soil microbiota associated with the... | reverse complement strand
GTATGCTTCGTTCAGTTGCGTATTGCTCGTCCATCGCCGGGCTAGAGCCTGCGGCTCAGTTCCCAATCGTGACCGAACGGATCCGTGAGCCGGCCGGTCCGCCACCCGTGCTCGTCGTGCACGGGCGCCACCACGGTGGCCCCGCGCTGGCGTCGCCGCGCTCGAACGCGGCGAACGGGTCCTCGACGGACACGATCATCCGGACCGAGCCGACGCCGGGGGCGACGGGGCTCGCGTCGGGGTCGTCCTGGACCCAGAACGGCGCCCCGCCCACCGAGAGCCGCGCCACGGCGACACCGTCCGTCGTCGCCTTCGAGGCCGGTACTCCTCGAGGCGCTCGAACGCGGCCGCGTAGAAGCTCACCGCCTCCCCGCGTCGCGAAGCAGCCAACCACGGCGCGATCGTGGTCTCGAACTGACCCGCCGCTCGTCGGTGCTCACCCACTCATCCCTTCGGATCCAGCCGGCACGGGCCTGAGGGCTACCACACATCGCCCGGCCGCCACTCGCAGCTGATCGGCGCCGAGAGGTCGAGCTCCGGGGACGTCGGGGTCAGGCGGACGAACACGTTCCCGTCCTCCTCGGCCGTTCGAACGAGCCCGGCGTCCGTCCGGACCGAGGTCGGTCCCCGCCACGCCACCCACCCGAGCTTCTCGATAGAACCCCGACGACGCCGGTCGCGGGGGCTCCAGCCGGTAGCGTCCGGTCGATAAGCTCGCCGACCGCGCCGATCGCCAGGGAGCCGAGCCCCTGCCGTTGGTGGCTGGGGCGGGTGGCGACGGCCTCGACGTACCCGGTCGTGCAGGCGGTGGCCGGCCGTGTGCAGCTCGCGTTCGACGCACGGAGGCGTGCGCCACCATGCAGGCCGTCGGCCTCCGCGATCGCGTGGACGCCGCCGACGGCGTGGCCCCAGTCCTGGTCGGTGAAACCGCCCCTCGGCGGCGTCGCTCCAGGCCTCATCAGAAGAGCTCGCGCAGGGCGGCCTCCTCGTCGGGCGAAGCTCGTCGCTCGGGACGAGTCTGATCGCCGAGCCGAGCCGAGCCCTCAGGAGGCCTTGCCGTCGCCGTCCCCCGTCGCATCCGAGACGTCGACGACGTCCATCCCGACCTCCGCGTCCTCGTCCGACGTCTCGAGCTCCGGACCCGTCCTGCTCGAACGTGAGGGCGTAGACCTCCCTGGCCCCTCGGGTATTCCTTGGTCGGGCGGAACTCGCGGCTGGCCTTGACGCCGAGGGGCCTCGTACACGCCGTCCTGCCCCTCGCGCAGGCGCTCGCCGAGGTAGACGTTCGCGACGATCTCCTGGGCGTCGCGGCCGCGGTCACCATCCGCACCGAGCCGACGACGGGCGGTCCGACGATCGTGAGCTCGTCGCGCGATCTTCACGAGGTAGCCGGGTCCGGCGTCCAGCCCCATCGAGAGCCCGACGCCGGCGGACGAGGTTGCGGGAGTTGCTGCGGAAGTCCTCGAGGACCCGCCGGTGGAACAGGTCGATCGGGATGTTCGCGGTGTGCGCGATGTCGCCCGCGGTCTGGACGAAACGTTCCTCGTACTCGTCCGGCGAGGCCGACTGCACGATCCAGTACGCGAGGAACCCGTCGCCCGTGAACTTGTCGAACCAGCCACCCGAACGCCGGATCCCCAGCGCGCACCGAGCTCACGAACTTGTCCATGATCGTGGCGAAGCGCTCGAACTTCACGCGACTCCTTCATGAGGGTCGTGGACTCGCGGATGTCGGCGGCCATCACGAACATCTGGATCGGTTCGCCGTCGATCACGGCGTCGAGGAGCTCGGTCGCGCGGAACCGCCGCTCCCAGTCGGGCGGCGCGTGCGACTTCAGCAGCCGGGAGACGCGGGTGCGTTCCTGTGTCGCGTTCGCGGTCGGGGACGTTCGTTCGGGCGCCACCGCACCTCCGATGACGTGGCGGGGAAGGGCCGTCAGTCTAGCCCGAAGCGTCGCCGTCGCCGGCCGAACACGCGGGTGAGCCAGGACGACCAGGCCGCCTCGGCCTCCTGCTGGTCCACGCCCTCGGCGAACAGATGGTGCCCGATCGTCGACGCGCCCTCGAACGAGGCGATGAACCGGTAGAGCGCGTCGTCCAGAACGCACGCCGAGGAAGCTCGGCGACACGTGATCGACGACGCCCTCGATCGCCTCGAACCGTCGAGGATCAGCGCACCGCTTCGTCCACGGCTTCACCGTCGTCGCTCCAGGCCGACGCCTGCCAGAAGCATCGCTGGCTGCATCCGGTCGCGGTCGGACACGCTCGGACCCCGAGCGTCGACCCGAGACGCGAACCGGCCGGAGAAGTAGGTGACGTACTCGGCAAGCTTGGCGAGGTACATCGGGTCGCCCTCGCTCATCGCCTTCGTACTCGGCCTCCGCAGTCCCCGCTCAACGCGCCGCTGTGCACGTAGCGGATCGTGGAGCCGCCGCCCTACGCTGGTCGATCGAGGTAGTCGACCAGCTGCATCGAGCCGTCGGGCATCGTGTCGCCGGTGCTGACGAAGCGGTTGGGCGGATCCTAGGTTGTCACCGTGGACTCCGCGGTGAACCCCCGATGCTCCAGCGGACCGCGGCCGCCCTCGCGCTGCTCGATCTCGTTGCGGCCCATGAACCAGGAGTCCCAGCCGCGACCGCTCGCCACCGCCTCCCAGACCTTGTCCGGGGCGCGTCCACCTCGATGTCCCCTCGCGATCTCGAACTCGTGCGCCATGCGTTGACCCTCCGGCCGCCCATGCTATCGCCGGGCCGGGCGGCGCTCTCGCACGGGTTTGCGCGCTTGAGCCCCGCCGGTCCGCCGGGCGGAGGGTTTCGAGACCTCGTTGCCGTGGGATGCTCTTGCCGTCCAATCACCTCGGAACGGCCGGGCGCATGCCCGGAACCGTCTCCGGGCCTATCCGAGAACGGCCCGAAAAAGTGGCCGACTCCGGGTTTGGGCGGGTTCGCGCGGGGTACAGCCGCGCCCAGCGGTCCAGCCTCAGCCAGAGAGGGCGGATGAGCCAGATGGCAATCGGTCTCGAGCGCGATCAGCTCCGACTCATCGGGAGCCGGCCCGGGACCGCGGGGAAGGGTCCACGCATGAACACAGCGCCGGCCGGATCTGCGGCGCGGCGCGGTGCAGAACCGTCCTGTCCCGCTACAACCACTCCGAGCTCTGCTGGCAGCACGAGCCTCGGCACGAGTACCCTCTCGGCCGTCCGGGGACGCCGCCCCGCGGAGGTCGAGGTCCTGAACGACCTGGTTCCCGAAGGCTTCCTGAACCTCGCGCGAGCGCGAAGGCCCGGCCCGCGATCGCGAGGCCGAGGACCTCGCGCGTTCGGGTTCCGGATCGCGAAGGAGATCCCATGGAAACTCACCCTCCCAGCGAACGCGCAGCATGAGCGGGTGACGACCGGCGGCGAGGGCTCCGGGAACGACGACGCGAGGACCGACACCACCAGGGCCGGGCGCGCCTTCGCGGGTTCGGGTACTTCCGGCGGCTCGGCCCGGGGTTCGTCACGGGGGCGGCCGACGAGCGATCCGGCCGGCATCGGCACGTACTCGCAGGTCGGAGCGGCGTTCCGGTTCGACCTGGTGTGGACCGCGCCCTGGTCTCGCTCCCGCTCGCCTCCGCGGTGCAGGAGACGGCCGCGCGGCTCGGCCTGACGAGCGGCCGCGGGCTGATAGTCGTTGATCAAGGAGCGGTTCGCGCGACCGGTCCTGTGGTTGGCGGCCACCCTGGTCGTCGGGGCCAACGTCTTCAACATCGGCGCCGACCTCGGTTCGATGGCCGAGGCGTTCCGGCTCCTGATCCCCCTGCCGTTCGCGGTGCTGGTGGTCGGGTTCGCCGGCGCGATCCTGCTGCTCGAGGTCTTCGTGAGCTACGACCGCTACTCGCTGATCCTGCGCTGGCTCGCGCTGTCGATCGCTTCGCGTACGTGCTCGAGCTGTTCAGTCGTCGACGTGAACTGGTCCCAGGTCGCGGCCGGTCTGATCCCGAGCTTCCAGCCGACCCTCGCGTCCGTCGAGGCGCTCGTCGCGATCTTCCGGCACCACGATCTCGCCGTACCTGTTCGTCTGGCAGGCCGCCGAGGGAGGTCCGAGGAGCGCAAGGCCGGGCGGATCCACACGGGTCGACGCCCGGCAGATCCGCGCGATGCGCGTCGACGTCCTGTCCGGGCATGTCGGCGGGCGTGCTCGTGATGTTCGCGATCATGGTGAGCTCAGGGGCCACGCTCGGCGCGCACGGGAGCCGGGACGTCCAGACGGCAGCCGAGGCCGCCGAGGCGCCTCGAACCCATCGCAGGTCGGTTCGCCTCCGCGCTGTTCGCCGCCGGCATCGTCGGCGCGGGCCTGCTCGCGATCCCGACGCTCGCGGGTTCGGCGGCGTACGCGCTGGCCGAGACGTTCGGCTGGCGCGAGGGTCTGGGGCGCAAGCTGAGGAGGCGCCGGGCTTCTACGGCGTGCTCGCCGCCGCGATCGTGGTCGGCCTCGGGCTCAACTTCGTCGGCATCGACCCGATCAGGGCGCTCTACGTGTCGGCGATCCTGAACGGGCTCGCGGCGCCGCCGCTGATCCTGCTGATGCTGATCCTCTCTCGCGGTCCCGCGAGACCGAGCTCAGAGCGGTTGGCTATCGACCGGGGCTCATGGGTATCGCCCTGCTCGTGATGTCCGCCTCGGCGATCGTGTACCTGATCGGCTCGCTCGTCGGTTGAACGGCGTCAGCGCTCGGGAGGCGGGGCGCTCGGCGCCGCATCAGTGCGGACCGCTGCGCCCCGGCGGTCGCGCCGGCTCCCGCCGACCGGCGGCGGCCTCGAACCAGTCAGATCCGCGTACGCCTGGTGGATCACGGTCTGCGCCACGTTGCGGACGTTCACGCCGCCCGGGGTGACGCCGTGCTCCGTCCCGCGGTGCGCGTGCCCGTGGATCGACCAGGTCGGCGCCCGAGCGGTCGACGGCCTCGGCCAGCAGGTAGCTCCCGAGGAACGGGAAGATCTCGGGCGGCTCGCCGAGGAGGGTGTCGCGCACGGGGGCGTAGTGCAGGAGCGCGATGCGCACGTCGGTCTCGAGCGACGCGAGCGCCCCCTCGAGCGCCTCGGCGCGTTCCTTCGTGTGGCGGATGAACGCCTTCATCTCCGGCTCGCCGAACTCGGCACCGCTCGCGCCCGCGAACCCGCCGCCGAACCCCTGATGCCCGCGACCCCGAGCGATCCGCTCGGGGTGTCGATCCGGACCGCGTCGCCCTCCAGGACGGCGACGCCGACCTCGCGAAGCAGCCCGGCGATCTCCTGCGGACGGTCCGCGTGGTGGTCGTGGTTCCCGAGCACGGCGACCACCCGGATCGACAGGCCCATCAGCTCGCGCGCAGCGCCTCGGCCTCCTCCGGCTCGCCGGACTTGGTGAGGTCGCCGGCGATCAGCAGCACGTCGGCCTTGTCCGGGACCGCGCTCAGCTGCTCGCGCAGGGCGCCGGCCGAGTCCGGCCCGACGTGCAGGTCGCCGACGGCGGCCACGCGGATCACTGGACGGTCTCCATCCCCTCGGCGTCGGGGAACCGGACCACGGTCGTGCGGTTCTCGACCTCGAGGTCCGGGCAGCACTCGCGCACGACGTCGGTGACCGATCGACGGCGCTCCTCGCTCGGGACGTGGCCGTGGACGACCACCCGCCGTCCCTCACGACCGTGACGCCGAGCTCGGGCTCGTTCACGCGTGGGTCTCGAGCCAGCGCCTCCCTGCACGTGCGCCGCGACGTACTCGGATCCGTCCGGTGCTCATGCCGGCCTCCCCGTCCCGATGGCGTCGTGGAGCGTCTCGATCGGTTCCGGTGGCACGACGATGTCCAGCGAGGTCGCGAACAGCAGCAGGCTCAGCAGCCTCCGCGCGCCGTGCTGGCGCGCCCGCGCTGACCAGGTAGTCCCAGTCGAGCTCGGTGTGCGCGATGATCGAGACCGCGTCGTACCAGTACCGCGACGTGTCCTCGCTCATCGCGCAGGCCTTCATGACGATCAGATCCTCGGGGGCGCGATCCGAACCATCCGGCCGCGGAACGGCATGACGTTCCGCTCGCTCAGAGCATCTCGTCGCCGAGCAGGATGTCCCGGCTGGAGCGGAAGATCACGTCGACGAGGACCCCGTGCTTGATCGCCTTGGACAGCCAGCGCTCGGCGACCTCCTTCGTCTCGAACCCTCGCTGCCCGAGGATCTCCAGCACCTTGCGCGCCGTCTCGGGACGGACGAAGACGTCGATGTCGCGCGTCCCCTGGGTCGCGCCCGTAGACGGCCGACCCGATGCCCCGATCAGCCAGGAACGGGATGCTCGGCTTCGTTGAGGCGCGTCCAGTGCCTGGTCGAGGACGCTTGCAGGAACAGGTCACCGTTGTCGGCCTCGGTGACTTCGACCGCGGTCTCGGGCATGCGCATCGGGCACTCCTCCATCCACGTCGGAGGCTCTGTTGTTCCCGTTCGGGCAGGCGCGCAAACGGCGCCCTCAGGCGGCGGCGAGCTGGCGGGAGCCGTTCTCCAGGAGCTCGAGGACGGCGGCCTCGACCGCGTCTCGGAACGCGGGATCGGTCGAGATCGCCGATCGACCGTCTCGGCGAGTCTCAGGTGATCGTGAGGCCCTCCTCGTACCGATCCAGCAGCCGCGGGTCGATGTAGGAGGCGCGCGCGACCGCGGGCGTGTTGCCGAGCTCCGTCGCGACCTCGCTTGACCGCCGCCGTGATCCGCCGCCGGCGTGCCGTCGGCGCGGCGGGCACCTCCCCGCCCACGGCAAGCGCCACGGCCGCGAACACCGTCCCGTGCCAGGTCCGGAAGTCCTTGGCCGTGAAGCCGTCACCCGCAGAGCTCCTTCACGTAGGCGTTGACGTCCTCCGAACGCACGTCGCGCCACCCCGAGCCGTTGCGGTACGCGAGCAGCTCCGGGTTCCCGTCGCGGCGGCGCTTGAGCGTCCGGACGATGGGGGCGATCTCGGCGTCCGCGACCTCCTGGATCCGCCGTTGACCGCTCTTGGCGCGATAGTCGAACCGGACGAGGTCGCCCGACGTGCGAACGTGGTCCCGCCGAACCGTCGCGAGCCCGAACGATCCGTTGTCCCGGGTGTAGGACTCGGAGCCCACGCGGAACAGTGCGAGGTCGAGCAGCCGCACGGCCACCGCGAGGGCCTTCTCGCGCGGCAGATTCCGGCGCTCGAGATCGGCCGTGACCCGCTCGCGCACCTCGGGCAACCGGTGCGCGAAGGCCAGCATCGGTCGAACTTCTCGGCGTCCCGCCGGGCTCGCCAGCGCTCGTGGTACAGGTACTGCCGCCGTCCGGCGGCGTCGGTCCCCGACGCCTGCAGGTGGCCCAGCGGGTCGGGCAGATCACACGTCGGCCCAGGCTGGCGGGATCGTGAGGGCGCGGATGCGTCCGATCGTCTCGTCGTCCTCGACCGGTTCGCCGCTCGGCCCCGTGTACGAGAAGCCGCGACCACGGCGCTGCCGCCGGATCCCGGATCGTCGCTCGACACCCGTCGCAACCGCGTCATCGCGTTGAAGGTGTTGCCCGAGGGACCCGCGGCCAAACTCAGGGGCCGAGGCGTGGACTTCGCTCCCGAGGGTACCTCCCTTAGACCGACGAGCCGACGAGCGAGGAGGAGGAACCGTGGACGCACTCACGCTGTTGAAGAAGGACCACGACGAGGTCAAGAAGATGCTGAAGGACCTCGACGCCACGTCCGACCGAGCGATCAAGACGCGACAGGATCTCTTCGGGCGGCTGAGGTTTTCGCTGACGGTGCACGAGCAGATGGAGGAGGCCGTCCTGTACCCCGCGCTCCGAGGAGCACGCGCAGACCAAGGACATCGTGCTCGAGGCGTACGAGGAGCACGACGTCGTCGACACGATCCTCGCGGAGCTCGAGGCGGACCCCGTTCGACGACGAGACCTGGAAAGCGAAGCTGACCGTGATGCGCGAGAACCTCCTGCACCACATCGAGGAAGAGGAAGACGAGATGTTCGGGCAGAGTGCGCAAGTTGTTCGACGAGGAGACGCTCGACTCCCTCGGCGAGCAGATGAGAACGATCAAGTCCCAGGCACGGGCGGCCTGAGTCGGGCGTTGTGGACCCGACGTGGTGGGTTACCACCACCGCGGACGCGAAGGAGGCCGGGATGTTCATCGGACAGGTCGAGGAGACCGGTGTCATCGAGCCCCTGGTGTTCCCGCGAGTCGTGCCGGCGGACGAACCTGTGACGCAAGAGACCGAGCCAGACGAACCGGTCCTGGAACCCGCGGCGGCCAGGTGATGCTCCAGCCCACCGACGGCATCGTCCCGCTCGTCGGCTACCGGGAATGGTCGATCGAAGGAATCGGACGGCCTGCCCCCTCAACTGCTCTCGCTGTTCCATCCGACGACCTGGCCGCACGACCGGCGCCTTCTCCGAGCCAGTATGCCTGCGACCGATCGCCTGGCCGGAGCGAGTCACACCGCCCGTCCACGAGGGCGTCCCAGACGAGTCGTGCCAGTGCGGGATACTACGGCGTTCCGCCGTCCGGAGTTCGAGAACCTGAACGGGGCGGCGGGTCCCAAGGTTCGCGGGATCGTGTTCGGGTGGGGCCGCTACGTCTCCGGGGACGCTGGGGTGGCGCACGCAGATTCGCGCGTCTCGGTCGCGCTGCTCGAGCCGGGGACGATCAGGAACCGGTCAGCGACTCGCCGGCGGTACCGCGTTGAGGCGACCACCTCGAGCCCATCGCGTTCCTCGCCGGACGGCCCGCGACGTAGCGCCAGGCTTGCCGGCGCTACGTCGCGGGTTCGAGCCCTACTTCGATCCGCTGACGCTGTCCACGGCGTCGGCGGCCGCGTCCTTCGCCTCGCCGGCGGCGTCCTTCGTCGTGCCCAACGCCTGCTTCGCCTTGCCCTTCGTCTGGTCCTTCTTGCCCTCGCGCTCCGAGCTCCTCGTTGTCGGTCGCGTCGCCGAACGCTTCCTTCACGTTGCCACTTGGCCTCGTCGAACCGGCCTTCCCTGCGATCGTCCTTGCCGTCCATCGGAACCTCCTCGCGATCGTCGCGAACGGATCCGGTCGGATCCATCCCGTGATGTTCCCTGCGGAGGTTCGAGCAAACGGCGGCGGTCAGCCACGACCGTCCTCGTCGCGGAGCTTGCGCGCGACCGGGATCGCGAACCAGACCCACACGAGGAAGGCGAACGTCGCGCAAGCCCGACCATCGCGGCGGTGGCCAGCCCGAACAGCAGGATCGGCCGTGAGGACCACCGCCATCGTCACGGACAGCGCGAGGAAGCCGATCCCGACGATCGCGAACCGGTTCGAGGTCCGGAGCATCCGCTCCTTGTCGCCTTCGCGGAACCGGATCCGGTGGTAGGCGGTGGGCGCCATGAACAGGCCGGTCGCGATCGTCGTGCCGACGAAGGCCGCGAAGTAGAACGCCCGCTGGCTCCCGGTGAGGTCTTGGAACCGGTCGCTGAACGGCACCGTGAGCAGGAACGCGAACAGCACCTGCGCGCCGGGCAGCGCGCACCCGGAGCTCGTTGAGGAGCTCGATCGGCTCTCGGTTCAGACGCTCGTCGGGTGCTTCCTGCTCGTCACGCGCGCCGTCGCCGGACGGAGCCACGGTGCCCGAACGGAGGATCGCTCACGGGGACGAGGTACCGCCTCGACGGCGCGCGCGAAACGTCATCGACCGGCGCACCGGCAGTTTGCGCAGGTCGCGGTGCGGGTACACCGGTGCCGAAGCCGCATGGTGCGTCTTCGGGAGGTGGAGCGATCATGACCCACCCGAACTACGAGTATCACGACCACGATCCAGAGCCGGGTTCGGGGCTGGCGGGGGTACGCCGCGATCAAGTACACGGCGATCGTGATGCATCAGTCCTCGCGATCCCTGGCCTTCCTGGCCTGGTACATCGTCCGGCGTTCGACTAGCCGAGCGAAGGAGGAACCACCATGTTGGGTCTCATGCTTGCTGCCTCGGACGGCGCGGCAACACTTCTTTGGATCCTCGCCGTGGTCATGGTGATCGCGGGGATCGTGACGCTGATCCGCGGTGGCGTGCTCGCGGGCATCGCCCTGATCATCGTCAGGCTGCTCGTGGGTCCGGGGGCGTCAGCCCTCTTCACCTGACGCGTGACGCGTCCCGTCTACGTTTCGTCGAGATCCGCTCCGTGAGGTTCCGCCTCGCGGAGCGATCTCCTTCTTCGAGCACCGCTCCCGAGAGGAACGACAGGGTCTGCGAGAGGATCCTGCTCACGTGCATCTGCGAGACGCCGACCTCCTTGGCGATCTCGGACTGGGTGAGCCCGCGGAAGAAGCGCAGGTACAGCACCCTGCGTTCGCGCTCCGGGAGCTCCTTCACGGCGGGAGCCACCGACGCCCATCCATCCGAGGATCTCGAGCGACGGGTCGTCGCCGCCACGAGCACGTCGATCGGTGCCGCGCCCTCCTCGCCCACGGGCGAGTCGAGCGACGTCGTCGAGTAGGCCTGCACCGCCTCCATCGCGTCGAGGATCTCCTCAGGCGAGGCCTCGCACCGCGCGGCGATCTCCTCGACCGTCGGCGAGCGTCCGAGCTCCTGGGAGAGTTCGGGCAGGACGGCGTTCACCCGCAGCCCGACCTCCTGCAGACGCCGCGGCACGCGGATCGCCCACCCCTTGTCGCGGAAATGCCGCTTGGGCTCCCCGATGATCGTGACGGCGGCGTACGTCGAGGACTGGACGTCCCGCTCCACGTCGAAGCGGTCGATCGCGTTCAGCAGTCCGACGCTCGCCACCTGCACCAGGTCTTCCAGCGGTTCGCCTCGCCGGTCGAACCGGCGCGCGAGGTACTCCGGCCAGCGGCGGGAACATGCGGACCAGCTGCTCCCGCGCCTCGGCGTCGTCGGGCAGGCGCTTGAAGAGCTCGGTCTCGACCTCGCGGTCGGTGGAGCCGATCGGGCGTTCGACGGAGCTCATGTCGTCCGCGAGGGCTCGAGCGTCCGCTTGGTCAGTCGGATCGAGGGGCTCCCCCGTCCGTGTCCACGGAGAGGGTGTCGACGAGCGCCGACAGGATCTTCCACGGGAGGCTCTGCTGCAGGTCGGGTGGCGGCCACGGCCCGTCGGCGGCATCGACCGAGACCTCGGCCTCCAGGCGATCGTCCAGGGGACGCAGCCGAAGGGTCATCCCCGAGGCCGAACCGCCCGCGGGCGAGCAACCACGCGCACGCTTCGTCGACCGCGAGCCGCAGGTCCTCGACCCCGTCGAACGGAGATCGGCAGCCGGGCGGCCACCGACGCCGTCACGGCACGCAGGACGTGGACGTACCCGGCCTCCGGTGGAACGGACACGGTGATGATCTTCGTTCGTCGGGCTCGCCATCGCGCTCCCTATACTAGGGAAGCTCCGGCATGACCCCCGTCCGAGTGCATGGCGGGAACGCCACCAACGACGAGAGGCCACGGATGGATGTGATCGTCGGGACGCGCACCGAGGGACCGTGGACCGTCGTCGAGGTCGCCGGCGAACTCGATCTCCACACCTCGCCGCCGCTCCGCGAGCACCTGCTCGAGCTGATCCAGGGGGCGTCGACCATCTGGCGCTGGACCTGACCAAGGTCGACTTCATGGATTCGAGCAGCCTGGGCTCGCTGGTGACGTGTCTCAAGCGCGTCCGAGAGCGCGACGGCAGAGCTCGTGCTCGTGGGCGTCGGCGGGACGCCGATGAAGGTGCTCACCCTCACCGGGCTCGACCGCGTGTTCGACATCGTCGGCTCGACGTCCGAGCTCCCGCCGGGCTGACGCCGAGGGACCTGCGCCGATGGCACGGCTCTCGATCCGCATCCCCCCGGCACCGCGCACGTCGCCTCGGTCCGCGCGTTCGTCGGGGCCGTCGGTCGAAGCACCGGATGCTCGGAGGAGGCCGTCGACGACCTCCGCCTCGTCGCGACCGAGGCGTGCGCTCAGGCGATCGAGGAGGACGCGCCGCCCGAAGGGATCGAGGTCCGCTCGCTGCTCGAGGACGGCCGGCTGCTCCTGGAGATCGAGCCGTGTGGACGGTTCGACCGGGCACCCGAGGGCCTCGACGGGGTCTCCGAACGCTCGACGCGACGGGCGCTGATCGAGGGGTTGTTCCCCGACGCCGAGTTCGACGATCAGGTCCTCCGCGTCGCCGTGCCGATCACCCCGAACTGAACGAACGGTGTCATCGGAGGGATCAGGGATGACCGACCCCGCACTCTCGCTCGAGCAGCGGATGCTTGACGCCGAGCGGCGCGCGCGCGAGATCGCCGAGAACGCGCAGGCCGAGGCCGAGGCCGCACGGGAGGAGGCGGTCCGCGCTCGCGAGAAGCCGAACGCGCCCACGGGCTCGAGACCCAGGCGCGCGAGCGGCTCAGGTCCTCGTCGAGGCCGGCGTGGCGATGGCGGCGTCGCTCGAGGTGCGTTCGGTCCTGTCGGCCGCGACCGCGGCCGCCGCGCGCCGGGTCTGCGACTACAGCGTGGCCTTCGCGGTCGACCGGGAGGGCCGGGTGCAGGCCGCCGTCGGCGCGCACCGCGACCCGGCACGGTTCGGGATGGTCGAGCGGATGGCCAACGCGCACCTGCCCGACCCCGACGACCCCGACAGCATCGTCGCGAACGTCCTGAAGACGGGCGAGGCGGCGTGGATCCCGAACGTCCCCCACGAAGCAGATGGAGCGGATGATGGCGCCCGGCGAGCAGCTCGAGCTCGCTCGCTCCCTCGGCCTCGCGTCGGTGATCGCGGTCCCGCTCGCGGCGCGAGGGCGGACGCTCGGCGTCCTCGTGCTCGTGCGCGACGATCCGTCGAGGCCGTTCGTCGAGGAGGACCAGTCGCTCGCGGGGATGCTCGCGGCCCGCGCCGGTCTCGCGGTCGACAACGCGCGCCTGTACGCCGAACGCGAGTACGTCGCCGAGACGCTGCGCCGTAGCCTCCTGCCGCCGGAGCTGCCGGGCATCGAGGGTCTGGAGATCGCCGCGCGGTACCTCCCCGCCGCCGAGGGACGCAGGTCGGTGGCGACTTCTACGACGTCTTCGAGGCCGCGCCCGACCGCTGGATCGCCGTGATGGGCGACGTGGTCGGCAAAGGGGTGGAGGCGGCGGCCATGATGGGCCTGGCGCGCTACACGGTCAGGACCGCCGCGATGAGCGAGGGACGCCCCAGGCGCGATCCTCGAGACGCTCAACCAGGCGATCCTCACGCAGACGAACGACCAGCGCTTCTGCACGGCCTGCGCCGTGCGCCTGCGACCATCCGGTGACGTGGCGCGCGCGACCGTGTGCAGCGGAGGCCATCCGCTGCCCCTGGTGCTGCGCGCGGACGGCACCACCGAGGTCGTGGGGAGCCCCGGCACGATCGTCGGGGTGTTCGACGACCCGGTGCTGGTCGACCGCGCCGTCGACCTCCGCCTGGGCGACACGCTCGTCCTGTACACGGACGGGGTGACCGACGAACGCCGGGATGCGGACGAGTTCGGCGAGCGGCGCCTGCACGAGGCCCTGACCGAGCTCGCGGGCGCCGGAGCCCAACGGATCGCCGACGGCGTGGTGGACGCGGTGGTCGGGTTCCGGACCGGGCAGCCGAAGGACGACATCGCGATCCTCGCGATCAGGTGGTCGGATGACGGCGCTCGGCATCGACCCCGTGATCACCGAGACCGGCACGGTCCTGCGGCTGAGCGGCGAGCCTCGACCTCGCCACCGTCGCGGACGCCGAGGACGCCCTGGCGCGGATCGAGGCGAGGGTCGAGGCGGCATCACCCTCGATCTCCGCTACCTCGCGTTCATCGACTCGACGGGGTTGCGGTTCATCCTGTCGGCGCACGCGCGAGCGGTCAGAACACGACCGTCCGTTCGCGATCGTCCGGGCGTCCGACGCGGTCCACCGCGTGTTCGTCCTCACGAGGCTCGACGAGCGTCTGCCGTTCTAGGACGCCGCCGACCCGCTGCCGGAGGTAAGCGACCGATGACCGTGCTCGAACTCACCTCCCGGCGAGCCCCTATTCCACGCGTACCTCCCGGTGTTTGGTCGCCGGAACGGCCGGGTACCCACATGCCCGTCCGCGACCAACGGCCTCCCGGCCGGCGGTCCTGAAGAAGATTGACGGTGCGGTCCGGCGCGCCCTCTCCCCCTGCTCGCCGGACCGCACGTCAACCTCGAGGTGATGACGATGGCCGACACGCTCGCACCGACGCCCGTGAAGTGGCTGTACTGCTTCGCGTGCGAGGAACCGTTCGAGCTCGCAGGGTCCGACGGATCGTGCGGGTGCGGACGCTCGTCCGTCCCGACTGGACGGTGGCATCGTCGAGATCCAGGGCCCGACCCGCGCTCGCGCCGGTCGAGACGGTCATCCGTCTCGACGGCGGCGAGTGGGCGCCGCTCCCGGAGGACGTCTTCATCCGACGGGTGCTGCCCCGCGCCGCCTGACGCGATCCCTGCCGACCGAGCACGAAGGCCGCCGCCTCAGCCCTCGGGCTCAGCCCCCGGGCTCAGCCCTCGGCGGGTGGCGGCGGTGGTGGTGCGGCCGGCGGCATCGGCGGTGCGGCCGGAGGTGTCCCTCGGTCGGGGCTCCCGGCGGTGGCGCCGCGACGTCGGGCGTGGCGGGGCTCCCGCCTCGCCGAACCCCGTCGTCCCAGCGTCGTCGCCCTTATGCCGGCGGCTCCGGATCACCAGGGCGATGATGATCAGCAGGACCAGCACGACCCCCGCGATGATCGGGATCAGGGGCAGCATCGAATCGCTGCCGCCCACCACGTCGGCGGCCTCGCCGTTGTCCACGGCGCTGCCGGTCGCGTTGATCTCCAACCGCTCGCCGAACTTCGGCACGTAGGTCACGGTGTTGCCGTCGATCTGACCCCCGGGCGCCTCGACGACCGCGCCGGGGAACGTGAGCGCGATCTTGATGTCCGCGCTCTGGAAGAACTGCGCGCCGCCGCTGCCACCGAACGGCCCCGTGGCGCCCGACAGACCGGAGGACAGGTCGAGGATGCCGGTCACCACGAACGTGTCCCCTTGACGCGCGATGTTCAACGTGTCGCCCGCGCCGGTCGCCCCGGAGATGCCGGTCGCCCCGGAGATGCCAGTCGCGCCCGTGCCACCCACGAAGCCGCCCGAGTTGAACTCCGCGATCGGCACGTCCTCGAAGATGAACTGCTGCCCGGCGAACTCGCCGTCGTCGAACGGCTCGACCGTGACCCTGGGGCGTTGCTCGGGAACGGGGCGTCGCTGCCGAGCAGGTCCTGGACGTTCTGCCCGGTCAGATCGAGGAGCTCCTTCTGGACGCCGAACACGACCGTGCCGCTCACCGTGTTGTCGGAGTTGATCCCGAGATTCATGTTCAGCTTGATGCACCCCGTCATCAGGAAGACCAGCGCGACGAACGCGCCGATCCGCCCGGCGGTGCGGGCACGTCGAGACATCCTGGAACCCCCTGTCGTCGGCATCCCGGGGAGACTACCGCGGGCCGTTGGCCGGGGCGAGCCGGCTCAGGAGGACAGCGCCTCCACGACGTACTCCTCCAGGAAGGAGAGGTACCGGTACAGCTCGAAGGCGCCCTCGGTCTCGGGATCGCCGGCGAAGTCCGCGGGTGTGGCCTCCTCGGTGACTGCGAGCCGCACCCCGAGGACCAACCGGACGCGTCGTTCAGCGCGGCGAGCCACGCGATCAGCTCGTCCTCGGTCACATGATCCGATCGCAGGGGTCCGCTCCATCGTGTCGATAGCCGCGAGCCGCTGTTCGAGCTGGTCGTCGTGCACGATCTCGCGGAACTCCGTCGACGCCTCGTCGTCGTCGGTGAAGGCGTTCAGGTACAGCCGCTGCAGCACCGGGTCCTTGGCGTCACCGTCCACGAGCAGCGCGCGCAGCATGTCCGGAAGCGTCGCGAGGACGTCGCGCTCGCGCGCCGGGATCCGCAGGTCGAACCCGCCCCGGCGCGACCGCTTGATGGGGGCTCCGGGCACGCTCAGCGGTCCTTCTGCAACGTGGCCCACAGCCCGTGGGCGTGCAGACGCGACACGTCGAACTCGCAGCGCTCGCGCGGCCCGGAGGAGACCACGGCTCGACCCTTCTGGTGCACGTCGAGCATCAGCTTGGTGGCCTTGTCCCGCGGGTAGCCGAACAGCTTCTGGAACACGTACACGACGTAGGACATCAGGTTGATCGGATCGTTCCAGACGATCACGATCCGCTGGCACGTCCGGAGCGACGTCCTCGTCGCCGACCGGGCGTTCGGTTTCGACCGGTGCCGTCTGCCCCATGCCGTCAGGGTACGCGCACCCATCGCACAACGGTCCTTCGGTGATGCCGGCCGTGTCGGAGATCCCGAACGGCCGAGGCCCGGCTCCGAAGACGCGTGGGGAGAGCCGGGCCTCGACGCCACCCGCGCCGAGAGGCGGGGCGTCCTACGTCGCCGTCACCGAGTGTTCGAGCCTCCCGATAAGAATCGGCATCCGGGGTCGAAATCTTGAAGGCGGATCCGGCTTTCACGTTGCGGGAGAACGCCGGACAGGCCGTTCGAACCGTCCGACGATCGCCGCACGATGCCGGCGAGCACCAGCGCCGACAGGCCGATCACGACCGGGCGCAGCAGCCACCAGGCAGCGGTGCTGTCCTGCCTGATGCCCTACGCCGATCGGCCACGGGACGAGCAGGACGACGAAGTACGCGCGTCATGTGCCACAGGAACAGCGTCAGCGATCACGCCGTTCAGGAAGATCGTCGCCTTCCAGGGACGAGGATGTTCGAGCCATCGGGTCAGCATCGGGCGGAGCAGCATCACCGCACCGATCGACCAGATGTCCGCCAGCAGGAAGCAGACCGTGGGCGGGGTAGGCGTTCGAGATGGTTTCCACGTCGGTGCCGAGCAAGCTCTTGGGGTAGTGGCCGATGCCGGGAACCAATCGAACCGGGCCGAACCGAACGGCTCGAACACCCACGGCGTGGTCAATCAGGACGAGGCCACCGAGCCCGACCACCACCATCGCCCAGAACACTCCTCCGCGGGAGGCGCCCGAACGTCCCGTCGGCGTAGAAGTGCCTGAGCTGGTGCGGGAGGAGCGAGCACGAACGCCACGTTCAGGGTAGCGGAGCAGATGCAGATCGGCGCCGAACCCGACGATGTCGACGACGACGGCTCCGACCACCATGAAGGCCGGTACCCACCAGCCGGTACCTGCGGTGGAGCCAGATCGTCGCGGGCGCGATGCACACGACCACGAAGTAGAAGCCCAGGAACCACAGCGGCCCGAACGGGAGTGTGGCCGCCGCGCGGATACATCCCGCGCAGCAGCCGCGTCTCCCCACGAGCCGCGGCCCTGCGGCTCCCCCGATGTCGAACAGATGGAGCGACACCTGCACGACGAGCCAGAACCCGAGGAAGACCAGGGAGGGACGCAGGAGGCGTTCGAGGCGGCTGCGGACGAAGGCCGAGGTCGGTTCGCCGCGCCGTTTGAACGCGTCGTAGGTCACCAGGTTCGAGAACCCACCGACGAAGAAGAACACGGGCATCACCTGGAACAGCCAGGTGCCGAGCCACAGCCCCGAGGTCACGCCCACGGCGCTGGTGGTCAGTAGATGCCGCGTTCGAGGTGGTTGATCGAGATGAACCAGTGGCCGAACACCACCGCGACGATCGCCGCGGCGCGCAGGAAGTCGACGTAGCGATCGCGGGTGGCCGGCGTAGCCCGCGCCAGCTCGTCCAGCCGTGAGCTCACGCGGCAGGTGGTACGCCTCCGCGGGCATCGGGTCAAGGAGCAGACGCTCGAGCCGCACAGCGACGGCGCCGGAAGCACGAACGCGGTCGTGCCATCATGGCGCGCATGTCCGAGACTACCGCTCCCCGCTCGCTCCCGACGCGAACGAGGGGCTGGTGGCCCTGGTGACGGGGGGCGGGACCGGCCTGGGACGAGCGATCGCGCGCGAGTACGCGCGGACGGGCGCCCGCGTCGCCATCGCCGGCCGGCGGGCCGAACCCCTCGAGGAGGTGGCGTCCGAGCTCGCGTCGGCGAGCGCCGAGATCCTGTCGGTGCCCGGCACCGACGTCCGCAGACCCGACCAGGTCGCCGCGCTCGTCGACGCCGTCCTGGATCGGTTCGGCCGGATCGACGTGCTCGTGAACAACGCGGGCGGCCAGTTCGTCGCGACGCCGGAGGCCATCTCGGCAAAGGGCTGGCGCGCGGTGCAGCGTCTCAACGGCGACGCGGTGTGGGATGTCACCCGGACCGTCGCGGAGCGTTCGATGATCCCGGATGGCGGCGGGCTCGTCGTGTTCATCGGGTTCAGCCCGCGCCGGGGCATCCCGCTGATGGTGCACGCCTCCGCCGCGCGGGCGGCGCTGGAGAACCTGGCGGGCGGGCTCGCGATCGAGTGGAGCCGCCACCGGATCCGCGCGGTGTGCGTCGCCACGGGCGCGATCGACACCGAGGCGTTCCGCGCCTACGGCAACGGGTTCGTCGACGAGGCGACGCGCACGGCACCGCTCGGTCGCATCGCGTCGCCCGAGGAAGGTGGCGAGCGTGATCGCGTTCCTGTCGACCTCCGGCGGCGCCTACATCACCGGCACCACGATCGTCGTCGACGGCGGCAACGACGCGTGGGGTCTCGGCTTCCCCCGCCGCAGCCCACTCAGTCGTAGACGATCACCGAACGCGCCTCGTCCCCGGTCTCGAACCGTGCGAGCGCGTCATGGATGCCGTCGAGCGGGATGGTCCGCGCGATCATCGGCTCGAGCCGCAGCTCGCCGAACGCGAGCAGGTGCGCGAGCATCGGCAGGTCGCGGGGCGGGACGACGCTGCCGTACCAGGACCCCACCACCGTGAGCTCCTGCGTCGTCGTGCGGAGCGCATCGAGCGGCGCGCGCACGCCGGGCGCCGCCATCCCGACCAGGACGGTCGTCCCGCCGGGCGCGACCGCGCTCATCGCCTGCTCGATCGTCTCGGTGCGCCCGAGGCACTCGATCGCGTGGTCGAACCCCTCGGGATCCGGTCCCGCCCGGCGAGCACCGTCTGGGTCGCGCCGAGCTCTTCCGCGAGCTCGAGCTTGGAAGGCACGACGTCCACGGCGACGATCGGCGAGGCGCCCGCGATCCGCGCCCCTGGATCGCCGAAGCCCGACGCCGCCGCACCCGATCACGAGCACCGAATCGCCGGGGCGCACCTTCGCGGTGTTGAGCACCGCGCCCACGCCGGTCATGACCGCGCAGCCCAGGAGCGCGACCTGCTCGAGCGGCAGCGACGCGTCCACGGGGAACACGGTGTTCGCCGGCACGACCGAGCGTTCGGCGAACGAGGACGGCACGTTGTGATGGATCCGCGTCTGCCCCTGCGAGAACCGCGTCGTCCCGTCCGCGAGGAAGCCGGCGTCGAACTCGCCCAACCGTTCGCATACGACCGGGCGCCCGGAGGTGCACCGGCGGCACGAGCCGCAATACGGCAGCCACGAGCAGACGACGTGGTCGCCGGGCTTGACGCCGGTGACGCCCTCCCCACCTCCTCGACGACGGCCGAACCCTCGTGGCCCAGCACGATCGGCATCGCGTGGCGGTGGACGCCGTGGACCGCGTGCGAGTCGAACGGCAGACGCCCGAGGCCGCCATCCGGATCGCGACCTCGCCGGTCCTGGGCGGATCGAGGTCGAGCTCCTCGATGCGGAGGTCGTCGACGTCCCAGAGCACGGCCGCGCGCATGGGCGGAGTATCGCGCACGCCGGGACCGGCGGCCTGGCCGGAGCTCATCTCGAGGCTTCGACCCTCGCCTCAAGGTTGCCGAGCGACGTCGCCGCGGTTTGCCATGCTGTCGCCGTGGCTCGGCGCTTCGTGCTCCACCTCGATCTCGACGAGTTCATCGCGGCCGTCGAGCGGCTCCGGCACCCTGAGCTCGAGGGCAAGCCGATCGTCGTCGGCGGCGACGGGGATCCGAGCAAGCGCGGCGTGGTCTCGACCGCCAGCTACGAGGCGCGCGTGTTCGGGATCCGCAGCGCGATGCCGCTCGGACCGCGTACAAGCGCAACCCGGACGCGATCTTCCTCCCGGTCGACGCGGACGCGTACCTCGCCGCGAGCCGCGAGGTCATGGACACGCTCCGCACGTTCGAGGCCGAGGTGGAGGTGGCGGGCTGGGACGAGGCGTTCCTTGGCCGTCACGACCGACGATCCCGAGGGTTCGCGCGCGAGATCCGGGAGCGGGTGCTCGAGCGGACCCGTCTGTGGTCGACGATCGGGATCGGCGACAACCGGCTCCAGGCCAAGCTCGCGAGCGGGTTCGGCAAGCCGCGGGGCGTGTTCGTGCTGACCTCGGACCGGTGGGACGGAGTCGATGTTCGGCCTCCCCACCACCGAGCTGTGGGGCATCGGCTCCAAGACCGCGGCCAAGCTCGCCGAGCTCGGGATCCGAACCGTCGGCCAGCTTGCGACCGCCGACGAGGCCGCCCTCGCCGAACGCTTCGGGCCCTCCACCGGTCCGTGGCTCGCGAGCCTCGGACGCGGCGAGGGCTCGGCGAGCGTGCACCCCGAGGGGTGGACCGCGAAGGGTCGCAGCCGCGAGCACACGTTCCAGCGCGACCTCACCGACCCGAACGAGGTCGCCGGCGAGGTCGCCAGGACCGCGCGCGAGGTGGCGAGCGACCTCCGCCGCGACGAGCGGCTGGCCGCCCGCGTCGTGGTCAAGGTGCGGTTCGCCCCGTTCTTCACCAGCACCCACGGCGTCACGCTGGCCGAACCCACCGCGGACGCCGACGCGGTGGCCGAGGCCGCCGCCCGCGCGCTCGAACGGTTCGACCTGGACCGCCCCGTGCGTCTGGTCGGGGTCCGAGCGGAGATGACGCCTCCGGTGGTACAAGACGGCGCATGAGCGTCCAGTACCACCTGAAGCTCGCGCCCGGCGACGTCGCGCCGTACGTGCTGCTGCCGGGCGATCCGGGCAGGGTGCCGCTCGTCGCGAGCCTGTGGGACGAGTCGCACGAGGTCGCGAGCAACCGCGAGTACGTCACGTTCACCGGCACGTACCGGGGCGTGCCGATCTCGTGCACCTCGACCGGGATCGGGTGTCCGTCCACGGCGATCGCGATGGAGGAGCTCGCGCGGGTCGGGGCGACGACGTTCGTGCGGATCCGGGACGTGCGGGACGTTCCAGGACCGGGTGCACAACGGCGACATCGCGATCTTCGACTCGGCCGCGCGCTACGACGGCGCGTCGCGGCTCTACGCGCCGCTCGAGTTCCCGGCCGTGGCCAGCCACGAGATCGTGGAGGCGTCGATCGCCGCCGGCGAGGCGCTCGGGTACCCGTTCCACGTCGGCACGACCCGGACGGCCGACAGCTTCTACGCGATGCATCCGCGGCCGGGCTCGTCGTTCGGCGACTACTGGCAGTCGTCGTGGCGCGAGCACTTCGAGGACCTCAGGCGCATGAACGTGATCGCCGCCGAGATGGAGGCGAGCGTGATCTTCGTGCTGGCCCGGGTCTGGGGCCTGCGCGCCGGCGGGGTCGCGGTCGTGCTGGACAACGTGCTGGAGGTCTCGGGCGAGTCGGGCGAGTTCGACCCCAGGACCAGTTCGAGCACGGCGGCGACGAGATCGAGCGGCTCGCCCGCATGGGCTCGGAGATCGTCCGGATCGTGGCGGAGCGCGACGCCGCTCGAGACCCGGCCACGTGAGCCTGCAGTACCACGTCAAGCTCGCGCCGGGCGACGTCGCCCCGTACGTGCTGCTGCCCGGCGACCCGGGACGCGTTCCGGTCGTCGCCTCGTACTGGGACGAGGCCCGCGAGGTCAACCGCAACCGCGAGTACGTGACCTACACCGGGACGTACCGGGGGCGCCGATCTCGTGCACCTCGACCGGGATCGGGGCGCCCTCCACCGCGATCGCGCTCGAGGAGCTCGCGCGGGTGGGCGCGACGACCTTCGTGCGGATCGGGACGTGCGGTTCGCTCCAGGCGCGCGCCCGGGTGGGCGACCTCGCGATCTTCGACTCGGCGGCGCGGTACGACGGCGCGTCCCGCCTGTACGCGCCGCTCGAGTTCCCGGCCGTGGCCGATCACGGCGTGGTGACCGCGGCGATCGAGGCGGCCGGCGGCCTGGGCGTGACGCACCACGTCGGGACGACGATGTCGACCGACGTCTTCTACACGCCGCAGGAGGGCGTCGCGTTCGGCGGCTACCACCAGTCCTGGGCGCGCGAGACCTACGAGGACGCGCGGCGCCAGAACGCCCTCGCCGCCGAGATGGAGTCCAGCGTCGTGATGGTCCTCGCGCGGATCTGGGGGCTGCGCGGCGGCGCGATGGCGGTCGTGTCCGACGACGTGTTCGCGATGGTGGACGAGGCGGGCGCGTTCGACGCCGAGGCCACGTTCGACGTCGGCGCGGCGCAGATGGAGCGGCTCGCGCGCGTCGGCAGCGAGACGGTCAGGATCCTCGCCGAACGCGACGCGGCGGGCGGGAGCGACGCGAGCCCGGCCCGGACGCCTAGCCGAGCGGCTCGCGCCCCATCCGCACCCGGTAGTCCTCGTTGAACGAGTAGAGGAACCGGTCCTGCCGCGGGTAGACGCCGGTCGTGAACGAGCGCGAGCCCACGCCGGTCTGCGCGCGCTCGCAGACGTCCCAGTCCTGCTTGGAGATCAGGTCCCACAGCTCGACCACCGGCTCGGGCTTGAAGCGTTCGGGGTCGGCGATCACCTCCGGCGGGAACAGGTACTCGGAGACGACCGTGGTGTGCGAGGGACCCCTCGGATAGCCGAGGTAGTACATGCGACGCAGTCGGGGTGCAGGTTGAGCATCAGGTTCGGGAACTGGTACGAGCCGTAGTACCGGCCACGGTCCTCGGGCAGCAGGCTGGGGAGCGGCGGGAGCTCGGAGCGCCCCTCGATCGTGAACGACGTCGCGCCCTCCACCATCTCGTTGCCGCCGTCACGCATCTGGTCGTCCCAGACCTCACCGAACCGGAACAGCGGCACCACCTTGACGAGCTCGGGATGCACCGTCGGGCAGTGGAGGCACTCGTTGTAGTTCTCGACGATGATCTTCCAGTTCGCCTCGACCTCGTAGACGAGCCGGACGCCGACCCGCAGGTCCTGCATCGCGAACCGTTCGAACGCGGTCATCGACTCGGTCCCCTGCGTGAGCGCGTCCATCAGCGGTCGCGGCCGCGTCGGCGAGGTTCACGAACACGAAGCCCGCGTACTCGTCGACCCCGATCGGGTGCAGGGGGTACGAGGACCGGTCGAACAGCTCGTCCTCCCGCACGTTCGGGGTGCCGATCAGGCGCCCGTCCAGGTCGTAGGTCCACGCGTGGTACGGGCACGTGAACGCCTTGCGCCGGTTCCCGCGGTCCTCGTCGTCCAGGAACTTCGTCCCGCGGTGCGCGCACACGTTGTAGAAGCCGTTCAGGCGGCCCTCGGCGCCCCGGACCACGAACACCGACTCCCCGCCACGTCCCGGACGACGTAGTCGCCCCGCCCCGCCACCTCCTCAGAACGCCCGAACGCGACCCAGTCCCCCACCAGGATCCGTTCGCGCTCCTCGTCCCAGACCTCGAAGCTCGTGTGGTCGCGTCCGGTCAGGGTGGGACGCGGCCGCCAGGAGTGCTCGGCGGGCTGGAGCCAGAAGTCGGTGGTTCGCTCCACGCTCGGACTCTTCCTCTCCCACGGATCGAACACGGCCAGGGACATCAAGACGGAACGCCAAGAGGATACGTCGGAGCGCGCGACGGGTGGTGCGGGTGGAAGGAGCGGCCGTCTAGCGGCTCCTATCAGCTGCCGCTGACCGGGATGACGATCGTCGCACGCTCGAACAGGCCGGCGACCGCGAGGCCGAACCGCGGTAGCCGCCAAGATGATCGCGAGCGCTATCAGCAACAGCCGCCGGGACCGACGGGCCTCCGACCTTCGTACTGAGGCTCACCGCGTGGAACGGACCCCCAGCAGCACAACCTGGTCCTGATCCTGGCGCGCGCGTTCGCCGCCCAGCTCGCGACGGCGGTCTTCCTCCTCGATCCCGAGGGCACCATCATCTATTACAACGAGGCGGCCGAGCGGCTGACGGGACGTCCGTTCATCGAAGGGGCGGGCTCGACCGCGGACGAGTGGCTCTCCGCACCCAGCCGCGGGACGAACAGGGCGTGGAGGTCGGGGTCCGAGGATCTGCCGCTCGGCACGACGATGCTGAAGCAGGAGCCGGCGTACGCGCATCGTGACCTTCCGGACTGCCGACGGTGAGGATCGCCGGGTCGAGACAGCCACGTTCCCTCTGTTCGCGCACACGGAGGACTTCGTCGGCAGCTTCTCGGTGGTGTGGCCCATCGAAGAAGACCGCCCGTGAAGGGCAGGATCTGGGGAGCCGCGGGTCGATCGCATCGCCGGGCGAGGACACGAAGCGCTACGGCGGCAACACACCTCGTGCATCGAGCTCCGGCCGCCCGACTGCGACGTCGTGATCCTGGACGCGGGCACCGGCATCCGAGAGCTCGGCGTCCGGCTCGTCCGCGAGGGCGCGCAACGCATGTTCCTCCTGCTGACCCACCTGCACGTCGACCATCTCGAGGGACTCGGCATGTTCGAGCCGATCTGGCGCAAGGAGACCGAGCTCCACATCTGGGGTCCGTCGTCGCCCGTCGCCTCGCTTCCGAGCAGCGGATCGCGACGCTACTTCTCCACCGCCGCTGTTCCCGGTGCATCTGTCCGAGGTACCGGCCACGATCGAGTACCACGACGCCTCCGAGTCCGAGTGGCAGATCGACGGGGCGCGGTTCTCCTCGAACGCGATCATCCATCCCGGCCCGACGGTGGGCTACCGGATCGAGTCCAAGGGCCGGGTCCTGCGCGTACCTCACCGATCACGAACCCGCCCTGGGCGCCGACCTCGCGACCGACCCTCCGGATTGGATCTCGGGGTTCGCGCTCGCCGACCACGCGGACCTGCTTGATCCACGACTGCCAGTACACGCCGCAGGAATACGAGGACCGGCTCGGGTTCGGCCACTCCAGCACCGAACAGGTCGCACGGTTCGCCGAGAAGGCGGAGGTCGACCGGCTGCTGCTGTTCCACCACGACCCGATGCACCCGGACGACCAGCTCGACGCGATGCGCGAGGACGTCGTCGCGCGCTGGGGCGTGGACGACGCTCGATGCATCTCCGCGGCCGAGGGCGCAGAGATCGTCGTCTGAACGCGCATGGGACCGCGCGGAACGGGTACCACCACAGACCGCACGAAGGAAAGTGGTGGTGCCCGTGTACGCCGAAACTCTGGACGTTCCGCAAGGACGTCGTCCCCACGCACGAGATCGTGGGGTACGAGGTCGAGGGCGCGCGACGGCAAGATCGGCAAGATCGACGAGATGACCGATGAGGTCGCACGCGCGGCCGTGGTAGTCGACACCGGTCCCTGGATCTTCGGCCGCAAGGTCGTGATCCCGGCCGGCGCGATCGAGCGGATCGACCTGAACGAGATGAAGGTCCACGTCGCGATGACGAAGGACCAGATCAAGAACTCGCCCGAGTTCGACCACGTGCGTGGCTGGCGCGACGACGAGTACCGCACCCGTCTGGACGCCTACTACGGCGAGGACATGCGCCGGGCTTCTGGCTCCGGTCGCGACCCGAGTCGGGGAGCGGCCCACGGGCCGCTCCCACACCCGCAGGAGTGGATGAGATGGGTCGAGTACCCGAACCGCACGCCAGCCCGAAGGCGCCCGAGGACCGGCCCTGGGACTGGCACGGGAAGGCGGAGACCGAGAAGTCCGACGCGATCCTCGAGGCCGGCGGTTGGCCGCTCCTCGCGGACGCCCATGCCTGGTGCGACCCCTCGCAGGACGAGCGGGGCGATGACCCCCGAACGAAGGGGGCGTATAAGCTGCCCCACCATGAGCTCGTCGACGGACGTCTGCGCGTGGTCTGGAACGGGGCGCGTTCGGCCATGGGTGTCCTGATGGGCTCCCGCGGAGGCGTGGACATCCCCGACGGCGACCGCAAGGACGTCTACACTGCACCTGGCCCGGCACTACGAGGAGTTCGACAAGGAGCCCCCACCGTTCCACTGACCAGGATCGCGGTGGTCGGTCTCCTGTTCGCGGTCGCGGCCGCGAGCCTGTCCTGCACCTCCTCCGACGCCGTCGAACCGCCGGCCCATCCGACCGGCACGTCGAGCTCGACAGGCCCCTCGGCGCCCACGCCGCAGCTGACGATGCGGCTGGTCCGGGCGTCCGGGAAGACCGAGGACGGCACGCTGCGACCGGCGGACCTCGCCGAACCCGCCGAGGCGATCCGCCGCGACCTCGAGGACCTCATACGAGACCGCGTTCCTCGCGCCGACCCTGGATCGACCGGCGCTGTTCTCGCACTTCTCCGGCGAGGCGCGCCACGAAGCCGAACGCGACCCCTGGCGCCTCACGATCGGGCCGGTCCGCGGCGAGCTCGACGAGGTGGTCCCCGGCGGGCCACCGTCAGCCTCACGTTCCTCGGCGACGTCAGCGGGAACCCGCTCGCCGCGTTCGCCGACACCGAGTTCGAAGCGTCGGCGGTCTCCGGAGACCTGCACGCGCCAATCACGAACCACGGCGACTACGTGCTCCGCAGGTCCAACGGCGCCTGGCGCATCGTCTCCTACGACGTCCGGGGACGGACCCCGCGGCCCGAGCAGCTGCAGCCCCAGGCCTCGCAGGCGGCGTTCGCACCCGGTCTGCCCTCGAACGGACCGATGTTCGTCCTGGTGATCGGGAGCGACGCCCGGCCCGGCCGCTCGCCCGTGAACGCGCGCGCCGACTCGCTCCACATCGTCGGCGTCAACCCGCGTCTGGGGCGCGTCTCGATCCTGGGGATCCCTCGGGACTCGTGGGTATCGATCCCCGGCTCGGGGACGAACAAGATCAACGCCGCGCTCGTCCAGGGGGCCCCGAGCTGCTCGTCCGAACGGTGGAGCAGGTGTCGGGCATCCACATCGACGCGTACGTCCTCACCGCGTTCGTCGGGTTCGAACGGCTGGTCGACGCGGTCGGCGGCCTGGACGTCAAGATCCCTATCCGATCGACGACGCGTCGGCGGGGGCCTATTTCCAGCAAGGACCGGAGCACCTGAACCGGAGCGAGGCCCTCGCGTTCGCGCGGAGCGCGCCACGACGTGCCCGCCGGGGACTTCAGCCGGTCGTTCAACCAGGGCCGGCTGCTGATCGCGGCCCTCGCCACGTTGCGCCGGCAGGTCGCGAACGGCCGCCTGGCCGCGCGCTGCTGCCGTGGGTGCTGGCCGGGGGCCGGTCGCTCCACACCGACCTGTCCCTCGCGCAGATCTTCGAGCTCCTGCTCGCCGCACCGGGGTTCGAGCCCAGCAGGGTGCGCAACGAGGTCGCGAGCGGGAGCGGGACCACGATCGGCGGGCTGAGCGTGGTCGTGCTCGGCGAACGCGCCCGGAGCGCTCTTCCGCGACCTGCGAGGGGACGCGCGTCCTCGGGGGCTGAGCCGGGCCGGGTCGCAGGATCGGAGACCACGGCCTATCCTGCGGGCGTGATCGAGGCGTTCGCGTCGCCCGCGGCCCTTCGGGCCGGCGACCATGGCTACGCGCTCACGCGCACGGACGACGACCTGGCCTGGCTCGCGCGCGCGTTCGTGGAGCACGCGGAGCTGGCCGGCGCCCGAGCCCTGTACCTGTCCGCGAGCCCCGCCGATGCCGTCGGCCGCATGGGCCGTGCCGCAGCACCAGTACCCTGGTGGGCTGATCGTGGTCGATGCCGCCCCGGTCCTTGCCCCCGGCGACATCTTCAAGCCCGAGATGTACCGTCCGCGCGCTCGAGGCGGCGGTGGACGCGGCGCTGCGCGACGGGTTCGCCGGGGCCCACCTGTTCATCGAGGGCGCGTGGAGCCTGGGCACGGTACGGGACCGTCGAGGTCTGGTGGGAGCTCGAGGACATGGCGCACGAGCTCGGCGTGCTGCAGCGAGGCGACACGATCCTGCTCTGTCAGTTCGACCAGCGTCGGTTCTCACCCGAGGCGCTCAGAGCGCGCCGAACGCGCCCACCCGCTCTCGGTGGCGGCGAGCTCGACCGGGTTCACGGCGTCGGCGCCGCTGCGTGTCGAACGACGCGATGGCGTCCTCCACCTCTCGGGGAGCTCGACCGGGGAACCGCGAGCCTGCTGGCGACGGCGTGCCGTGGGAGCCTCGGCACCGTCACGATCGACCTCGCCGAGGCGACCTTCTTCGACGCCGGCGCGCACCGCGCCGTCACCAGATCGCGAGGAGCTGCAAGCGCGTCCGGCTCCGCAACGCCCGCCGATCGTCCAGCGCGTCGTGTTCGCGCTGGCGGGAGAGGCGGGCCTCGAGATCGAGGTCGAGGAGGATGCCCTCTCGATGATGGTCGGGTAGGAGCGTGTCGTCCGCCCCGAACGACGCGGCCGTCGCCGCTCCGTGCTCGGCCGGAGGAATAGCCGGCGCGCCCCGGAGGTTCGAGACAGGGACATGCCCGCCATCACCGTCGACGACCCGACCACCCTGGACCGCGTCCCGCCCGTGGCCCCGGACGCGCGGTTCCGCCGTGTCCGAGGCGTGAGCGCCGCCCCGAGCGGTCTCGAGGGCGAGGGGTTCCCGGTCCGGCGAGCGTTCTGCCGGCGTCGACCTGTCCGACCTGGACCCGTTCGTCCACATGGATCAGATGGGCGAGGTCGAGTACGCGCCCGGCGAGCCGAAGGGCACGCCGTGGCACCCGCACCGCGGGTTCGAGACCGTCACGTACATCATCGACGGGATCTTCGAGCACCAGGATTCGAACGGCGGCGGCGGGACGATCACCAACGGCGACACGCAGTGGATGACCGCCGGTGCCGGGATCCTGCACATCGAAAAGCCGCCGGAGCACCTGGTGGTCTCGGGCGGGCTGTTCCACGGCATCCAGCTCTGGGTCAACCTGCCGAAGGCCGAGAAGTGGGCGCCGCCGCGCTACCAGGACCTGCGCGCGACCGAGGTGTCGCTGCTCTCGTCGCCGGACGCGGGCGCGCTGGTCCGCGTGATCGCCGGCGAGGTGGCCGGTCACGCCGGCCCGGGACAGACCTACACGCCGATGACGATGCTCCACGTCACGCTCGCACCGGGCGCGGCGCTCGAGCTCCCGTGGCGCGCAGGACTTCAACGCGCTCGCCTACGTCCTCGCCGGGGCGGGTTCGGCCGGCACCGAGAAGGTGGCGGTCTCGACCGGGCAGCTCGTGGCGTTCGGACCCGGCGACGCGATCCGGCTCGAGGCCTCGAAGGGCCAGGAGTCGCGCTCTCCCCAGCTCGAGGTGCTCGTGCTCGGCGGGCGTCCGATCAGGGAGCCGGTGGCTTGGTACGGCCCCTTCGTGATGAACACGAAGGACGAGCTCCTCCAGGCGTTCGAGGACTACCAGGCCGGCAAGCTGGGTACCATCCCGGCCGCGCACCACACGCCCGACCACATCGTCGAGTCCGGCACCGACGAGTAGCACCCGGGCGAAGAACACGCGGGCGAACTCCATCTCGAACCCTCGACTCGCGCCTACGCGCCGTCGGCGCTAGCGTCCGCTGACCGGCGACCGCCGGCGGGCGAAGAAGGAGGGCGCGATGTCGACATCGGTTCGCAGGATCGTGGCGGTGGTCTCGGGGCTGGTCATGTTCGTGGCGGGGGCCGCCACGTCCGCCGCGTTGCGGCAGAACGCCTCGAGCGCGGAGCGGGCGCCCGTTCAGCTACCGGCGTTCGAGCGCGCGGTGTTCCTCAGCCACGTGAACGATCCCGCCGCGACGCCGCTGTTCCCGGGTGACCCCGCGTTCTCGATCCGCACGGTCTTCACGGTGCCCGACGACGGGTTCTATCTCGAGCTCGTGCGCGAGGGCGCACACACCGGGACCCACTACAGCGCGCCGTGTCACTTCCACGACGGCGCGCTCTGTATGGACGACCTCTCGCCGTCCGACCTCGTGCTGCCCGCCGTCGTGGTGGACGTGCGCGACGAGGTCGCCGCCGACCCGGACCACCTCGTCCGCGTGGCCGATCTGCGGGCGTGGGAGGAGGAGTTCGGTCAGATGCCGGCGGGCGCGGCCGTGCTGCTGCTCACGGGATGCTCGGACTTCTGGGCGCGGGGCGATCGCGACGGCGAGCCCAACTACTTCAACTGCGGGACCGGGATGTCCGGCGTCCACCAGCCGGGCTTCTCGCGCACCGCAGTCCGTTGGCTGATCCGGACCGGCGTGCTCGCGAAGACCGGGGCGCTCGGGACGGACACGTTCGGACCCGACCCATCGTCGGATGCCGCGTTCCTGCCGACGTGGCTCACGCTGCGCAGGCACCGGCTGACGATCGAGAACATGACGAACCTCGACGCGCTCCCGCCGACCGGCGCGTACGTCGTCCTGGGAGCCCGCGCAACGCGGATGGTTCGGGGGCGCCCGGGACGGTGTTCGGTCTGATCCCGTAGCGGACGACGTCGCGAGCGATCGTCCGCTCAGGCGAACCTCAGCGCGCGGATCGACGGGAGGCCGCCGGCCGCGCGCGTCCACCGTTCGCCGGCGTCGTCCGAGACGTAGACCTCGCCGTCACCGGTGCCGAACGCCACCTCGCGACCACGAGCGTCGAGCCAGCCCGAGTCGATGTTGCCGTCGAACCACTCCGGCAGCCCGACGGTGCAGCGCTCGAACGCGGACCCCGGCTCGAGCGTCGTGCGGTAGATCGCGGCCCGGCCGCCGCGCGGCCCGTTCGAGACGGTGAGCAGGACGTGGTCGCCGGCCACCGCGACGGCCCGGGCGTAGGTCGCGTGCAGGCCCTCGCGTTCGATGCGCCAGCTCGCTCCCCCGTCCACGCTCACCGCGAGCCCGACGGCGCCCGCGGCCAGCACCACGTCGGGTTCGTACGGGTGCGCGACGACCTGGTGGATATCCGCGTCGATGTCGATCGTCGGCTCCCAGCTCGCCCCCGCGTCGACGGAACGAGGGATGCCGCCGACGTGAACGTTCGCGTGGAGGCGCCCGGAGGGGTCCTGGGCGATCGAACGCACGGCCGGCGGCCCGCCCCACGGGGTGAACCAGGTCTCCCGGCCCTCGATCGTCTCGAACGCCTCGACCGGTGCGAGGGCGCCGTCGTCGCCGAGCCGGAGCAGGTGGGCCTCTTCGGTGCCGACGAACACGCCCTGCGAGGTCGCGACCGCGCAGACGAGCTCGAGCTCGCTCCGAGCGACCTCGGTCCACGCCCCCTCCGGATCGCGCCGGACGATCGCGTGCCGCTCGGCGACGGCCCACACGCCGGCGTCACCCACGGCGAGCGCCGAGACCTCCCGGGTCGTTCCGAAGCTCGGGTCGGGCCGAGGCTCGCCGCCGGCGACACCGAACACGCCCTCGTTCGTGCCGATCAGCAGTTCGGACGGAGTGCGGGGATCGCTCACCCAACGACCATACCGAGGTCTGGCCCAACGACGGCCGGGCGCCTACGACGCGTCGCGGTGGCGGTGGTCCGTCTCGCGAGCGATGCGCGCCGCGCGGCCGGCGATCTTCTGCACGACGGTGAAGCGCTGACCCCTCGGAAACCAGCTGGTCGACCTCGGGGTTCTCGTGGTCGGTGGCGATCGCGAACCGCGTCGGATACCCGCGGACGGCCTCGTACTCGAGCCGCGTCAGGTGGATCCGCGACCGGCAGGCCGCGTCGCTGCACTCGCACACGAAGTCCTCCTCGGCCTCGTGCTCGAGCGCCACCGCCCCGCGCGTCTCTGCGATCCACTCGTTCCGGTCGCGCGAACGCGATTCGTTGCGGACCTCCTGTTCCCGCCAGTCGCTCACGACCACCATCCCGCGATCAGGAGGACGCCAGGTCGAGGATCTTGCGGATGCCGTTGTCGATCCGGAGCCTGCCGCCCCAGCCGGTCACGCGTTGCTCGCACGCGATCACGCCGAGCCACCCGGCGCCGTCGATCGACACGAGCGGGTCGATGTCCAGGGTCACATCCCGTGGCCTGGCCCGGGTCACCGCCGCCAGGAGCGTCGGGGCCGCCGCGGCGTCGAGCCGACCGTCGAGCGTCAGTTGCAGGGCGCCGTTCGACTCCTCGATCAGCACCGAGAAGTTCTTGGAGGGAACCCGCATCGCGACTCCCTTCCTGGAGGAGCGATCCTCCGGTGAGGGAGCGTGCTCTGGGCTCCGAGGTCGCCGCCCGACGGCGGCTTCGGCCGGGATCTTGGGGCCGAGCCCCTCAACGTACGCGCAACCGCGACGAGACGCAATGGGCGTACGGGGACGGCCCCGCTGTGGCAGGCACGGGGTGGGCTGGGTTAGGCTCCGAGTGTTGGAGAGACTGCCATGAAGGACGAAGGAGACCCCGACCGGCTCCGGATCCTCATCGCAGACGGGCAGGGGCACCGCCTCGACGAGATCCTGCGCACGGTGACCGAGCTGGGCCACGAGGTCGTGGGCCAGACGGCGCTCGGCGAGGTCGCGGCGGCGAGCGCCTCCGTGCGTCCGGACGCCGCGATCGTGATCGTCGGCGAGGGCACGGAGCGCGCGCTCGACCTCATCGGACGCATCGTCACCGAGGCCGCGTGCCCGGTGATCGCGATCTTGGACGTCGAGGACGAGGCGTTCATCCGCGATGCCGCCAAGCGCGGGATCTTCGCCTACATCACGCTCGGTCGTGACGCGTCGGCGCTCCAGAGCTCGCTGGACGTCGTGCTGTCCCGGTTCGCGGAGTACCAGGGGCTCGAGGGGCGTTCGCGCGCCGGGCGATCACCGAGCGTGCCAAGGGGATCCTGATGGAGCGGCACTCCCTCGACGAGAAGCGCGCGTTCGAACTGCTGCGCGACGAGGCACGGCGCTCGAACCGCAAGATCATCGAGGTCGCCGAGGCGGTAACGATGAGCCTCAACCTCCTGCCTCGTTCGCAGATCGACTAGCGCCGGCCGTTCTCGCTCGCGGGGCCGTAGGCTGGAGGCCGACGACGAAGGCGGCCGCTTTGCCCGACCCCAACGACCGCAACGCCCGGCATCATCGACGAATTCCGCGCCAACGGCGGCAGGGTCGGCGGGTACTTCGACGGCGCCACGATGCTGCTCCTGCACACCAAGGGCATCAAGACCGGCCGGCCTCGCTGGTGAAACCGCTCGTCTACCTGCCCGACGGCGATCGGTTCGTGGTGTTCGGGAGCAAGGGCGGCGCGCCGACCGACCCGCTCTGGGTGCGCAACGTGCTCGCGGACCCCGAGGCCACGGTCGAGCTCGGCGACCGCACGGTGCCGGTGCGCGCGGTCGACACCACCGGCCCCGAGGCCGACGAACTCTACGCTCGGCAGGTGGAACGGCGACCGGGGTTCGCCGAGTACAGGAAGATGACCTCCCGCTGGATCCCCGTGATCGCGCTCGAGCCGCGGACCTGACCCGTCCGGGTCAAGCTTCGCCGTCGTCCGGGCCGAAACCTCCCATGTGAGCTCCAACGGCACAGATCTCCCGGAGGATCCTTGCGCCAGCCCGGCGCATCGCCGGCTCGGAACTGCGAGGCCGGCTGCCGCCACGTACCGAGACATCCTCGCCGCGCACCTCGTCCTGAACCTCGGCCGACCTGCGGCTCCGAAAGCGCGTGCAGGAACGCGCCCGCCGCACGGCCCCGGCGATCTGACGTTGGCCACGCTCGCGGAGCAGGCGCGAGCGGCCGACCAACGCGCGCGCCTGGCACCGGGGCGCGCGCGGCGAGCGGCCCACGGGCTGGCTCTTCGGCCGGCTCCCTGAGGGGTGGCAGGTGTTGAACGACGTCCCGATCGGACAGCTCGGCGCGTACATCGATCACGTCGTGGTCGGGCCCGGCGGTGTCTTCACCGTCAACACGAAGAACCGTTCGGGGAAGGTGTGGCTCGCGCCCCGGACACTGCTCGTGAACGGCATCAAGACCGACTACCTCCCCAAGGCCGCCGGTGAGGCGGCGCGTGCATCCGACCTCGTGAGCGCGGCGCTCGGCCGAACCGTCCCGATCCGAGCGGTCCTCGCGATCGTGGCCGACGACTGGGCGATCAAGGGCCAGCCATCCGGACGTCTACGTCGGCGGTCCCCGCAGCGTCAAGCGCTGGTTCCTCGAGCTGGAGACGACCCTCACGCCGCGCGAGGTGAACGGGTCGCGGCCGCCTGCGCCGAGCCCTCGACCTGGACGGGCTAGCCGCCCGACCAGTCGATCGCCACCACGCGGACGGGCTCGGCGAGCCCCTTCAGCGAGACCTCGCGCTCCTGCCCGAACGCGAACGGGATCGCCGCGGCCGACACGGTCGACACCGTCGCGAGGATCTCGCCGCCCTCGGCGATCGCGCCCACGCGTGCGGCCTCGTGCACGCCGAGGCCCGCGTAGTCGTCCGCGATCACCGTCGCCTCGGCCGGCGTGCAGCCGATCCGCACCTGGGGCGCGAACCCGTGCTTGCGCCGATGTTCGGTGAGCCGCCGCTGGATCGCGACCGCGCAGCTCGCCGCGGCCGCCGCGTCGGCCGAAGGAGGCGAAGAACCCGTCGCCGGTCGTGTGGACGACCTCGCCCATGGTGCGAGCCGATCTGCGTTCGGAGCGTCTCGTCGTGCCAGCGCAGGATGCCCTCCCACGCCTCGTCGCCGATCGTGCGGACGCAGGTCGGTCGAACCCACGATGTCCGTGAACATGAACGTCCGCACGACCCGGCGTCCGGCGTCGCCCCCTCGCCGGCGCGGATCATCTCCTCGCACCGCTCGGCGTCCCGGATCGCCCCGAGGCCCTCGAACGCGGCCTTGGCCGACCCGAGCTCGAGGACGGCGGACGCCTCATCGCCCCCGGCACGGTATGCGACCGCCAGCCAGCGGCGGGCCTGGGCGGCCTCGAACGGCGCGTCGGCCTCGGCCCGCGCTCGGACGGCCTTGCGGAGCTCGGCGATCGCGGCCGCGGCATCCTCCTCGTACGTGAGCGTCGCGCCGAGCGCCTGGTGCGCGGCCGCGAGCAGCATCGGCGCGCCGATCGCCTCCGCGGTCCGGCCGAGCTCCTCCGCCGCCTCGCGCGCCTCGGTCACGTCGTAGGCGGCCAGCGCGATCTCGACGCGGGCGGGCAACAGGCGTGCCCGGTCGAACGGGTCCCCCGCGTCCGCCAGCGCGGTGCCGATCGAGGACCGGGCGGCGTCGACCTGGCCGCGCGCGAGACGCAGCAAGCGCCATCCCCGGCTGCGGCTCGTTCCCCAGCCGGTGGGCCTGCGCGAACGCCTCCTCGGCGCCGTCGAGATCGCCGCGGCGCATGCGCACCTCGCCCACCTCGTTCGCGCCCGGCCCCCGCCTGCGGGAGCCGCCCGAACGCCTCGAGCTCGGTCCGCGCCTTGCCGGCCTCGTCCTCGGCCGCGTCGTACGAACCGCGCAGGCGCAAGATCTCGGCCCGCTGCACGCGGCAGACCCCGGGAAGGCGGTGATCGACTCGCGCTCGCACCATCGTGCGGCCGCCTCGGTCCACTCCGACGCCCGCCGGTAGTCGGCGACGCTCCGGCAGATCCCGATCGTCAGGCAGTAGATATTTCCCGCCACGTACGGCGAGCTCGCCCCGACGGCGGCCAGGGTCGCCTCGTCGACGAGCGCGAGCCCCTGCTCGACCTGCGTGTGGAACACGAGGATCGCGCCCTCGAGCGCCCGGCCGAACGCCTCGATGTCCCGGTCCCCCAGCCGCGCGCCGATCTCCTGGACGGCGCGTGGCGTGCCGCTCGGCCTCCTCGAACTCGCCGTGCTCGAACGACGACCGGACCAGGCAGAGCTCGAGCCACCCTTGCTCGCTGCACTCCGGCTCGTCGGCCAGCAGGCGGGTGGCGCGCTGGAGCCAGCCGTTGGACACCGCCGATTCCTGCCGGTCGGCGTGCTCCAGCGCGAGCCGTAAGCCGACGCGGGCGGCATCGCGGCCCCTGCCCTCCGCGGAGAATGATGCGAATGCCCGCTCGAACGCCTCGATGCTCTCGTTGGGGTGCGCGCTCCACCAGGCCGCCTGGGCCAGGCGTTCGAGGTCCTCGCTGCTCAGGCCCTGCTCGTCAGGCCGACGAACCCCTCGTACGCCTGCTGCCACGCGTGCGCCTCGAGCGCCTGCCGGGCACGTTCCAGGGTCTCCGTCTCGGTCAACGCGGGGCTCCTCTCGGCCGGATGATGGCACGCGGTCGATGCAACATCGACCCGTGCCCTACACTGCCGGGCGTCGTTCGGGCGCGAAGGAGGCAGCCGGTGGGCGACCGACCGCGCCGGCACGACGAGATCAAGGGTGCGACCGTCCTGCTGACCGGGTGGTCGCAGGGACGGGAGCGTGAGGTGGCCGACGCGCTCGGCACGATCTCGACGGAGCCGGTGGACCTGGACGACGTGGAGCTCCCGTTCGTCGCGCTCCGGGAAGGTCACCCTCGAGAAGGCCGAGGCCGCCCGCGACCTGCTGGTCGAGGCGGGCGGTTCGGTCGATCTGCAGGACGCGTGGGTCACGCGCGACGCGCCACGACCGGTCGCGGCGCGACCCACATGCCCGTTCTGCGGTTCGACGAAGACGCAGCCGTACACGCACGCCGGGCCCGCCGCTCGAACGTCGATGAAGTGCACCACGTGCGGCCAGCGGTTCCGCGTCTCGGGCCGCTAGGTCCCAGCTCGAAGGATCGATCAGCGCCCAGAACCGTCGCCGGACCGGCGGGCTTCGTGGAGTGGGATCGGCAACGCGCGGACCGAGCCCGCGCGACCGAGTGCATCGTCCACCGCCGCCGCGATCGCGGCGCCGCACCGTTGCACCGCCTTCGCCGGCGCCCCGAACGCCCAGCGCGTTGCTCGCCGCCAGGCCAGTCCTCCGAGATCAGTACGCCGATCGGCGGGACCTCGCCCGCGGTCGGGAGCAAGTAGTCGGCCAGCGTGGTCGACAGCGGTTGGCCGTCGTCGGTGTACCGGAACTCCTCCAGGAGCGCGCCGGCGATGCCCTGGGCGGCCCCACCGACCAGCTGCCCCTCCACCAACGCCGGGACGATCGCCCGCCCGACCTCGTAGCCGATGAAGTACCCGAGGATCCGAACGCCGCCCGAGTCGGGATCGACCTCGACATGGGCGAGGTGGATCCCGCACGGGTACGTCATCGTGTCGACCTCGAAGATCTCCCGAGCCGAGAACCCGCCGGTACGGCCGGCCAGCTCGGCCAGCGACACCACCTCTTTCCGTGACCCCGCGGCCGCGAAGCCGCCACCCGACAGCCGGAGGTCGGCGGCATCGACCTCCAGGACATCGGCTCGCTGCGTCCCGGGCGAGCTCGGCCACGCGATCGGCGGCGGCGGCGACCGCGCTTCCCGGCGAGGACGGTCGAACGACTCGCCCACGAGCCGACGCCCTCGGGGACCAGGTCAGGTGTCGCCCAACACGACGGTGACGTCGTCGGCCTCCGAGACCGAGCCGCTCCGCGGCGAGCGTCGCGAGGACGGTCTCGACGCCCTGGCCCGAGCGACGTGGCCCCCGCGGTGACCCGGACCACTCCCGACGGCAACAGTTGCACGCCGGCGTGCTCGAGCGGCCCGAGCCCGCTCTTCTCCAGGAAGATCGCCGCGCCGGTCCCCACCATCCTGCCCTGCGCCCGGAGGCGGGCCGACCCTTCGCGCCAGGTCTCGAACCCGGACTCGGCGATCGTGCGATCGAGCAGGCCGCCGACGTCGCCGGCATCGATCGTCATCGCCGTGCCGATCGCCGAGAGCCTCCGGTGGAGCGGGAGCTCGTCGGGCGACAGGAGGTTCCGCCGCCGGAGGTCCGAGCGGATCGAGCCCGAGGTCGTGGGCGGCCAGATCGAGGAGCCGCTCTCGCGCGAACGTCCCCTCGTAGCGACCCGGGCCCCGGTAGGTGCCGCACGGCGTCCGGGGGTGAGCACCACGTGCGCGGGTGCCTCGGTAGGCTGGGAACGCGGTACGGACCGGGAGCATGCTGAGCGTCAGATCGCCACCAGCGACGCCGTGGGTTCGGATGTAGGCGCCGGTGTCGTGCCACACCTCGTCGGCGATCGCGAGCAGCCGGTGGTCGCGGTCGAACGCGGCCGAGATCGCATGCGGATCTGGTGCCGCGAATGGTTCGTCGCGACCAGGTGCTCCGAGCGATCCTCGATCCACTTCACCGGGGCCGACCCGTCCGCGCGGCAAGCCACGGCACCAGGAAGTCCTCGGGGTAGAACTCGCCGCGGACGCCGGAACCCTCCACCCGCGTCGGCCGTCTGCAGCCGGATGCTGCTCCACGGGGATCTCGAGCATCGAGGCCAGCACCCGGCGGTTGAAATGCGGGACCTTCGTCGTTCCCCAGATCTCGAGCCGCCCGCCGCGCGGGGCGGCGAGCAACCCTGGGTCTCGAGCGGCACCCCGCAATGCCGGCCGACCGTGAACTCGGCGTGGATGACGTGGGCCGCGTTCGCGAACGCCGCCTCGACGTCCCCGTAGCCCATCTCGAGCTCGGCCGCGCGATCGGCCTCGCGCGGAGTCGAGCACCGCCGGGAGCTCCTCGACCTCGAGCACGACGAGCTCCGCCGCATCCTCGGCCGCGTATGGGTCGTCGGCGAGCGACGACCGCGACGGGCTCGCCGACGTAGCGCATCACGCTCGCGCGCCGAGACCGGCTGCAGGTACGCATCGAGCGGCTGGTCCGCGACCTGGACCCTGACCGGGATCGAGGCCCACCTCCGGGAGGTCCGCCCCTGTCACGACCGAATGCGCGCCTTCGGACGCGCGCGCCGCGGCTCGTGTTCACCCGCGCAGGATCGCGCGTGGCGACGCTGCGAGCGACCACCCGGAGCCAGAGCTGATCCGGGCAGATCGACGTCGTCGACGAAACGGCCGCGACCGGCGCAGCAGTCGCGGAGTCCTCGACCCGGAGCGTCCGCCCGGTGCGGTCACGGCTCCGTCGACGGGTCGGCGACCGCGTCGAGCGGCCAGGCGTACGGCGCGAAGGATGTTCTGGTAGCCGGTGCACCGGCACAGGTTGGACGCCATCGCCTCACGGATCTCCTCGTCCGACGGCGACGGGTGATCGCGCAGGAACGCGGTCGCGAGCATCAGGAACCCGGCGTGCAGAACCCGCATTGGAGCGCGTGGCTCGACGAGAAGATCTCCTGCAGCGGCGACAGGTGCTCCTGGTCGCCCAGACCCTCCACCGTCCGGACGTCGGGCGGCGTCGGCCTGAACGCCGAACACCGAGACACGAACGGACCGGCTCGCCGTCCAGCAGCACCGTGCACGATCCGCAGACGCCGTGCTCGCACCCGACGTGCGTCCCGGTACCCAGGTCGTGGCGCAGCACGTCGCGCCAGCGCGCGTGCAGGGCTCGACCTCCACCGTAGGCTCGGTGCCGTTGACGCGTGAGCGGCGGGATGCACGCGCGGTCGTTCGATCATGTCGCGTCTCCCCACCGTGGCGATCGCGCGTCGCCGCGGATCGCGGCCGAGCAGCCGCTCCGGCGTGATGGGGATGTCGTCGATCTCGACGCCGAGGTGGCGCGAGCGCGTCCGACACGGCGTTCGCGACCGCCGCCGGGGCGCCGATCATGCCGCCCTCGCCCATCCCCTTCGCGCCCGTCGCCGAATGCGCGGGAGGGCGTCTCGAGGTGCTCGATCTCGACGGCGTGGATCCCGCCGGCCGTCGGGACCAGGTAGGTCGGCGAAGCGTACCTGACAGTGGCTGGGCCGTGCGTCGTCGTAGCGCGAGCCGCTCGTACAGCGCGGCCGCGATCCCCTGCGCGCCACGCCGCCGTGCACCTGCCCCTCGACGATCATGGGGTTGGATCACCGACCCGCAATCCTCCGACGACGACGTACCGACGGATCGCGACCTCGCCCAGGTCGCGGGTCGACCTCGACCTGCGAGCGCCGTGGGCCGCGTTCGAGAACGTGCCCGGCGGATCGAAGGTCGAACGGCACCTCGAGCCCGGGCGCGTCTCGGCCGGGAGCTGCTGGGCTGCGGTGGTAGCGCGACACGGGCGAGCGTCGGCGATCGCGACTGACCGACCCGGCGCACCCGAGTGCGCGACCGAGATCGCCTCCATCGGCGAGCTCGACGTCGTCGCGCGCGCGACTCTCGAGCAGGTGCGCGCGCGATCCGCGCGGAGCTGGTCGGCCAGCGATGCCGGCGGCCTGTTGACGGCGCCCGCCGCCGATCACGATCGAACGGCTGCGCGAAGGTCCCCCATCCGTACGGGGTCGCGTCGGTGTCGCCCTGCACGCACGCCGGACGTCGTCCGGATGGAGCGCCGAGCTCGTCCGCCGACGATCTGCGCGAACGTGGTCTCGTGCCCCTGGCCGTGGCCGATAGGGTGCCGACGGCTACCGATCACGCCCCCGGACGCATCCATGCGCAGGTGCGCGCTGTCGAACCCCGGCGTGACCGCCATCCTCCGCTGACGCGAACGCCGGCGTCCCGTACGCGGTCCGTTCCGGAGAAGCAGGAGAACCCTTGGCCCATCAGTCGCCCCGTGCGAGCCGCGCGCCGGCCTGCCGATCGCGCCACGTAGCTGTGATCGAGCGCCGTCGCGCGCAGCTCGAGCGACTCTCGGTAGCTGCCCTCGTCGTACAGCAGCCCCGAGGCGCTCCGATACGGGAACTCGCCCGATCCGATCAGGTTGCGCACCGCGGAGCTCGACGGGATCGAGATCGAGCCGGCGGGCGGCCATCTCCATCAGGCGTTCCATCACGAACGTGATCTGCGGACGCGAGACACCGCGGTACGGCGCGATCGGTGGCTTGTGGGTCGCGACGGCCCTGGCGCGAGCTCGGTATCGGGTGAGCCGGTAGGGTCCGGGCAGCTCGGTCGCGGCCATCAACGGCTCGACGCCGCAGGTGAACGGGTAACGCGAGTACGCGCCGACGTCGCAGGCGATGTCGGCGTCGAGCCCGAGCAAGATCCCCTCGGCGTCGAATCCGACCCGGACGGTGTGCCGCTGCTCGTGCCCGTGGAAGCTCGCCGTCAGGTTCTCGAGTCGGTCCTCGATCCACTTGACGGGTCGCTGCAGCCTCGCCGCGGCGGCGACGACGAGATCTCCTCGCGCCCGATCACGCACTTCAGACCGAAGCCGCCGCCACGTCGGGCGCGATCACGCGCACGCGATGTTCGGGCAGACCCAACAGATCGGCGATCGTGGTCCGGACCAGATGCGGGATCTGGTGCGAGATGTGGACGACCAGCCGGCGTTCGCGCGCGTCCCACTCGGCGACGCACGCGCGCGTCTCGATCGGCGCGGCGGTCAGTCGGGCGCTGGAGAACGTGGCGTCGATCACGAGGGCTGCAGTCGTCCAGCGCGGCATCGAGCTCCGCGTGGTCCACCATCGCGGCGTCCAGGAGCAGGTTCCCCATCGCCGCACCGTGGACGAGCGGGGCCCCTCGGCGGTCGCATCGTCGATCGACGACAGGCCGTCACCGGGCACGTAGTCGATCTCGACGGCCTCGGCGCCGTCCTCGGCCGCGTAGCGCGACCCGGCGAGCACCATCGCCACCGGTTCGCCCGCGAACCGCACGCCCTCGCGGGCGAGCAACGGCATCTCCGTGACCACGAAGTCGTCGCGCTCGAGGATCGCGCGCAGGCCCGGCGCGATCGACGTCGCCGGCCTCCCAGACCTCCACGACCTCAGGGACCCTGCGTGCCGCGCCGGCGTCGATCGACGCGATCCGTGCCGCCGCGAACGGCGAGCGGGCGAACGCGGCGTGCAGCAGGCCGGCAGGCGCCAGGTCATCGACGAACCGCGACGCGCCCGTGAGCAAGCGCGGGTCCTCCACCCGCCGGACCGGCGTCCCCGACCAAGGCGCGCCTCTTCGACCCGCCGCCGGGGCCGCTTCAGACATCGGCACCCACCGCGTCGCCGAGCGCCCGCCGAACGAGCGCAGCCGCGAGCTCCTTGCGGTAGTCCGAGCTCCCGTGGATGTCGGACGGCGGCCGCAGACCCGCCGCCGCGGCCCGCCCCGCCTCGTCGGACGCCTCGTCGGTCGGCGCGGCCCCGGCGAGCATCGCCTCCGACTCCATCGCTCGGACCGGAGCGTCGCTCACCCCCGCGAGCGCGATCCGCGCCGACCGCACCCGCCCGTGCCTCCATCTCGAGCGCGGTCGCGACGGCGACGACCGCGAAATCGCCCTGCCGCCGCGCGAACTCGCGGATCGCGGATCGCGGCGCCGGCCCGGGAAGTGGACCTCGGTCACGACCTCGTCGGCGCCGAGCGCGGTCGTGAAGACGGCCGAGGAAGAAGTCCGAGGCGGCGACGGTGCGCGAGCCCTGCGGTCCGGCGATGACGATCTTGGCATCGAGCAGCAGTGCGAGCATGCACCATTCGGAGGTCGGATCCGCGTGCGCGATGCTGCCGCCGAACGTGCCCCGCGTTCGGATCGGGTAGTGGCCGATGAAACGGGCCGCGCGCGGCAGGATCGAGTAGCCCTCGAGGACGCCGGGCTCCGCGTTGGTCTCGATCGTCGCGGTGCGTGGCGAGGGCTCCGATCCGTAGCGCGTCGCCGTCGCGCCTCACGTAGCGCAGCTCCGTGATGCGGTTGATGTCGATCAACGCCGACGGTCTGGCGAGGCGGAACGCCATCAGCGGCACGAGGCTCTGCCCGCCGGCGATCACCTTGGCGTCCTCGCCCTCGCGCGCGAGGAGCTCGAGCGCCTCGCCCACCGAAGCGGCGCGGTGATACGCGAAGCTCGCCGGTTTCAACCTGTCTCCTCGAGCCGGACCGCGGGGAAGCGCCATAGTACAGTCGCGTCTCGCGCGGAGAGGGACCGCCCATGCTCGTGGACCTGTCGATGCCGTTGTCCCCCAAGACCGTGCCGGTCCCCGGACACCCCGAGCCGACGTTCACGCCGCTGCATCTGCTCGAACGCGACGGGCTCCGCAACACCGTGATGTCGCTCAGCCTGCACACGGCCACGCATCATCGACGCTCCCTCCCACTTCATCGCCGACGGCGCGGCGATCGACGAGATCGCGATCGATCGGCTCCACCGCCCAGGCCTGCGTCTCGACCTCACCGGCTCCGAACCCGGTTCGCAGATCGGGTTGCAGGAGCTCACCACGGCCGGCTTCGACGCGGCCGCCTCTCGCGAGTCGATCCTGATGCTCGCGACCGGATGGACCGATCGCGCGTTCGAGACGCCGCAGCTGTACGGCGGGAACCCGTACCTCGCCCTCGATGCCGCCGAGGCGATCGCGGCCGCCGCGCCATCGGCGATCGGCCTGGACTTCGCCGTAGACCGCGGCAAACCGTTCCCGAACCACGTCGTGCTCCTGGGCGCCGACGTGCTGCTGATCGAGAACCTGATGCGCCTGCCCGAACTCCCGCCGGACGGGTTCACCGTCAGCGCGTTCCCGATCCGGATCGTCGGGGAGAACGGCGCGCCCGTGCGCGTGGTTGCGGAGCTCTCCGGATGAACATCGGCCGGGTCCACCACATGGGGATGATCGTCGCTGACCTCGACCTGGCCATCGGCGGGTTCCGCGATGTGCTCGGGCTCGAGCTCGATCACACCGAGCCCTACGGCGACGAGCTCGAGATCGCCTTCCTGCCCTGCGGCGAGGCGTTGGTGGAGCTGATCCGGCCGCTCACGGCGGAGGGCTTCAGCGCCGACTGGCTCGCGAGCGCCGGGCCGGGCATCCAGCACGTGGCGTTCGAGGTCGACGATCTGGACGCAGCGCTGCAGGAGCTCGCGGACAAGGGCGTGCGCCCCACCGGTGCCGCGCCCCGGCCCGGCGCCGGGAACACGATCATCGCCTTCCTCGAGCCCGAGCGGTTCGGCGGCATCATCGTCGAGCTCGTCCAGCCGCGGTGAGCGTCCTTCGGACGGATGAGCCCGCCGAAGGCGTGCTCCGCCTGCGTCTGGATCGGCCCGCCAAACGCAACGCGGTGGACCGCGAGCTCGCCGAGGCGCTGGTCGAGGCGTTCGGATCGTCCGGATGCGAAGGTCGTGATCCTCGGCAGCAGCGGACCCGAGGCGTTCTGCGCGGGGTTGGACCTCTCGCTGGAACCGGCGGAGCGTGTCGCCGTGAGCGATCTCCTGTACGAGACGTACGAACGCATGCTCGCGTCGCCCGCGCCGATCGTGGCCTCGATCCCGGGGCCGGCGATCGGCGGCGGCGCGCAGCTCGCGATCGCAGCCGACCTCCGGGTCGCCGGCCCGACGGCGCAGATCCGGTTCGCCGGACCGGGCCACGGGCTCGCCGTCGGGGCGTGGGGGCTCGGCTCGCTGGTCGGCGGGGACGCGCGATGGATCTCTGCCTGTCGATGCGGCCGGTGTCGGCGGACGAAGCCGCGGCCATGGGCCTCGTCGACCGGATCGCCGACGATCCGGACGCCGAGGCCCTCGAGCTCGCGACGCGGCTCGTGCGGCTCGACGGCCCGACCGTCGCCCGCGTGAAGCGGCTCGTCACCTCGGACGGCCTTGCTCGAGGCCCTCCGGCGCGAACGGCGGGACAACATGTCGACGTGGTCGGGGAGATCCCGGAGGGCTCGCTCACCGCTCCCTCCCGCGACGATGCCTGACCCGCTCGCCGACGGGACGATCGCGCGGGCCGCTCCGGCCGCGTGGGGCACGCACCTCGGGGGAGGTGGACGACGGGCTGCTCGCGGCGCTCGGCGCCGGATCGCTGGCGGCGGCGTTCCGCGAGACGGCCGACGCGCGCCCGGATTCGCCGGCGCTCACGATCGACGGCGTCTCGGCCAGCCACGGCGATCTGGACGACCGGGCGGCCCGGGTCGCTGGATGGCTGCGAACGCACGGGGTCGAACCGGGTGACCGGGTGCTGCTCTGCGCCCCGAACTCCCTCGCGCTCGTCGTGGCGTACCTCGCGACGCTCCGGGTCGGGGCCACCGCCGTTCCCCTGGCCCCGACGCTCGCGGGGCCCGAGCTCGCGGGGATCGCCGCGGTCGCCGACCCCGTCGCTGCGTTCGGCGGCGGAACCTCGCGCACGACGCTTCGAACGCTCGCCGCCGATCGATGGCCGGTGGTGGCCCTGGACGCCGACTCCGGCTCGAGCCTGGCCGAGGCCGAGGCGACGGGTGAGCCGCTCGACCCGGTCGAGGTCCGGGTACTGCCACCGCCGTACTGGCGTTCACCTCGGGGACGACCGGTCGACCCAAGGGCGTGCCGCTCTCGCACGCGAACCTGCTGTCGTCGATCCGCGCGGCGATGCTCGCCTGGCGGTGGAACGCCGAGGACGTGCTCCTGCACGCCCTCCCGCTCTCGCACCAGCACGGGCTCGGCGGCGTGCACGCCACGCTGCTCGCGGGATCGCGGGCGGTGATCCACGCCGGGTTCGAGGCGGCTCGGCTCGCCGCCGATGTCGAGGACGAGCGGGCGACGGTGTTGTTCGCCGTCCCCGCGATCTACCAGCGCCTCGTCGGGACCGAGCGGTATCGGAGCCGTCGGCGTTCGCCACGCTCCGGCTCGCGATCTCAGGCTCCGCACCGCTCTCCCCCTCGCTGTTCGGCCGCGCGGCCACGCTGCTCGGTCGGGAACCGCTCGAGCGCTACGGCACCACCGAGAGCGGCCTCGACACGTCGAACCCGTACGCGGTCTCCGCTCGACCCGGGAGCGTGGGCCTGCCGTTGCCCGGGCGTCTCGATGGCGATCGCGGACCCGGACGGCGTGCCGCTAGAGATCGGGTTCGGACGGCGAGATCGTGTTCCGCGGCCCGCAGGTGTTCACCGGCTACACCGACGACGCCGAGACCACCACCGCGTTCCACCCGGGTGGATGGTTCCGAACCGGCGACATCGGGCGCGTCGACCCGCGCGACGGGTACCTCACGATCACGGGCCGTTCCAAGGAGGTCATCATCACCGGCGGCCTCAACGTCTACCCGCGAGAGGTCGAGTTGGCGCTGGAGACCCACGCGGACGTGAGCGCGGCCGCGGTCGTCGGGGTCGCGTCCGAGCGGTGGGGTGAGGAGGTCGTCGCGTTCGTCGTCGCCGAGCCGGGCCGCGTGCCGAACGGCGACGGGTTGATCGCCTTCGCGCACGGTCGGCTCGCCGCGTACAAGTGCCCCAAGCGCGTCATCGCGATCGGCGAGCTTCCGGTGAATGCGATCGGCAAGCTCGACCGTGAGCGGCTCCGCGAGCTCGCCGGCGGCGTTGGATAGATGACGCCCGGGGTCATAGACGCCGCGCTCGAGGGCATCGACGCGTGGCAGGGGCCGACGAACGCCTTCGCGCAGGTGTTCGCCGACGAGGCTCGAGCCGACGCCGAGGGTCCCGGTCGGGACGGGCCCCTCGCCGGTGTGCCGATAGCGGTGAAGGACCTGTTCGACGTTCGCGGCCACCCGACCACCGGATGTTGCGCCGCGATCCCACCCCAGCCCGCCGAACGCGACGCGACACTCGTCGCCCGCCTCCGATATGCCGGCGCGATCGTGATCGGCAAGACGAACCAGGACGAGCTCGCGGCGGGCGTGACCAACCTCGGGTCGGCCTGCGGACCCACCCGGAACCCGTGGGATCCGACCAGGATGAGCGGCGGCTCCAGCGGGGGCTCGGCGGTCGCGGTCGCGACCGGCATCGTGCCGATCAGCCTGGTCTCGGACACGGGAGGTTCGGCAAGGATCCCGGCTGCGTTCTGCGGGACCTGGGGCCTGAAACCAACACACGGGCGGCTCTCGACCCAGGGCATGATGCCGCTCGCCCCCGAGATGGACTGCCCGGGTCTGCTCGGCGGCTCGCTGAAGGACCTACGTCGGGGCTGGGAGGTGGTCGCGGATCGACCCGGCGACGACGAGGGCGCGGCCGTCGTCGGTCGGCTCCGCGGCGGGCGGTGGGGACGATGCGGGCTCGAGATCCGAGCTGCCATCCAGCACGCGGCCGAACGCTTCCGAGACGCCGGCATCGAGGTGCGCGACGTCGACGGGTCGTCGGTCGACGACATCCATCATGTGTGGAACCGGCTCGCGTGGCCGGCGTTCGCGGAGCGCTACGGTGGACTGCTCCACCACCCGTCGCTCGGCGCCGGTGCCGCATCGCTGATCCGGTGGGGTGAGGCGCACCGGAACGAACTGCCGAGCGCTCGCGCTCGCGCCGACGAGATCCGTGCTTGGTTCGCCGAGTCGTTCTCGGGTATCGACCTCCTCCTCACGGCGACCACGCCGTACGCCGCACCCCGATCGACGCGGCGGAGGTGGACCTCGGCGACGGCTGGACGATCGACGTCCACCTCGGGGGCCGGCGTGGTTCACGACCCCGGCCAACGTCGCGGGGCTCCCGGCCCTGTCCGTCCCGTTCGCGACCTCGAGTGAGGGTCTCCCCTCGGCGTCCAGCTGATCGGTCCCGGCGACGGCGAGGGCACGCTGCTCGCGGCGGCCGAGATCCTCGCGCCCAACCGGCGACCCGCCTCCCGCGGCCGGCGGTCCCGAGAAGCTGATGCCCTATCATCCGGCGCGGCCGGCGTTCGGCCGGCGAGGGAGGCGTGATGGATCCTAGGGCTCGAGGGCGCGGTCGCGTTCGTCACCGGGGCGAGCAAGGGCATCGGCAAGGCCACGGCGCGCCTCCTCGCGCAGGAGGGGTGCAGGGTCGTGATCACCGCTCGCGGCGACGAGCTGCTGCAGCGGACGGCGGCCGAGCTCGCGAGCGAGACCGGCGGCGAGGTGACACCGCTGCAAGGCGACATGAGCGTCGTCGAGGACGTCGAGCGAACGGTGGCGGAGACGATCGGACGCTTCGGTCGTATCGACATCCTCGTGACCTGCGCGGGCTCTTCGCCGGGCGGCCTGCTCGAGAACCTGACGGAGGACGACTGGTTCGGCAGCCTGAACCTGAAGTTCATGGGCTATGTCCGCACCTGCCGCGCGGTCGTGCCCCATATGCGCGAGGCGGGCAGCGGCAGCATCGTCCTGGTCGTCGGCAACGACGGCCTGAAGCCGAGCTACTGGGAGATGACGGCGGGCGTGGCGAACGCCGCCGACATCAACTTCGCCTCGTCGCTGGCCGAGCAGTACGGCCCGCTCGGGATCCGCGTGAACACCGTGAACCCCGGGCCGGTCAACACCGAGCGGTGGGACGGGCTCGAGAAGGCGTTCGCGCGCGACAAGGGCATCGACCAGGACGCCGCGCACGAGCTCGCCATCGGCAGCCTCCCGCTCGGCCGGATCTGCGAGCCCGAGGAGGTCGCGAACCTCGTGGCGTTCCTCGCCTCCCCGCGCGCGAGCTACCTCGAACGGCGCGCACATCCCGATGGACGGCGGGCAGCGCAAGGCGCTGATGGACCTCTAGGAACCGCTCGGGGCCTCGGATGAGGTGGTCCGGACGATCTCGCCGCCCGCGCGTTCGACCGCCGCGATCGCGCGCTCGCCGTCGCCGTGCTGAAGATCCACCGCACGGATGGCGTCGAAGAGCACCCGGACGCGGAAGCCCTGCTTGATCCCGTCGAGCGCCGTCGAGTTCACGCAGTAGTCGGTCGCCAGCCCGCACACGACCAGACGGAGGACACCTCGTTCGTGGAGGAGCTCGGCGAGCTCGGTCGGCTCGGTCTCCTCGGTCGTCGGATCCCGCATCGTGAACCCCGAGTACCCGTCCTCGCCGTTCGAGCCCTTGCGGACGACCGGACCGTCGACATCGAGGTCGGGGTGGAACTCCGCGCCCCACGTGTCCATGACGCAATGGACCGGCCAGATCCCGCCGTCCTTGGCGAAGTGCGGGGTCGAGGCCGGATGCCAGTCCGCCGTGTAGACGACGTGGGCGCCGGCGGCGCGGGCGTTCGCGATCTGGGCGTTGATCGTGGGGACGAGGTTCTCGCCACCCTTCACGTACAGCCCGCCATCAGGGTGCGCGAAGTCGTTCTGGACGTCGACCACCACGAGAGCCGTCTGAGCGTCGTACGAGGGTCCGGCCATCGGTCCGCAGATGGTAGTCCACGTCCAGGAGGAGGAGGTCAGTCCTCCTACGTTCCTTGGCTCGCTGCGCCGGAGCTTGGTCCGCGCGCGCCGCTTCTTGTCGGCCAGCCGGCGTTCGACGGCGCCACGGGTGGGTCTGGTGGGGCGCCGGCGCGGCGGCGGCGGCGCGAGAGCTGCGGCCAGCGTCTTCGCCATGCGTTCGAGCGCGGCCTCGCGGTTGCGGAGCTGCGAGCGATGCTCGGAGGCCTTCACCGTCAGGACGCCGTCGACGAGCCGGCGCGAGAGGCGTTCGAGCACCCGGGCCCGCTGGACCGGGCCGAGCGCGGTCGTCCTCGCGACGTCCAGGCTGAGCTCGACGCGCGAGTCGGCCGTGTTGACGGACTGACCGCCCGGCCCCGACGAACGGCTGAACCGCCACGCGAGCTCGCGTTCGGGGATCACGACGGATCGGGTCACGCGCAACGGACCGGTCATCGGGATCCTTCATACACTCCGCGCGTGAAGATCGGCGTGATCGTGCCCGGGGCCGCGAGCGACGCCGGCGGCGACCGGCCCTCGTGGCCGGCGATCGCGTCGTTCGCGCGGGCGGCCGAGGCGCACGGGCTCGATTCGGTATGGATGTTCGACCACTTCTTCTACAAGCCCTCGAGCGGACCGATCGACGGGCAGCTCGAGGCGTGGACGGTCGTGAGCGCCCTCGCCGCCGCGACCGAACGCGTCGAGATCGGCACGCTCGTCCTGTGCTCGAGCTTCCGCGACCCCTCGCTCGTGGCCAAGATGGCCGCGACCGCCGACGAGGTGAGCGGGGGACGGCTGATCCTCGGCCTCGGGGCCGGGTGGCACGACGCGGAGTACGACGCGTTCGGGTTCCCGAAGGACCACCGCGTCGAACGCTTCGACGAGGCGCTCCGGATCGTCCGCCCGTTGCTGCGCGGCGAGACCGTGACGTTCGAGGGCGACGTACTTCACGACGCGGGACGCGGTGCTCGAACCCCGCCGTCGCGCGACATCCCGATCCTGGTGGCCGTCGTTCGGCCCGCGGATGCTGGGCTGACCGCCCGGCACGCGCGACGCGTGGAACACGGCGTGGTTCGGGGCGCCCAGACGAACGTCTGCGCGAGCGTCTGGGCGCAGCTCGACGCGGCGCTCGCGGCGGAGGGCCGGGACCCCGCGACGCTCGAACGCACCGTCGGGATCGAGGTGCCGCGATCCGAGTCGCTCCCGCCGGCCGAGCAGGACGGAGACGATCGGGCGTTCGACGGATCGGTCGACGAGCTCGCGGAGGCGTTGGCGCGTACGACGAGCTCGGCATCGGCCACCTGATGGTGGTGCTCCAGCCGATGACCGAGGCGTCGCTCGAACGGCTGGCGCTCAGCTCTGGCTCGTCGCTGAGCCCGCCGCGTCCGGAGCGTTCGCGTTCGGTCCGGTCGCCACAGGACGACCAGACCCACGAGCGTGCGCGACGAAGCCGAGCACCGAGGCCACGAGGAACACTCGACGAATAGCCCTCGGTGCGTGTCGCTCACGATCTGGCTCCCGATCGCGGCGGCCGCGACACCCCGACCCCTGCGCCGATGACCAGGGGAGACCGGCCGCGATGCGGTCCCCGGCCGGCAGGCGTATGCCCACCGCCCGCGGCGACGGCGGCCGATGCCGACGAGGACGAACGACCAGCGTCGACGTTCATCTCCGCGCTCATGGCGACGATCGTCGTCGGTTCGGCGGGGTGCGGACGAAGCGGTCGACGCGCAAATGCAACGGAACCTGCGTCACGTTCGTCGCACGGTCGCCACGTGGCGGTGGCGGTTCGACCGAGACGCGCCGTCAGTGGCCGCAGGCGCAGGCGCCGCCGCACGCGCAGCCGCCCGTCGCGTGGGGAGCGCTCGAACCCGTGGATGCGGTCCCGGCGATGAACGAGAACTGCCGGCGCACGCGGTCGCTGCCGCAGGAGGGCACGCGAGCGCGGTGTCCACGGAGGCGGTCATCGGGCGCCGGTCCTCGAACCGGTGCTCGCACGCCATGCAGAGGTAGTCGTAGGCAGCCATCGTGGTCACAGGATACCCCGGGTCGCCGACCCGCGCGTTCAGCTCGAGGTCGCGGGCCGCGCGCTTCTCCTCGTAGTGCGACGCCATCGCGTCGAGCATCGTCAGGTAGTTCGTGATGCCGTCGCGGGCCTGCTCGGCCTCGTCGGTCAGCCCGGTCACCTGGTCGATCTTCCAGTGCGTGAACAGGACCGGCAGGACGACCTCGTCGTGGTGGATCCGCAGGTCGTAGATCCCCGCCTTCGCGATCTCGATCGCCTTCGCCTTGAACTCGGGGATGTCGAGGCCCGGCATCGCGAACCCGGTCACCTGGCGGTTGATCGCGAGCATCATCTCGGACGGCGCGATCTCGAGCGCGGCCTTGCCCAGGTCGCGGTAGAACACGTAGTGGAGGTTCTCGTCGGTCGCGATCCGCGCCGTGAGCTTCTCGATGATCGGGTCCTGCGTGAACGTTCCGGTGTTGCGGTGCGCGATCCGCGTCGCGAGCTCCTGCAGCGTCGTGTAGACGACGCCGTCGAGCGGGTCGAGCGCGCGCGCGCCACCGTTGCCGTCCGGGTAGTAGCCGCGGGAGACCTGGTCCATGCGCCCGCGTTCCAGCTGAACCGGATCTAGGCCGCGAGTGACGGTCAGGTAGTCGCGCAGGACGATCGCGTGACGCCCCTCCTCGGCCGTCCACCGGCGCACCCACTCGCCCCAGACACCGCCTCGGCCGAAGATCTCCCACAGCGCGAGGTGGTAGTAGGGCAGGTTGTCCTCGGTCAGCAGGTTCACCTCGAGCGCCGTGCGCGACACGATCCCGAGCGCGCTGTCGGTCTCCTCCCACGGCTCGTCCACGTAGTTGCGGCCGACCTCGTAGGGGACGTACTCGTGGGGGAACCATTCGGTGGCCGCAGACAGGTGGCGTTCGAAGCCCCGGAGCATCGTGGGCTCGAGGAGCGCGAGCATCTCGGTGGGCGGGGTCGTGCGTTCGGTCGTTTGCACTCGAGCCTCCAGCGTTGAAGCCTTCAGCCGAGTGTTTGGGGCTGAACGCGCGCGGCCGTGGGTTGGGGCCGCGTACCCGCTCCCGCGATCGGGAGCGCCCATGGAGTAACTACGCGCCCTCTTCGGGAGGTCGCGGAGCTCAGGCTGCCGGCGCGCCAGCTCTGCGCTCGGCCTCGATCTTCAACGACCGCAGGATGCCGTCGATGCCGCGCTGCAGGACCTTGCGGCTGTAGCCCTTCCAGGAGGCTCGGGATGAACCCGCGGAACGATTCGGCCGAGTTCGCGAGCGTGCCTGCCGTCCCGGGATCCGAACCGGAAGACGTGAACCGCGTGGATCCCCATCGTGACGCCCGTCCACCCGAGCTCCGAGGCGCTTCGACCGCCTGCAGCGTCGAGCGCAGCGTGGCCGAACCGGATTTCCAGCGGAAGGTCGTGCCGGGCTGGATCGGCCCTCGACCGACATCGACTTCACGTCGTGGTTCCACCGCGGCCAGGCGGACAGGTCGGCCAGGACCCCCAGACGACCTCCGGCGACGCCGCGATCTGCAGCTCGCCTTCCGCGGTCGCCGGCGCGGTCCGATCGATGTCCATCCACCCGACCCTACCCGGCGCCGTCGGAGGTTGCGGGACCGGTCGTCCCTGAGCGGATAATCGGAGGCAGTCCTCAGGAGGGAGGCTTGCGATGGAACGCTCCGCGTCCGCTCCGCCCGAAGACCGTGGGCTCAGGCGAGAGGCGATCGGCCTGCGCGAGGTCTTCTTCCAGTCCGTCACGCACATGGCGCCCGCGGCGCGCGGTCGCCTTCTCGATCATCGTCGGCGCGAACTTCGCCTCGGGGGCCCTCCCGCTCTCGGTGCTGTTCGCGCTGGTCGGGTGCCTGCTGGTCGCGATCTCGATCGGTCAACTCGCCAAGCACCTGCCGTCGGCCGGCGGCTTCTGCACGTACACGGCCCGCGGGATCCACCCGTCGATCGGGTTCCTGGTGGCCTGGGGGTACGCGTTCGTCGAGCCGCTCGTCGCGCCCGCGCTCTACCTGATCTTCGCGCAGGTGGTCGCCGGGACGCTGCAGACCGAGTTCGGCTGGTCGTTCTCGACCTGGTGGTGGATCTGCGCGATCGCCGCCGCGGTCCTCGGTGTTCCTGCTCGGCTGGTACGGGATCCAGATCAGCACGCGCGTCGGCACGATCCTCGGCGTGTTCGAGATCGGCGTGTTCACCGCCCTCGCGATCTGGCTGATCGTGGACGCCGGCAGCCGCAACGACCTCGCGGTCTTCGGCACGAGCTTCGCCACGGTGCCGGGGTTCGACGGGGTCTCGGGGGTGATCGCCGGGTCCGTCTACACGATCTTGGCGTTCATCGGGTTCGAGGCGGCGGCGCCGCTCGCGGAGGAGGCGAAGGATCCGCGCCGGACGATCGGGCGGGCCGTGATCCTGTCGTGCATCGGGATCGGCGTGTTCTACGTCCTGACGACGTACGCGGCGGACGTGTACTTCGGGCCGGGCCGGTTCTCCGAGTTCCCGATGTTCGGCGGCGGCAACCCGTGGGACGCGCTCGCGCGCGCCGCGTGGGGCGCCGGCTGGGTGCTGATCTTCCTCGCGATCGCGAACTCGGCCATCGCCAACTCGAACGCGAGCTCGAACGCGGCCACCCGGACGTGGTTCGCGATGGGCCGGATCCGGCTGCTGCCGGCGATGCTCGGCCGGCACGCACCCGATCCACCGTTCGCCGCACGTGGCCGTGTTCGTGCAGTTCGTGATCGGGGTCGGCGTCGCGCTCTGGCTCGGCGCCCAGTACAACAGCCCGTTCCTGGCGTTCGCGATCTTGGGAACGATCATCGGCGCCGTCGTGATCGCGATCTACATGGCCGTGAACCTCGCGTGCCTGTTGTTCTACGCGCGCGAGCACCGGAGCGAGTTCAACGTGTTCCTGCATGGCGTGATCCGATCCCGGGGATCCTCGCGTTCGTGCCCGCGTTCCTCGTCGCGATCGGCGTCGGGGGTCGGTGTTCGACTTCGTCAGCCAGCTCCCCTACCCGTTCAGCGTCGTCGGCCCTGTGGTCGGCATCTGGTACGTGATCGGCATCGTCTACCTGATCTACCTGTATGCGCGGAAGCCCGAGCGCGTGCGCGACACGGCCAGGGTGTTCATCGAGAGGAGGTCGCCGAGGCCTCGGCGCCCGTGTGACCTGACGCGCATCGCGATGGAGGCTTCGGCCCGGCTGCGGCGCTGACCAGTCTCGCGGTACGGTCGGCAGGTCCCGGCGACGAGGGAGGGTCGATGTCCGGACCGGTCGTGTTCATCAGCCACAACACGGTGAAGGACGGCAAGCTCGAGGGGTTCCGGAAGGCGTTCGGCGAGGTCGCGGTCGCGCTGAACGCCGAGAAGCCCGGCACGGTCGTGTTCCTCGCGTTCGCCGACGAGGACGGCTCACGGGTCAGCGTCGTCCACGTCTTCTCCGACGCCGGCGCCATGGGCCGGCATCTCCAGGGTGTCCAGGAGCGGATGGCGAAGGCCGCCGGGTTCATCGAGACCACCGGGTACGAGATCTTCGGCACGCCCAGCGAGCCCGTCATCGTAGGCGATGCGCGGCTTCGCCCAGGCGGAGGACGTTCCCCTCCAGGTGCGGGCTGACTACGTCGGCGGCTACCTGCGCCCCGGCGGGTAGCGCGGACGCGGTGATGCCCGTTCCGCGTGGTCACGGGCTCGCGACGGAACCGAACGGCGCTGGGACGCGTAGAACGACCCGATGGGTCCCCATGCGTCGCTCGGTCGCGTGCCTGTTCGTCCTCGTGGGCGCCGCGTGCACCGCTGACGCCCGCCGCCGTCACCCACGCCACCTTCGACGACGGCCGCGGCGTCGTTCGGGCCGGCCGGTGAGGCGCTCATCGGCTTCCACTCCGACCCGGCCGGGAGCGACGACACCTACGTGATGGCGCCGGACGGGCGCGAGGTCACGCCCGTCACCGAGGGCATGGAGACGATCGCGCAGCCGTTCTGGTCGCCGGACGGGACCCGGATGGTCGTCGCGTGCTGCGCCTCGGGCCCCGGGACGCTGTTCCTGATCGACGGCCCCGGCGCCGAACCCATCGAGCTCGCGCCCGGCGTCGACGACGCGACCTCGCCGGCGTGGTCACCCGACGGCTCGCGCATCGCGTTCGAGTCGATCTCGACCGGCAGCCTGTTCGTGGTGGACGTCGCCGGCGCAGCGCCGTCCGCGCCGGTCGAGCTCGTGCCCGGCGCCGGCCCGTCGTGGTCGCCGGACGGCTCGCGCATCGCGTACTTCGCGGAGGTGGACGGCAACACCGACATCTACTCGGCGTCGAGCGACGGCTCCGACGTCACGCGGCTCACCGACGACCCGGCGCCCGACTACTCGCCGCGCTGGTCGCCCGACGGCGAGCGGATCGCGTTCGTCTCCGAACGCGACGGGGACCAGGACATCGTGGTGATGGCCGCCGACGGCAGCGACCAGATCGACGTGAGCGACGACCCTGACGTCGACGACGCGCCGGCGTGGTCGCCGGACGGCGGCTCGATCGCGTTCGTCGCCTACCTGCACGGCGCCGACCCGTTCACGATCGGGCAGGGCGACGCCGAGATCTTCGTGGTGAGCGCGGACGGGACCCACAAGGTGGACGTGAGCCGGAACCACGCGTGGGACGGCGACCCGGCGTGGTCGCCCGACGGCCGCTCGATCGCGTTCACGCGCCGGACCGATCACGCGCAGATCTTCGTCATGCGCGCGAACGGCAACGACCAGCGGCGCCTGCGCGGTGTCGACGGCCTCGCGAACGACTGCTGCCCGGCGTGGCGCCCCGGCTAGAGCCTCCGCTAGCGCCGGCCGAAGTGCCGGACGCGCGAGACCAGCTCGTCCGAGGGCCGCCCCTCGTACACGGCCTCCCACCCGACGAGGTCGGGGCGCGCGCCGAACAGCACGATCACGGTGCCGTCGCGCTCGGGCCCGGGCTTGAGGCCGCCCTCGACCCGCCACCCGTGCGCGCCGCCGCGGACCAGCGCGGCCGACGGCGCGGTGAACCCGTCTCGGCCGCGTTCGCGCAGCCGGGCGGCCTCGCGCCGGCACGCCGCGTACGAACGCGGCCCGCCCGTCATCGTGGCGCGCGGGAGCTCGGGTTCGGCGGTCGGGAGGTCGCCGACGTCGACGGCCCACAGCGAGCGGCGGATCTCGGCCACGTCGCGCGGGTCGGTGATCTCCTCGTGACGCAGGAGCTCGGCCCACGCGCCCTCCGGGGCGGTCGGCGAACGTGTGCACCGGGCCCTCGCCCTCCGAGTTCCAACGGCCGGCGGGCTGGCCCGCGGTCTCCCACAGGAACGGGAAGCGCGGGTCGGTGTGCCGGAAGACGATCACGTCGCGGGCGAGGCCGTGAGCGAGCGCGCGAGCGCCAGGACGCGTTCGGCGTCGGCGCCGTCGGGATCCCAGGCGCCGGTCAACAGGTCGTCGGGCGCGCGGCCGCGGAGCGCGGTGCGGGAGCGTTCGAACCATCGGCGCACCCTGATCTCCGAGTACGCGCCGCGGAGCTCGGCCACGATCCGCGCGAGCAGGTGCAGGCGCGCGGCCACGACGTCCGGCGTCGGCCGTTCGTCCTTGGCGTACCGGCGCAGGCTCGCGACCGAGACGCCGAGGAGCTCGGCGAGGCGTTCGGCGCCGAACAGGTCGAGCATCGCCGGCCACTCGAACGCCGGCATCGGCGACCCCTCGAGCGCGAGCCCGAGCTCGCGGAGCGCGGCCGCGACGTGGCCGGGCGGCTTCGGCGGGCGCCGGAGCGAGGCCGCGGCCGACTCCCCGATCCCGACCTCGGCGGCGCGGGTGGCGACGGCGCGGATGACCTCGAGCGTGAGCTCGTCGACGTCGTCGGGCAGCAGGCCCCATCGCCTCCATCGACTTGAGCACGTCGATGGCCGCGTCGGTGGTCTCGGGGTCGTCCAGCGGAGGCTCGATGGAGCGGATCTGGAGCCTGCTCATGCTCCATATCCTATCCGTCTCCGCTCCGGCCGTCACGGTCGCCATGCGGCGACGCTACCGGCCGGCGCCGACGTGGACGATCCGCGCCACGCCTCGATCCGCACGCGCCTTGCGACCCGCTCTCGGCGCGAGCTTAGGCTCGTCGGGTGAGCCGGTCCGCCGTTCGGCGCCGACGCGCCGTGTTGGTGTTCGCGATGGCCATCCTCCCTGGGGGCGGCGTCACAGGTCGGCGAGCGGGCTCCCGCGTCATCCGCCGCGGTCCCGAACGCCTCCACCACGCTCGAGGCGTTCACGTGGATGCCGGTCGTGGCGTCCGATCGACCCGAGCACCCTGCTCTTCGTCCGGCGCACCGACGGAACGCAAACCGCCGTCACGACGCCCGCCGGCCTCGCGCTCGCGCATCCCTCGGCGCTCGCGCGGGAAGCCTGGCCGGCGAGCCCGACCGCACGGATCGTGCCGCTCGCGCTGCACCTGGCGGGACGAGGTCCACCCCTGCTCGCTGCCGCCTGACCGCGCGCAGCGTTCGAGCGACGCGTCGAACCGACGCGCTCGCGCGGCGTTCGCCACCGAGGAGCGCTCGAAAGGGGAACGATCATGACCACTGCCGATTCCGTCCGAGAGCACGCGCTCGCGCTCGCCCGGACCTCCGTCGATCGAGACGAGGCGGTCCGTGAGCTCGAGGCCCTGTGCGAGGGCCGACGCGTCGCCGTCGTCCAGGCTCGCCAGCAGATGCTGAGCTCCCCCGACGGATCCGAAGAACCCGCCACCGGTCGCGCCGTGGAGCTCCTCGATGAGCTGCTCGGCCGGCTGCCGGCCTAGGGGACGCGATGGATACCCTCGATCGATCGCCGGCACGCACGACACCGAGCAAGCGGGTCGAGAACGTCGGGCAGGCGCTCGTCGCCGTCGGGTACGCCGTGATGACCCTCGGCATCCTCGAGATCGGCGGCGTCTTCAACATCGTGGTCGGGCTCGCCGGCGCATGGACGGGCTGCCTGTTGATGTTCGTCGGGGAAGGGAGGCGGGAGTCCGATGACGTGGCGGAGTTCAGGAGAGCAGCTCGACGAGCTCTGATCGGTCGCGAGCGGCGGGGAACGCACGATGGCGGTCGGTGAACGAGATCCCGCTGCCCGGGATCGGCGTCCGGTACGAGTTCGTCACGCTCGACGGAGACCGGGTGGCCGTCGTCCACCACCGTTCGGGCGTGCGCGAGCTCGTGCTGTTCGAACGCGACGACCCCGACACGTCGCACGATCTGGTGCGCCTCGGACCCGAGGACAGCCGAACCCTCGCCGAGCTCCTCGGCGTGTCGCAGGTCGCGAAGGAGCTGTCCGAGCTGGAGCAGGACGTCGAGGGGCTCGCCGTCGACCGGCTGCCGCTCGCGGCGGCGAGCCTGTTCGCCGGGGGCACGATCGGCGACACGCAGGCCCGAACGCGAACCGGGGTCTCGATCGTCGCCGTGCTGCGCGGCGATGCGGCCCATCCGGCCCCCGGCCCCGGTTCGCCCTGCGTGGCGGCGACACGCTCGTCGTCGTGGGGACGCCTCGCGGGATCGAGGAGCTGGCCGTCCTGCTCCGTTCGGGCTGAGCGGTGCACGGCTCGGCGTTCCTGCTCGAGCTCGGCGGGGTCATCCTGCTGCTCGCGGTCCTGGCGCGGGTCGCCCAGCGCTTCGGGTTCTCGCCGATCCCCCTGTACCTGCTCGCGGGGCTGGCGTTCGGCCAGGGCGGGATCGTCCCGCTCGTCACCGCGGACCGATTCATCGCGGCGGGCGCCGAGATCGGGCTGATCCTGCTGCTCTTCTCGCTGGGACTCGAGTACTCGGCCCGCGAGCTCGTGGACGCCGTTCGAACGTCCTCTCCGGGTCGGCGCGATCGATCTGCTGCTGAACTTCACGCCGGGGTTCGTGGCGGGGTGCTGCTCGGTTGGGGGTCGTCCCCGCGATCTTCCTGGGAGGCGTGACCTACATCTCGTCCTCCGGCGTGATCGCTCGGACCCTCGACGACCTCGGGTGGATGGGCAACCGGGAGACCCCGCTGATCCTGGCCGTCCTGGTCATCGAGGACCTGGTGATGGCGGGTTCCTCCCGTTCGCGACCGTGCTGCTGGTCGGGGGAGCGCCGGGCGCGTCGTCGTCTCGATCGTCCTGGCCGCGCTCGTCGTCGTCACGATCCTGACCGTGGCCGCTCGCTACGGACCGGCGATCAGTCGCGCGGTGTTCAGCGACTCCGACGAGGCGCTCGCTGTTCGGCATCCCTCGCCGTGTTGCTGCTCACCGCCGGAGCGACGGAGGCGCTCGAACGTCTCCGCCGCCGTGGGCGCCTTCCTGGCCGGCATCGTGTTCTCGGGCCCGCGGCGGACCGGGCGCGCTCGCTGCTCGTGCCGCTCCGATCCGTGTTCGCCGGCACCTTCTTCCTCTTCTTCGGGTTCGAGGTCGATCCGGGCACGATCCCGGCGGCGCTCCCGGCCGCGCTCGCGCTGGCGATCGTCGGCGCCGCGACGAAGGTCGGCACGGGGTGGATCGCGGCTCGTCGCGCCGGCATCGGCCGTCGAGGCCGCATGCGAGCGGGGTCGCGCTCATCGCGCGAGGCGAGTTCTCGATCGTGATCGCCGGGATCGCCGTCGCCGGGCGGCGCCGAACCCGACCTGGGACCGCTCGCGCGCCTGCTACGTCCTCCTGCTCGCGGTGTGCGGACCGCTCCTGGCTCACGCATCGCCGACCGGCCGGCGCAGCGCGCGTCGCCCCGAACGCTGAGCCGGCCCGCGCGTCCAGCCGCTCCCGTGGTTGGCTGACCGCGTGAGCCCCTCGAAGGCGGAGCTCGAGGCCGCGCGCGGCCGGACGATCCCCGACGTCCTCGGGCCCGGACCTCGACGTCGTCTTCGTCGGGATCAACCCTGGGCTGTGGTCGGGCGCCGTCGGGCACCACTTCGCGCGGCCGGGCAACCGGTTCTGGAAGGCGCTCCACGGTTCCGGGGTTCACCGACCGGCTCCTGTCCCCGCTCGAGGACGCGTCGCTGCTCGAACGGAACCTCGGCCTGACGAACCTCGTCGCTCGGACCACCGCGACCGCCGCCGAGCTGAGCGCCGACGAGATCCGCGCCGGAGCGCGGGAGCTCGAGGATCGGCTCTCGCCGCTGCATCCGCGGTTCGTCGCCGTGCTCGGGATCGGCGCGTACCGGACGGGGTTCGGTCGACGCGACGCGTCGCTCGGGCCGCAGGAGGACGATCTCGGCGGCGCGCGGCTCTGGGTCCTGCCGAACCCGAGCGGCCTGAACGCGCACTACCAGCTGGACGAACTCACCGAGCGCTTCCGAGCGCTCCGCGACATCGGTCAGTCCGGCAGCCGTTGACGGCGATGCCTGCCGGCTCCCGTAACCGTCGCGATCGAGCTCATCTCGCACCGCGGCGAGCACCTCGACCTGATCAGGTCCTTCGCCCGCCGGCGGCACGCTTCATGCGGATCAGGTCCTCGATCGACGCGACACGGACGGTCATCCCGTCGATGTCGAACGGCTCCGTCGCGTTGCGTCCAGCTCGGCGAACCCCTTCGTCCCGGACGGCGTGCCCAGGACGTCGAGCGGCCCCGCCTGACGTGCTGAACGTGAAGTGATCGCCCGCGCCGCAAGCGTCTCGCGCATCGAGGAGGAACGGCACGTCCGCGTCGGCGCCGCCGGAGTCGTCGCCTCGAGGCTGCGCCAGCGTCTCGGCGAGCCGTTCGAGGTTCGCGTCGTCGCGCGCGTAGCAGATGTCGAGATCGCCGGTGATCACCGGTCGGGAACCGCGCAGACGCGCCGGCGAAGCCGCCCGCGATCACGACGAAACGAACGCCGTGACGATCCAGCGTCCGGAGCAGCGATCCGGATCGAACGAGTCACCGCTCATCGCTCGGTCGCTCCCGCGACGAGCCGATCGAACACGAGTTGTTCGCCCGTCTCGGGCGGCGAGCCGGGACGCTCGCCCGGCGACCGGGCGAGCGGAGGCGTCTCGGATCTGGGTGCCGGTCGATACCGGCGCCCAGGCCGAGACGACTCAGCACGAGCGTCACTCCCGCAGGCGCCGCGAGCAGTCGGTCTAGAGGTGTCGACCCTCGGCGACACGAGCGCTGCGACTCGATCCGCGCGATCGTCGGCTGCGGAATGCTGCCCGAGCGCCGAGCGAGCTCCCGCTGGGACAGCCCGCCTGCCAGCCGGGCCTCCCGAAGCACGGTCGCGGCCGCGCATCCATCGCTCAGATGATATCGCGAAACGATATCGTCCTGATCACTAGGATCGCCCGGTCCACCGCGGCACGCCGTAGGCCCGTCGGCCGGGGGCCCGTCGGTTCCGGTAGAAGAGCCAGGCCACGAGCGCTCCGAACGCGAACCCGCCGACGTGCGCCCAGTACGCGACCCCGCCGCCGCTCACCTCGCTCGCGAGCTGGCCCACGCCGCTGAACAGCTGGAGCACGAACCAGATCGCCAGGATCACGCCGGCGGGGACCTCGATGACCGTGATGAAGAAGAAGGATGATCAGCGTCAGTCACGCGGGCGTGCGGGAACAGCACGATGTACGCGCCGAGGACCCCGCCGATCGCGCCGGACGCGCCGAGGCTCGGGATCGTCGAGTTCGGCGCGATCGCGAGCTGCAGCGCCGACGCCGCGAGCCCGCCCAGGACGTAGAAGAGCGGGTACACGACGTAGCCGAGCCGGTCCTCGACGTTGTTCCCGAAGATCCAGAGGAAGAGCATGTTGCCGGCGAGGTGGAACCACCCGCCGTGCAGGAACATCGCGACGAACACCGAGAGCCACCAGCTCTTGTTCCGGGCACTCCTGCCGCTGGAGCGTCTGCACGGCGACGCCGGCGCCGGGCCGAGATCCGCGTCGAGTCGCGAGCCGCGCCTCGAGCCCCCCGTGCGCGAGGTTCTCCTGGTGCGAGACCTCCCACGGGATCTCGGCGTGGCAGAAGTAGAACGCCTGCTGCTCCTGCTCGGTCCCGAACGACGGCTGCCACAACAGGAACACCGCGATGTTGGCGGCGATCAGCGCGAGGGTGACGACGGACGACGCTGCGTGGTTCGCATCCCGGATCGGGATCACGGGTGCCCCGGCGTGTTGCTCCGGCCGGAGCCGGTGCGCGGAGCCTAGCAGTGGCGGCGACCCGCCGAGCGCCTACCGCATGTACAGCTCCCACTGCACGTTGTCAGGATCGCGGAAGGCGACGTAGTCCTTGTCGAGCACCGGGTCGTGTTCGACGCCGGCCGTCTCGACGCCCTCGGCACGCAGGCGCTCGACCAGCTCGTCGAGCGTCGACGCGATCGTCGACGCCGAACGCGAGAGTGGTCGACGCCGATCCGGCGCTCGTCGAACCGGTCGTCGTCGGGCGTCCCTCGAGCGGCGGCTCGAGGATCACGAACGTGTCGCCGGCCTGCGCCGCCAGGAGCGTCCCCTCGGAGGGCGCGCCTCGCCAGATGCCGGTCGTCGCGTTGCCGACCGGGAGCTCGAGGAACGCGAGGCCGAGGACCTCTCGTAGAACGCTCGCGACCGATCGGGATCTTGGACCCGGATCGCCACGTGGTGCAGGCTGCTCAGCGTCATCGCTCCACCCCTTCCGAGGACGGTCCGCCGGTCGACGCGGACACGAGCGCTTCGCGGATCGAACGATCATGGATCCCGCGCGACGACCCTGCGCAAACGCGCGCGTTCGGCCTCGGCGGCGTGCTCGGTCGCCCGCTTCTCGTCACCCGCCGCACGGTAGGCCTCGGCCGCGGCCCGCTGCGCCCGCCACACCGTCGGCAGACCGGTGCGGAGCGCCTCCTCGAGGGCGTGCTCGGCCGCCACGACGGCGACCGCCGGGGTACCCGTGGCTGAGCGCCGCCTCCGCGAGCACGAGCGAGCCGTCCACGCACGCCGTCGCTCCAACCGCACGCCCGGCGCGACGACGATCGGCGACACGAGTTCCTCGGCCGAGCTCCGGTTCGCCGATCGCGAGCGCACGCGCGCGCCACGCCGACGTACGCGTCGTACCCGGCGACCCAGGCCCGCGGCGGCCGAACGCGGATCCGGTCGAGGATGGCCGCCGCTCGGTCGGCGAGCGACGACCGCCCGGTCACGCTCGCCGAGCTGCTCCGCGGCCCACGCCCCCGTCCCCAGGCATCAGCACGAGATGGAGGCCGGCGTCCGACCGTTCGGCCGCCTCGGCGCCCTGCTCCAGCAGCCCCGCCGCCTCACCGAACGCGCCGAGCTCCATCAGCGTCGAGCCGAGCCACGCCGCCGCCCACCCGGTCCACTCGCCGTGCCCGAGCTCGCGGGCGAGGTCGAACGCCCGCCGGCCGACCGCGAGCGCCTGGTCGTAGTCGCCGCGGCCGCGATGCGCGCGGCCGAGGGTCGCGAGGCGCATCGGTTGCGTTGCCGATGTCGCCGAGTCCGCCGGTTGATCGCCAGCGCCTCGTCCATCCCGGCGAACGAGCGATCCAGGCGCATCCGCGCGAGGTCGGCGTACGCGACCTCCTCCAGAGCGAACTGCAGCATCCACAGGTCGTCGTTCCGGCTGGTGGATCAGGGGCGAGCCGCTGCCGCCAGGCGTTCCAGCGTCTCGCAAAGTCGCCGGTCTGCAGGGCGACCTGCTTCCAACGCATCCATCGCCATCGCCTGCCTGGGTGCTCGTTCCGGAGGGCCTCGCTCGACCGGAGCGGCCCGCTCCCCACGAACGCGAGCGCCGCCTCGAAGTCCAGTCGGTTCGCGTGGACGGATCGAGAGGCGGCTGAGCGCGCTCACCTCGCCCTCGGCGTCCCCGAGCGCCGTCGCCGCCTCGAGCGCCGCCTCCAGATGCGTGACCGCCACCCGGTAGTCGGCCGCGCCGGCGAGCACGAAGCCCAGGTCGTCGTGCGCGCGCATCGCGATCTCTGGGCGCCACTGCGGCTCGGCGAGCACCCGTTCCAGATCGTCCCGGCACCACGCCGCGTCGCCGCGTCCGTCGCTCGGATCCGCGCACGCGCGAGAGCCGTTCGGCGACGCTTCGGGTCAGCCGCCGTCCTGCCGAGCTCGGCCGCGAGACTCGATCACGCGCAGAGATGCGCGAGGGCCTCGTCGCCAGCGTGCAGGCGTTCCGGCCCGTTCGGCGGCGAGGTCGTGCGCATCGCCAGCCGCCCAGGTCGCCGGCGACCTCGGTGATGGCGCGCGAGCAGTGTCCGAGGGTACTCGTCGAGTCGCTCCGGCCACAGCTCCTCGATCGCCGCGGCGGCGGTCGCGTGGAGCTGCTGCCGCTGGCGCTCAGCAGCGACCCGTAGGCGACCTCCTGATCAGCGCGTGCGAGAACCACCTCGCCGGGCTGACCGTCGCGTTCGAACAGGCCGGCGCACCAGCTCGTCCGTCTCCGGCGCGGGGATCGGATCCGACCAGACGCTGGAGCAGGGGCAGGTCGACCGCACGACCGAGCACCGACGCGGCGGTGAGCACGTCGCGCGGTTCGCGTCGGGAGCGCGGACTCTCGAGTCGAGCAGGATCACTTCCGATCGATCGTCGGCAGCTCGACGCTCGCGCCGTCGGTCGCGACCACGCCGTCCCGTCGCGGACGAGGGCGCCGCGACCGACGAGCAGGCGGATCAAGCTCCGGACAGGTAGAAGCGATTGCCGCCGGCGGTCTCGACGACCCGTCCGAGCAGCTCTCGCGGATCCCGCCGCCCTCGAGCAGCGACGCGACGGAGCTCGTCGACCCGATCGTAACCGCCGGAGGCTCGAGGTGATCACCTCGGCGCGTTCGGAGGCGGCGCCGGTCAGAGGCGTCGGGGCCACCTCACGGTCGCCTCGGAGCCGTCAGGACGAACAGGAGCAGGGAACCCGACGCCTGGCGGGAGCCGCTGCCGGAGCGCGGAGAGCGTCGACGCGTCCGGCCCAGTGGAGATCTCGATCGCGATCACGAACGGCCGCGCAGCCCGACGAGCGCCAGGACGAGCCGGCGGAGGGCGTCGAGCACCCGCAGCTGCAGGGTCTCCGGCGACTGCTGGCGGATCTCGCCGTCGACCGTGCCGGAGCATCGCCTGCAGGTACGGCACGGCGTCGTCGAGATCACCAGGGCAGCAGCGTCCGTACCCGCTCGGTCATCACCGGCGTCGGGACCGGCTGACCCCTGCGGGAGCTCCAGCGCGCCCAGCACCAGGTCTCGGAGCGGGAGGTACGGCGTGGACCCGCCGAACGACACGCAACGACCCTCGAGCCACGTCGACCGCCGAGCCCGAGACGTGACCGCGCAGCTCCTCGACCAGCCGGCTCTTGCCGATGCCCGGGTCCCCGACCGACGACGAGGAGCCCACCCTCGCCGGCGAGCGCGCGGTCGGCGGTCGTGGCGGCGCGTCTCGAACTCGAGCTCGCGGCCGACCATCGGGGTCGGGGCCGATGCGGACGGCGCGTCGCGTCGCTCGCCGATCACCTCGAACGTCGGGACAGCCTCGGCCTTGCCCTTCAGCTCGAGCCGCTGCTCCTCCCCCACGCGAACCGGTCGCCGGCCGCACGGCGCGTCACGTCGCCGACGAGGACGCGCCCGGGCGGCGCGTGCGACTGCAGCCGGGCAGCGGTGTTCAGCGCGTCGCCGGTCGCGCCGTACTCGACCTGCCCTCCGCCGCCGATCGGCCCGAGCACCACCAGCCCGGTCTCGATGCCGACCTGGATCTCGAGCGGTGGCCCTCCATCATCGGTCCGCTCGACGATCCGGAGCGCGCGCGGATCGCGCGCTCGGCATCGTCCTCGTGCGTCACCGGCGCCCCGAACAGCGCGAGGATCCCGTCGCCGGCGAGATCCTTGACCGTGCCGCCGAACGCCTCGACCGCATCCACCATCCGCCGAACGGCGCCGCCGAGCATCGCGCGCGTCTTCGGGGTCCATCCGCTCGGTGAGCTGGGTCGAGCCGACGACGTCGGCGAACAGCGCGGTCACGACCTTGCGCTCTTCACGCATCTCGCCGGCCATCGCCTGATTCCTGCGCGTCTCCTCCGGGGGTGGGAACCCATCGACGACCGCCGCGTGCCCGATGCCTCGACTGCGGCCGACGCCACCGCGGGGTATAACGCCCGGATGGGCAACGACCCCGGGCCGATCGCGCTCGCGATCGACATCGGAGGCACGTTCACGGACCTGGCGGCGGTCGATCGGCGCGACGGCTCCCTGATCCTCGCGAAGGTCGGAACGACGCCCACACGCCTCCAGCAGGGCGTGCTGTCGGCGCTCGAGCGCCCGATCTCCGGCCCGGCGACGTCGGCGCGTTCGTGCACGGCAGCACCGTCGTGATCAACGCCATCACCGAGCTGCCGCGGCGCGCGGACGGCGCTCGTGACCACCGAGGGGTTCCGCGACGTGCTTGAGATCGGTCCGGGCGAACCGGCCGGACCTGTACAACCTATGTCGTACCGCAAGCCACGGCCGTTCGTGCCCCGACGCCTGCGGTTCGAGGTGCCCGAGCGGATCTCGCACACACCGGTAAGGTCCTCCGTGCCTCTGGACGAGGGTCGCTTTGGAGTCGGTCGCCCAACGCCTGCGGGCACTCGACGTGAACGCGGTCGCGATCTGCTTCCTGCACGCGTGGACGAACCAGGAGCACGAGCGACGGGCCGGCCAGCTCCTCTGTCGAAGACCCTTCCCGACGTCGAGATCGTCGCCTCGCACGAGGTGAGCACGCAGTGGCGCGAGTACGAGCGGACGAGCACCACCGTCCTGTCGGCGTACGTGAAGCCGACCGTCGCGGCGTACCTCGACGATCTTCGTTCGGGGCTGCGCGAGGTCGGCGTCAGCGTCACCTCTGTACGCGATGCGGTCGAGCGGCGGCGTCTCGTCGTTCGACGCGCGCGCTCGAGGCGCCGATCTCGCTCCTGGAGTCCGGCCCCGTCGCCGGCGTGACGGCGGCGGCCGAGCTCGGCAGGCGTCTCGGTGTCGAGCGACGTGCTCACGCTGGATATCGGCGGCACCACGGCGAAGACGTCGGCCGTCCGGGGCGGACGCGTGCCGATCGAGACGTTGCACCACGTCGAGCGGACCCCACGACGGCCGGCTACCCGATCCAGGTCCCCGTCGTCGAGATCGTCGAGATCGGCACGGGCGGCGAGCTCGATCGCCAGCTCGACGAGGCAGGCGGCCTCCACGTCGGGCCCCGGAGCGCGGGCGCCGAACCGGGCCCGGCGTGCTACGGCCGCGGGGGCGAGGAGCCCACGCTCACCGACGCCAACCTGGTCGCCGGACGCCTCGACCCCGAGTACTTCCTCGGCGGCGACGATGCGGCTCGACGTCGACGCGGCGCATCGGAGCCTCACGCACGCTGGGAGGATCGATGGGCGTCGACGCCGCGACCGCGGCACGCGGCGTCTCCGCTACCTCGTCGCACAGATGTCCCACGCACTCCGGCTCGCCACGCTCCGGCGCGGCCACGACCCGCGCGACTTCACGTTCGTCGCCTTCGGCGGCGCCGGTCCGTCCACGCAGCGCTGCTCGCCCGAGAGCTCGGGGTCGCACGAACGTTGATCCCTCCGCGCCCCGGCCACTTCTCCGCGCTCGGGATGCTGCTCGGGACGTTCCGCGCCGACGCGGTGCGAACGCATGTCGGGCCGCTCGAACCCACCCCGCTCGGCCCGTTGTTCGATGCGCTCGAGCGCGAGGCGCTCGCCGAGCTGGAGCAGGAGGCCGGCGAGCGCAGCACGCAGCGGTTCGCCCGGTTGCGTTACGTGGGGCAGGAGCACTCGCTCGAGGTGACGCTCGGCGACGGACCGATCGACGAGGGCCTCCTTGAGCGCCTGCGGGCTGTGTTCGACGTCGCCTCGGAGGAGACGTACGCCTTCAGCCTCTCTACGGCTCGTCGAGGCTCGTCGAGGCTCGCGTGAGCGTCTCGGCGGAGCGCAGCGAGCCCATCGAATGGACGACCGAGGCAGCGCCGGCCCCTGAGCTGGCCGCGCGCGGACGTCGACCTCGACGAGCATGGTGGTAGGTGCAGCGGGTGACGGTCGTCGAACGCCGAGCCCTTCAGGCGGTTGATCGCCTCGCCGGTCCCTGCATCATCGAGGGAGCCGGCCACGACGGTGCTCGTCCTTCCCGGACAGTCGGTGACGATGGACGGGCTCGCTAACCCGTGATCGAGGAGGACACGTGAGGGACAGGTTCACGACCGACGTCCTGCGCGAGGCGTTCTTCGGCGTGACCGACGAGATGTTCTGAGTCCCTCAAGCGGACCTCGCAGAGTCCGGTCATCTACGAGGTCACTCGACTCTCGCCGTCGGCCTCACCGACGCGGGCGGCGAGCTCGTCTCGCAGGGCAACGGCATCGCGGGGTTCCTCGGTCCCTCGGGCGAGAGCCGTGCGCGACACCCTCGTCCACATCCCCGATCTCGCACCGGGAGACGTCGCCGCGACGAACGATCCCTTCGCGGGCGGCGGCGGCCTACCTGTCCGACGTCGCGATGGTCCGGCCGATCTTCGTGGACGGCGTGAGCTCGTCGCGTTCGCGGCGGCGAAGGGCCACTGGACGGAGGCGTCGGTGGGAAGGATCCCGGTTCGTGGACCGCCGACTCGGTCGAGATCTTCCAGGAGGGCCTGCAGCTTCCGTTCGTCCGCGTGGTTCGAGGCGGCGAGCTCGACCACGATCTGGTCGCCATCATCGGCGCGAACAGCCGCCTGCCCGAAATGACGATCGGCGATCTCACCGCGTTCGCGGCCTGTCTGGAGGTCGCCGAACGCCGGCTGCTCGAGATCTGCCGCCGGTACGGCGTCGACGACGATCACGGACGCGATGGCCCGCGGCGCACGAGCTGCAGCGAGACACTCGCCCGAGCCGCCGTCGGGCGTCCGCCGCGCGGCGTGTTCGAGGCCGAGGATCACATCGACGAGGACCGGGCTGGGCAGCGGCCCGTTCCCGATCCGCGTGCGCGTCGAGATCGACGGCGAGCGCGTCGTCGCCGATTTCACCGGCACCCATCCGCAGGTGCCGGGACCCGGTGAACTGCACGCGCAGCGGCCTCGTCTCCGGCGTTCGCACGGTCTTCGAAGGCCATCACGGACCCGAACGAACCCGGCTCGGACGCGTGGTTTCCGCCCGTTCGAGGTGATCTGCCCACCCGGGACGATCTTCACGGCCGCAACGGCCGGCACGCCCGGTCGCCCTGTACTTCGAGGCGACCGGAGGCCGCGACCGACCTCCTGTGGAAGGCGCTCGCGCCGGCGATGCCCGAGGTCCTGACGGCGGGGAGCTTCGTCTCGGTGTGCGCGACGGCCATCGCGCGCAGCAATGCGGACACGGGCAGCGACGCACGCTGCTCGTCGAGCCGCAGGCCGGCGGGTGGGGCGCGAGCGTCCTCAAGGACGGCGAGCACGGGCTCGTGTCTCGGTCGGCGACGGCGAGACCACTCGTCATCCCGGCCGAGGTGTGCGAGCAGCGCTACGAGGATCCAGGTCGAGCGGTTCCGGGTTCCGACGTCGTCGAGGCCGGCGCCGGTCGCCGCCGAGGCGGCCGCGGGCTCGTCCGCGAGTACCGGATGCTGACCGACGGGAGCCTGACCGTCGGTTTCGGCCGCAATAAGTATACCGCCCTGGGGCGTCGACGGCGGCCACGACGGCTCGCCGAACTACGTCGAGGTCGTCAGAGTCGACGGCTCGGCGCGAGCAGTTCGGCAAGGATCGCGCGCTATCCGCTCGGATCGGGCGATCTCGTCCGCCTCGTCACGGGACACGGGCGGCGGGGCGGGCGATCCGCGCGAAAGCGCGAACCCGAGTGCGTGCGCGCGACGACCTCGAGGACGGGTTCGTGACTCGAACGCGAGGCGCGCGAGGTGTACGGCCTCGACGCCTCCTGAGTACCATCCGCGCCATGCAGCTCGACGCCTCGACTTGCTGGCGCTCGCGCGTGGATGCGCGATCCTCGGCGCGGGCGGGGCGGCGACACGGAGATCGGGCTCCTCGCCTCGCTCCAGGCGGTCGAGGACCACGGCCCCGGTGCCGCTCGTCGACCTCGACGAGCTCCCGGACGATGCCCTCCTGATGCCCTGCGGCGGCGTCGGCGCGCCCACCGTCTGATCCGAGAAGATCGAGAGCGGCGACGAGGGCGGCCGCCTGCGCGAGATGGTCGAGACTCCTGTGGAACCGGCCGGTCGTCGCGCTGATGTCGGCCGAGATCGGCGGCTCGAACGGCGTCATCCCGTTCGTGTGGGCCGCCAGGCTCGGCCTGCCGGCATCGTCGACGCCGACGGGATGGGCCGCGCGTTCCCGAGATCCCGCAGGTCACGATGGAGATCGCCGGCATCTCGCCGAACCCGGCCGTGATGACCGACGAGCGAGGCAACGTGATCGTCTTCCGAGCCACCGACGGCGACTGGATGGAGCGGATGGAGCGGGCGGCCGCGGTCGAGTTCGGCGGCATGTCGTGGTCGAGCGAGTACCAGTTGACCGTCGAGCAGGCCAAGGCGCGGCGCGGTCGTGAACCACGCCGTGTCGCTCGCCGTCCGGCTCGGCACGGTCGTGGCGGAGGCCGGAGCACGACCCGGTCGAGGCGCTCGCGCGCGAGATCCACGCGGCTCGGCTCATCGTGGAAGGCAGATCGTCGACGTCGAGCGGCGCACGACGGCGGGGTTCGTCCGCGGCTCGGCGACGATCTGAGGGCCTGACGCCGACGCCGGACGAACGCTCCGGCTCGAGATCCAGAACGAGAACCTCGTCGCGCTCGAGGGCGACCGGGCGCTCGCGATGGTCCCCGACATGATCACGGTGCTCGACTCGCAGTCCGCGAACGCGATCTCGACCGAGCGCCTCCGATACGGGCAACGCGTCACGGTGATCGCGTTCCCGTGCGATCCGATCTGGCGGACGGCGAAGGGCCTCGAGCTCGCCGGGCCGCGGCACTTCGGGTACGACCTCGACTACGCGCCGGTGAGGACCTGCGTGCCCCGCCTGACCTCCGCCTCGGCGTCGACGTCGGCGGCACGAACACCGACGCCGTGGTGCTCGACGCCGAGGATCGCCTCCTGGCGAAGGCGAAGGTGCCGACGACGCCGGACGTGACCACGCGGGATCGAGAGCGCGATCGCCGGCGTCGTCGCAGGAGTGGTCGACCGGAGCCGGATCACGCACGCGATGTTCGGGACGACGCACGCGACGAACGCGGTCCTCGAGCGACGCGGCCTGCCGCCGCGTCGGCGTCCTGCGCCTGCGGTGACTGGCGACGCAGGCGATCCGGCCGCTGTTCGGGTGGCCTGCCGACCTGCGCCGGAGGCCGTCTCGGCCGGCGGCGAGCGATCGTGCACGGCGGGATCGAGTTCGACGGGCGCGAGCTGTCGCCGCTCGACACCGACGGCGATCGCCCGTTTCGCTGGCCGAGGTCGCCGATCGAGCGGACGCGATCGCGATCGCGAGCGTCGTTCGCCCCGGTCTCGGACGAGCACGAGCGAGCGGCCGAGGAGATCGTCCGCAAGGAGCTCGGCGACCTGCCGATCTCGCTCAGCTCCCAGATCGGCTCGCTCGGCTCTGCTCGGAACGCGAGAACGCGCACCGTCCTCAACGCCTCGCTCATCGATGTCGCGCGGGGCGTGGACGGGCGCGATCGCCGGGGCCCTCGACCGCGACTGGCCTGCGCCCCGTCACGTTCTTCGCGCAGAACGACGGCACGCTCATGGACCTGGAGTTCGCGATCCGCTTCCCCGTGCTGACGATCGGCAGCGGCCCGGCGAACAGCATCCGCGGCGCCGCCTACCTCACAGGCCGGACCGGATGCCATCGTGGTCGACGTCGGCGGGACCTCGACGGACGTGGGCGTGCTCGTTCGCGGCTTCCCCGTGCAGAGTCGTCGTTCGGCGTCGAGATCGGCGGGATCCGGCACGAACTTCCGGATGCCCGACCTCGTCACGATCGCGCTCGGCGGGGGCACGATCGTGTCCGAGGACGTGCTCGGCCCTGAGAGCGTCGGGTACCGCATCCTGGAGGGAGGCGCTCGTCTTCGGCGGTTCGACGCCGACGCTGACGGACGCGCGGCGTCTCGGCGCGACGGTTCGCGCCTCGGCGACCCGAGCGCCCTCGCCCGACCACGGCCCGCTGCTCGCCGCCGCGATCGTCCGCTCGGACGCGATGCTGGCCGACGCGATCGACCGGGTGAAGACGTCGCGCGAGCCGGTGACGCTCGTCGCGGTCGGCGGCGGCGCGCCCCTCGTGCCTGAGGACCTGCCGGGGACCAGCGAGGTCCTCCGCCCCGACCACTCCGACGTGGCGAACGCCGATCGGGGCCGCGATCGCGACGGTGAGCGGGAGGTCGACCGCGTCTTCCATCTCGGCGCGGGGGCCGCGAGGCCGCGATCGCCGAGGCGTCGCAGGAGAGCGATCGAGCGCGCGGTCGCCGCCGGAGCCGCCCGCGACAGCGTCGAGGTCGTCGAGATCGAGGAGGTGCCCCTGGCATACCTCACCGATCCTGCTGTACGTATAAGGGTGAAAGCCGGCGGACCGCTCGTCTGGGGTTGACGCGGGACGCACCGAAGGACGCACCGAACGGGAGGGGAGACGATGGCATCAGCCCGGATCCGATGGGCGGTGGTGCTCGCCGCGTTCGCCGTGGCCGCGGCCGCGTGCACCGGGGACGAAGGCGGAGGGGGCACCACCGAGGGGGCACCAACGCGGAGCCGGACACCTTCACCTACTCGGTGAACTCCGAGGTCATGATCGGCTGGGACCCGGCGACCGGCTACTCGAACGAGGTCATCGCCCTCCACAACATCTACGAGACGCTGACGCGCTACAACGCCGCGACGCAGGAGGTCGATCCGCTCCTCGCCGAGTCCTGGGAGTCGTCGAAGGACGGCCTCACGTGGACGTTCACGCTGCGCCCGGACGTGACCTTCCACACCGGCAACCCGCTCACGGCCGACGCCGCGAAGGCCTCGATCGAGCGGACGATGGAGATCGGCGAGGGCGCGGCCTACATCTGGGGCGCGGTGAAGAAGATCGACGCGCCCGACGACACGACGCTCGTGTTCCACCTGTCGTACCCATCGCCGCTCGACCTCGTGTCGTCCGGCACGTACTCGGCCTACATCTACGACACGACGGCGAGCGGCGGTCAGGACCTCGGCGACTGGTTCGCCGACGGCAACGACGCCGGCACCGGCCCGTACATGGTCTCCGAGTACAACCCGGGCGACGAGATCGAGCTGCGCCTCGAGGCCTACCCCGACTACTGGGGCGGGTGGGACGACGCCGATCACTACGAGCGCTACGTCTTCCCGCGTGACGCCCGAGGCGAACACCGCGGCCCAGCTGCTGCGAGCGGGCGAGGTCTCGATGGTCCAGCGGATGAGCCCGCAGCTGTGGGCGTCGTTCGAGGGCAGGACGGCTTCAAGACCGGAGAGCGCGCCGTCGTGGCAGACGCTGCTCGGCATGCTGAACACCGCCGACGGCCCGCTCGCCGACACGCAGGTCCGCGACGCGATCACGAAGGCGGTCGACTACAACGGGATGATCGCCGCCCTCGAGGGGTGCGGCCGACCCGCTCTCGGGCGTGGTGCCGCCAGGCCTGTGGGGCCACACCGACGGTCTCGAGTACCAGCAGAACCTGGACGAGGCGCGGACGAGTGCTCGAGCAGGCGGGGTTCGGCCCGAGCGGCGACCCCCTCGACCTCTCGCTCACCTATCTGAAGGGCGACGCCGACGAGGAGGCTCGTCGCGACGCCTCATGAAGTCGAACCTCGCCGACGTGAACGTCAACCTGGACGTGCGCGGGCTGCAGTGGCAGACGCAGTGGGACCAGGGCAAGTCGGCGAACCCCGCCGACCGGCAGGACATCTTCATCTTCTACTGGTGGCCGGACTACCCGGATCCCGTGTCCTGGTTCTACAACCTGTTCCGCACCGAGAAGGCGCCGTTCTTCAACCTGGCGTACTACTCGAACCCGAGCCCTGGACTCCGACATCGACCAGGCCTTCGGTCGTCGCGGCCACCCGACCGTGACACAGGCGACGCGCAGATGTACCGGGACATGCAGCAGATGCCTGTTCGACGACGCGCCGGCGATCCCGCTGTACACGCAGGTGTACCAGCGCGCGATGCTGAGCTCGGTCGACGGCTTCGTGGACAACCCGGCCTACCCGAACGTGGTCTTCGGCTACGAGCTGACGCCCGCCGCGTGACGCGCTTCGTCGTCCGGCGGCTGGCGCTTCGCCGCGCTGGTCGTCCTGGGCGTCGTCGTGCTCACGTTCGTCATCGCCCGGCGTCGTGCCGGGCGATCCGGCGGCGACGTGGGCGGGACCCCGCGGCGCGCCCCGAGCAGATCGAGAGAGGCGCGCGAGGAGCTCGGGCTCGACCGCCCGATCCCCGTCCAGATCGCCGAGTACGTCGGCGGCGTCGCCACCGGCGACTGGGGCGTCTCGCTCTGAACCCGGAGGCCCGTGATCGACGACATCGGGCGGCGCGCCTCGGCGCTCGATCGAGCTCGTCACGATCTCGATGCTGCTGCGCGCTCGCCGTCGGGATCCCGCTCGGCCTCGTCGCGGCCCGGTGGAAGGGGAAGGTCCCGGACGTGCGGGTCGCGCCTGGTCGCCGTGATCGGGGTCTCGATGCCGTCGTTCTGGCTGGCGATCGTCCTCCAGCTCGTGTTCTTCCAGTGGCTGCACCTGCTGCCCGGTCGCCGGCACGTACACCCCGAACCTGGACTACACGAGCCCGCTCCGCAGCATCACGAACATGCCGATCGTCGACGCGTTGCTGACCGGCAACTGGGCCGTGTTCGGCAGCGCGCTGCAGCACGTGATCCTGCCCGGCGATCGTGATCGCGGCGTACCCCGCCGGCGTCATCACCCGGATGGTGCGCGCCTCGGTCCTGGACACGATGCGGCGAGGACCACGTGCGGATGGTGCGGGCGCTCGGCTTCCCCGAGCGGAGCGTGTTCGGGCGCTTCGCGCTGCGGCACGCGTGGAATCCGGTCGTCGCGCTCCTCGCGCTTGCGTGTTCGCGTACGCCCTCGTGAACACGTTCCTCGTGGAGGCGATCTTCAACCGGCCGGGGCTCGGCAGCTATGCCGCGGACGCGATCGGGGCGCTCGACACGCCCGCGATCCTGGGCGTGACGCTGTTCGTCGCGATCGTCTACGTATTCGGCAACCTGCTCGTCGACATCGTCCAGGCCACGATCGACCCTCGGATCGGGTGAGCTGATGTCGAGGGTCCCGAGCTACCCGGACCTCGAGAGCCGCGAGGAGGTGCTGGCCCCGCCCGGCCGCCTCCGCAGCGTGCCCGGGTCATCCGGCGGAACCCGCTGCTCGCCGTCGGCGCCGCGATGTGCCTCGCGATCGTCCTCGTGGCCCTGCTCGCGCCGCTCATCGCGACGTACCCGGAGGACGCCGGGAGCGCCACGCACCCGCTCCAGACGCTCGAGCCGCCCTCGGCCCAGCACTACTTCGGGACGGACCAGGTGGGTCGCGACGTGTTCTCGCGCGTGGTCTACGGCGCCCGCATCTCGCCCGTGAGTCGCGGTGCTGGTGCTCACGATCTCGGTGCTCGTCGGCGTGCCGCTCGGGATCGCCGCGGGGTATTTCGGCGGCGCCGTCGACGAGGTGATCTCGCGAGTTACCGACGTCTTCCTGGCGTTCCCCGCGCTGCTGCTCGCGCTCGCGTTCGCGGCGGTGATGCAACCCTCGATCGCGAACACCGTCATCGCGATCTCGGTCACCTGGTGGCCGTGGTACACGCGCATCGTCCGGGGTCAGGCAGCCTCGGTGACCGGGACGCCCGTTCGTCGAGAGCGCCAGGGCGACGGGCATCCCCACCGGACGATCCTGCTCCGGCACGTCCTGCCGAACTCGATCACGCCGATCATCGTGCAGGTCTCGCTGCGACGTGGGCGGTGTGATCCTCACCGCCTCCGGCGCTGTCGTTCCTCGGCCTCGGCGCGCAGGACCCGACGCCGGACTGGGGGCTCATGGTGAGCCAGGGGCAGGCGTTCTTCACGACCCAGTGGTGGCTGGTCACGTTCCCGGGCGCCGCGATCTTCCTGACGGCCGTGGCGTTCAACCTGCTCGGCGACGGCCTCCGCGACGATGCTCGACCCGAGAAGGGTGCTGACGACCCGATGACCGAGGCGAAGCTCTCGCTGCGCGACCTGCGGATCGCGTTCGGCCCTCGCACGGTGGTCGACCTCGAGCGTGCTCGAGCTCGGCCCCGGCGAGATCCTCGGCCTGGCCGGCGAGAGCGGCTCGGGCAAGTCGATCACGGCGCTGGCCGTGCTCGGCCTCGCGTCGACGCCTGGGCGCGCGGGTCAGGGGAGCATCCTGCCTCGACGGCGAGGAGCTCGTCGGCGCGCCCGAGGGCCGGCTGCGCGAGATCCGAGGGAGCCGCATCGCGATGATCTTCCAGAGCCCGGTGTCCTCGCTCGACCCGCTGCTCCGCGGTCGGCGAGCTGTTCGAGCGGACGCTCCGGCTGCACGGCGTGGGCAAGCGCGAGGCGACCGAGCGCGCGGCGAACGCGTTCCGCGAGGTGCTGCTCTCCCCGACCTGCTGGCCCGATACCCGCACGAGCTCTCGGGAGGGCAGGCGCAGCGGATCGCGATCGCGATGGCGCTCGCGCTGCGCTCCGAGGTGCTGCTCGCGGACGAGCCGACGAGCGCGCTCGACGTCACGGTGCAGGGCGAGATCGCCTCGACCTCCTGCGCCGCGTGCGCGAGGAGCGCGGGATGAGCGTCCTGTTCATCAGCCACGACCTGGCTGTGATCGCCGGAGCTCTGCGACCGCGTCGCCGTGATGCAGCTCGGCCGGATCGTCGAGGAGGGGCCGACCGCGCGGGTGCTCGGCGAGCCCGAGGACGGACGTACACGAAGCGGCTCGTGGCGGCCGGTTCCGAAGATCGGGGCGCAGGCATGAGCGCGCGTGACCGCGGTCGAGGCTCCCCTGCTCGAGGTCGAGGACCTCGTGGTCGAGTTCGGCCCGGTGCGCGCCGTCGGCGGCGTGACGTTCCGGCTGCCGGCCGGGCCCTATGGGTTGGCGCTCGTCGGGGAGAGCGGGTCGGGCAAGACGACGATCGCGCGCGCCGTGACCAGGCTCGTCTCCGCGACGTCCGGCGCGATCCGCCTGGACGGGGTGGACGTCGTCGGATCGGGCTGGATCGAGCCGAGGGCTCCGCGCCTACCGGCGCGCCGTGCAGATCGTGTTCCAGGACCCGACGACGTCGCTCGACCCGCGTGCGCGGATCGGTTCGACGATCGCGGAGCCCTTGCGGGCGCACAGGATCGTTCCTCGAGGAGACGTCGACGCGCGCATCGCCGAGCTGCTCACCGAGGTCGGCCTCGACCCCGAGATGGCCCACCGTTACCCGCACCAGCTCTCGGGCGGCCAGCGCCAGCGCGTGGCGATCGCGCGCGCTCTCCGGTCGAGCCCAGGGTCCTGATCCTCGATGAGCCGACGAGCGCGCTGGACGTCACGGTGCAGGCGCGCATCCCTCGAGCTCATCGCCAAGCTTCGCCGCGAACGCGGGCTCGCGTACGTGCTGATCGCCGCACAACCTGGCGGTGGTCGAGCAGCTCGTGAAGAGACGGCGGTGCTGTACCTCGGCCGGATCGTGGAGCACGGCCCGACCGAGAAGATCCTCGCGAGGCCGCGCGCACCCGTACACGCTCGCGCTCCGCTCCGCCGTCCCCGAGATCGACCTCGCGGCCCGCCGGTCCAGGATCGTGCTTCCCGGCACCCGTGCCGGACCCCGCGAACCCTCCACCGGGATGCCCGTTCCATCCACGGTGCCCGTTCGCGAACGAGCGCTCGCGGAACGAGCGTGCCCGAGCTGCGAGCCGTGGAGACCGGCCGAACGGTCGCGTGCCACCGAGCCGAGGAGATCCTGGCCGGGAACGTGTAGCGACCGTCCGAGGCGGTTTGCTCCACCGAGGCGTGGCGTCTAGGTTCGAGCCTCAGCACCAACCCGAGGGAGTATGGAACGATGGCATCGACACTGCGTCATGCGTACTGGCGCGCCGCCATGATGACCGCGAGCCCGCGATGGGGGATCATCGCCGCTATTGCCGGCATCGGCCGCGCCGAAGTGTTTCGGCAAGGCCGCGACGATCGTGGGCACGTCGGGGCGCGACCGGATCCAGGGAACGAACGGCCGGACGTGATCGTGGGTCTCGGCGGAACGACACGCGCCGCGCTGGCCGCGATGGCAACGATCTTGTGTGGAGGTGTCCGACCTCCTGGTCGGCAACGACGGTCGCGACCAGCTCGACGGTGGCGGCGGCGGCGACGGCATCCAGGCTGGTGTTTGGTGAATCGATCGATCTGCGGCGGGAAGCACGTGACGTCTGACGACGTTCGCTACCCGGATGCCACGGGCGCCATCCACGCCAGCCTCGTCGACGGGCAGATCACGGGCAGCATATCGGACAATCATCGAGAGCGGCATCGAGCAGATCGTCGGCGGAATCTTCTGATGACGTGCCGGAAGGCAACGGATGTAAACAACGTCTCCATCGGCCTGGCTGGAACACACGATCAGCGGGCCTCGCCGCCTGACGCGACCGGGAGGCGCGGGTGACGACGCCCTCGACGGCGGTGACGACGGCAGGATATGATTTCTGCTGAGAACTACTTTTGTTTGATCGCGCTCATGTCCCCCGACATCTCCGGCCGGTCTGCGACCGTGAACTTTCAACACGGGCACCTCGACCGGCAACGGCAACGACACGCTCACGGGCACGAGGGCGCGCTGGCAGCATGGGGATGATTGACGGCGATTGCGAGAACAGAATGAGTTCACCGCGCCGTTCGAGGGAGCCGACCAAGCCGACGGTTCAAGGACGTCATCGACGGCGAAGTGAGGGGTGGTTGATCGCGACATGAACGGCGGACCGGTGGGCGTCGACTCTCCCGCTGGGTCTCTCCACAGTCCGGCCGGGATCACCGTGGACTTTGTTCCTGACCGACCCGAGGAGACACGATCTCGCTAACTTCGAGAACGTGTGTGGGGACCTTCTTCGACGACTCGATCACCGGCGACGACGGCCCCAACGAGCTCGTCGGGTTCGGTGGCGCGGACGCGCCGTTCGGCCCGGCGTGGGGACGACCTGTCGTGGTGGAGTGTGGCGGTCCTTGACATTGAGGACGGCGTAGACTCCGGCACGGATCAGTGCGATGCCGAGACCGAGAGACCGCCTGGTGAGTCGGGATCCGATTTCCATGGCGTTTGCAAGCCGCGTTCCACTCCATACGCCTGAAGGGGTCGATCGGCTAGCGGCGCGTGCCCCGGTTGGCCCCGAGCGGCCGTCGCGCCACGCCTCCGAAAGCGGGGTCGGAATCCCCGGCGGTGTGAGAGCGTTCTCCGCGAGGAGATGGAACGGATGAACGGTGGCGATGAGGAAGCGCCTGACGCCTACTCGAGCAATACCGTAACTGAACGAAGTACAA
>ERZ1370068.9845-contig-8593_pt1 | contig 79097 bp, 89 predicted proteins | sample MGYA00561227_ERZ1370068 | MGnify/ENA primary metagenome ERZ1370068 (study PRJEB38410, sample SAMEA6850437) | metagenome | study: Metagenomic assessment of the ecological functions of the soil: analysis of the soil microbiota associated with the... | reverse complement strand
GCCGCAGTTGTCATTACGGAGAGGCGGGCCGCGAGATCCACGGGCGCACGCCGTGGTCGCGACACAGACGGTCAGAGTTCGAGCTCGACGGACAGACGTTTCACGGCGCTCAACGGCGGGCCGCACTTCAAGTTCAGCGAGGCCGTCTCGTTCCAGATCAACTGCGAGACCCAGGAAGACGTCGACTACTTCTGGCAGAAGCTCTCGTGCGGGCGGCGACCCGAACGCGCAGCAGTGCGGCTGGCTGAAGGACAAGTTCGGCCTCTCCTGGCAGGTGGTCGCCGCGACTGATCCTAGCCCGAGCTCGCGCTGCGACCTCGATCACCGCAAATCGCAGCGCGCGATGCACGGCGCTGATGCAGCATGAAGAAGCTCGACATCGCGTGGCGCCGGGAGCGCCGCGCTGCTGGCTGACGTGCAGCGTTCCTGGTTACCGCCTGCCGGCGGGTGCCAGTGCGCGCAAAGCGGCGCTACGGTCACGCGACGCCGCTCACGTCTGCTTTCGCTGCGACTGCCAACGGCAGTCGGCGCAGCGCGTTCGGCGATGCCGGTCCCGACGCTGGCTTCGCTGACGCGCGGCGAGCCGCAATCTCGCTGCAGCGCATGGCGAGAGCGATTGCGCGGCCGCGTGCGCGTCCTGCGCCGAGCGGGTGGACCTGGACTTCTTCCGACCTCCCTGGAGCGCAAATCCTGCCGCCGTGAACGTCAGCCCGGACGCCTGACGACACCACCTGGCTCCGCCCCGTCGCGCATCTCTGACGGAGCGCGCCCATCCGTGGATCGTGATCCCGCGCGATGCGCTCGCGTATCCGGGTCAGCTGGAGAGCTTCGACGACGTTCACGCTGCGTGGTCGGCTCCGCCTCGCGTGAGCCGGCGCGCCGCTGACAGGGCAGGCACAGCCTGAATGTCGGTCTTCCGCCGTCCCCGCCGCGCGCACGCGCCAGAGCGCGCAATCCCTCCAGGGTCGGCGGCTGAAAGCGCTCGGCGAAGGTGAAGATCGCGACCGGCGGTACGCGCGCCTTCCCTTCGCGTCGGCGATTGCGGCCGAGGCACGCCCGCGACGGCGCGTCGGAGCCAGTAGCCGACGACGGCGGCAGACGTGGCCTCCGCCAGCGCGACGAGCTCGGCACGCGCGGCGATCGTCGCGTTGACGTCGTCGACGGCGACCGAACGCTGGGGCTGCGAGCGCGCACATCAGTTGCGCTCATGCGCCGCTTGTCGCCGCGCCCCGACAGCGCGTCCATGCCTACGTGCGCGTACGTCGGAGCGAGGCAGCGCCTCGTAGAACGGTCTTGCCCAGGCCCGGATAAACATGAGGACGGCAGCGTCGCGCGGCGTCCGTCATTGCGGTCTCCGGCGCGGCGGGAGACGCGACGGGCTGCGCGCCATGCCGCACCGCGCCCAGGACCGGCGCATACGGGAGCTCGCGACCGTCGTCCGCGCACCGAGCAAGAGCCCACCCGGCTCATGTCGCCGCGGCCGACGAAATGGACGGGCAACCGCTCGCCGAACACGGCGGGAGAGGTTTGACGGCTTCCCGGTCGCGATGCCGCTGAGCAGCACGACCCGACACGATTTCCCGCAGCGAGCGTCGATCGAGCGCGCCGCGCAACAGCGGCTCGATGTACCGGCGCTCCCGTCGATCGAGATGGCGGCGAGCGCCCGCGCGGGCGGCGCGTCACGACGGACGCGGGGTCGAGCGGCACCCAAGCCCTCGCTGCCGGACGTGATGACCAGCGCCCCGCACACTCACGCGGCGGCCGCGCGTTGCTTTTCGTATACTGCGCCGCCTGCCGCGGTAACAGAGACCAGAGAAACGAGAACATCAGTCCTTGAGCGGCGCACCCGCCGTAGGCGGTTCGCAAGGGGCGACCGCCATGGCGGAAACGCCGCCTGCGCCTGCAACAAGATGGTTGCCCGCCGACCCCCGGAGCGACGCTTGTGGATGAGCAGAAGATCGTACGCGAAGCCCCGCCATCACGCGCCCACGGTCACCGCTCCGGCCACGCGCAACGCGACCGCAGGTTGCTTCACAAAGCGACGAGACGGACCGTCTAGGCGGGGTTCGATCGGTTGAGCCCGCGCGGCAAACCGCCGGTTAGTGGTCGTCGCCATCGCCCGCGAGCTCGTTAGTTCGGGGTGGCGGAAGCGGCACCGGCTGACGTGCAGCCGCCCTCGTCAGCCCGCGGCAGTCGCGTCTCACGACGTTCACGCACGGCAGTCACCTACGGTGCCACGGACGGATGATGGACGCTTTCGAGGACCCGGAGGACCCACGAGCGAACTACACGACGGGCGAGCTGTCCGGCCCGACTCGCGTCTTTAGAGCGCGGCTCCTCCTGACGCAATCATCGTTATGCGTCGCGGCGCTCGGCCCGAGCGCAATCCGCGAATACCAGAATGACTCCGTCGTCGATTTGCGCGCCGTCATCCGTCCGTGGTAATCGCCCCTAGCTTCCTCAGTTGAGGACGGATAACAGAGAAAAGATATCGTTACCTTTGACAACGGTCGTTCCATACTAGCCGGCGGCTCTCTGCTTCGTCTGGCGACGATGGCGGTTTATCTCGGCAGCACCACGTACTGGAAGCAATTGTTGAAACCCGTTGGGGCGCCGCTGTTCACGGGCCGAACCTCGGAACTATGCAGTCATTCCGCCACCCTGTTCCCCACTTGTACTGATGCAGCACACCGGCGAGGCTGCCAAAGCTGGCTTCTGGCAGACGCAAGTTGCCTTCGGTTTTTCTGGAAAACCACTCGGTGCGGCAGATTTCTGGGACTTCTCTTTTGGAACTTACCGATTTCGGTTGCGAGGGCAGGGACGGCGGCAGCAACCGATAGAGCGGCAATGATGGCAGCCAGGGTCCGGAACGTGCATGGTGGGTCTCCTTTGGGAGGGCACGCGGCCCGAGTTCCAGGCAAGAGCCTGCCACGGTCGGCGTACGTCGTCTATCCGGCGATCACCCGACCTCGCCATGCGCTGCCGAGCGCCAATTAAGAGGAGCCCTGCCTGCATCGCGCCGAGCAATCAACCCGACCGCGACGCGGGCAGAACGCCAACATGCCGCCCGGCGAACGTGGCCAGAACGACCTGCTGAGCCGCACGCGGCAGGTTTCCGTTGTCAGTCGTCGAGCGTCTCGACGATGACCCACGTGCGCGCCGCAGAGCTCGATTAGGGTCGCTTGGGCTCGGCTCGGATCGCCCCGAGATCGGCGGTCAGGCCGCCTGGCCCTGAAACGTCGGGCGGCGACGCAAAATGGCCGACTGATCTTGATCTTCGATCCGAGGCCCATCCCCAAGGCCTCGGCGAGTCGGGCCAGCAGCGCCGGTACTTCGGCCCTCGGTGGACACCTCAAAACCGGCCAATGGTTGACGGCTGAAAAGTGGCCAATGGCGAGCGTCCCAGAGACGGGCTGGTCGCCTTTACGCTGCCGATCCCCGCGTGCTTGCGCCGCTTCTCGCGCTGTGCTTCGTGGCCCGCACGAGGATGCGCATGGTGGAGGAGGCGATCCGTATGTGATCGTCGTGGATGAGTGGCGACGGTCCAACCAGATGGAAACCGACGCCGACGACGTACCTTCCCGCTACGCCCAAACCAGTCCTGAATTCTTCAACTGAATCGTGTAGCCGATCACTGTCGACCATCGCGGGGTCGTATGACTTAACTCCCGAAATGACTGACGATGGCTGATGATGGTTCCGTTCCCGGATTGACTGAAAATCTGCGTGTCGGCGGTTCAATTCGCCCCTGCCCACTCTGTGCTGAGCAAGTCCAACATTTACAGTCCGCTCCTCTACGTCATACAGAAGGTAAATTTACGTGCCGCGTCATTCCGCGCCCCGGCCGCCGACTGCCATTTTCCTCGGACAGAGAAGGAGGTGAAAGGCATCACTTACCGCCTTTTCGCGTGGTTCGGCGACATGACCCGCCGATCTCGGACGTTCCCCTGCACTGCGCGTCAGCCGCAGACCGGCGTCTGCCCGAGGTCGGTCACTGTGCAGACGAGACCCGCACAGCAAAGCGTGATATTGCCGCATGGTGAGCCTGCCGGCAGGCAGGTCCCGTTGAGCTCTTGCGCGAGCTCCTCCGAGAATCGATCGACGAGCAGTGCGACGGCCGGCGCGTCACCCGTGGCGCTGCATCCGCCCTTCGCGTCGATCTTCGCGAACGTCGTGCCGAGCGTCGCATGCGCGGCGTCGACGCAGGCGGGGTCCGGGTCGCTCCCCGTCTGGATCGCGCGGCGAAAGCATGTGTTCAGTGCCGACGATGCCTCGAGCGCCGCGTGCATCTTGGCGAACCCGCACCCGACGGCGGGGTCGAGCGACGCCGCGCTCGCACCCGCGGCGAGGACCATGGTGAGCGCGACGGCGCTGACCGATCGCATGATTGAAGTCTGCATATTCGTCTCCTCCCGCGTTGCGCGGTGAAGTGCCGGCGGTGTCCGGCGTCGCAACGCGTCAGCACTCCTACGCGCGACGCGACCGTCCGGATGCGGCTCGACGCGACGATGGCGCTCGGACGCCGGCCCGAACGTGCACGCCGCGGAAACATCGATCGCCTCGCGAGTCTTGAAGTCGGACGTTCGCGCTTGTAATTTTGCCGTTTGCCCACAGCGGCGGTAGTGCCTCGTCTCCGCTGTGAGCGTGCCCGTCAGCGGCGACGTCGTCCTCGGGGTACACGAGACCCATCCGTAGCCCGAGCTCGTAGAGCTGCGAAGTCTTTCGGGTCGGTGTCGGGCATGCGCGGCGACTTAGCGAGAATCGGTGGCGTCGGCAGCCGCAACCGCTCGGTCACGTAAAAAATCCGTGACATCTGCGCCGCGATTGAGGCAGAACTTTCCCTGCCGCGCGCGGCGAGAGCCCGTTACGCCATTCGCGAAGAGATCGTTATGCATCGGCATCTTGACAGCGTCTCGGCCATGCTGGGCACAGCCAGGCAACAACCGCCGTGAGCGAGCAGAGGTCAGCGCCCGACCTGACATGTGGCTACCCAATCCGTTTTTTCGCGAAGGAGGTGAAGTGCGAGCGAGCTTCCGGAGTCGAACTGAGTCGTCGGTTTGCGACGCTTTCCGCTCTTGTAGCCGCTGCCCTCACGCTGTCCAGTCCGCTGGCGCACGCCGGTAGCAACATGGGGCTCATCAGATCCGAACGAAGTTGGATGATGTTGCCGAATGACGGCTCGTACCATAGAATCGAGGTGCAGACCGCGCAACCGGCAGCGAATGCCTATCCGAACGGCCAGAACGCGTCGTGGAACGCTGATCTGGCGGCGCGTTCCGCGTCTTTCTGGTACATCGGCGTAACGCCTTCCGGCAGCGGCTGGTGGCCGTGGTGAGGGCTACGGCCAATTCGGGCCCCGATTTCCAGACTGTCTTCTGCGACGCGAGCGGCAATTGCAGGATCAACGCTTCAAGACATACAGGGAACGACGTGGTTCACATCGAACCGACGATACACACCCCTGCAACGATCGTCACGGGAGCGGGAAACGATTCCGTACGCGGCGGGCGCGATGACACGATCAAAGACCGGTTCCTGAACGACGGCGCTCGCGCCTCCTGAGTCAGACGGGGTCGAGCAGTAGTCGGCGTCTATGGTGGTGGGGGTTTCGGACCGCATCGACTCTCGGTTCGATGGCGTTCCAGGAGGCGGGCGAATATAATGACGAACTCCACGAATTTTACCCGCCCCAACCAGCGGGCAACGACGTCATCAAGGGCAAGGGCCTGAGCCTCAAGTTGCACGGCATGGAGGTGACGACAGTCGCTGATCGGCTCATGGGTGCGGATTGGCTGAACGGCGGCACGGGTGCGGACACCTCGTCGCAGGAGCCGGAGACGACACCGTTGACGCCACTTCGAGAAGCCTGAGTGCAATCGACCGTTGTCGACTGCGGCGCCGGAGAGGACACATACTCGGATGCCGGCCTCGATCCGGTCGAAACAGTTGCGAACCAGATCTGACCCGTTAGCAATGCCCGTACCTACGGGGCCGCTTCCTGAGGAGCGTTTTGTGTTAGGGAGACGTGGCTGTGGCAAAACGGCAGTACAAGCGCGCGAACGTCCGACTGGGCAATTCGCCAGGTCAACTGGCTCGAGCGAAAACGCCGCTGAAGTTTCCCTATCTTCTTCAGATTGCAGAGTGATCGATGAAAGAGACGGACATTCTTCTCGTTGGATTTGGTTTTTCCGCCGTCCCGCTTTGTGCGGGAGCTCGACCTTTCCGGCGTGAGCTACACGATCATCCGTCGGAGAAGGACGGCATCGATTTGGGCCTCGCTCGCCCGTTCGGGCGGGCTCGACTTCGATCTCGTGAGCTCGTACTACACCAGCTTCTACACATTTCGACCTGGTCGATGACTTCAAGGGCCAAGACCGCTATCCGACCGCGCGGGAGTTCTCACGACATGCATCTCCGGTATTATCGCAAGTACCAAGATCGCATCATCGTCGACCGGGTCACTCTGATCGAGAACAAGACCGACCACAGTATCGTTCACACCCAGAGCGGCGATCGCATCAAAGCAAAGCACGTCGTGATCTCGACGGCATTTCGTCGCCGAATGAACGACGCGGCTCGCCAACTTCGACTGCAGTATCCGTAACAAGACCGTCGTCTTCGATACGATCGGAGACTCCGCCAACCTCCTGATTTCGAAATTGGTGACCGGCGACAACCGGATTATTTGTCTGCAGAACGGCTTTCTGCCCGTTGGACAAGCTGTTCTACATGCGGACGACACCACCTACAGCCTCGATCAACTGGAAGCGCATCAGACGGCACGCGAGCTCTCCTCGCCTCTACGGCGCGGTGATCAACTTCAACTTCGTGCAGATGGTCCGAAGATCTTTCCGAACTTGAAACCGATCGCCGCGTTCATGGCCCTGGTGCGGGGATCCAACACGTCTTGGGGCGTCTCTTCACCCCGGAGCAGCTTCCAATGTCCGCTTCGCGGATACGCGGCGCGGGATCGAGGCCGATCGCCCTCCCAAGGCTCATGTCCCGAACGGGATCGTCGCGATCAAGCACGTTGGCCCATCGACGAGCCGTGCATGTAAAAGCGGCAGTTCGCCGGACGAACCCGCCCGAACGCATCTGTCGAGGGCTTCCCTGCTGAACGACTCGGTGTACTTCGTGTCCGAGGGCCTGGGTGACGCTCTGGGACAAGCGGACGAGACCAAGCGGTCGACGATAAGTCGGCTAAGACTCGTCGAGCGCAACGGCGAGTCCGTCCGCTCACGACCACCTGATCCAGGGCGATGCCGAGTGTCCCGAAGCTGCCGCGGATCACGTACGCGAAGGACGGAACAGACGGTCGACTACGAGTACGTGTATCGCGAGAAACTATCTGGGCGTGAGTTCCGCGCGCCCTCACCAACGTCTGCCTGCTCGGCTATACCGAGGCCGCACACCGGCGGCCTCGCCAACATCACCGAAATGCAGTCGCTCCTGATTCGCCGATGCTCACCGACGAGCCAAGCTTCGGCCGGGCATCACCGCTTCGCCTCGATGAGAAGCTCTGAAGTCTACGGGATCGGACGGTACTACCCTCAACGCGCCTCACGCCCGGGCCGCGGGACCACCTCACCTACGATGGCTTCTACACCGACGATGATCGCCAGCGAGCTCGGCATCCACCTCCGCCTGAAGTCGTGCCAGGTGCAGTGTCAGGGATTACGTGGCCAAGCACCTGTGACTACCCGAACAACGCCGCCGGACAAGTTTCGCCAGACCGGCCCCTATAGGTCGACAAGTGTGCCGGAGTTCGTGGGACCACGTGTTCACCCAGCACATAAGGGGCTGCAGCTGGTCGTGGCAGCTGGCCTTCGCCTATCTGGGATATCAGCTGCGCTGGCCGTCGCCGTCGCGGCGACCCTCTTCCTGCATCGGCTGGACCAGCGGATACGCGCTGGCGGCAGCGCCGTGGCGATCTTTCAGCTCCTCTTCGGGTACTGGGCCACGATCTCGCCGTCAGCAACAAAGCGGCCCATTCTTCGGCGCGAAGCTCCGGTCGTTCCTGTTGTACGTACCGATGCTTGCTGCACCCCGTCTCCGCGCGCTGCCGATCTTCCCTGCTCGATCGCGGCGACGCACGTCCTGCGACAACGTCCGGGAGCCCGCTACCCGCTCAACGATCTCAAGAACAAGAAGAAGTACCTGGCATTCGGGCCCGCAGCAAGCGGCGAGCTCTGGCGCAACTGCGTGCGGCGCCTGGTGAAGCTCGAGTGCGCTGGCAGCTAGCTGCGACTCGACCTCCCACCGAATACGCTTTCAGGCGCTCGATGTTCTGCGTGGGGTCCGGTCGTCGTTTTTCCGAACGCAATTAACGAAGAAGACGCACACCCGCTGTGGCAAACGGCAGTACAAGCGCGAAACGTCCGACTTTCAACGTTATGTCGACCCGCCCGCGCGAAACGGCCGGTAGTGATGGTTAACAACAGGTCGCCGTGGCCCACTCCGCGAGGAATTGCCTATGACACGTATTCCCGGATCGCCATTGTAAACGCCATGATATTGTTGGCACCGCTAGCTGCTCAAGCTTTTCAACGTCCTGCTCTTTACCCACCTCTCCCTATAGCTCTACCACCAAATGGTGACGTCTTGAAAGATCCTACGACTACTATTTCATCCAGTCAGATCAATAAAATTCTTTTCATCTCTAGATCGAGCGACGATCCCTACAGCAACATGATGAAGATCAGCTCGTGACAGTGTCCACTGGCAAGGGCGTTGCGGCCTCTGCACGATGGATTGTTGCAGGTGCGGCAACTATCTGAAAACTATAAAAAAGCTAGCATTTCGATCAGAGAATCAAATCAGACCACATTGACCTGGTTGTGATCATGCGCCTGAAGGATGTTAAAGAAGAACCCCGATATGTTGCAGTGACACCCAGACGTATGGCGCCTATGGCCCTTATGGCGGTATGGGCGGGTATTGGGGCCGCTACTCGCTACGCAGCCCTCGATATACCGTTACCCACTGGGTTTTACACCCCAGCGACAAACATTTTCTTGTAGAAACCAATGGTATATTCCGAAGCGCAGAGCAAGCTGCTGTGGTCGGGCGTCACTGACGCCAGTGTGAATCCCAGCTATGACGACGACCTCGAGGATTGCCAAGGCCGTCGTCGAGAACATGATGAAAGCGAAGAAGCGTTTTGGTGGGAATAGAGGTACGTTTTGAGTCGCGGATCCTCCGCGCGCGTCTGCCGACTCACCCGGCTCGCGACGGCTTCATCTTCACGACGCCCAACGGCGCAACCTGACACTGCCGCGAAGCACGAGCTGCCAGAACCAGGATGGCAGATCTTCTACCCTGAGGGAGGATCTGGGGTATCCCGCGTCGGCGGTGAGCGGGCCGATCCCGGGAAGTGGCTCAGGTCGAGGATCACATCCATCGGCCCCAGTCAGGATGAGGAAGAAGATAGGAAACTTCAGCGGCGTTTTCGCTCGAGCCAGTTGACATAGTGCCTTGCCCGAAGTCGGACGTTCTGCGTGTCAGCACAAGTAGAAATGTGTGTTTCTGGGATATCCCGCGACGGTAGACGCTGCCCGCCCCGCCGGCCATCGTCCGGCAGGACTGCCCTGACGCCGCGAGAGATCTCCCCGCGCTCCACCGCCGATAACCGCAAGGCTGCGCGCGGGGACGGTCCGTCGTTGGGGTGCGCGGTCCCCGGTCAGCAACCGATAAATCGATTGCGTCGAGCATCCCACGGCAGCGCTGGCGCGCGCATGACGTTTCACCAGCCGCCAGCCGTCGCCGCACTTCCACCATGCTCCGCCTCGGTCAGTCGGCTTCCCCTATCGCATCTCGGATCCTCCTCATCGTGAAAAGTGTCTTTCACAATTGCCGGATCCGTTGCGATGACCGCCCGAGACCGCCTGGAGAAACCGGACATTTTCACTTTGGGCCTACAGGCGCACGTCCGATAAGGGGCGATACGTCAACTGGCCCGAGCAAAAACGCGGCTGAAGATGACTATCAACCACGCTCTCGGAGATACAGCAGTCCGGCAAAATCAGCCGCAGGACTAACAGATCGGAGACGCGATGAGGAACTCGTGACCGAATCGACGAAGGAGCGGAATCGACATCGCCTTCGTCGAAGGCGATGTCGATGCCGCGCGCTGCGTCGGTTCCGGCGTCGTGAAAACGGGCATCAAGGAAACGGTCGCAGGAGCGGCCGCGGCTCTCGGAGAGAATCTCGAGGCGGCGCTCAACGCGTACTGCAAGCGAATGTGAACGCATTCATGACGGCCATCGAGTCGCTCGAGACACCTCCGACCGAGCTGGAGATCGCCTTTGGGCTCAAAGTGTCCACGGAGATCGGGGGTTCATGGTTTCGAAGCTCTCGGGCGACGCGAACTACAACGTCACGCTCTCATAGAAGAACCTCGCGGCTCGGTAGATCCGCTCAGCTACTCCGTCCGTTCGATTGCGCGATTCCACCGGTGCACCTGCCTCCCCGATTGCGGCTTCGAGGGCGCTCGAAGCACCCGTAAGAACTAATTTCCGCACGTCCGAGCGGTACCTATAGCCTTGCCGATGCCTTTGGCGAGATGAAACACCCCGAGCGTATCTTCAGCGTCTTTAACGCTTGACGAGGCAATGCTGACGATGGTCTGTTGCCTCTTTCGTCATTGGAATCCTCGAACCTCAGAGTTGATAGGGGTTTCTAGCGGCCTTTTCGCCTCAGCGGGTTGACATAGCGCCTCATATCGGACGTTGGCCTTCGTACTGCCGTTTCCCACAGTAAGCTTTAGAGGATCCAGGCCCGAGTGCAGGCCGGGAGCATGCGCCAATATATGTACAGCAAGCCCCCGCTGAGCTGACGTTTCAGTTTGCAATTCGCCATGGCCGTCGTGCACAATGCGCCCGGCTCTCGTGGCCGGCGGCGCGCTTCGCGGGCAGCGATTAGCTCCTGGACTTCAGCGGTCCACACTCAGGCCTCTCACTCACCAACACATCGGAGGAATACTATATTGAAAGCCTTTAGCCTGGCCCTCGATGCTCGCCCTGGGCTCCATCACGGCCACCGTGCAGCCCTCCCACGCTCACGACGGCGGTCCCGGAGAGCGGAGCCACGCCGCCAAGTACCTCTACATCTGGGCCGGAGACCAGGCACGCATCGCACCGGACTTCGTCACGGTCATCGACTTCGACGAGCATTCCAAAGACTACGGAAAGATCCTCAAGGTCGCTCCAGTCCCCACGGCGGAAATGAGGCGCATCACATGCACCTCTCCGCCGACGGCAATCACGCTGGCGTGCGGCGGCCTCTTGAGCCTGCTCAAGAACGGGCAGGACGGCATCTTCTTCTTCGATGTCTCCACCCCGGACGATCCCCAGTTCCTCAAGTCGACCTCCGCCCCCTCTCTCCGCGATCACCGACGACTTCTATCCGCTGGCCGACGGCGGCTTTCTCGTCACCCAGATGGGTTCCAACACGGGCGATGCGCCCGGACGGGTGGCGGAGTTCGATGCCGACCTCAACCTGGTGAAGGAGTGGCCGGAGACCCGCCCACGGACGGCTTCAACCCGCACGGCATCTCCGTTCGACCGGAAGTCAACCTGATGGTGACCAGCGACTTCATCAACCCGATCACGACCGTCGTGGGCTTCGGACCGCCCGTCGTGCGCGGCAGCCTGCGCGTGTGGGATCTGGCGCAGCGTACCATCGTGCGAAGCATCTTCATTCCCACGGCGTTGGGGACGATGGATGTGAAGCTCATTCCGGGCGACAAACGCCGCCGCGCCTTCACCGCCGGGATGTTCGACAGCGTGATCTATCTGGTGGATACGCAGACAGGTGCGTATCGGCCGGTCTTCGATCCGTCGACCATCAGCGGCGCGCCGATGTCCATGCCCCAGATCATGGCGGTGACCTCCGATGGAACGCGGCTGATCTTCCCGCTGTTGGCCACCGGCCAGCTCGTGATGCTGGACGTCGTCAGCCCGGAGAGGCCCTTCGTTCTGGACGTGGTAAATCTGGGACCGGATTCGCAGCCACACGACATCGACCTGACGGAGGACGGTAAGCGGCTGATCGTCACCGACTACTTCGTCAACGAGGACGGGGCCGGTCTGATCCATTTCGAGGGCGACCACAAAGTCCACGTGCTGCGCGTGACCCGCCGCAAGCTGGAACTGGACACGCGGTTCAACCTGGACTTCAACACCGCCTTCCCGACCCCGCACGTCCGCACGGCATGGCGAGCAAGTAGACGGCCTCCATTCGGACTGGAACAGACGCCGGGACCAGGCAGCGCAGTGACGTCACGCGCGTCCTGGGCCCGGCGAGTCGAGGCTACTGGTGGCCTCGGTAGACGGACTAACGTCCGTACGTCGGGTGCGACGCTAGATGATGGGGATGATCTCGTGCGCGATGCGGGCGATCGACTCTGCACCCACCGCGTCGGCGAATCCGAGCGCGCCCGGGACGATGTAGGTGATAGGCAGCACTACCGGCCTTTTCGGACGGGCGGGTCGACATAACGTGCGAAGTCGGACGTTCATCGGGCTGTACCGCCGTTTGCCCACGCAAACAAGCCGGCGTTGCTGTGGCGCAGCGCGGGGCGTGCAAGGGCGAATCCGGTGCTTGCGCAGCGGTGTCAAAGATGCAGCGCGGCTCTCACGCCCGGCGCGCGGATCGGAAGCGGACGCCCCTTGCTGGAGGCGCGGGATGTCAGGCGACGTCGAATCCGTCGGGTGTCGGTGGCGGGCGGGCGGGTGTGAGGACGGAGCCCGCGGTGGGCAACCCGAGGTGAGTGAGGATCTTGGCGACGACTGGCGGGTCCTTCAACGTGCTACCCGAGTTCAAGTCGATGGCGCGCCGCGTGCGCGCGGTTCGCGGCGGCTTGTGATCGCGCGCAGCTGACCTAGGGGTCTGACGGCACTCCGTCCTTCCTCGCGGCTAGCCCCATTGCTTATACGTTCCTGCTGGTCAGAACCCGGTCTCGATCGCTGTGGCGAACGGCAGTTCAGGGAACGTCCGAGAGCAAGGTCTGGATGACTATGATCGACGAGAAGCGCGCTTCGCGGCGCGAACGATCGATGCGACCGATGAGGACCGGCACCGCCCGCTCACGTGCAGAAGCTGCTGGCAAACGGCAGTACAAGCGCGCGAACGTCCGACTTCGGGCTATGGTCAACTGGCTCGAGCGAAAACGCCGCTGAAGTTTTCTGTGAAGCGGCGTCCCCGGTCAAGGTGTTTTTAGTGATCGGTTGGTCTTGAGTGGTCTCCTCGTGCGTTGGGGTCTGGGGCGAGATGGGCGTCATCCTTCTGTTCGCGCTCGACGATGGCGGTCCATAGACCGCGGCGCATAGTGGGGTTCGGTCGGTGGGAGGCGCCATCTATCGATCGGCTCTCCGCAGAGGCCAGGAAACTTCTCGCGCTCACCCACCGCATTGCTGCTCCATCACGATCCGACACGTTGAGAATTACGACCGTTCGCGGCGGGCTCAGCTAGGCCGCGACCGCCGGCGCCGCCGCGCGGGCTGTCCGAAGTCGCTGCCGTCCCGCCACATCGCGTACAAGATCCCCGCGAGCTTGCGCGCGAGCGCCACGGCGGCGATGCGTTTGCCGCGGCGCCCGGCGATGCGCAGGGCCCAGGCGCGCAGCGGCCGCGTCGCCTCGTGCTCGTAGCGCAGGATGCTCCAGGCGGCCTCGACGAGCAGCGTCCGCAGTCGCGCATTCCCCGCCTTGGTGATGCGGCCGCGCAGGCGCTGCTCCCCGAGCTCTGCTCGCGCGGCACGAGGCCCACGTAGGCGCGCACCTCCTGGCGCTGTCGAAGCGCGCGACGTTATCGACGACCGCCTCGAACGTGAGCGCGGTGACCGGCCCGATGCCCGGCGCGGTGCAGAACCGTTGGGCGACCACGTCCGCGCGTACGGCCTGCGCCAGCGCCTGGTCGATGGCGGTGAGCTGCTCGGTCACCCCGCGATCGCCGTCAGCAACGGCGCGAGGCGATCCCGCACGGGCGCGGGCAGTGCCTGCGCCTGCACGCGCGTGACGAAGGTGCCCGCGCTCCCGCTGCCGATGCGGCATCCCTCTTGCCGCGCCAACGCCCGCGCCAAGGAAATGTACTCTGGTGCGGCTGCTCACTAGCGCCGCGCGCACCGCCACTTGCGCGCGCCGGTCAGCAGGCCGCATCGGAGCGGCGGTGCGCCGCCCGGTAGGCGCACCGGCATGACAAAGGGCCGCCGGTGTCACAGGCGACAAGCCGTGCCACGGTGGAACCTGCAACGAGGCCGGGCGATGCTGCGCCGCGGGAGACACCGCGTGCGGCAACGCCTGTTGCGATGCCGTGGGGGCGTCAACGTGCTGTGGCGACTCGTACTGCACCGATCTGTCCGGCAACAACAACTGCGGAGCCTGCGGCGTCGCGTGCACCGGCGGTAAGACCTGCCCAGAACTACGACTGCGTCTGTCGAGCGGGAAGACGGACTGCAACGGTGTGTGCGTAGACACGAAGTCCGACGATGCGAACTGCGGCAGCTGTGGCCAGCAATGCGAGGGCGATCTCACGTGCAGCGACTCGAATGCCGCTGTGCAGACTCGGGCCTCTCCCGTGCAACGGCGAATGCGTCGATTGGATACGCGACCCCAGCAATTGCGGCCTTTGCGGCCGCAAGGTGTACGGGGACGAGCAGTGTCTGAGCGGGCAGTGCCAGACGGGGTTGTCCCCTGCGAGGCTCGTCGACAACGTGTGTGTCCTGAAGGAGCCGGGCAGGACACCGTGTGCAACGGCGCCTGCGTCGATCTCCAGAACGATCCGGAACAACTGCGGCGCGTGCGGGCGGGCCTGTCCGCCGGGGGCGCCTGCACGAACGGCGACTGCGGCCTCTGTCCGACCGGCGGCCCCGTGCACTTCGAGGAGTGTCCGTCAACGACCCTGGCGGGCACGTCATCGCGGTTTGCTGCCGTCTTCCGGAGACCCCCAACTGCTGCTTCGGTTCGCGCGGCGGCGGCGGCTGCTGCTCGGACGATACGACGTGCTGCCTGACCAACATCGGCGACGGATACTGCTGCCCGGCGGGCACGCGGTGCTGCGCCAGCAGCAAGTACTATCCATGCCTGCCAGCGGGAGCGCAGTGCGACTGACGCGCGCGCGCTGACGACGTCAGGGAGGACTCGGGGACGCCGGTGGAAACCGGCGTCTCGCGCTAGGCAGCCGTCACGCGCCTCGCAGAATTGATCGGCCCGCTCGTCTACCAGATGGCGATTGCCGATCTGACCGGTGGGTTCCTGGCGAGCTTCGATACCATCGCGCTCCACCTCGATCTCACTGAGGTCGAGCGAGCGACCTACGAATCGCTGATGGACACATTCCGACCCAGTCCACAGAGCAGTTCCACCGCCTTAGAAGGTGCCCGTGATGTGCGACCGGCGTCGACTGCACGGCCATGATGCCACCGTGCACGACGCTGGACCACACCGTGAACCAGATCAGGCTGCGATGCGCTTGGGGGTTTCTCGCGGCCAGCAGCAGGAAGACGCCGAGCGTGGCGTAGACCCCGACGATCATCATGAAATACTGCGAGTCATGGGGAGGGAGACATTCAGAACGATCCTCCCTACGAAATGTTGCACTGAGAGCCCTCCGATGGCGAGCTCACGATCGGCCGCCGGCGCGTGCAGAGCCTCGCTCGACCAGAGCGGGCGTGTCTTCGATGACGAGCGTCAGCGCCTCGGTGTCGATGTCGTACATGTAGCCGTAGATCGATACCTGTCGTGGCGTGCCCGCCGACATGCGCATCAGGCGCACGTCGTGCCGGAGCGAGTTCACGTAGTCGGTGATGCAGATGCTGTCACGTGGGTAGAGGGAGCCGATGTCCGTTCCCTGCTCGCGCGCGTATGCCGCGATGATGCCGTCGGCAGTGAACGACGTCGCACCGCAGTAGGTGTGGTGCACGATCGACGATCCGCTCGATCCCGAACAAGTGCTGCGCGACCGTCACCGAGCGCCGCGCGTCGATCGCGCGTCCGCCGGCGACTACGACCTCGAACAGCGTCGTGGTGGATGCGACCTTCTTTCCCGCGCCGTCCCTCACGATCGCCCCGGGAAATACGTCACCGAACTGCTTGGCGACCGCGGCGGGAATGCCGACGGCGCGCGGGTCGTAGCAGTACGACCACGACCGTCCGCAGCGGCACCGCTTTGGCGAACGCCCGCCGGACGGCTGCGCTCGTCGTAGCCGGGCTGCCTCGAGAATGCGGTCATTGCTGGTCTCCTTTCGCCTGGGGTAGTGGTTCACACCGCCTCCGTCACGCCGCGCGAACCGAGGCGGCGAGGGGACTGAGGCGATCCGCCTGCCCGGCCGTCCAGCGCTCGCCCAGGAGCCGCCAGTTCATCCGCGGAAAGTAGCCGTAGCGCTGTCCCAGCTCGCCGCTGAAGAGCGTCATCCGCTCGACGATGCGTGCGTTCGTCAGGCGCCCGGCATCGACGTAGCGGAATGGCGAGCCGTCGACGAGCGCCAGGAATTGCTGCTTTGCGTCCGCATCGTCACTGACCACGTAGACGTCGCTCGGCGCGCCATCGAACATCGGCCGGTCGAACACCTCCCACCAGACGTTCTTGAACGCGCCAACGACACGCGCCGCCGGAAAGCGCCGCTGCAGCTCTTCTGCTCCGCTCGTGTCCCAGGGCAGGATGAAGTCGTCGCAGCGGTCGTTGAACGGATTGGTGATGTCGATGAGGAGCTTGCCGGCGAGCGCCTGCCGATGGGGCTCGAGCGTATCGAGCAAGCCATCGCGTAGAAACATCGCGGGCAGGACGACGGGGAGAGCAGCGGCGTCCGCGTGGGAGCCGCCAGTCATCCCTGGTTGCTGCATCGCCCGAGGCCAACGCCCGGGCCCGGTCGGGGTCCGCGAGCCGAGCGTCACGCTGTGGCCCTGGTCTGCGAAGAGCTTGGCGAGGCGCAGCGCCATCCGTCCGGTTCCGAGAATGCCGATCGTCGTCATTGGGTGTCCCTCCAGCGCGAACTATCGGCTGTGCCGCATCTGTGCGGCAATCGAGTTGTTCTCAACGCTCGGCTGAGAGATTCTCAACCGGTCACGTCGTCGCCGAGAATCGATGAGGTCCCGGGAATTGCCGCAGCGCGCCCGCCGCGGCATGATCACGCGCCGTGCCGAAGGACCTACCGCCTCTCAACGCGCTCCGCGCCTTCGAGGCGGCGGGCCGTCACCTGAGCATCACGAAGGCCGCGGACGAGCTTTGCGTCACCGCGGCCGCGGTCAGCCATCAGGTGAAGACGCTGGAGGACTATCTCGCGGTCCGGCTCTTCCGTCGCAGCTGGCAATTCGCTGTTCCTGACGGACGCCGGCCAAGCGTTTCTTCCCGGGCTGCGAGCGGGGCTTCGCCGAGCTGGAGCGAGCGATCGACGCGCTGCGGGAGCACGATTGTCGGGGCCCGTTGGTCTTGAGCGTCGCGCCGATCTTCGCGACCAAGTGGCTCATCCCGCGGCTCGACGGCTTCCAGGCGGCGCACCCCGACATCGACGTGCGGATCTCGGCCACGCTGGAGCTGGCCGACTTCGAGCGCGACGGCATCGACGCCGCGGTACGAGTCGGGCGCGGTCGCTACCCCGGCCTCGCCTCCCACCGCCTCTTCGGAGAAAGCGTGGTGCCGATGTGCAGTCCGGCGCTGCTGAAGGGCGAGCACCCCCTGCGCGTCACCGGAGGATCTTCGCCATCACGTCCTGCTCCACTTCGATTGGCCGGCGCAGGAGCAGGTCACGCCGGACTGGGGCACGTGGTTGAGGTCGACGGAGGTGAAGGGCATCGATGCGACCCGCGGGCCGCGCTTCGCGCAGCCGGACTACGCCATGCAGGCGGCCATCGAGGGAGCGGGCGTCGTGCTCGGGTGGCGCTCGCTCGCAGCAGGCGGATCTCGATTCCGGGACGGCTGATCATCCCTTCGATCTGCCGCTGCAGATGGATGTGGCGTTCTATCGTCGTCTACCCCGAGGCCTCCAGCCGAGCGGCCGAAGCTCGCGCGGTTTCGCGAGTGGCTGCTGGGTGAGACTGTGGTGTCGCGCGGAACGCGCCCGCACCGTCGGTCGGCTTCCGGCCGAGAGCGACGCACGGGGACCCGGCCGATGCGGCCCGTCGGCGACGCTGAGCAACCTTCCCGGCCGACCTTCTCCGGCGGATCTTCGCGATCGACGTCCTCACCAGCACCCGTGGCGGCCGCCTACGGTTCATCGCGACGATCGAGAATCCGGTCGTCGTCGAGCGCCCTCCGCCATGCTGGCCTCCCTGGGGCCAGCGCAAATTCGCAAACAGAAGGTCAATGCGCGAATCTCGGCCGCAATCCTCGACGAGGTACGAGACTGGTCGTCGCCCTGTCCGGCCCACCGTATCGGACTTTTCAGCGACCTGCGCTGAGTCGCGGCTCTCGAGGAGCCGGGAAGCAGTGCGAATCCGGCTTGATCAGCGTCAACGTGAGCGTGCCGAAGCGGTCGGTCGTGGTGACGGTCGTACGGACGAACGGTTGGCGCTTGCCCTGCGGAACCGTCGCAGCGGAGGTCGACGTCGGGCTCGATGCGATTCTCGCCCGCGCCGTCGAGGTCGGTCGGCACGCAGAGACGATCGGTCCGGTGCTGGCGGATCAATTGCGACCCGATGGGATCGCTGAGCGTCAGGTCGATCGGGAACGATTTCCAGTGCCCGCCGGCAAGACACCGGTAGGCATCATGCGGCGGCGACGGCACCCGCCGACCGTCGCGGGCACGCAGACGGTCTCGGGGTGGGACACCTGGTAGCCGCGATAGCCGTCGATCCGTTGCGACAGGAACGACACATCTTGTGGATGGAAGGCCCCCTTCCCGATCTTGTAGCAGACGAGGTGCGCGGTCGAGTCGACCACGCCTTCGCCGGCCGGATCGGTCGGCACGCAGTAGCGGACCGGCCCGCGAACGAGCGTAGCCTCGGTCCCGAAACGGTCGGCCATCGCGATCGGCTGCGGGACGAATCCCTTGGCCTTCGCCTGAAAGCAGCGGAAGTGGTTCACGCCCGACGGTCGAACCTGGAGGCTGTGGAACTCGCCGAAGACCGAACCGGTAGTACACGCGACCGCTCGCGTGGACGCCGAACGCGTACGCCTCGCCGCGCGAGAGGCCCGTATCGAACGGCGCCCACGTGACGCCGCCGTCGTGCGACCGATACGTCTCGCGCGTCGTCGACGCGTAGAACACCGCCGGCGACACGGGATCCTGGGCGATGACGTTCACGAAGCGCCAGTTGCCGAACTCGCTGAAGAGCCCCGTACTGGTGTGGGTCCACGTCGCGCCGCCGTTGGTGCTGCGAAAGACGCCGCCGCCCTGGTGCGTGCCGGCGACTAGAATCGCCGGATCGGTCGCGTCGATGACGAGAGAATGCACCTCGCCGATCGTCGACGGCGTGCCGCCCCCGGCGCGACGATCGTGAGCGGACCGGTCGCGGCGAACGTGGCGCCGCCGTCGGTCGACTTCCGGACGCCGGCGGCACTCGCGGCGTACACCGTCGCCGGCGCCGTCGGGTCGACGCGTGAGACCGTAGACCGTCGCGCTGAAGAGACCGCTGCTCGCCGTCCACGTCGCGCCGCCGTCGAGGCTCCGATAGACGCCGCCGGCGTCAGAGACCGGCATAGAGCGTCGTCGGCGTCACCGGGTCGATCGCGAGCGCATAGACGTCGAGGCTCGGGAGCCCGTTGTTGACCGGCGTGTACGACGCCCCGGCGTTCGTGGTCTTGGCGACGCCCGCCGCCGTCGAGCCCGGCGTAGAGCACGTTCGGGTTCGAGGGTCGACCACGAGCGCGGTCACGACCAGGCTCGGGAGCCCACTGTTCGTCGGCACGAACGTGTACCCGCCGTTGGTGCTGCGGAAGATCCCGGTCCCGACGAGCGTCCCGTGCTCGCCGTAGTAGGTGGCGCCGTTGGAGGCGCCGACGTACACGACGTCGGGGTTGGTCGGATCGACGGCGATCGCGCGCACGAACGGCTCGAACCAGTAGCGGGCCTGCCAGTACGGCACGTCGGCGTGCGCGACGGAGGGGAGCATGGTCGCGAGGGTGACGAGGGCGGCGCGGGCGATCGCATCGATCTCATGGCCATCATGGGGCGTCTCCTCTGTGTGCGGTCGCGGCGCTCACGGCGCCGCGGGAAGACAGGTGAGCTTCAGGGTGTCGGTGTCGGCACGGGACGTGTAGAGCTCCGCGCGCGTCGCGAGCACGAGCTTGCCGCGGCGATAGTCGCCGGGCGCGCCGCGGGCGGCACGGTGACCAGCGCGTCGTTGCTGCACACGTCGCGCGTGCCCGGACCGACGATCTCGGACGGCACCGCGTCGAACGCCGCGCGGACGGGGCGAGCTCGGAATGCAGGCTCGCGAGCTTCGCCGACGGCTGCTTGAGCTCCCAGGTCAGCAGGCGCTGGCCCGGCTCGCAGGCTTCGAGGTTGGTGTTGTTGGCGCAGACGGCGACGCGGAAGGTGCAGCTGCCGGGCACGCCGCCGTCGAAGTCGCAGCGCGGATCGTCGTCGACGCAGCGCTGGTGCGGATTCATTCCCGCCCGCCTTGGCCTCGAGCGGCACGTTAGCGGCGTTGTCGACGCGCCATTCGGTGTAGCAATCGGTATTCGCGGAGCCGCCGCCAAGCACGCGCTCGATGGCGCACGTCGTGGCGCAGCCGTCGCCTTCGACGGCATTGCCGTCGTCACAGCCCTCGCAGCCGGGCGAGACTACGCCGTCGCCGCAGATCGCTCCCGGCTCGACGCCGCAGGTCGCGCTGCAACCGTCGCAGCTCGTCCGGTTGCCGTCGTCGCACGCCTCGCCGCTGTCGACGACGCCGTCGCCGCACCCGGCGCGACGGCAGTTGGTGCGACAGGTGTCGGGCAGCGTATTGCTGTTCGCGAGACCGTCGTCGCAGGCCTCGCACGTGACCGCGCGCACGCCGTCGCCGCACACCGCGCTGCCCGCCGGACAGAGGGTGACGATGTTGGCCCAGCCGTGCGTGCCGTCCGACCACGCGCTCGCGAACGTGCCGGTGACGAGCCGGACGGTGCGCAACCCCGGAATGATCGAGAAATCCACGACCGGCTTGTCTACCGACCTGGACCGGCGGTCCGAGCGGGGTGCCGTTCGCGTCGAGCACGCGCGCCCATACGCCGCCGTTCTCGCCCCACGTCACGAGCAGATTCCGAAGTGGTCGAACGCGACCTGCGGGCCGCTCACACCGTCCGGCGCACTGTGCACCACGACGCGACCACCGACGAGCGTGCCGTCGAGCGCAAGCGTTGGACCACGACGTCGGTCGGGGGCAGGTCCGGATCGAGGACGTCGATGCCGACCGCCGCGGCCACGTCCTCGGCCGGCGCGAGCGCGGCGTCGGTGAAATCGAAATCGTCGCTCACCATCGCCTCGGCCCTGAGCTCCCCCGACGGGCCGTGCGTGCGCATCCTGATCTCTCCGTCGAGGTCGGGGGACGTACCGCCGGTACACGAGCAGGTAGCCCCGTCGGCGGTCGGGAGGATCGTGCTCTCGCCGCCCTGGTCGTCGACCAGGACCGGGTCGCCGAGCGGCGTCCCGCCGTGCGAGTAGCGCCGCGCGAACATGCCGCCGAAGTCGTACCAGAGCAGGAGCGATCCCGACGGCAACCCGGCAACCGAGGGCGCATTGGCGAACGCACCGTCACCGCTCACCCAGGTCGACTTGCCGAGCCCCTCCCCGAACGCGTCGAGCCGCCGCATGAAGAGGCCCGGACGGAACGTGGTCTTGCTCGACCATACGGCCTGCCGCCAGGCGGCGATGAATCCGCCGAGGGGATCGAGTGCCACGACCGGCTCGTCGCTGTCGGGAGCGTCGAACGTCGCATCGCGCACGGGCACGCCCTGCGGGTCGAAGCGGCGCCCGAAGATGTGCTTCCGCGTGCTCGGCTCGTCGAACACGATCAGCGAAGCCGCTCGGGGTGGCGATCAGGTCGAGCCCGTGATTCCGGCGGAGGTGACGAGGGAGTTCGGCCGCTCGACGACTTGTGCCGCCGCGGGGACCGCGAGCGCGAGCAGCAGGGCGACGGCGTGGGGACGAGTCGTTGCATGGAGAAACGCCTCCGCGGGCGGGCCTCGGAAATCTGGAGGTTTCGATTAGGCGGGGACGCGGCCGGCTGTCAACGAAAATCGCCGTGCCCTCCATTGACCTCGCCCGGACTTGTTCGTTAACGCGTGACCCTTCGGAGGAGATCCCAATGCGCGATCCAGCGACGTTCGGCCCCACGACCACGACCGACGAGGTCCTCGACGGCATCGATCTCCACTGGACGCATCGCGTTGGTGACCGGCGGCTCGAGCGGGCTCGGCCAAGAGACGGCACGGGCTCTCGCCGCGCACGGCGCCGAGGTGATCCTGACCGCCCGCGACGTGCCGAAGGGCGAAGCGGTCGCAGCCGCCATTCGCGCCGCGACCGGCAATGAGCGCGTCGCCGTCGAAGCGCTCGGAGCTCGGCTCGCTCGCGAGCATTCGCGCCTTCGCCGACCGTGTCCTCGGACGCCTCCGCGGCTCGATCTGCTCGTCAACAACGCCGGGGTCATGGCGTGTCCCCAGGCGAAAACGTCCGACGGCTTCGAGCTGCAGTTCGGCTCGAATCACCTCGGACACTTCCTCGCCACTTGCCTGCTCGTGCCGGCGCTGCTGCGCGGCAAGGCGACGCGCGTCGTGTGTCTCAGCTCGCGCGGTCATCACATGTCGCCGGTCGTCTTCGACGACGTCCAGTTCGAGCGCCGCCCGTACGACAAGTGGGAATCGTACGGTCAGGCCAAGACCGCCAACGTCCTCTTCGCCGTCGGGCTCGAGCGGCGACTCGGCCCGCGGGGCGTGCACGCAACCGCCGTGCACCCCGGCGCCATCGTCACCGAGCTCGGCCGGCACCTGCAGCCGGAGGACATCCAGTTTCTCCAGACCCGCAGCCGCGGCATGCAGTTCAAGACGGTCGAGCAAGGGGCGGCGACGTCGACGTTCGCCGCGACCGCCCCCGAGCTCGAAGGACGCGGCGGCATCTACCTCGAAGACTGCCACGTCGCGGCGATCAAGGACGCGCCGGACGCGCTCGACGGCGTCAGTCCTACGCGCTCGACGCGGAGAGCGCCGAGCGCCTGTGGCAGCTCTCGGAGCGGATGGTCGGCGCCCGTTTCGACGTGGCGTAGCGGCCGTCAGCGCCGCCGCAGCAACACGACCGGAATGTCGCGCTTCGTCCCCGATTGATACGTGTCGTAGTCGGGCCAGAGCTTCGTCATCGTCGGCCAGACGCGTCGCTTGTCCTCGGCAGTACCGGTGCGCGCGGTGACCGGGATGACCTGATCCCACACCTGGATCTCCACGTCGGGGTGCGCGACCAGGTTCTCGTACCACCCGGGTTTCGTGGGTAACCGCCCTTGGACGCGACCAGAACGTAGTCCTCGCCGTCCCGTCCATAGATGAGCGGAAACTTTCGCACCGCACCGGACTTCCGCCCCTTGGCGCGAAGGATCAGACAAGGCGTGTCGTTCCAATCGTGACCGACCTTGCCACCCGTAGCCTCATACTGCCGCACGTGCTCGTCACCGAAGAGACTGTAGTCAGGCATGCCCCGCACGTTGCCACGTCAACGAACCATTGGCGACACAGCTCGCCGAAAAGGGGATCTGCCCGCGTTGCCTTGCATCTCCCCTTTTGAGCAACCTGCCGGGGCTGCCTCGTGCGCGTGGTGGGGCGGTCGCTTCGCTCCCGCCCCGGCAATCTCATTCCTTGATCTGCGAATCGGTTTTGGGAACTTGAAGCGCGGAGCGAAGCGACGCGCCACCATGCGCACGAGGCAGCCCCCGCAGGTTGCTCAAAAGGTCGAGATGCGAGGCGCGAGTGGAGCGAACGCGGAGGCGTAGCGGAGCTACGCCGCACAAGTGAGCGACCGAGCAACGAAGCAGATCGGCCTTTTTCAGCAACCCTGCCGCTGCGCGGTGCCGGATCAGGTCGTACAAGGCTTGCGCCGCCGGCGAGAATGGCCACGCTTCCGCGCCACCAGGACGAGCGTGCGCGCGACGACCGGGTCGGTGAGCGCCACGACCGTGATCCGTGGGTACGTCCCCTTCTGGATCGCCAGACTCGGGACGACGGCCGCCGCCACTCCCTCGGCCACGAGCCCGAGCGCGGTCGAGCTCCGCTGCACCTCGTAGTGGGCCTGGAGCGCGATCCCTCGCGCCCCAAGGCGGCATCGAGGAGCGGCCGGTTCCCGCTCGCGTTGCCGGCGAAGATCAGCGGATGGGAGGCGAGCTGACGCCACTTGAGGCTCCGCGCGTCCGGCCAGGGGATGGTCGTCGCGACAGATCAGCACCACGCGATCCTGCAGGAGCGACACGCTCGTCAGCTCGGCGTGATGCGCTCCGCCGATGTGGATGCCGAACTCCGCCTCACGCCGGAGCACGGCGTCGGCGACGCCGGAGGAGGCGTGGTCGAGGATCTGGATGCGGTTCTGCGGGTAGCGGGTCGCGTACTCCCGGATGATGTGCGGGAGGTACTGCACCCCGACGGTCGGCACACACGCGATCACGACGTCGCCGCGTTGCGCCTCGCCCGTCGTGCGGATCTCGGTGAGCGCGCTCGGCGAGGTCGGCGAGCAAGCGGCGCGCCTGCGGCAGGAAGTCGCGTCCGAGGCGCGTGAGCGCGACCGAGCGCGTCGTACGCTCGACGAGCTTCACGTCGAGCAGCGCCTCCAGGTTCTGCAACCGGCGCGTGAGCGCGGTCTGCGTGATGTGCAGCGTCGTCGGCGGCGCGCTGGAAGCCGCCTTCGGCGGCGATGGCGACGAAGGCCTCGAGGCCGAGGACGTCGAGCTTCATGCTGAAAATGCATCAATTCTGAGCATAAATTCATTTTACTTGACGCGAGTCCCGCCGCAAGGTCGAGACGACGAAAAGGAGCCTTCATGATCACGATCGAATCGACCCCGGCGATGGCGGCCGCCGTCTACGCGACCCTGACACGCAACCTGACCGCCGTGCGCCGCCGGCTCGTGCGGCCCCTCACCCTCGGCGAGAAGCTGCTGCTCGGACACCTCGACGACGCGGCGCGCGCCGAGCCTCGAGCCGGGCGCGAGCCACTCTCCCTCCGGCCGGACCGCGTCGTGTTCCAGGACGTGCTCGGCCAGACCGGCATGCTGCAGTTCCTCCAGACCGAGCGCGCACGCATCGCGGTGCCGACCACCATCCATTGCGACCACCTGATTCGCGCCGACGTCGACGGGGCGACGGATCTCGCGACGGCGCTCGGCGAGAACCGCGAGATCTACGATTTCCTGCGCTCCGCGGCGGCCAAGTTCGGCGCCGGGATTCTGGGAGCCGGGCGCGGGCATCATCCATCAGGTGGTGCTCGAGCACTACGCGTTTCCCGGTGCGCTCATCATCGGTACCGACTCGCACTACGCCGAACGCCGGCGGGCTCGGCGCGCTGCGCCGTCGGTGTGGGCGGCGCGGACGCCGGTCGAGGTGATGGCGGGTCTACCGTGGGAGCTGCTCTACCCGCGGCGCATCGCGGTCGTGCTTGACGGGCCGGCTCGACGGCTGGACGGCGCCGAAGGACGTGATCCTGCGGGTCGCCGGCGAGCTCGGCGTCGCCGGCGGCACCAACGCGATCGTCGAGTACATCGGCCCCGGCGCCGCGCACGATCAGCGCGACCGGCAAGGCCACCATCACCAACATGGGCGCGGAGCTCGGCGCGACGACCTCGGTCTTTCCCGCCGACGCACGGATGGCCGCGTACCTGCGTGGCGACCGGTCGGGCCGGACTCGCCGGCGTCGCCGAGCGCCATCGCGATCTCCTGGCGCCCGATCCAGAGGTCGAGGCCGACCCCGACCGGTTCTACGACCGGGTGGTGACGATCGATCTCACGACGCTCGAGCCGCACGTCGTCGGTCCGCACTCCGCCCGATCGCGCGCGGCCGATCTCGCGCTTCGCCGCCGAGGTGGCGGATGCGGGAAGCGGGTTCCACGACGTGATTGCGACCGCGCTGATCGGAAGCTGTACCAACTCGTCGTACGAGGACATGACCCGCGCGGCTGACGTCGCCGCCCAGGCGCGCGCGCACGGGCTCACGACGGCGAGCGCCCTTCCTCGTGACACCGGGCTCGGAGCAGGTGCGTGCGACGCTCGCGCGCGACGGCCAGCTCGCGTCGCTCGCCGCGGTCGGCGCCACCGTCCTGGCGAACGCCTGCGGGCCCTGCATCGGCCAGTGGCAGCGCCGCGACGGCGACGCGCCGAACACGATCGTCACGTCATCACACCGCAACTTCCCCGGCCGGAACGACGGCCGGGCGACGACTGAGCATTTCATCGCGAGCCCGGAGATCGTGTTCGGCGCTGGCGCTCGCCGGCCGGCTCTCGCTTCAATCCGCTGACCGATCCGCTGGTCGGGCGGACGGCGAGCCTTCCTCCTCGACGCCGCCGCGACCCGCGCCCGAGGTCCCGGCGCGCGGCTTCGCGCCCGAGCCGTTCGGCGCTACGTCGCCCCGCCGCCGCGGCAGCGCCGTCGTCGAGCTGGCCGTCAGCTCCGCAAGCGAGCGCCTGCAGCTGCATGGAGCCGTGGCCCGCGTGGGACGGCCGCGACTTCCGTCGATCTGCCGCTGCTGATGAAGACGCGCGGCAAGACCACCACCGACCACATCTCCCGGCGGGTCCGTGGCTCCGCTATCGCGGCCACCTCGACAAGTTCAGCGACAACCTGCTCTCTCGGCGCGACCAACGCCTGCACCGCGCGAGGTCGGCCGGGCGACGAACGCGCCACGGGCGCCACGGCCAGGTGATCGCGGCCGTCGCCCGCGACTACCGCGCCCACGGGCTCCGCTGGGTCATCGTCGGCGACCGCAACTACGGCGAGGGCAGCAGCCGCGAGCACGCGGCGTTGTCGCCGCGCCTCCTCGGCGGCGCCGCCGTGATCGCGCGGAGCTTCGCGCGCATCCACGAGTCGAATCTCTGAAGAAGCAGGGACTCGCTCGCCCTCGACGTTCCGCAACCCGGCCGACTACGACCGCGATCCGGGAGGGCGACCGCGTGAGCCTGCTCGGCTCTCGCCGGCTTGGCGCTCGGGAAGCCGGTCGTCTGCCGCGTCGTCCACGCTGACGGCGGAAGCGAGTCCTTCACGCTCGATCACTTCGTTCGGCCGCGCGCAGCTCGCGTGGTTCCGCGCCGGCTCCGCCGTCGCTGCCTCGGAGGGCGCAAGCTGAGCTAACGACGTGGATCGGCCTTTTTCAGCGACGTGCTGCGCGGGGTCACGAGGTTGACGGAGCTGGAGCCCACCCGACGCGTAAGTGATTGGTGAGCTCGCGCGGCGATCGAGCCCGAGCAACGTCCGGACGATCTTGCGCGGTCGGACGTAGAAGGCGCGTAAGCGCCGCCGTCCGATAGGCCGCGAGCTCGTCTTCGCGCGAGCGTCGTCGTCGCGAAGCGCCGGATAGGCGTACGACTGCTTCGGGATCTCGCCCGGCGCGAGCAGGCCGAGCTCGACGCATTGCCGCTGCAGCGTCGTTCCGGGGAACGGATAGGGATAGAAGAACTCGACGACGTCCGGATCGAGCTCGCAGGCGAAGGCGATCAGCGCCGCGAGCGACTCGTGAGTGTCCCACGGCAGGCCCATCAGGAGATAGACGCTCGACTTGATGCCGCGCCGCGCGGCAGAGCGCGACGGCGCGGTGAGCCTCGGCGACGGTCGCGTTCTTCTCGAGACGGTCGAGCGTCGGCCTGGTCGCCGCTCTCGACGCCGAAGGCGACGATCCAGCAGCCGGCGCGCTTCATCGCAGTCGAGCGTCTCGGCGTCGACGGTGTCGACGCGGCGCGTTGCAGGCCCACGAGATCTGCGAGGCCGGCGGCGACGATGGCCGCGCAGAAGCGCCGCACCCAGGCGCCGTCCTGGCGTGAAGAGATCGGAGCGGAAGAAGAAGCTCGTGATGCCATGGCGCTCGACGCACTCGCGGATCTCGGCGAGCACGTTCTCGACCGAGCGATACCGGTTGGCGAGCCCGGCGACCTGGTTCGCGAGACAGTAGGTGCAGCGGTGCGGGCATCCGCGGTTCGTGACGATCGTCGTCTGCGGCTCGCGCGGTATCGGGGCGGACGTAGAGCGCGTTCCGCGTGAGGTGACGCGCGGGGAACGGCAACGCGTCGAGGTCGCGGGTGAAGGCGCGCGGCGGGGTTGCGGACGATCGCGCCGTCGGCGCGCCGCCAGGTGCACCGCGCGACGTCGCCGACCGGCTTCCCGCTGCCGAGCTCGCAGCAGGTCTCCTCGATCTCCTCGCGGAGCGCCGACGTCGAGCGCGGGATGGCGCGCCATGACGTCGGCGTCGAGCACGTTGAAGTGGGCGCCCTTGGCGATCGTCAGCACGCGCTCGGATCGAGGCGCTTGGCGAGCGCCGCCGTCGCGAGGTCGTCCTCGACGGTCTGGGTGGTGCAACTCAGGAGAATGGCGGCCGGCCGCGTCCTGCGCGAGGACGGCTCCAGCGCCGCCGCATCGACGCCCTCGGCCGGACAGTCGACGAGCGCGCACGTCCACCCGACCGACTCGAACGCGGCGGTCGCGTACATGAGGTCGATCGGCGGCCGGAGCGCGATCGTCCGGAAGCTGCTCGAGCGGCGTCTGGCAGCGGTCCTCGCGCACGTAGACGCCGGTCGGCGGGACGATCGCGAGCAGCGGTACGAGCGAGTCGGGCGTGTCGAAGGCGGCCGCCGCATCCTAGTGGGCGAAGCGGCGGGATCGTTCGAAATCGCCCGTCACCACCGCCGGCGAGGCGCTCTCTGCGCTCGGCGTCGGCGTCCCGTCCGGCCTGCCGGAGCGTCCGCGCGAGCGACACGGCGCGCCGACGCCGGCCCGGGCGCCCAGCGCAGAGCCTCCTGATAGCGCGACGATCGCGCTCGTCGAGCCGTCCGAGCAGCACGAGCGAGTCGGCCATGCCCTCGTGCGCGACGGCGTTCGCCGGCGCGATGGCGTAGCGCGCGCTCGTAGTGGGCGATCGCGTCTCGGATAGTCGCCGAGCCGGGCCCGCGTGGTCGCCGAGGTTGCTTTCGGCCATCGCCAGGCTCGGATCGCGAGCGAGCGCGGCGCGAAACTCCTGCTCGGCCTCGGCGTAGCGGCCCTGCTCCGCGAACACGATGCCCTGGTTGTTGCGCGCCGGCGCGTAGCCGGGATGAAGGCGGACGGCCTCGGCGTAGTGCGGCGCCGCCTCGCTCGCGGCGTCCGGCGCTCGGCGAGCGCTTCGCCGAGGTTGTTGTGGGCGAAGAAGTTGCGCTCGGTGACGGCGACGGCGCGCTCGAAGAGCGTGATGCTGTCGCGCCAGTACGAGACCTGCCGCCGGCGTCAGCAGCGCCGCCACGACGAGGCTCGCGACGCGGCCGCCGCACGCGAGCGCACGGGTTCGGGCGCCCGCGCGTGAGCCGCGCCACGAGAGCGGCGACGCCCCAGGCGACCGCCGACGAAGATGCCGATCGACGGAATGTAGCTGTAGCGATCGGCGATCTGCTGACCGCCGACCTGCACGAGCCCGATCACCGGCAGCAAGGTCACGAGGAACCAGAGCCAGCCGACGAGCACCGCGGGCTCGCGCCGCGCTGCCATCGCGAGCCAGGCCACGCGGCGATAACACGAGCGCGTCAGCACAACAGCAGGCGCCGCCGATGCCGCGAGCCCCGCGTCGCCGGGTGCGAGCGGGTAGAAGACGGCGAGGTCCGACCGGCCAGACGAGCTTCCCGAGATAGAGGCCGTAGTTGACGAGCGCGGTCGCGACGCGGTCGCCGATCGCGCGGGTCGCGAGCTCCGGCACGGCGCCCGCGCCGTGCTGCGTCCAGATCGTCACGGCGCTTGACCGCGAGCGAGAGCGCGAGCAGCGGCAGCTTCTCGGCGACGAGCCGCGCGAGCCCACGGTCGCGCGCGCGCGAGCGGCCAGACGATCGAGCAGCAAGAGCGTGATCGGCAGCGTCACCAGCATCGGCTTCGCCAGCAGGCCGAGCGCGAAACGGCACGGTCGACGACGAGATAGCGGCCGAGGCTCGGCCGGCGCGCATAGCGCGACGTAGGCGAGCGTCGTGAGCATCCAGAAGAGCGTGCTCAGCACGTCCTTCCGCTGCGACACCCACGCCACCGACTCGACGTGCATGGGATGGAGCGCGAAGAGCGCCGCCACCCAGGCGCTCCGGCCGACCGCCCCCGTCGTCGCGATGAAGACCGCGTACAGCAGGACGGCGTTGGCGGCGTGCAGCGCCGCGTTTTCGAGCAGGTGAGCGCCGGCATTCAGCCCGAAGAGCCGGCAGTCGAGGGCCAGCGAGAGCCAGGTGAGCGGGATCCAGTAGGCCTCGTGGACGGTGGTGAACGCCCAGCGCACCGTTCTCCAGTCGAGGACCCGCGCGGATCCAGGGATTCTGCAGCACGTAGACGTCGTCGTCGAGGTTCAGGTAGGCGTGCGGTCGCGACCTCGGCGTAGACGGCGACGGTCGCGATCACGAGCAGCGCGCAAATGGCGACGTGGCGCGACCGACCCACGCGCGGGTCGTAGCAGGATCGCGGCGCGCTTTCTATTTCGTTCGCGCCGGATTCCGTATGCACCGACGCCCGTGCAGGATGGCTGCGCGACGGTTGGATCCTCGCCGCCGGACGTGCTGCCTTCTGGCGCGAAGCTTCGCGTCCGTTCTTCGGATGGAATCAGCTGCGGGTCGACGCGACCGGCGTACTGGCAGGCGGGCACGCTGCTCGCAGGACCGGCGATGCCGCTCTACGCCGCGATGCCGGTCGCGGCGCTCGACAAGGCGTACTCTCTATCCACCCGCGTTCGCGGCCGCCTTCGCACCGCTGACGCTCCTGTCGCCGCTCTGGGGCTACGCGGTCTGGATGGCGCTCGAGCTGCTGTTCGTCGTGGCGCTCGCCCGCGTGCGGGGCGCTCGCCGGGCTCGACGACGCCGATGGCGACGCGCGCCGGTCGGCACTGGCACTGGCGCTCGCGGCCGCGGCATCGTCCCCGATCTTCGACAACCTCGCCGAAGGGCAGGGTCAATCTCTGCTCGTCGCCTGGCTCTCGGCGCTGTGCGGTCCTCGACGCCGAGCGTGGGCGCGACTGGCGAGCGGCGTTGGCGCTTCGCCGCCGCCGTGCACGTGAAGCTCGTGCCGATCGTGCCTCGCGGGGCGTTCCTCGTGTGGGCGATGTTCCCGCTTGCTCGGTCGCCTGGCCGTCGCGTTGGTGGCACTCCGGCCTCTCCCGCTCGGGTGGCGCGTGGCGACGTTGGCGCCGACGGGATTCGCGGCGTTCGCCCACGACTATCGCGACTTCTGGAGCATCATTCTCTGGCCGGGGCGAGCGCGCATCGGGTGTCGGGCGTTCCCAGCTCTTCGCGCCGAACTTCTCGCTTCGCGGCACGCTTGCTCGCGTCTCTTCATCGACGGCGTCGCGCTCTCGCCGTTTCCGGCGTTGGCGGACCGCAAAGGTCCGCTGCTCCTGGCGCTCCCCGCGGGCGTCGTCCACGCGACGAGCTCGTTCTGCGGACTCGCTGCCGTGGCCACGGCGCGCTCTGGCTCTGCCGTCAAAGGGCGGCCGGAGCGTGTGGCGTGGCCGCGTGACCGCGGCGCGCTTTGTTGCTCTCGCGGCCGCGCTCGCGAGCCCGTCTTTCCGGCAGCACCACTTCGTCGTGCTCGCCGTCGCGGGCGCCGGACTCTGGCGCGTGCTCGCCGCGGCATCACCACGCCGGCGGGTGCTCGCATGGGCGGCGGCGGTGACGCCGCTCGTCGCGACGATCACCCTTCCTACGCCGTGGAGATCCTCGCCGCAGGTCCCGAGAGCGAATGGTACCGCGGTCTCCGCGAGTATGGTCTCCCCGACCGGCGTCGTCGTCTTCTTCCTCGTGGCGGCGGTGGCTACGACGAGCTCGGTTGCACGCACCCGTCGGCCGTTCGCACGAAGCTCATGATGCGACCCGCGCCGGCCGCGCCGCCGGGAAAGTCCCGGCGCCGCTCGCTCGATCGTAGCCTTCCTCGTGCATCTCGACGCCGAAGCGGCCGCGGTTGGAGCGACCGGGATCGGCCACGATCACCTGCGCGGTGGGCGCGCATGGCGGGCGAGAAATGCGGCCAGCGCGACGGATGCCCGCGCTCGTAGAGCACGTCGCTCGCGATGATGAGGTCGAACCGTCCGAGGTCCGGGTTGAGCCGGTCCACGACGCCTCGTGAAAACGATCGGGGGAGATCGTTCAAAGCGGCGTTGACGCGGAGGAACTCCTGCGCCAGCGGGTGATGGTCGCTCGCGGTCACGTCGGCACCGCGCTGCTGCAGCACGAGGCTCGAGAGACCGGCGACCGCAGCCGACCTCGAGGATGCCTCTTCCCGCGCGACCGCGAAGCGGCTCATCTCGTCGGCGAGCGCCAACCCCGCCGGCCAGACGAGACCGAAGAGCGGCCATGATGCCGACAGATGCCGGCGCGCGCTCCGCCCGCCCATCCGGATCCCAGTACTGCTGCCGATCGCGCAGCGACCGGATCCGAAAGTCGTTCGTCCCGAGGCGATAGGTCGTCGTTTCGACCTCGAAGCCCATCATCCGGCTCCAGGCCGGCTGAGGTCGTCAGTTGCCGAATCGCACGTTGTTGTCGACCGACCGCACCCCGGCGTGTCGCGCGCGATGCGCCCGCCGAGTTGCGGACGGTGTCGGTCTTGACGGCGCCGCTCAGGGGAGACGATGCCCGCCTTGGTCTCGACCCCGATGCTGGATCCGCTCGACGCCGTGGTCGGCACCGAGCCTCGCCTCGACGTCCTGGGTGATCGCCTGTCGTCGCGTTGGACCACCTGCTGACGCGCGGCGCACCTCGCGGTCGCAATCAGCCCGACGATGGCCATGCTCACGGCAACTCGCACCGTGCGATGGATCATTCCGTTGGTTCGCATCATGTGGGGACCTTCCTTCATTCGTGCAACGATCATCACGAGACTTTTGGCGGCGACCGGCTTCGGTGCCTTCGTATGGAGGGACGGTCCGGAATTGTCGGCCATCAGGAACGTCGCGCGCGTGACCTCCACCAGCTTTCGGCAGCTCGGACACTTGGGCGACATCGAGCTGCCGCTGACGCCCTGCAGGTACGAAAGCGCAGTGCGGCAGTGCGGACAGGGTCCGGAACCAGGCGGTGGCCATCAACTCCTCCCACTCCGCCGCACACGGACGACGGATATAGGGCTCGGAAGAGTTGGGGGAGAGGAGCGCAGACTGCGCCGCTCTGGGGTCCGTGCGTGAGAGCCGTGCGCGGGCGAACGACAGAGCTTCAACTGATGACATTACTCTCTGAATCCGCATCGTACAACCGAGTGTCTCGAGCGCTCGAGGTTTCGTTTGAGGTCCCGTTCCACCCCTGGTAGGGTCCGCGCCAGCCACTGATTGTTCGGCGCGCACCCCAGGCACCCCACATTCAGCAGCGCTTCATCGGCGTCACTCCGCGCATGGAATCCCCCATGCGAGCCTTGCGCCGCAACGCTCGCAACTAGCTGTAAGATGGGGAGTACTTTCATGGGACGGAAGCTCTACGTCGGGAATCTCGGATTCGACGTCACGAACCAGGAGCTGCAGGACGAGTTCGGCGCGGTCGGTGCCGTCGAATCGGTGGCGGTGATCACCGAGCGTGAGACCGGGCGCAGTCGGGGCTTCGCCTTCGTCGAGATGGCGACCAATGCCGACGCGCAGAAGGCGATCCAGGACCTCAACGGTCGCGAGATCAAAGGCCGGGCGATCCGGGTCAGCGAGGCCCAGGAGCGCGAAGGCGGCGGTGGCGGCCGGCGCGGGGGTGGCGGCGGTGGCGGTGGCGGTGGCGGCGGACGTCGCTGGTAGTGGCGGGCAAGCGTCTTCGTGGGCTGGGCGCGGCGTATCGACCGCACCCAGCCGCGACCCGGTGAGCCGCATCGCAATCTGATGGCTGCCGTGCTGCGGGCGGCGGTCGAGGACGTGAACGACGCGGCGGCACGCAAGAACGCCATCGCCTACGTCACGAGCACGGATCGTCGCTGGCCGTTCAGCTTCGAGAACCCTCTGCGAGGCACTCGGGCATGGACGCGGGCGACGTGCGGCGTGAGCTCGGGAAGGAGGCCCTTGGTGAGCGGCGGACGATCATCCCAACGGACGAGCTGTGACAACCTCAATCACCGCCGGACGAACGCTCCGGTGGGCCATTGCCCGTCGTGCGGCGACGTGGTGAACGCCGACGTGCGGCCCGCGGCGTGTGGCGATGCGGTGCATGCGGCGGCGCGCAGGAATCATGCAGCGTTCTGCGTCCACTGCGGCACCCGACTTGATCGCCACCCTCGCAGGTCGCTGAAAAAGGGCGATCTGCGTCGTTGCTCAGTCGACTCACTTGTGCGGCGTAGCTCTCGCTACGCCTCCGCGTTCGCTCCTTCGCGCCTAGCAGCTCACCCTTTTGAGCGACCTGCGCGGGGCTGCCTCGTGCGCGTGGAAGGGGCGGTCGCTTCGCTCCCGCCCTCCAATGCTCATGGGGTCGGTTCACGGTCGTACTGATTCGCCTTCAGGCGGGCGACTGTTGCGGCGATTGCTGGGCGCGCGTCGTCGTTGGGTGGGGCGGAGGCCAGGTAGCTTTGCCAGGCTCGGAGTTGGTGGGGGCGCCAGCGGGGTCGCGTATCGCGAGGCGTTCGTAGACTAGGCCGAGGTTGCGATGCACGTAGAAGGGGGTCGGGGTGGGCGCGTTCTGGCGCGTTCGAGGGCTAGGGCGGGCGGCGTCGAGGAGACGGGGGTCCGCAGCGGGTGCCAGTAGCTTTCGTCGAGGAGCCACCACGCCGTGCGGTGCTGGGCTTGCCACACGTCGTCGAGGGCGACGCGTTCCCACGTGCCTGGGGCCTCGGACGCGAGGGGACGCCATCCGTAGGCGGCGAGGGTCGTGAGCGCCGTCGCGCTTTCGCGTTGCCAGTCGTCGATCGCCGGTGGGGCCGAGACCGGCGCGACGCGCGACGCCAGTCCCATCGGCCAGAGCTCGTAGACGCCGTCGACGCTCGGGTCGCCGCGCTTCCATTCCGGATAGACGGCGATCGGGCGGCGCGGCGCATTGGCGTCGAGGAAGGCGCGCATCGTGAAGGCCGCGATCCGGCGCGGTCGGATCGTAGACGGCGGCGGAAAGACGACCGTGTCGTGCTCGCGCGCGGCGCGCCGGACGTACCACGGTTTCGTCATCAGCTCCTGGTCGAGCACGACGACGTCGGGCCGCACGCCCTCGCAGGTCTGCAGATAGCGCGTCGTATTGGTCACGAGGTCGCCGTGCGTGAGGAGCAGGGTGTCCGGGCGGTAGCGCCTCGAGGAGCGCGCGCGTCCGTAGCGCGCCACCGTCTCGTCGCGATGGTGATCGTGCGCTGCGAGACCGCCGACGAGCTGCGCTGCGACGAGGACGATCGGCCCCGAGCCAGGCGAGCCGCCGCGCCGGCGCTCCGCGACCGCCGCGATGCCGAGCCCGGCGAAGCAGGCACACGACCACGTCGCCCTGCTGCCAGAAACGCGCCGTGACCGTCCGCGTACGAGCGGATCGCCGACCGGCAGATTGGCGAGCGCATGGAAGACGAGCGACGTAGATCGCGAGGCATCGCGACGAGGAGACGACCCAGGCGCGCGTTCGCGTCCGTGCGATTCGTCGGCGACGCGCGCGCGCCGCGCGGCGGTCGACCGGCAGCGCCTCACCGCGGCAAACACGGCGAGGCCGAGCGCCGACCACGAGCGTCGCGCGCGTGGCGTGCGCCGCCCCACGCCGCGAGGCGTCCGCGTATCCGAAACCGCGCGGCGCCCTGCCGCCGCGGGCACCGAGTTGAAACGTTCCGTAGTCGCGCCGGAGCACGTGATCGGCGAAGCCGCTCGAGCGTCGTCGGATCGCCCCACGACAGCGTGGTTGCGCGGCGCGCCGCGAGCGGCAGGTAGAGATAGCAGGCGAGTCCGGCGCCGACCGTGAGCGCCAAGCGCGGCGAGCTGCGTGGGCGGGCGCGGATCGCCGCGACCGCCGTGCCAGCAGCATCCAGAGCGCCGACCGGCACCGCATAGAAGACGAGCGTGTGATGGTGCGCGAGACCCGAGACCGACGACCGCGGCGATCGCAATCGCGCCGGCAAAGCGGCCGGTCCGCCGCCAGCGGAGCGCCAGCCAGCAGGAGCGCCGCGACCAGGAGATTGTTCAGCGGGAAGACCTCGGCGCCGACGGCGTACGTCCAGACGACGGGCGAGAACGCGAAGAGTCGCCCCGGCGAGCGACGCCGGCCGCGGCCGACCCTGACGTCGGTGACGACGGTCGCCGCCACGCAGCGCCGCCGCGGCCGGCGTCGCAGAGCGCCGAGAGCAGGTTGACGCGCCACGCCACGGAGCTGAGCGGCACCAGCGTCGCGAGCTTCGCGAGCACCGTATAGAGCGGGTAGCCCGGCGGGTGCGCACTTCGGCGCGCGTCGGCGACGCGCGATCGAGCTCGCCGGCGTCGCCGCCGGGCACGCTCGGGTGGCAGCGTCCGAGGTAGACGGCGAGACAACGCGACTGAAGACGGCCGCGGCGACCGTCCCACGGACGCTTCGCCGCCGGCGCACACGGGGCTCGTCTAGCACGCACTTTTCGCTTCCGCGACAGTGACGACGTCCGTGTTAGACGCGGAGACGATCGGCCTGAAAGCAGTGACGAAGGAGTCTCTCATGCAGCCGATCGATCGTTCCCGTCCTCGCTGCTCTGCGAGCCTCGTGTGGACGACCACCGTGCGCCGCCACGACGTCCCGTCGATCACCGACGTGACCCTCCCGGCCTCGGCATCGACCGACGGGCGGCTCCGTCGATCACGATCTCCGGCAGCGGGTTCGACGCTGCCGGCAATCTCGGTCCGTGGTCAGCGAGCCGGGCTGCTCGGTCACCGGCCGAGACGCCCGACGCAGATCCGTGTGCACGGCGCCCGAGGGCAGCGGCGCGATCCGCACCGGTCCGCGTCCTCGATTCCCTCGGCCTGGCGCTGAGTCCAGCCCTTCCCGTTCGCGCTACGACCGCGCCGGCGCTCACCAACGTCACGGCCGAGCAGCGGCAGCGACCGCGGGCGACACGTCGCGCTCACGATCAACGGCCTGAACTTCGGACCTGACGGCGTCTCGCCCAGGCGTGACGCATCGGCACCGTCGGCGATGTCGCTGCCGCGCGGTCCGCGCTCCGGCGTCGCACACCTCGATCGATTGCACGCTCCCCCGAAGGTCAGGGTCACGACGCTCGCCACTCGACGTCACCGTCGACGGCCAGTCAGTCGAGTGCGTGCCCTCGAGCTTCAGCTACGATCCGCCGAGCGATCACCTCCGTGACCCCGGCGAGCGGTGCCTCGATGGCGGCGGCACGACGGCTCACGCATCAACGGGAACAACTTCGGGAGCGCCGGGCGTTCGCGGGCGTCGGCGGCACGCCGTGTCCAGTGCGAGCTGCAGACCCACACGCGGGTCGAGTGCACGCTGCCCGCCGGCTTCGGGTCGAACGTCCCCGTCACGCTGACGGTCGGCGGCCAGACTGAGCAACAGTCGGGTCGTTCAGCTATCAGCGATCGTCGCGTCGAAGTGCGACGCCGCGAAGTGGAAGGCCGCGGCGCCAGCACGCCGCACGTGTCTCGCCAGACGCCGGAGGCCAAGGCCGCCACGAAGGGCCTCGCCCCGGATGCCGTGGCCGTCACCAAGTGCGACGACAAGTCTCACGGCGAGCTGCACGAAGGCGGAGACGAAGCTCGAGGGTTGCTCGCAGCTCGGCACCTGCGACGACCTCTCACTCGACGACAAGGGCTGGGACGGCACGATCAAGGGCAACATCCAGTAGCGAGGAGCGGTGACCCAAGACTCGATCTCCGCCGCGCGCAGCCGGCGCGCGGCCGAGCGCGGGCGTTAGCCTGGGTCAACGGCGAGTGCGGCTTCGCCGCGCTTCTGCCGAAGGGGAGATCCCCCTTGTGAACCGACCTGCCGTTCTGTGGGCTGATCGCGCCGGCGGTTCCGCGGGGACGGGCGGGTTCTCCGACCCACCCCCGCCCGCCGGATGCCCGTCTGGTCTTGGGTGATCCTGCTAGACGACCGGCAGGTGGATCGCGACGCTCGTGCCCTTGCCGGGCGCGGTGTCGACCTGATGTAGCCGCCGGCACGCTCGACCAGCGCGTGCACGATCGCGAGCCCGAGCCCGGTGCCTTCCTGGCGCTTGGTCGTGAAGTAGGGCTCGAAGATGTGCGGGCGCGTATCCTCGTCGATGCCGGCACCGTCGTCGCTCACGCGCAGCACGGCGTAGCGGCCGTCGGCGCCGTCGACCACGTTGGTACCGATCCGCACCGAGCCGTCCTGGCCGGTCGCGTCGAGGGCGTTGCCGACGAGGTTGATCAGCATTTGATCGAGCTGCGTCGCATCGAGGCGGACCTTCGCATCGGACGGCCCCGAGCGTGACCTCGATCCGCTGGCCTTGCCGCGGCATCGCGAGCAGGAAGTCGGCGGCGGCGCCGACGCTCGCGTCGAGGACGAGCGACGCGGTCGGCGCGTCGCCGTTGCCGTTCCGTCCGAGCTCGGCGAGCTGACGCGTGAGCTCGCGGCTGCGATGAATCGACATCGACGACGGCCGTCGCGTGCGACGCCGCCGACGCCGGCAGGTCGGGCTCGGCGAGGATCTCCTGCGCGTGCGACAGCACGATCGTGAGGAGATGGCCGAAATCGTGACCGACCGCCGCCGCGACCCGGCCGAGCGCCACCATCCGGCGCTCCTCGCTCACCCGCTGCGCGCGGCTCTTCGAGGGCGCGACGTGCCTCGATGTGGGCAGCCTGCTCCATCGCGAGCGCGACGAGATCCGCGACCGACGCGACGAAGCCCGTCTCGGTCGGGGTCCACGTGCGCATCGGACCGACGTGCTCGTGGCAGACGACGCCGACCACCACGTCGTGACGCGACGAGCGACGCGTCGAGCATCGACGTGATCCCGTTCGGGACCGAGATACGAGGCCGTGAGCTCGCTCGTCGCCGGGTGCGTACGCGCGTCGTCGGCGACGATCGCCCGGTAGTCGTCGAGGGCCGCGAAGTACGTCGGGTAGTCCCTCCGCGCGAGGACGTCGCCGGAGCGGTAGGCGTCGCCCGCACGCGCGTACTGACAGGCGCAGCGGAGCTGGGCGCGTGTCTCGTCGAAGAGCCAGATTCCGACGCGCTCGACGCCGAGGGTGGAGGCGATCAACCGGGTCGCCTGCTGGAACATGCGCTCGAGCGAGCGCTGCTCGTCGACCGGCAACCGCGCGAGATTCTGCAGCGCGGCCTCGTACGCCGCGGCGGGATGCTGCGCGAAGCGATGAAGCGCGCGTGCCACGTTCCTGCCCACCCGGAAGCCGGAGCGACCGAGCCTCCTCCGTCGCTCTGTCACACGCCGCGCGCGGGCGTCAAGGCGGCGCGGTCACCGGCACTCGATGCGGCGGCCCGCGCTGCGCCGTGTCGGAGCCGCACGCGCATGGTCAAGCACGGAACGCCTTGGCAGGATGCCGCCATGGCGAGACCGCTTCGAGCGCCTCCGCGCGCTCCTGCCGCGGGAGAGCCGCGTCCTGGCACTGACGCTCGGCATCGTGCTCTGCCTCTGGCTCTTCATGGAACGCTCGCGAGCACGATGACGTCGGGTCGGACCCAGTCGTTCGACGAGCGCGTGCTGCTCGCCCTCCGTCTTCCGGAGAACCGCGGCGTGCCGGTCGGACCGCGCTGGTGCCAAGTCGATGGCGCTCGAGGTGACCGCGCTCGGGAGCGGCATCGTGCTCTTCACGATCACGCTCCTCGTCGCCGGCTATCTCGCGATCGAGCGCCGCTTCGGCATGCTCGCGTACATGCTGCTCGCGAGCATCGGCGGCGCGATCCTGAACACCGCGTTGAAGGCCGTATTCGCCCGTCCCCGACCGGCGGTCGTGCCACCGCTCGCGATCGTCGGCTCGACGAGCTTTCCGAGCGGACACTCGATGATCGCCGCGGTCGTGTACCTGACCCTCGGCGCCCTCCTCGCCCGGACGACGACGCGCTGGCGTCTCCGCCTCTACTACGTCGGCGTCGCACTCTTCTTGAGCGCCGTGATCGGGCTCTCGCGCCTCTACCTCGGCGTGCACTACCCGACCGACGTCCTGGCGGGCTGGTGCGCCGGCATGGCGTGGGCGCTCGGCTGCGAGCTCGGCGCCGTCTACTTGCAGCGCCGCGGCGTCGTCGCGCGACCCGCGGAGCGCTGAGCGTCAGCGCGTCGCGCGCTCGATCGCGCCGACCGCGACGCGGCCGCCTCATCCACGACCGTGACCCGCATCGGCGGGCTCCAGTGCGTGCCCTGGTCGTGACTGGTCTCGATCTCGAGCACGGCCGGCAGCGCGACGTCGAGTGGCGCGCCTGAGCGTCGTCGCGGTCCACGTTCCGTCCGGAGCGCGCACGCGGTACCGCGCGGCGGCCGGCGGCACGACGGCGTTCTCGACGGCGAGATCGCGATAGCGGAGACGGATCCTGCCCTTCGCCCCCGCCGCCGCGAAGCCGTCGATCGGCGAGACGGCGAAGCCGTCGATCGGATTGATGTGCGCCGCATCGAAATACGTCCGCGCGATCGTCCGCTGGCGCCGCCGCAGCAGCATCCGCCAACACGTCCGCCGCCCGTGGATCCGACCACTCGCCGGCCCGCGCCACGATCGCGAGATCCGCGTCGCTGAACGCGCTCACGAGCTTCGCGCCCCAGAACGCGTCGCGCGTGGTCGCCGCGTCGAAGAGCGGGTTCGGATAGGTCGTCCGCCATTCCTCGGGCTCGAACGTGTCGGCCGTCGAAGTAGCCGAGCGCCGGATGGGCGAGCGGGACCTTCGACCATGCCGGCTGCACCATGCCGAACGTCGCGACCCGCAAGAGCGCGCGCGGCGGATCGAAGAAGTACTCGTGGCCGTAGCGCGGCGATTTCCAGTCGTCGTTCCCCGCCCCGAGCGCGCTCGAGAAATCGAGCAGGTAGTGGACGAGATGCCCGCGGCCGCCGGCGCTTCCCGGGTCGGGCACGAACGTATCGAGGAAGTCTCCCGCGCCGCGCGTCGGTATAGTTGAGCCACGCCGCGACGACGCGGAGCCCGCGGAGCTCGCGGCGGTCCTCGTGCGGCACCACGTCGTCGGGATCGTCGGCGCGGCGACCGAGCGTGCGAAAGCCGCCCTTCGCGTGTCCCGGCACCCATCGGCTCGCGACCGCCCGCACGCGCCCGTCGGGAAGCCACGCCACGCCCGCGAGCAGCTGGGAGACGTCGGCCGTGGTGAGCGCGCGCTTCGTGCCGGCGCCATCGCGGGTCCACGCGTCGTCGGCGACCACCAAGCGGCTGGGATCGAGACGCACGAGGTAGTTCTCCGGGACGTTCCAGCCGAGCGCGTGGAGGATCTTCGTGCACACCATTTCGGCGCCGGTCGGCACCTCGGGATACCCCGCGCTGTCGAACTTGACGACGTAGCGGTCGCCCTTCGCGTCGCGCACGACGAAGCCCGCCGTCATGCCGGCGGGCTTGCGCACGAGAGCACGACGAGCGGACCCCATCGCCGCGGGCGCGTGAGCGCCGTTCGGCCCGAGCGCGAGCTCGGCCGGCGACAGCCGGTGCCTGGCATGCCGGTTCGTGAACCACGTCGAGTCCGGGACCTCGTCGAGCGCGTTCACGTCCGCGGCCTCGCGATGCAGGAACGACGGATGGAACACCTTGTGGAGCTGGTAGACGGTCATCGCCCACGCGCCGTCCCGAACGAGATGCTCGCTGCTCTCGTCGACCGCGGGCTCGGCGATCGCGCGGTCGTCGTGCGCCTGCCATTCGACGGCGTCGCCGTGCGCCCCGGCAGTCCCGAGCAGCACGGCGAACGCGGCCCCGAGCGCGATGGATGCGAATCTGGTCACCTGCGGGAGGAGCAATGCACGGGCGGGGCCAAGGGCCGCGGTGCGCCGAGCTGCGCCCCGAGTCGGGCGCTTCCGCGCCGCTCGCGGCTCGGCGCTGAAAAATTTGCGCCCTGTTTTACAAGAAACCTGCCTCCAGGATGGGCCATGACATCTCGCACGGCTCTCGCACCTCAGCGTGCCGGCCACTCCGGCGCGATGCGTCCCGAGCGGTACGGCGGGACGCTCCCAGCGCGGCGGGTCGCCGCCGAGCACCGCGGCGTGGCGAACGGCGAGCAGGCGTCCGAAGCCCGACGGCGACTCCTCGAGCCGATCCTGCACGTCGGCGAAGTCGGGATCGGGCGCGCCGAAACCGTCCAGTGCGTCCGAGCGCGCAGAGCCAGCGGCCGGTGCCGGCGAGCGACGCACGGACGTGCCAGCTGCCGCCGGCGCTCGTGGCGCCTGATCAGTCCCGCGATCGCGCCGAACGCCATCAGGTAGCCGCTCGCGTGGTCGAGGATCTGACAGGGCAGCGGCTTCGGACGATCCGGCGTGCCCGCGGCCGCCGCTTCGGCGGCGTTGAACCCGCTCGCCGTCTGCACGAGCGAGTCGAAGCCGCGCCGTCCGGCCCACGGCCCCACGTGCCCGTACGCGGAGAGCGACACGTAGACGATGCCGGGCCGGAGGCGCGCGGCCTCCGCCGGGCCGAAGCCGAGCGCCGCGATGCCGCCCGGACGGTAGCCCTGCACCACGACGTCGGCCTCGCGGACGAGCCCCGCCAAGCGCTCGCGTCCGTCCGGGGCGCGGAGGTCGATCGCGGTCGAGAGCTTGCCGCGCCCGGTGTCGATCACGAGTGGGGCGATCGCCGGCAGATGCGCGGCCGTCACGAGCAGCACGTCGGCCCCGTGGGCGGCGAGCGTCCGCCCGCACACCGGCCCGGCGATGACGCGCGTGAGATCCAGCACGCGCACGCCACCGAGCGGACGCGCGTGCGCGCCGAGCGGCGCTGCCGGTGCGTCGCCGATGCGCTCGAACGCGAGGAGCGGCAGCGACGCGAGCGCCTCGTCCTTGCGGCTCGGCGTCCCACTCGGCGAACGTCCGGAGCGCGGTCACGACGAGCCCGGCCTCGGCGGCCGCGCGCTCGAAGTCGCGCGCCGTCCAACGGCCGAAGCGCCGCGGCGACCGCCGGCTTGTCGTACGCGCACCCGAGCAACGCGAGCACGCCGTCGCGGTGGTGTGGAAAATTCGTGTGCAGCCGGACCCAGCAGCCATCGCCGCAGCGATAGGTGCCCGCGATCTTGTCCCAGGTCTCGCCGCTCGCCCGGCCGTCGACCCGGAAATAGCGCTCGCTCCGGCATTCGATCGCGGCGTCGCGCATGTCGACCGCGACCCCTGGCGCCGACCGCCGCGCCGCCGCCAGAGCTCCGCGGCCGCGAGCGCCGACGGCACGCGATGCTCGCCTGCGCCGCCGTCCCGACGGCGAACGACGACGGCAGCACCGGCTCGGCGCCGGTGAGCGTCAGGTCGGCGAGGGCGCTCGGGTCGAGCCCTCCGGCCTGCCATAGCGCAGTCACTGTTTGCCGCGCCGTCGCCGGGGTGCCTCAGCCACGACTGGTACGCTAGTCGGACCGCCCGCAAGCGGGCAAGCTTGAGGTGGATGAGGCGTCGGAACGACCACCGACCTGCACGTCGGCGCATGCTCGTGCTGGCGGTGCTGCTGACGGCGAGCTGCGCCGGCCCGGCGCTCGGCGGCCCGTGGACGCGCCGCCGCTGCTCGCCTGTGTGCGTCCCGACTGTCTCCGCGTCGTCACCTGGAACCTGCACGCCATCCCGTTCATGTCGCCGCGACCGACGGCGCGTCTGCGGAACGTCGCCGCCAAGATCCGCGAGCAGCAACCGGACGTGGTGCTCTTCCAGGAGGTGTGGTCGTACGCGTACGCGCGCCAGCTCGGCCGCGATCTCGCGGGCACGTATCGGGTCACGACCGCGGTCGGCTGCGGCCGCCCGTTTCCCTGCGGCGGGCTCGCGATCCTCGTGCGGGTCGGCAGCGGATGGGTCGCCTCGGCCCCGACGTTCGTCGCGTACGAGGCGTCGGCGCCGTGGTACCGCTTCCGCGAATGGGACGGCATCGCCGGAAAGGGCATGCTGATGGTCCACCTCGCCCGCGGCGACGCGTCGCTCGGCGTCGTCGATACCCACCTCCAGACCGAGTACGCGCGCTACGGGCGCGACTACTCGGATCTCCGGCGCCGGCAGCTCGAGCAGCTCGACGGGACGCTGCGAAGCACGTTCGGGTCGACGCCGGTCCTCGTCGGCGGCGACTTCAACACCGCCCCCGACGAGCCGTCCCGCCTCTACGCCACCCACCTCTCGCGCTTGGGCGACGATCGCACGGCGGATATCCGCACCGCCTGCGGCGAGTGCGGGACGCGCCCGTCGCCTCCTCCGACCCGCGCGTTGGCTCGACTACCTGCTCACGCGGAACCTCGCCGCGTCGGCGGAGCTCGAGCGCATCGTCAACGACACGGTCGACCAGCCGTTCTCGGACCACGACGGCTTGCTCGGGCGCTTCGAGTACGAGGCGACGGCGCTGCGCTGACGCCCCGGATCACGGTGCGGACACGCCCGCCGACGAGACACTCGATTGGCCGGATTCGAGCGCGAGGCTGTTGTCGGCAACCTATATTGCAAGGATGCCCGTACGCTCCTAGCGTCTGGTGGCAACTCACAGCCAAAGGGGAGCAACGATGAAGACCACCACCATGTTCGCGCTCGGGCTTGCACTGCTGTGCGCGTCGACCGCCGCCGTCGCCACAGACGAAAACCGCGACGTCGAGCACGCCGACGCATCACTGCAAGCTGCACGGTGCCGAGGTGCCGAAGTCGAAGAAGCGCGTGCCTCAAGGCCGGCGGTACCTGGGAGAAGGGCGCCCCGGCGCCAAGGCGCCGACCGGAACCACCACCGAACCGGCCAAGTAGACCCGTCGAACACGAGCCGGCGCGCGCGGCGACGCGTGCGCCGGCGATCGCCGCCTCTCGTTACAAGTCGTTACGGTCGAAGACCTCGAGATCCACCGTCGTCGTGTTGTTCTCGGGGTTCGCGCCGTCGTCGACGTCGGGGTCGGTGTCGAGTGCCACCGCGTTCACGTCGAACGTGCAGCGGAACGGGATCTTCGTCGAGACCGAGATCACGTTCTCGAGCTTCACGGTCGCGACCACGCTCGCCTTGATCTTGCCGCCGAGCGGCACGTTGGCGGTCGCCTGCAACCCCGGCGTCACCGAGTCGGCGTCGAGCTGCGTCACGGCACCGCCGCCGCACGTGTTGCCGCTGATGGTGAGCTTGTAGGACGCGTCACCGGCGCCGAGGCGCCGAACTCGACGTTCGAGACCTCGAGCTTGATGGTCTTCTCACCGGTCGCGTCGCCGCTGCCGATGTTGATCTTGGTCGACTTCGCGACCTTGATGAGCAGGTCGGGCCCTTCGGCGCGCGTCGTCGCGATGCCGTCGGCTCCCGAGTCGACGACGGCCTGATTCGCGGTGCAGGCGTTGCCGACGGGGACGAGCTGGACGTCGTCGCCGGCCGCGAAGTTGTTCGCGGTGGTGTCGGCGACGAGATTCGGTCCGCAGAGCACGACGTCGGTGTTGGGCGCGGCCGTGCCGGCGGTGAGGAGCTGCACGTCGTCGCCGCCGGGCGCCGCGGTTTTGCGCGATGCCGTCGGCGCCGGCGATCACGCACGGCGTGTTCGCGGGCGGTACGCCGAGCGTGATGCCGCTCGGGTTGGTGTCGTCGCCGCCGAGCGGCGGTCTCGGGGAATGCCGTTGGCACCGGTGTCGACGACGACGCGGTTGGCGTTCTGGCAGGTCGCGCCGACCGCGATCAGCTGCACGTCGTCGCCGGCCGCGGTACTCTCGACGATCTTGTTGACGCCGCAGCGGATCTCGTTGCGGTTCGGCGTGGCGCCGCCGACCGGCGCCGCCTGGATGTCGCCGTTCGCGGCGGCGGTCTCACGAGACCGTTGGCCCCGGTATCGGCGACGATCGAGCTCTGTAGGCCGGTGCCGGGGGCGACGACTTGCTCGTCGGCGTGGCCGACGGGGGCTACCAGGAGAACGGAGAACGGAGAGCGTCACGGCGGAGGCAGAGACGGGTCATGGGCGATTCCTTTCCTCTGCTCACCGCCCTAGTCGATGCGTGCATCGCGAGGCAAGCGATTCCGAGTTGCTTCCGGCGCGGTGGAGACGTACGACCAGTAGGTCTACCCCCACGAAGGAGGTCCCCATGCGATCCGCCGTGCCGTCGGTTCGTCGATGCTTCCTTGCCGTTCTCGTCCTCGGGCTCGCCGCCGTGCCACACGCCGCCGGCGCCGGCTGCACCACGACCCAGGACGCGGGCCTCGTCCAGCGCAGCCTGAACCAGGGCATGCACTGCGCCGACAAGTTCCTGCGCTCCGGCCCGGGCTGCGTCGTGCAACCAGACGCCGCCGCCCGCCTGCGCCGGCACGCTCGTCGGGGACGCGATTGCGATCGCCTACGGCGCCAACAACCCGGCGGCGACGGCGGTCGTCGACCGGAGCGGGCTCCGCGACCAGCTGCGTTGTCAGAAGAAAATCGGCACCGCGGTCGCGAGTTACACCGGGACGAAGCTCAAGGACCTCGTGAAAGGGAAGGATCCGGCCGAGGCCGAGGCGCGAGCGCGGAAGCAGCTCGACAAGCTCCCCGCCTATTGCCTGATCGACGTGCTGCAGGACCCGAGCACGCTGCTCGTGCCCTCGGTCGGCCCGCAGTGCGCGGCCGCGGTGCCGGCGACGCCGGGCGCCGCGATCGACCCGACGGCGCTCCGCGACTGCCTGCTGACGCTGCTCGGCGTCTGGGTCGACCGCAACGGCCCGAGCCCGCAGCCGCTCCGTCCGAACATCCTCTTCATCCTGAGCGACGATCAGCGCTGGGACACGACGGGCCCGGTGCACTCGCTGAACGGCGTCGACGACGTCATGCCGCGGACGCGCGCCGAGCTCGGCGCGAGCGGCGTCGAGCTGACCGAGGCGTTCATGACGACGCCGCTCTGCTGTCCGAGCCGCTCGAGCATCCTGACCGGCCAGTACGCGCACCGGACCGGCGTCTACAAGAACGGCGGCACCAACGGCGGCGCCGACGACTTCGCCGACGCGTCGACGATCGCGACCTGGCTCCAGGGCGCGGGCTACCGGACGAGCCTGATCGGCAAGTACCTGAACGGCTACCCGCAGCTCTGGACGAGCGGCAATCCGCCCTACGTGCCGCCGGGGTGGACCGAGTGGCACGGCATGAAGAACGTCGCGTACTTCGACTACGTGATGATCGAGCCCGACGGGCTCGGCGGATACCACGAGGTGTCGTACGGCCACGCGGACGCCGACTACTCGACCGACGTGCTGCGCGAGAAGGCGAAGACGTTCATCAGCGACAGCGTGAGCGCCGGCGAGCCGTTCTTCCTGTACCTCGCGTTCAAGGCGCCGCACTTGCCGCAGATCCCGGCGCCGCGGCACGACGGGCTCTTCCAGAGCCATCACGCCGTGGCGGCCGCCGAGCTACAACGAGGCCGACGTCTCCGACAAGCCGAGTTGGGTGCAGGCGCTGCCGCTCCAGAACTCCGCCCAGCTCGACCAGATCCGCATCGACCAGCTCGAGATGGTGCAAGCGGTCGACGAGGCGATCGGCGGCAACCCGAGCTTCGGCATCACCGGCATCATGGAGCATCTCAGAAATCTCGGCGTCGCCGATAACACCATCGTCGTCTACTTCTCCGGACAACGGATGGCTCTGGGGCGAGCACCGCCTGCGCGCGAAGAACCAGCCCTACGAAGAGTCGATCCGCGCGCCGATGTTCGTGCGCTACCCGAAGCTCGCCCCGCTCCCGCGCGTCGAGACGCGCTTCGCGCTCAACATCGACTTGGCGCCGACCTTCGCCGAGCTCGCCGGCGTCGGCGTGCCGCTCGCGCGCGACGGCAAGAGCTTGCTGCACGTGCTCGACGGCACCGAGCCGGCCGGCACCTGGCGCACCGACTTCCTCGCCGAGGCCTGGCCGGGAAGTCATCCCTGGGCCGTCGTCCGCGAGAGCCAGTGGAAGTACACCGAGATCCCGACCGATCCCGGCAACCCGTTGACGACCTTCGAGCGCGAGCTCTACGACCTCGACGCCGACCCGTACGAGGAGACCAACGTCGCGTCGGCGCCCGAGAACGCGGCCCGCATCACCACCATGGGGATGCGCCTCCGCCAGCTCCGTCAGAATTGGCCGGTGGACTCGGATCCGAACGGCCCGGACCCGGACGAGGACGAGTAGCCGACGAGCGCGGAGCGCGAGGTCGACTCGCGCTCCGCGCTTCACCGATCGGGGGCGCCGGCCGCGATGCGGTCGAGGGCGGCGACCCGCCGGCGCTCGGGCTCGGTGAAGGACTCGTCGAGGAGGCGCGCGATGGCGGCGGCGCGCCCGGCCTCGTCGAGCGACGGATCGCTCGCGAGCCGCTCGCGCGCCGTCCGATACGCGTCGACGCGGCCCTGCCAAGCGGCGCGCTGCCGATCGAGGTCCGCCAAGCGGCCGGCCGCTTCGGGTCCCGCGAGTCGCTCACGCAGCTGCTGCAGCTCGGCGTCGTCGCCGCCGCGACTCCGCACCTCGTCCTCGGCCGCGCGGAGCGTGGTCGCGAGCCGCATCGCCGCCCGTGCTTCCCGTTCCTCGGGTGGAAGCTCGGCTTCGACGGCCGCGTCGATCGCCGCGACGCGCTCCGCGCGGGCCTCGGCCGAGAGGGCCGGGTCGCGCATCACCCGCCGCACCTCGAGGAGACGGCGCGCGTCGGCCTCCTCCTCCGCGAAGAAGGCCTCGGCCGCTTCCGCGCCGAGCATCTCGCGGCGAAGCGCGACCAGCGTCGCGAGCCGCGCCTCGAGGTCGGCCGCGTCGCTGCCCTCCGCGCGCCGCCATCGCCCGCACCCGTTCGCGGTAGGCGGAGATAGCGCTCGAGGAGCGCCGTCGCCTCCGTTACCGCTCCGGGCGGGAGGCGGCGTTCGATCTCGTGGACGGAGCCGGGCGCGCAGGGCCTCGGCTGACACCTCGCCGCTCGCGGTCAGCACGTAGTCGAAGAGCCGGCGCGCATCGAGCGTCGGCACGAAGCGACCGTTCTCGTCGACGAGAGCCCGCCGTCGACGCGGGTACCGCGCAGCGACCGCGGCCGCGCGAGGCCCGGACGGTCGGCACCGCGACCGGGAAGGATCGGCGCGCCGTCGGCGACCTGCGATGCGTCGGGCGCCCGCGCTGCCGGCGGAGCGTCCGCGCCGCGCTCGACGGGCCGGCGCGACGTCCGCGAGAAGAAGACGGCTGCCCCGAGGACGACGACGAGCGCCGCCAGGAGCAGCCGCCGCATGACGCGCCTCTAGAGACCCGCGGTCTTCAGGCGATTGGCGTGCGCCCGGAAGAGCGAGGGCGGGCTCGACTCGAAGATCGAGACCAGGCCGAGGATCTGGTTCACCTCGTCGAGATGGTTCTGGAAGTAGTTGTCGCGGATCACCGTCCCGAGGTGCGAGCTGCACTTGCCGACGAGGCCGTCGTTCGCCTCGGGATAGAAGAAGGACGAGAGCGCGAGCGCCGCGTCCGAGACGTCGAGGGCGTTCGTCAGAATGCCGGTGCCGCTCCACGAGTAGTAGCGAATGCCGCCCACCGTCGCGGCGCCCTGGCCGCACGAGGTCGTCGGCACGCCTTGCGGGTACTGGGCGTTGAAGGTCGCCGTCCCTTGGCTGGTCAGCGAATCGAGCGCCGCGATCGCGTCCTGCGGGTTCGAGTGGCCGGTGAGAAGGGCGAGAACCGTGCCGAGCGAGTTCGCGAAGAACGCCAGCACGTCCTCCGTGAACGAGCCGTTCGAGACGTGGCTCGGAGGTAGTCGGCGAGGGCCGCCCCCTTGTGCGGCGTCGCGACCGACGACACCGACGCGACGAGGTCCGGCCGCACCGCCGCGACGTAGCGGACGTCGAGGCCGCCGTGGCTGTGGCCGATCAGGTTCACCTTCGGCTTGCCGGTGAGCGCGACGATCGTCTCGATCTGGTCGATCAGCTGCTCGCCGCGCGCCTCGGTCGAGTTGAACTGGCTGACGGTAGTGGTGAAGACCTTGGCGCCGCCGTCCTGGAGCTCGCCGACGATCCCGAACCAGTAGCTGTAGACGCCGAAGAGCTCGTCGAAGCCCGCGAGACCGTGCTCGAGCACGATCGGATACTTCGTCTTCGTGTAGTCACAATTGAAGATGCAGAACGCGTTCGCCTGTGCGACCGCACCGACCGTGACCGCCAGGGCGAGAAGACCGCCCGCCAACAACCGCGCGCCTCGATGCATGGGACCCTCCGGGGTTAAGGGACTCGCGAACGCCGGTCCGCTAACACATCTGCCGCGACGGCAGCAAGCGAAATCGTTTCGCGATAGACGAGGCACGACGTTCCATGGCAGTGTCGCCGGCCGTCGATGAGGGTCTTGATGATGCGAATCGCGACGATCGCCGTCGTCCTGATGACGACAGTGGTCGCATGCAGTAGAGGCCGTGCCCTGCGGAGACGCCGACACGAGCGGCGGCGTCTCCGTCAGCGACGGCGTGAACGTGCTGCGCGCGGCGGCGGGCCTCTCTACGACCTGCACGGGGCTGCCGCTCTGCGACGTCGACGGCAACGGGACGGTCACGGTCACCGACGGCGTGAACGTGCTGCGCACGGCAGCCGGCCTGGCGACGGATTTGCGCTGCGCCTGCGGCGCCGCCGGCTGCACCGGCATCGACGCCGACGTGCAGGCGATCGCCGCCGACCTGTTTCCCTTCCTCGCGGGGATGGACCTCTTTCTCACACCGTTCACCGTCAAACCGTCCACCGGCGCGCCGCTGTGCCCCGACGGCGGATCACGCGTCGTCGACGATTCGGGCACCGAGGTCTTCCTCGCGGTGACCATGGACGCGTGCACCGTAGCGGAGAAGCCGATCGGCCATTTCCGATACGACGGGACGGTCGTCATCCGGTCGTTGGGCCTCGGTCCCAGTCCGATCGACTTCGATTTCCGCACGACCGACGTCGCCCATGGCAACCGCGAGGTCCGCGTTCTCCGGGACGCTCTCGGTGGGCGTGACCGGATCGAGCCTCTACCTGGCGGGGCCGCTCGTCGTGACGACCCCCAGAACTCCTTCACGTTCGACCTCGTACCCGCTCTGCTGACGCACCCGAACAGCATCGTCCCCAGCGGAGGCTCGGTGACCGACGACGATGACGCGTTCGCCTTCGCCGACCTTGCCGTGACGACTGTGCCGGAAGGGCACGCCGACTTTCGCGTCACATTCGACGACGGCGCGGTCCACACCTACGTCATGAGCCTGACGAGCGGACTCCTGACGCAGACGAGCTGAGCGCTCCTCCTAGGGGCAGGCTCGCCGACGACGGGATGCAGAGCTCCTGCTCCTTCACGGCGTCGACGATACCGGGCCGAGACACCGATTGACCAGCACGCCCGGGCGCTTCGCGAACTTGGCCTGCTTGGGTGCGGTCTTCGCAAAGTCTCAGCTGATAGCAGAGCAGGCGCACCGACGACTGCTTGCGAGGCTCGCCGTTCACGTCGGCGGCGAGACACAAGCGGGTCGCCTTCTTCACGTCGTAGCTCCGGGGGTGTCGAACTGATCGCTCACCAGTCACCTCGAGGCCCTTGGCGAGCTTGGCGGTACCCTTCGAGATCTTGGCCTTGTAACGGGCGAAGGCGCTCACCTGGTGGGCGGCGGGGTTCGGCGTCGGCGGCGGATTTTTGGAGGTCCTTCGCGGTCGGCACGAGCAAGACATCGGGCTTGGAGGTGTCGACGATGAGTTGACCGAGCCGATTCGTGACGACGGTGCCCGTGCTTCTGCGGTTTCGGCGCGCCCTTGGCGAGAGCGATCTGGAAGCTCTCGAGGTGGGTCGCGGCATCGTGGATCGCACCGAGCGTCTGGTCGCTCGGGAGACAGAGTTGACGCGGACCCTTCACGACGACGCCGGTGTCGTCGACGTCGGTCGTGACGGCCACGCCCGCGACCGCCGCGAACTTCGGCGCACCCTTGGCCGGCTTGATGCCGAAGCAATGAAAATCGTCGAGCGCGGCTTCGGGACCGGCGGGCGTCGGCGTCGCGGTCGGCGCGGGAGCGGTCGCGACGGGCGTCGGCGTCCGCGTGGCGGTGACGGTCGCGGTCGGCGTCGGCGTCGCCGTGCGGGTTGCGGTCGGCGTCGGGGTCGCGATCGAGCCGACGTAGAGCGCGGCGATCTCGGGATCCGGTGAGGGCCCCGAGTAGAGCGCCACCTCGTCGATCAACCCGTCATAGCGCGCCTGGGGCGCTCCGCTCGGAATTCGTCCCGCCGATGAAGAAGGGCGCCGCGTTCGCGACGATCGCCGCGGTCCCATTGGTGTCCTCGGCGGGCGTCCCGTCGACGTAGATCGATTGGTTCCCGCCCGAGTGGGTACACGCCGACGATCTGGTGCCACTGCCCGTCGTTGACGGTCGTCGCCGACGTCACGCCGTTGGCGACGAGCTCGCTGGCGAAGAACGTGGCCTTCCCGCTGGCGCCGCCGCCGCCCGTCGGATTCACCGAGAGAAAGTAGCCGTTCTCGCTTCCCGCCTCGTGCTTCCCGATCACGAGCGTGTCTTGCGCGGTCGTCGTCGTGTTGACCCACGCGACGAGGGAAAAGTCGCCGGTCGTGAAGCCGGGCGCCGACGTACCCATGTTCACGAGCCCGCCGTTCGCCCGCACGAGACTGATCGCGTTCCCCGTGATGCCGCCCGCGACGAAGCTCGCGCCGGTCGCCGACAGGGTGCCGTCGAGCGCGCCGACGCCGTCGGTGCGCGACGGTGCCGCTCGACTCGTCGAAGGCCCAGTGTGCGACGAGCGTCGCAGCCGACACCGGCGCCGCCGCGACGAAACAGGAGGACGAAGCGCACCGAAAACGGTGGTGCGATGAATCAGCGGGCTCTCGCGCACGAGTTACCGATTCCCTTCGCCTACGGCACCGTCACCGACGACGGATTCTCGACGGAGAAGCCGTCTCCCGCGCCGAACGAGGTAGGGGCTGAAGAAATGGTATCGTCCGAGACCGCGCACGTGATCGTGCCGCTCGGCGGCAGGGTTCCGGCGAGCGCGGGCGGGAGACCGCCGAGGACGAAGAACACGGCGAGGGCGAGAGCGCTAAGACGCGTGCGGCACTGGGGGAACCTCCCGGCTGGAATCGAATCGGTCGTTGGCCACCAACACCAACGACGTGCGTAACCTCGCACGAAACGCGAAGCAGTCGTCCAGAAAATTCGTCGCCGCGTCGCGGCAAGCGCGGCCGTTACTCCCGCATGTAGTGACAGGTGTACCCGCCCGGGTGCTTCTGCAGATAGTCCTGGTGGTACTCCTCGGCGCGCGTCGCCGGGCCGGCGTCGACGATCTCGGTGACGACCGGGTTCTTCCACTTGCCCGACTTGTCGACGCGCGCCTTCACCTCTTCGGCGATCTTGCGCTGCTCGGGGAGGTCACGAAGATCGCCGAGCGGTACTGCGAGCCGACGTCGTTTCCCTGGCGGTTCTTGGTGGTCGGATCGTGCATGCGGAAGAACCACTTCTCGAGGAGGTCGGCGTAGCTGATCTTCTTCGGGTCGAAGACGACCCGCACCGCCTCGGCGTGGCCGGTCGTCCCGTCGTGGAGATCCTCGTAGGTCGGGTTCGACGTGGTGCCGCCGGTGTACACCGCTTCCGTCTCGAGCACGCCCGGGATCTTCCGCAGAAGGTCCTCCATGCCCCAGAAGCAGCCGCCGGCGAGGATCGCGGTCTCGAGCGTCGGGGCGCAGCCGGGCTGGCTCCCCGAGTCCGCGAGCGTGCAGCTGTTGGCCGTCGCCGCCGCGCGGCGCCTTCGCGTCGCCGTCGAAGAGCGCGGCGTACTCGCCGTAGCCCTCGGCCGCGAGCTTGTCCTTCGGGACGAAGCGCAGCGCGGCGGAGTTGATGCAGTAGCGGAGGTGGGTCGGCGCGGGACCGTCGTCGAAGACGTGGCCGAGATGCGATCCTCCACCCTGCGAGCGCACCTCGATCCGGGTCATGAAAAGGGTCGAGTCCTTGTGCTCGACGACCCGCGCCGGCTCGACCGGCTGCGTGAAGCTCGGCCAGCCCGTCCCCGAATCGAACTTGTCCGTCGAGCTGAAGAGCGGCTCGCCGGTGCGCGACGTCGACGTAGAGACCGGGCTCGTGATTGTTCCAGAACTCGTTTCGGAAGGGCGGCTCGGTCGCCGCGTTCTGGGTGACCTCGTATTGGAGCCCGGTGAGCGTCTTCGTCGAGCCGCGTCCGGGGCGGGTTTCGCGTACTGCTTGTTCGACATGACGTTCGTCCTCTTCACTTGTGCGGGCGGCGGACCGGGAGCCGTCGCCCCGACGTTCGACAACAGCAGCAGGGCCAAGCCGGCGAGGCCGAGGAGCACAGGCCACACGGCCGTCAGCGGCGATCGTTCGAGGGAAGCCACGAGACCTTCGTCCTACCATGAGATGCCGGTCATGGCAGGTAGGATGCGCGCGTCAGCGTGCGGGAAGCTCGGGACGGATTGCAGCGCAGCTCAGGCCCGTCAGGAATCAGGCTTTCGCCGCTGTAGGCCTCGGCGCGGGTCTTGAGCTTCCAGCTTGTTCGCCTTGTAGGCACCCGGCGCCCCGCGGAGCTGGACCGCGATCGCGGCGTCGGGGCTGCAGACGTCAGGATCGCTCGGGCCGACGATCGGCGGCTTACGACGACGGCTTCGAGCGCCGCACGCGCCGCCGCCAGCGGCGGCCGCGTCGACGCCGCTTGCTCGCTCGGGGTCTTGATCGTCCAGGCACGCAGACCGGCTGCGGCGTGCACTCGACCGGGACGCTGTTGTTGGCGCAGACGGCGAGGTGGAAGGTGCACGACCCGACGACGCCGCCGTCGAAGTCGCACGCCGGATCGTTGTCGGTGCACGCTTGCCGGGGATTGATGAAGCCGTGCTTGTCGTAGCGGGGCGTGTTGCTCGGGTTGTCGATGCGCCAGGCCGCCCAACAATCGGTCGCGAGCTTGCCGCCGCCGCGGATGTGCTCCACCTGGCACGAGCCCGAGCAGCCGTCGCCGGTCACCTGGTTGGCGTCGTCCGCATTGCTCGTGGCAACCGGACGGCGCCGAGGGACGCCGTCGCCGCAGAGGACGCCGGTCTCGAGGTCCGCAGAACTCGTCGCAGCCGTCAGCAGTTGCCGGCGTTGCCGTCGTCGCACTGCTCGCCGCTGTCGACGACGCCGTCGCCGCAGACCGGAGGCCGGCAGTCGGTGCGGCACGCGTCCGGCGTGACGTCGCTGTTGGCGACCGCCGTCGTCGCAGATCTCGCAGGTCGGGACAGAGCGTACCGTCGCCGCACACCGCGGAGCCCGGCGCGCAGAGCGTGACGTGCGCAGTCCGAGTCTTGTTGTCGGTCGCGCGCCAGAGGAGGAAGTAGCCGCCTTCGCGGCGGCCGGCGACGCCGATCGTGGAGGCGTTCCCAGACCCCGGAACCGCGAGGGTGCCGAGCGCGGCGCCCGGCGGAGTCGTAGGCGAGCACCTTCACCGGCCCGTTCAGGGCCACCAGGAAGTTGCCGCTCCGGGTCGCTCGCGATCTTCGGGCTCCAGCCGGCCACGCCCGGCCCGATCACGACGTCGGTCGCCGATCGACGATCCGTCGGGCACGAAGAACGCGAGGCGGATCTCTCCCGGAGTCGGGCTCGTCGGCCTGCGCCCGACCGACGATCGCCGCGAGCGTGCCGTCGGCGTTGACGGCGAGGCCGTCGAGCCGGAGGCCCCGACGCGACGGTGTAGCGCAAGGTCAGCGGGACGCCGTCAGGATCGAAGAGGCGGGCCTCGATCGACTGATCGCGGCCCCACACCATGAGGAAGCCGGTCGGAACGGGCACGATCCACGCATTGGCCGCGTCCTCCTCCGGCCCGAGGTTGACGACCGAGCCGATCGGCGTCCCGGTGACGTCGAAACGCCGCATCGGGAGGGTCGCACCCCTGCTCCCAGCCGAGCACGAATCCGTCGCCGAGCGGCGCCATGCCAGGCTCGCTGACGCCATTGGCGGGCGGTCCCGCGAGGAATGGCGACGCCGAGCGGCTCGCCGTTCGACGACAGGCGTTGCGTCGCCAGGTGGAATTGAAGGTCGGTCTCGTCCTCCGGCTCAATCCACGCCAACAGCGTAGCCCGCCGTGACGTAGCGCGGTCAGCGTGCCCCCGAGCGGAGTTCGCGTCGGGGACGGCGTGCTCGAGGCCGGCGTCAGCTGCCCCGCGGGGAAACGGACCGTGTGGAAGATGGCCGAGGAGGCTGAAATCGCCGAGCACGAGGATCGACCCATCGCGCCCGGTCGCGAGCTGGATCGGCGAGATCCCGCCCGCGCTGGACCGACGATCGGCCCGTCGAGGTGCTGCGCGCTCGCGACGTCGGGGAGCGCCGGCCAGTAGTCAGCATCCCCAGAATGGTGCGAGCGTCGAATCGACGAGCACGAACGGTCATGACGGCGTCTCCCTGACTGGCGGCCGTACTATGCACCGCCGGACCGACCGGCAAGGCACGCGGCGTCAGCCGCGCGCCTTGCCGCCTACGAGTCGCGTGACCACGACGATGCGCATGCTCACTCCGACTTGAGGTTCAGCTTGTCGGCCTGATTCTTCACGACGCCGCCGGCAGCAGGCTCGCCTCCCAGCATTCGCCGTTGCCGGAGTGGAGCTGGACGCGGGCGGCGGCCGGCGTCGCGAGCGGCTAATGCCGCGTGGGCGTTCTCGCCGGGAAGCACGAGGCTCGTGCCCTTCCCTTCATCGTCACCTTGGCCTTCCCGGCGATCCCGGGCTTGGGGATCGAGCTGATGCCGCCGGCGCCGCCAGCCGTCATCTTTGCTCGCCAAGCCAGTCGTGCCGGCAGGGGACTCCACAAAGGCCCTTCCAGCACGGAACCGTCCCGCAAATGCCGCCGGAGGAATCGTCGCCGACATGAGCAGCGACGGCGTGCCGCCGAAAGGCTCGTCGTAGACGCAGAGCACGTAGCCAATCGGCGCCGACCGGGTCGCCGAAGTCGCCGGAGGCAGTCGCGGCACCACTTGGTCCACTTCCAGCTGAAGGTGTCTTTGCTGTTCGTCGTCTTGTCGCCGATCTAGGCAGGACTTCCAGCAGGTCGCGGAATGGCACGCGACACGTCCCAGCGCCGGCGCCGGCGTGCCGGTGCAGCTCCCGCCTGGCGCACGCATCGGGGTTGGTGCGGGATCGTCGTCGTCGCACGGGTCGGTGTTGTTGGCGGTGCGCGCAGAAGTGACGCCGTCACCCGGGCGTCGTCGGTGCAGGCGTTGCCTCGTCAGGGCACGGCGTACCGGCGAGATCGAAGCAATCGTCAGCCGCCTGGTGCAGGCGTCGGCGCAGACGCCACCGCTTCGTGCAGGGATCGCCGGCATTGCCCACTGCAGGGCCGGCGCGCACGGGTGTCGGCGCCGTTGAAAAGGCCGTGTTACGCCCGACCTCGAAGGCACAGACGGCGCTGCAGCGATCGCCGTTCGTGAGGTTGCCGTCGTCGCAATCCTCGCCCGGGTCGACGCTGCCATTGCCGCACGCGATCAGCGGCTGCGCGTACACCCGCCGCCGCCGCTCATTGCCGGCGTGAACGATCGCCGGCGCGCCGCCGTCGACGCGATCGAAAGCATGCCCTGGTGCTGCATCCCGCTGCCGGAGACGGACCCGACGCCACGCCCCGTTGGTGCTCTCCCACACCCCGGGTTGTCGAGCCCGCGAACACGTGACCCGCGACCTGCGGATCGACACCGATCGCGCGGATGAAACGGCGTCAGCCCCGAATTGGCGAGCGCCCACGAGCCCGCAAAGTTGGTCGTCTTGTGGACGTGATCGGACGAGCAGCATAGACCGTGCCGGCGGTGTTGGGGTCGGCGGCGATCGTGGCCCCGCCCGTCGACGTGTAGCCGGTGCTCGCCAGGCTCCACAGGCGCCACCGTCGATGCTCTTGAAGACGCCTTGATCGCGCGTCGCCGCGTACGCGATGCCTCCCGTCGACACCGCGGCGCGGACGCCGACGATCACCGTGTTGGTGAAGCCGACGTTGGCGGCGCTCACGCGCCGCCGCTCGTAGTCGTCTTGTAGACGCCCGCCGGCGCCCGGCGACGCGAGGAGCGTCGCGGGCGCCAGCGGATCGATCGCGAGCGCGCGCACGTTCCCCGCCGCGAGGCCGGTGCTCGCGCTCGTCCAACTCGCGCCCGAGGTCGTGGTCTGGAAGACCCCGTCGTCGTGCCCGCGTAGAGCGTCGTCGGGGTGCTCGGATCGAGCACCAGGACGTTCGGCGTGCCGGTGAGGCCGGTCGCGGCGAGCGTCCAGGTGGTGCCGCCGGTGGTCGATGCGTAGACGCTGCCGCCCGCCGCGTAGACCGCCGGCGCCACGGGATCGATGACGATCGAGGTCGCGGTCGTCGGCCCGACGCCGGTGATGGCCCAGCTCGTGCCGCCCGTGGTCGTCTTGTAGACGCGGTTGCCGGCGACGCCGGCGTACACGGTCGCGGGCGTCGTCGGATCGACCGCGAGCGCGTTCACCGCGGTGAACCCGGGAAGTCCCGTGCTGACCGGGCTCCAGCTGCCGGCGCCGTCGACCGACTTCTGGACGGTCTGATTCGTCCCGCAGTAGAGCGTCGCGGGCGTCGTCGGGTCGACCGCGATCGCGAACACCGGCTGACCCGCCATGCCGCTGCTCGCGGCCGCCCACGTGGCTCCGCCGTTGGTCGACTTGTAGAGGCCCGCGGGGATCCCGACGACCGTCCGACATAGACCGTCGTCGGCGTGGTCGGATCGACGGCGATCGCGCGGTGAAGTCCGTCACGGGAAGCCCCCGATCTGCGTCGGGAGTCCCGTGTTGACGGCGGTCCAGGTGGCGCCGCCGTCGGACGTCTTGAAGACGCCCCCGCGTCGGCGGCCGCCGCGTAGACGATCAGCGGATTCGTCGGGTCGACGGCGAACCCGCGGGCCGCGCCCCCGACGGGACCGGTCGAGACCCAGGGCGCGGCGCCGGCCGTGCCGGTGATCGTGAGGACGAATGCCAAAACGACGACCGATCGCGAGCGTGCGAGTGCCATGGGAGATCCTCCGTGCGCCGCGCTAGCACGGAGGTCCGAGCGAATCCTCACATCATCGACACATTTTCGCGGCGGAGCTCGCCCGTCGCAGCGGTCTCACGCGCCGAAGCCCCCATCGATCGTGTGCATCGCCCCGGTCACGATGCCCGCATCCGGACCCGCGAGGTACGCGACCATCGCCGCGATCTCGTCCGGACGCGCGTGGCGCTTGATCGCCATGTAGGAGTGCATCTGGTCGTGCATGGGCCCGTCGGCGGGGTTCATGTCGGTGTCGACCGGGCCGGGCTGCACGACGTTCACGGTGATGCCGCGGTCGCCGAAGTCGCGGGCGAGGCCGCGCGCCATGCCCTGCAGCGCCGACTTGCTGAGCGCGTAGCCCGCGGCTCCCGCGAACGGCATGCGGTCGCCGTTCACCGAGCCGATGACGATGATGCGGCCGCCCTGGGGCATCTGCTTCGCGGCCTCGACCGCGGCGTGGTAGGGCGCGCGCACGTTCACGTCGATCAGGTGGTCGATCGCGTCGGGGTCCTGCGTCCGCGCGTCGCCGAACACGATGACCCCGGCGTTCACGACGAGGACGTCGAGGGCGCCGCGCGATTTGACGACGGCGATCACCGCGTCGCGATCGGCGCTGTCGGCTTGGATGGCCTCGGCGCCGACGTCCGTGGCGAGCGCCGACGCGGCGTCGCGCGACCCCGCATAGGTGAACGCCACCTTGCCGCCCCCTTGGCGAAGCGCCGCACGATCGCCGCCCCGATGCCCCGGCTGCCGCCGAGGACGAGCACGTTCTTGTTGCTGAAGTCCGTCATGATTCCTCCTCGCCTCGACGAGTACTGCGCCGGCGCGAGCACGGGAAGACGGCCTACGGTTTCAGGTCGACGGCGGCCCGGAAGCTCCCGTCCATGTAGAACGGGACCGAGGTGTGCTCGTGCGCGACCTTCCAGGCGCCGTCGCCCTTCCGGAAGCACACCGTCGCGCGGAACCAGACGTCGGTCGCGGTGCCGTCGGTACGCGTGCCGGTCAGGTGGTTCAGGCTGTGCGCGAACGCGACGTCGCTCCCGGCGGTGATGGTGAGGTCGCGGGTCTCGTAGCCGATCCCGCGCTCCCAGGTGCGGAACCATTCCTGGAGGCCGGCTTTGATCTCGCCGTGGCGATGCTGCAGCGGTGGGGCCAAATCGAACGCGAGCGCATTGGCACGGTAGTGCGCCATCACACCGTCGACGTCCTTGGCGCGGGAGCGCCGTCGCGAAGCCCTCGAGCAGCCGCTTGATGTCGTCGTGGTCGGAAGCCATGTCGATCTCCTTTCCCTCTCGTCGAAGGAAAGGGGCGGAAATCGACGCAGGCAACCCCGCGGCCCGTACAGGGCGCGCCGCTAGACCGCGGCGATCGCGTTCGCGACGGCTTCGACGTTCCGACCGTTGAGCGCCGCGACGCAGATGCGGCCCGAATCGACCGCGTAGATCGCGAAGCGCTCGCGACAGCGCCGTCACCTGGTCCTTGGTGAGCCCGGAGTACGAGAACATGCCGCGCTGGCGCGTGATGAACCCGTAGTCGACCCCGGGCCGGCGCGCGGCGAGGAGCGCCGTCAGCTGCTCGCGCATGCCGCGAATCCGCTCGCGCATGCCCGCGAGCTCCCGTTCCCAGAGCCCGCGGAGCTCCGGATCGTTCAGCACCGTCGCCACCACCTGGCCGCCGTGGGTCGGCGGATTCGAGTAGTTCGTCCGCACGAGACGCTTCAGCTGGCTGAGCGCGCGCGCCGCCTCGTCCGCGCTCGCCGCGACGATGCTGAGGCCGCCGACGCGCTCGCCGTAGAGCGAGAACGACTTCGAGAAGGAGCTCGACACGAAGACCGGCGAGGTCGCCGCCGCGAAGGCGCGGACGGTAGCGGCATCGGCGTCGATCCCGTCGGCAGAAGCCCTGGTAGGCCATGTCGAGGAACGGCACGAGCCCGCGCGCCATGACGACCTCGCGGACCTGCGTCCACTGCTCGGGGGCGAGGTCGACGCCGGTCGGGTTGTGGCAGCACGCGTGGGCACGACGACGTCGCCGCTCGGAATCTTCCGCAAGCCCTCGAGCAGCGCCGGAAAGCGCACGCCCTTGGTGGCCGCGTCGTAGTATGGATACGTCTCGACCGCGAACCCGGCGTTCTCGAAGAGCGCGCGGTGGTTCTCCCAGCTCGGCTCGCTGATCCACACCGCGGCATTCGGAGCGATCGCGCCGCAGGAGGTCGGCGCCCAGCTTGAGGCCGCCGGTCCCGCCGAGGGTCTGCACCGTGATCACCCGCTTCTCCGCGACCGCCGGATGATCGGCGCCGAAGACGAGGGTCCGCACCGCCTGGTCGTAGGCCGGCATGCCGTCGATCGGCAGGTACCCGCGCGGCCGCGCCGTCTCGACGAGCTGGCGCTCGGCGCGCCACGCACTCGAGCAGCGGGATCTTGCCGCTCTCGTCGTAGTAGACGCCGACACCGAGGTTCACCTTGGTGGGACGGTCGTCGGCGTTGAACGCCTCGGTGATGCCGAGGATCGGATCGCGCAGGGCGCCATGGCGACGCCGGCCAGCACGGACTCGCTCATGACGGCGAGATATAGCCGCTGGGCGACCGCCATGCACGCGCCGCCGGCGAAGCGCGTCAGGGCTCGTCGAGGATGCGCTGCCGCCGCCTGGGTACTCGCCCTCGCTGATCAGCTGTCGTTTCCGGAGGTCGTTCAGCTCCTGCAGCCGATACGGACTCCGGGCGCGGCGCTTGGTCCTCGGCAGCGGCGGTGATCGTGCGCGCATCGTCCGGCAGCGCCGGCCCGGCCGCCCGCGCCGCCGCGAACGTCGCGGATCGCCGCCATGACGTCCCTCGTGCGCGCCCGTCCAGAGCACTGCCGTTGCGGACGTGGCTCGACATCACGAGCGAGCGCGTGTCGTGGTCGAGCACGCGTCGACCCATCCCGACGAGGACCAGAAGCCGCGCACGTAGTCGATGCTGACCATGCAGGCCTTGCGCCGCACGCGCGGGATGATCCAGCCGTGGATCCCCCTCTTCAAGGCGACGAACGACTGGTCGAGGATCGACGTCGCGGCGGCGTGGTACTGATGCGTGTCCTTCGGGCGCAGGACGACGTAGTCGTACTCGGCGAGCGAGCGTCCGATGCCTTGCTCGCGCTGACACGCCGCAGCCGGCCGCGAGCGTCGCCACCGCGACGCCGAGGAACGCGTCGCGCGCAGCAGCCTCCGGGATCTCTTGGTTCGCGTCACGTACGCCTCCTCGCAGCCGATGTGGGGGACCGGATGGTGGCCGGCGAGCGCACCACAGGTCAGCAAGCTACGGATGCCCGCGCCCTCGGGAACGCGCTCCTGCCTGATCAGCGCCGCGCAATGGCCTCCGGCGGCGCGGGCTCAATAGGGTCGAGCGCGTACGCCATGGTCCCGCTCTCGATCCTCCGACCTCGCCCCATCACGGCGGGTCCGACGCCGCACAGGCGCGCTCGCAGCTCGGCCGACCTGGCGCAGCACGCCGAGCGCCTCGGGTTCCATCGCTTCTGGCTCGCCGAGCACCACGGCATGCCGGGCATCGCGAGCGCCGCGACCGCGGTCGTGATCGCAGCACGTCGCCGCCGGCGACGGCGACCATCCGGGTCGGCGCGGGCGGCATCATGCTGCCGAATCACGCCCCGCTCGTGATCGCCGAGCAGTTCGGGACGCTGGCAGCACTGCACCCGGTCGCATCGACCTCGGCCTCGGGCGCGCGCCGGGCACGGATCAAGCGACCGCTCCGGCGCTCCGCCGGACGCTCGCGTCCGATCCCGATCGGTTCCCGGAGGACGTGCTGGAGCTGCATGGCCTACTTCGCGCCGGCGGCGCCGGGGCAACTGCGTACGCGCCGTGCCCGGCGCCGGGCTGCGCGTCCCGATCTGGATCCTCGGCTCGAGCCTGTACGGCGCGCAGGTCGCGGCGGCGCTCGGGCTGCCCTTTGCGTTCGCGTCCCACTTCGCGCCGGCCCAGTTGGTGCCGGCGCTCGCGATCTACCGCGAGGCGCTTCAAACCGTCGGCGCAGCTCGAACGGCCGTACGTGATGCTCGGCTTCAACGTCTTCGCGGCCGACACGGAGGACGACGCGCGTCTCCTCTCGACCTCGGTGCAGCAGGCGTTCGTGAACCTCTGCACCGGCCACCCGTCCGAGCTCCCGCCCCCGTCCGCGACTTCGACCAGAGCCTGCCCCCGCCGGCGCGTGCGGCGCTGGCCGACGTGCTCTCGTGCTCGGCGATCGGCACGGCCGAGACCGTGCGCGACGCGCTCGTCGCCTTCGTCGCCCGGACCGGCGCCGACGAGCTCATGATCGCCTCGAGGCATCTTCGACCACGCGGCGCGCCGGCGCTCCTACGAGATCGTCGCCACCGTCCGCGCCGCGCTCGAGTGAACGCTCGTAGGAGCTGCAGCGAACGCGCGCCTGAGCGCTCGATTCGCAAGCGCGCCACGGCGGGCGAGGCGCGCGTGGTTGCACGCGTGCGGTGCTTCTCCTAGCTTCGCCGCCCGTGACCGCCCCGAGCGCGACCGGACGCGCCACGGCGCTGGCCGTCGCTGCGATCACGATCGTCGCGGCGCTCCTGCGCCTGCCGTCGCTCGGGCGCTCGCTCTGGCTCGACGAGGCCTGGCGCGCCAACATCGCCCTTGCCCCTGACGTCGGACGCGTTCTGGAGCCACGTGCTCGGGTCGGGCGGCGGCGGGATCGGCGCGCCGATGCCGCCGCTCTTCGCGCTGGCGCTCGGTGCGGTCGGCGCGGTGGTCGGGCACTCGGCGATGGGCATGCGGGCGCTCCCCGTGCTGATGAGCGTCGCCGCCGTCCCGCTCGCCTACGTGGTCGGGGCGCGCGCCGCGGGATCGGTCGCGGGTCTCTCGGCGGCGCTCTGCTTCGCGGCCTCGCCGACGGCGCTGCTGCACGGCCAGGAGTTGAAACAGTACTCGACCGACGTCGCGGTCGTGCTCGTGCTCCTCGTCGCCGCGAGCACGGTCGCCCCGCGGCCGTCGCGCCCACGATCGTGGATCGCGCTCGCCGTCGTGATGAGCCTCGCACCTGCCGTCTCGTTTCCGAGCGCGCTCGTGCTGCCTGGGATCGCGCTCGCCACCCTCGCGTGCTGCACCACGAGCGCCGAGCGTCGCCGCTGGCTCGCGGCCCACGTCGTGAGCGGCTCGGCCGCGCTCGCGTGGTACGCGCTCGTGATCGGACCGCAACGCAATCGCCCGCTCGTCACGGCCTATTGGGCGGGCGAGTTCCCGCCGCTGGACGGCGTGCCGGGCGCCGGCTGGGTGACGGATCAGTTGCTCGACTTCATCAGCTACTGCTCGTTGCACCCGCGCTGGCTCGCGGCCGCCGTCGTCGTCGCGGGCCTCGCGCTCGCGTCGCGCTGGCTCGGGATCGCCGCGCTCGTGAGCGTCGCCACCTTGATCGCGGCCGCCGCGTGGCGGGCGTATCCACTTTCGGGAGGACGGACGAGCGTCTTCCTGCTGCCGTTCGTCTATTTGGGACTCGGCTCCGCGCTCGGCGGGATCGCGGCGAAGCACGCGGCGCGACGCCAGGGCGCTCGCACGCGGCGCGCTCGCGATCGCCGCCCTCGTCGTCGTGCTCCCCATGCTCGTCCACGGCGTCCGCGCGCCCGCCGCCGGGGTCGTCTACGAGAAACGGTCCCGCTGATCGCGGTGCTCGACGCGGAACGGCAGCCGACCGATCGCGTCTACGTCTATGACGGCGGCGTGCAGGCGTTCCGCTTCCATCATCCCGCGCTCGACCCGACGATCACGCTCGGCGGCTCGCATCGGAACGACCAGACGGCCTACGCCGCCGAGGTCCAGCCGCTCCTCGTGCCCGGTCAGCGTCTCTGGCTGCTCTTCGCCCACGTGCACACGCCGCCGGGCGGCGCTCGGAGCGCGATACGATCCTCGCCGACGTGGCGCTCTATGCGCGCCCGCTCGCGGTCCGCGAGGCGGAGGGCGCGTCGCTGCACCTCTTCGAGGTCACGCGCGCCCCAGGCACGGTGAAGCACCTGCGGCTCACGCCCGAGGACCTCGCCAACCCGGAGCGCATGAAGGAGCTCCTCGGGCACTGAACGGCAGCACAGGATGACCCAAGACTAGGCGGGCGCCGTCCCCTCGGCTCTGCCGGCGTCGTCAGCCGTCCGGGACGAACGGACGACCTTCGGCGCGACGTAGATCGGGTGGACCTCGCGCGCAACACCCACATGCACACCGGCGTATCGTGCTGCACCTACATCTCACGTCATGTAAGACCTACAGCTGACTTGTCTGCTACTAGCTCACATGATATCTTGGAATTATGCGTACGAAGGTTGCCACGCGCGGCCAGGTCTCGATTCCGTCGGAGGTGCGCAAACAGTTGGGGATCAAGCCGGAGACGCAGCTCGAATGGATCGTCGAGGGCAGCACGGTCCGGGTGATCCCGATTCCCGACGATCCCGTCGCCTCGTTGCGCAGGTCGGGCAAGAAGGGCAGTGCGACGGCTCCTCGCCGATCAGCGACTGAGATCGGCGTCGCGATGGCTGGATGACGTTCGTGCTCGATACCTCGGCCCTGCTCGCGCTGCGCAGCGACGAGCGGGGCGCCGAACGGGTGGCGCAGATCCTCCAGCTCGGTCGTCGCGGCAAGACGAGAAACTACGTCTCGTTCATGACCCGCATGGAGCTTCTCTATCGCGTCACGGCGACCGAAGGGGAGGAGCCTGCCCGCACCGCGCTCCGCTTGCTCGACGCCGCCGGCGTGCACTGGGTCTCCCTGCGGACCGGAAATCCTGGACGTCGCGGCTCGCTTCAAGGCCCGCGGCGGCCTTTCCGTCGCCGACGCCTGGATTGCGCGCGACGGCCGCGAGCAAACGTGCCGTGCTGGTCACAAAGACCCCGAGTTCGCGACGGTCCGCGAGATCGACCAGGAGCGCTTGCCGACCTGACGACGTGTCGAGGGCTCGGTGGAGCTTCGTGTGCAACATCGAGGTGATCGAGACCAAGCTCGTGCGTACCGCAGTCGGGGAACCGTCAGTATCGCTCGAGGAGTGAACTGGCATTTGTGATCCCGAGCTCCCCTTCACGCCGCCGAATCAGCGCCGCAGCTCCCGGACCATCGTGGCACGGAGCAGCGCCAACTCGGCACCGCGGAGGCGCGCCGAGCCGCCCGCGAGCGTCCGCATCGTCGCGAGCCCCGAGATCACCGCGATCGTGTAGTGCTGCAAGAGCGCTCGGCGTCGGGTCGGCATCTTCGACGGGAAGAAGCGCTGCCACTCGCGGTTCCACGCCCGCAGCATCGCAACCTGCCAGCTCGCCCCGCTCTTCGCGAAGGAGCCGCGGCGGCGCAGATGATCGAGGAGGATCTCGAAGGCCGACGCGTGCTCGCGGCTGGTGAAATGCTCGAACGCGCGCTCCACGAAGCGCTCGACCCGGCGCTCGAGCGAGAGTCCTTCGACCGGAACCTCGGCGAGCCGCGCCGCGAAGCGGGTGAACGCGTCCTCGAGCACGGCGATCAAGATGCCGCCCTTGCCGCCGAACTGATGCTGCACCGCCCCCACGTGACGCCGGCGCGGCGCGTGATCTCCGCCGCCGTCGTCTGCTGGAAGCCGACCTCGGCAATGCCCGCCACGACCGCCGCCAAAATGCGCGCGCGCGTCTCGGCCGTCCGCTCGGCGTGCGAACGCCGCGCCCGGCGCGGCGCCGAGCGCGGACGCGCCTGACTCACTTCGCTGCGTCTCGCGTCCGCACGGGCGCAAACTCGAAGGTCGCGGCCGTCGACATCCGCGTAATCTGCGTGATCGGCGCTTCCTCGGCGGCCGGCGCGTCGTCGTCGATGGTGACCTCCCAATGGCACACGGGTTTCCGATCCTTCGGATCCCGCGGCGGACGGTGGACCGGCCGGCACTTCGCCTTGGGATTCACGGCCTGCATGGTCGCGTCGAAGGTCGGATCCTCGATGTGGTGGCACATCGACAGGACGCGCTTCTCGCCCCACGGCTCGACGTCGGCGAGCGCGCCGCAGTAGTCGAGCCAGAAGTAGCCCTTCTTCGCGTCGACGACCTCGTAGTGCACGTCCATGTATTGGTGGGGAAAGCCGGGGTCGACCTGGAGCGACTTGAAGATCGACGCGACGTCGTCGCCCGTGATGTTCATCGCCTTCCGGATGCGCTGGGTATAGACCGGCGACGCCCCGCGCCACTCCTCGATGGCGAGCTCCTCCATCGCCTGGGCACCGAAGCGCTGCAGAATGGCCGGCATGATGGCGCGATCGAGCAGGTGCGCGGCGAGCATGAACTCGCGGCACAGCTTCACGAGAGCGTCCTTCGAGAAGTCCTCGAGCTGTAAATCGGCCTTGAACGGGCCGCTGTAGTCGTCGATCTCGTCAGCCATGGTGATCTCGCCTCCTCCCCGGACCCTACCATCATTTCCGTTGCGCTTGCTATGAAAACATGGATAGGCTCCGGGCGCTCATGAGTACACCGATCCCGCGACTCTCCGGTCGCCTCCCGTTGCTCGGCCACCTGCTCCAGCTCCGGCGCGACCCCATTCGTCTGATGCAGCGTTGTCGCGAGGAGTGCGGCGAGGTCGGCGAGATCATGCTCGCGGGGCAGCCGGTCGTGATGCTCTACGGCGAGCCGGCGCAGGAGGCGTTCTTCCGGGCGCCGGACGAGGAGCTCGACCAGGCGGCCGCCTATCCGTTCATGAAGCCGATCTTCGGCCCGGGGTCGTCTTCGACGCGACGCCGGAGCAGCGCAAGCAAGCCCTCCGCAACCGCTCGCTCCGCGACCAAGCAATGCGGGGCCACGCCGAGTCGATCGCGCGCGAGACCGAACGCATGATCGCCGGCTGGGGCGACTCCGGCACGATCGACCTGCTCGAGTTCTTCGCCGAGCTCACAATCTATACGTCGAGCGGCGCGTTGATCGGCCCCGACTTTCGCGAAGAGCTCGACGGGACGCTGGTCCCGCTCTTTGCCGACCTCGAGCGCGGCACCGACCCGATGGCCTACGTCAACCCGTATCTTCCGCTGCCGTCCTTCCGGAAGCGCGACCGCGCCCGCCGTCAACATGGTCGCCTATCTCCAGGCGATCTTCGAGCGCCGCGAGCGCGACGCACGCCAGTGCCAGGACCTCTTCCAGATCCTCCGCGGCATCAGCAACACCGACGGCTCACCCCGTTACGACGTCAACACCATCGCCGGCATGTTCATCTCTCTGATGTTCGCCGGCCACCACACGACGTCCACGACGTCGTCATGGGCGCTCCTCGAGCTGCTCCGCCACCCCGAGTGGCTGGCGCGCGTGCGCGAGGAGCTCGACGCATTGTACGCGGACGAGCGCGAGGTGAGCTACCAGGGCGCTGCGCGAGATCCCGCTGCTGGAGAGTTGCTTCAAGGAGACCCTGCGCATCCATCCGCCGCTCATCCTCCTGATGCGCAAGGTCGTCGCGCAGCCGTTCGTCTACAAAGACTGGTCGATCCCGGTCGGCACGAACGCGGGGTGTCGATCGCGGTGTCGAACCGTGACCCTGCGCTCTTCCGCGATCCGGCGCGCTTCGATCCGACGCGCTACCTCGGCGACGACGGCGCCGCCGACAAGCACCTCTTCGGGTGGATCCCGTTCGGCGCCGGCCGGCACCGCTGCGTCGGCGCGCCGTTCGCGATGATGCAGGTGAAGGCGATCTTCTCGATCCTGCTCCGTCGCTACGACTTCGAGCTGGCCCAGCCGTCCGACACGTACCATGAGGACCACTCGAAGATGGTCGTGCAGCTCAAACAGCCCTGCCGCGTGCGCTACCGCCGCCGGCACTGAACGAAGGAGAGACCGATGGCGTTTCCGCGTGCCGAGCTCGAGGAGATGATGCGCAGGTTCGTCGCCACCAACGACGAGTGCGGCCGCACCGGCGTACTGGAGCCGCTGGCGCAGTTCTATGCCCCCGAAGCGATCTACACCTGGAACAACGGACCGAAGTACGAGTTCGTCGCCCGCGGCCGCGACGAGATCCAACGGTTCGTCATGGGGTCCGGAGATGGAAGGGCTCGAGAAGTGGACCTATCCGTACGTCCGCACCGTCATCGACGACCAGAAGGGCGAGATCATCGGCATCTGGCGTCAGATCGCGCCGGTCACCGGCGACGACGGGAATCCCATCGAGATCGGCGGCACGGGCGGGTCGTGGTTCCGCTACGCCGGGAACTTCCAGTGGATCTGGCAGCGAGACTTCTTCGACCAGAGCTGCGCCGGCGCCGTGTTCCTCGACCTCATGCAGAAGGGAAGCTCAGCGAGAAGATGCAACAGCGCATGAAGGCGGGCTCGCGTCAGCCGGGCTGGGTCAAGCGTTCCGCGTTCGATTGGTACAGCACGATCGCTGATCGCGAGGATTCTTGCTGACCAGGAACTGGCACTCATGCAGGAGCAGCTGGCGCGCCTCTCCGCACGCAGCGTGGCCCCTCCGCACGACGCTAGCGTACCGCCCGCAAGGGATGTGGTAGAAGGATGAACCCATGCGTGTCCTGATCCTGGGCGGAGCCGGAATGCTGGGTCACAAGGCGTTCGAAGTGCTGGGTCGGCGCTTCGAGACCTGGGACCACGTTCCGCGACCGCAGCGGCCCCTGGCGCCAGTTCCCGATGTACGCGGACTCGAAGCGCGTCATCACCGATGTGGACGCCGAGAAGTTCGACAGCGTGATCCGGGCCTTCCAGGTTGCGCGGCCCGACGCCGTCATCAACTGCATCGGCATCGTCAAGCAGCCTCGCCGAGGCCAAGGATCCGCGCCTGAGCCTGCGCATCCAACGCGCTGTTCCCGCACGAGCTCGCGGCCCTGTGCGGCGCCTCGGGTGCGCGGCTGGTGCACATCAGCACCGACTGCGTGTTCGCCGGCACGCGCCGGTGCCTACCGCGAGGACGAGCTGACCGACGCCGAGGACCTATGCGGCGCTCGAAGGCGCTGGGCGAGGATCAGCGGGGCGCGGGTGCCTCACCCTGCGCACCTCGATCATCGGGCGCGATTACCAGCGCAACACCGCGCTGGTGGAGTGGTTTCCTGTCGCAGCGCGGCAAGCGCATCCGCGGCTTCAAGAACCACCTCTACACCGGCTTCCCGACCGCGACCATGGCCAGGTTGATCGGCGACCTGCTGGAGAAGCACCCCGGCCTGTCCGGGCTGTACCAGGTCGCCAGCCCGCGCATCGACAAGCTGACGCTGCTCGAGAAGCTGCGCGACGCGTGCGACGTGCGCGTCGACATCGAGCCGTTCGAGACCGAGCGCCTCGACCGCAGCCTGGACGGCTCGCGCTTCGCGACGCCGCGACCGGCTTTGCCTCACCGAGCTGGGACGAGCTGGTGCGCACCGTGGCCGCCGACCTGGCGCCCTACGACGATTGGAGACGGAAGCATGCTGCTCAAGGATAAGTCTGTCCTCATCACCGGTGGGACGGGTCGCTGCGGCAAGGTCCTGGTGCGGCGGCTCTTGTCAGGGCCCACGGCACCCCGCGGCAGATCATCGTGCTGTCGCGCGACGGGCCAAACAGCACTACATGCGCCTCGACTCCAGGAAGCTGGCGCAGCAGACCACCGAGACGGTGATCTTCGACAACTTCCGCCGCCTCCTGACCTTCCGGGTCAGCGACGTGCGTGACTACGAGTCGGTGGCCTCGGCGCTGCGCGGCGTCGGACGTGGTGTTCAACGCCGCGGCGCTCAAGCAGGTGCCGACCTGCGAGTACTTCCCGTACGAGGCGGTCCGCACCAACATGCGCGGGCCCCGAGAACATCGTGCGCGCCATCCGCGAACCAGCGGCCTCGACGTCGAGACCGTGGTCGGCATCTCGACCGACAAGGCGTGCAAGCCGGTCAACGTGATGGGCATGACCAAGGCGCATCCAGGAGCGCGTCTTCATCACCGCGCAACCTGTACTGCCCCGAACGACGCGCTTCATCGTGCGTGCGCTACGGCAACGTGCTGGCCTCGCGCGGCTCGGTCATCCCGCTGTTCCACGAGCAGATCCGCGCGCGGCGGGCCGGTCACCGATCACCGACCGACGATGACCCGGTTCCTGCTCAGCCTCGAGCCAGGCGGTCGACACCGTGATCGCAGGCGCGCGCGAGAACGGCAAGCCGGGCGAGACCTTCATCCCGCGCGCGCCGGCGGCAACGATGACCGACGTCGCGCAGGCGCTGATCGGCGAGCGCGAGATCGACGACTACGCGTGATCGGCATCCGCCCGGGCGAGAAGGTGCACGAGATCCTGGTCTCCGAAGAGGAGGCGCCGCGCACCTTCGAGCACACGCGCCGACTACTACGTGATCAAGCCCATGCTGCCCGAGCTGGCGCAGCCCGGTTCGACCCGCGGCCCGGCGGCACCACCGAGTACAGCTCGCAGGAGGGGCTGCTCGTCGCGGCAGGGGGTGCACGACCTGCTGGCCAAGAACGACCTCCTGACTGGGATCTCGAGCAAGCCCGCTTCGGCCTGTAGCCGTGCGGCTGCTATTCGTCCACGAGGTCAACTACCTGCGCAAGGTGGTGTACGAGACGCAGGAGTACCCTGAGCGCCTCGCCGCGCGCGGCCACGAGGTGGCCTACATCGACTTCCCCGAGGGCGAGCCGCGCAAGGGCGTGCGACGCCTGCTCGACTTCGCCACCGAGCGGCGCGACGGCGTGGCCCGCACGGGGGTGGGCGGCCAGATCCAGCTCATCACGCCGGGACGCGTGCTGGCGCCGCCGTTCGACCGCCTGGCCGCCAGCGTGACCCACGTCCCCGCGGTGTGGCAGGCCTTGCGCCACAGGCGCTACGACGCCGTGGTCCTGCGTACGCCATCCCGACCAACGGCTGGCAGACCATCCTGCTGGCTCACCGGCTGGGAGTACCGGTCCTGCACCGCGCCATCGGCGATGCCAACCGGAGATGCGGCGCACGGTGTTCCGGCCGCTGGTGCAGCGCGCCGCGCAGTACGTATACAGCCGCGCCGACGGCATCAGTCACACACCGGCCCGCTGCGCGACTCGCTGCATCCAGCTGGGCGCGCGCCCCGGGCACGTGTCGATCGAGTACCCGGGCTTCAACCTGGAGCACTTCTCGCCGGGGCCGCGCGATCCCGAGCTGCAGCGCCGCTACGGCCTGCAGCCCGCCGACCGCGTGGTCGTCTTCATGGGCGAGTTCCACTACTTCTCGGCGGCCTGGCTGGCTGGTCGAGGCCTTCGCGCCCTACCTGCGGGCGCACCGCGACGTGAAGCTGCTCCTGCTCGGCAACAAGCCGAGCGGTGGGCGGGACCCTCTGCGCCTGATGACATCCAGCGCGTAGGGCAGCGCATGGGCGTCAGCGATGCGGTCAAGACCCCGGGCCGCATCGAGTACCAAAAGAACCCTGCCGGCGCACCTGCGCCTGGCTCGACGTCGCGGTGGTGCCGCTGCGCCCCACCGTGCAGGCCTCGAGACCGCGCCGCCCCAGCAAGACCCCCGTGCGGCACGTTCTGGCCTGCGGCGTGCTCCACGGTGTCAGCGCGCCGCTGCCCGGGCTGCAGTCACAGGTGCTGCCGCGCGAGAGACGCGGCGGGATCCGCTATCGGCCGCTCGACCACAGCTTCGTCGACGCGGTCGGCGACATGCTGGCCGACCAGCCGGCCCGCGCGGCGCGCTGGCGCGGGCGGCGCGCGCCACCACCGAGCAGCTGTTCGACTGGGAATTAACCTGCTGCATCGAGGCCTTCGAGGCCGCGATCGAGGGCACCCGCCTTCGTGAGCGCTTCGGGCACGATAGTGAAGGTGACATGAGCCTCTTCCGCGCCTCGCGTCGCGCTGATCGACGACGCGCATGGTGACGGTCGCCTGCCCGGTCGCGGGCGTTGATAGATGGGATGAAGCGGCTGGCCACCACACGTGGTGGCATAGTGCCCCACACACACTAGACGCGGTCAGAGCCGCAAGTGGAGGCCAGCCATGGAGAAGATTGGCATCGATGTGCACAAGGTCGCAAGTCAGGTCTGCATCCGGACGGACGAGGGCGCGTTCGTCGAGGCAGCGCATCCCCCACGTAGCCGCGAGGCGTTCGCGAAGTTCCTGGGGGGTCGTGCCCGCGCGCGCGGGCGATTGGCGACGGCGGGAGCGAGACGTGTGGGGAATGGCAACCCGGCGCACCTTGCGTCGTGTCGGGCGCAGTCTCCCGGAGCGGCGACGCCGTCGGGCGTTACACGTCACCCGTCCTGCAGGCTTATCGACCACGGCCTCGGCCGGTCCTGAGATTTTCTCCGCGTCGGCGCTTCGCGCGGTCTTACGCGTCGCAACCTGTGAGACGCGGTCGCGGCATGGATGACGAACCGCTTACTCAACGGACACTGCACGGAGCCAGTCGGCGCATCCTGGCACTGAAATGAGCCGTCCCAGACTCCGTGCGAGCTGATGGGGTTTTTTCAAGACCTCGCAATCCCGAGGAAGCAGATCCCCCCGCAGGCCGTCAGCAACTGAGGGCCTTCGGCAGACACAGACGATAAACAGTATGCGACGGGGTTCAAAGCAACCCCTGGTGCCGGGCAAACTTCGTCGGGGCCGATGACGAGAAAGCGCCGGGTAAACGTCAACGCTTCGTCAGCTTGAACACGCCTCGAGTCGGATTCTCGCGCGTGTACGTCGTTTGTGAATCGCCGAGACTCTCGAATAGGAAATCGTAGGTGTACGCGAGGTTCTGCACCGCAGCCTCATTCGGGAACAGGAAGTTACTGATGCCACTCAGACCTAGATTGCCCTTATCCTGTGGCGCCACGGTGGGATGGATGTCGCTGGCCGCCTCGTACAAAGGAAGTGGTGAGTCTATCTGTGAAAGCGCCGTCTCGAGGTATAGTTCCCCGCCGTCGACCAAGAGGCCGCGGAGCACCCTGACCGCTTCGAAGACGTTCTCCACGTGATAGAGCACACCGAAGAAGAAGATGACATCGTAGCAAGCCTGAGTAAGGATATGTGCGGAAGTCGCCGACAAGGTATCTCGGGTGCAACGCCCCAGCGCCCGCGCCGAACGCGAGGTTGTGGGGGTAACTGCTCCAATCCTCGTTGTTGATTGCGGCCACTCGATCGGCCCCGGCAAGCACTGCGGCGATGCTGAAAAAGCCGTCGTTCGCCCCGACGTCTAAGAACCCCTTCTGGCCCTCAATCCGTTGGCCGCATCGATCCGCAGCGATTCCACGCTTTCAGCCGCAGGTTGGGGTCGGGGCTAGCGCCGGCGATGCGGTCGCCGTTGGGTAGCGGCAGGCTATGCCACCAGGGGCGGCCATTCGGCTGGTGAACCAACCTGCGGTAGACCGGATCGAAAAATGAAGTCCCTTCATCGGATATCCCCTCCTGCTGGCGTCACCCGCTCCGTGGTCCTGCTGGACGCTTCCAAACGCGACAACCCAGGAAAGGAGGGCAGGGCTGGAAGAGCACCTTCAACCCGTGCTCGTTGGCCAGCAGAAGCTGTCTTCCATCCTCCCCGCGTTTCTGGATCCCTTAAGGTCGGGCTCTGGACATCACGTCCACGAGAAGTTCGTCTACTCCCTCGGATCAATTGGAGGAGCAGCTCAACCCTTCCGCTTCGTCGTCCACGGCTGAACTCTTTCTCCATACGTCTTCCGGTCCTCCAACCGGATAAGGGTGCTTACCCTCTCTAGTTCGAGGAGGGAATCTCCTCAGCCTTCATAACGCCAGCACGCGGCTGCCTCGCGTGGCTGTTTCCGCCTCCCTCGTGGATCTCGTAGCGTGCGCGCGCCGCGCGCCTGCGCGACGGCGGTGAGCCAGCCACCGTCCGCGGCGAACTGCCGCTCGGGGCGGCGGGGACCCAGACCGGGAGTGCCGGGAAAGTCGGCGACGCCGCTCGCGTCGGACCGACAGTGCGGCGTGCGTGGTACGATGGCGCGAAGCCGGGTCCCGGTCGAAATCACTCACGCGGGGACGCGCGTGAGACGATCGTGCGTGGCGGATGGCAGGACGCCTCGCGGCTCGTCTGTCAGCCGAAAGAAGATGCGCACGAGCTCTGATCTGGGTGTCGATCGCGCCCGCAGCCGATGTACGACGAGGAAGGTCTGCCGCCGCGCGGTTGGCGGACCGAGCACTGCGTCATCGCGAGTCGCGGTCGCCGGTCGCGCGACCTGGCCCGCCGCTGTCGATGCCCGCCACGGCCAGGGGCTGGGTTCGGCGGCGCGTTGCAGTATTCCCGGCCTGACGTATCGGGCCCCGCCTGCACGAGCCCGCGCCGTTGGCGCCGCGCACCGCTCCTACCGCCGCCACTGCCGGTACGCGCACTCGGAATGATCGAGGCGCGCCACCATCGCTCCGACTCTCGGTCGACGCCTGCGGCAACAACTCGGGTCGGGTCCGGCCCCCGGCGCCGAAACTCGGATCGGAGTCAGCTGGCCTCGAGCACGCGTGCGGACGGCACGCACCTCGCATCAGGCTCTCCCGACTCCCGGACGGCACCGGCGCGAGCTGCCCGCCGGAGCCACCAGACGCTCACCGACCTCCTCGCGCTCGACAGCACTGCCGTGCTCTGAGTCCAGAGCCGCGTGCCGCTCCCTCCTCGGCCGCGCGCCCGGCCGCGCCTGGATTCGCGTACCACCTGCACGGCGCTCCGCACGGGCCCCACCTCACGAAGGAGGAGCTCCCCTGGTCCCGGGCCTCCGCTTACAGCGACGAGGGCCGCAAAAGGAACGCCGCCGATCCGCGGGCTTCCGCAGGCGCTTTCGGCTGGCACCGCCACTGCCGCCGGTCATCGGGGCCGCACCGCGCTGCCATCGCGGCGGTCGCCTCCGCGGAAGCCGCCTCGTACGACGCGCGTGCACTGGGATCGAGGAGCCGGCTCGCCCGCGCTCCGGAGCGACGTGACGCATCTTGACCGTGAACGGCACGCATTCGACGCGCTCGAGCTCAGCATCAGCGCGCAAGTCGGCGGCGTGGATCAGCTGCGGCAGGTCGTACGCTCGAAGCCACGCGGCGCTCCGAGGCAACCGGGCGAGGATCGCGCTTTCGAGGCCAGCGACGGCATCCAGCAAGCGAACGAGGATCACGCGCTCGGCAACCACGCGGCGCTCAGGCCAGCAGCAGAGCAGATCGCTGCGCTCGAAGCCACGCGGCACGCTCGAGCTCAGCGCAGGCGAAGGATCGCGGGGGGGGATGGAGCGCTTGCCCGGCGCGTCGATCGAGCGAAGCGGCTCGCGCCAGCCAGGCTCACCCTCAAGCACCTCGAGCGCTGATCAACGGCTGTCGCGGGCGATCGACGCGGGCGGACGCGCCGAAGACGGGGCGACGACGACACTTGCACCCGGGGAGAACCTCGACGTTCTACGCCGAGTTCGAGGACCGCTTTCGCGGCTCGCGGGAGCTGATCAGAGACGCGCCAGCACGTCTACCTGCCCTACCTCGCCGACCTGCCTGACCCGCGTACGGCGATCGACATCGGCAGCGGCCGCGGCGAGTGGCTCGAGCTTTTGCGGACGTGGGCTGGATCGTGAAGAGGCTTGGACACCAAACCTGGTCTTCGTCGCGCGAACCGTGAGCGCGGGTTCGGTCAGATCCCGGCTGGCGACGGCTCACCTCCTCGCTGCGGGAGCCTGGGCGCGTCGACGCAGCTTCGCCACCGCGCTTCCACGCTGATCGAGCACCTCCAGTTCGAGGACTGGCTCGCGCTCCTCGACGAGTGACTCGGCGCGACTCGCGGTCCCGGCAGGCGGCTGCTGATCCTCCCGAGGACGCCGAACCCCGAGAACTCTGATGGTCGGCGCGCTCCACTTCTACGCTGGACCCGACGCATCGCAATCCAATTCCGCCGTCGTTGGCGGAGTTCGTCGTGCAAGCGCGCGGCTTCGAGGACGTCGCGGTCCTGCGACTGCACGACGCCGAGGCCCCGACACTCCGGAAGTCGCACATCGCCGCAGCCGTTGAGTGCAGCTCCTGTACGGACCGCAGGACTGCCATTCGCCCGCAAGCCCTGATCGCCACGCAAGCGCTCGAACCTCGACCATCGGCGCATTGGTCCGCTGATGCGACTGCTGATCGGCATGTTCGTGCAGAGCGCCTCACGGAATCGCGGCCTCGGTCGGTATGCGGACTCGTGACGTCCGCGATGCTTGCAGCACGACGGCCGCCACGACGTGTGGCTCGCCTGGCGAACGCGGCGCTTCCCGCGCGGCGTTCGAGGATCTGCGCCTGCGCTTCGGACATCGCGTCCCGCCGGGCCGGCTCGTGCCGCTTCCATCACCCGCAACGCCGCGGGGACATGGGCGAGCTGCGTTCGAGGACTGTGCGCAGGCCGCGGCCTTTCGCTGCGTCCAGATGCTCGCGCCGGACGTCGCCTGGACACCAGAGCCCTTTCGAGGGCTTGGGGCGGAGGAGGGCGTGGCGCTCCTGCCGTCGCCGGTGAAGTCGCGCAGCCTCCTCGCGGCGACCGTCCACGACTTCATTCCCGCTGCTGTTTCCCGACCGAGTACCTCGATCGCGTCGCCCGGACTACCGCACCTGGTACCTGAAGCGCCTCGGGGGCCTGCGTCACTGCGCCCTGCTGATCGCCGACTCCGAAGGCGACCCGGCGCGACGCGCTCCGGTTCATGGGCGTCGCGAACGGCGCATCGTCACGATACCGCTCGCCGCCGACGGATCTTCCATCCGCGTGCGGCGGCGGCGCCGGAGTGCGAGGCGCCGTCCTCCACGATCACGGCATCGTGAAGCCGTTCGTGCTCTTCACCGGCAACGATGACTTCCGGAAGAACATCGACGGCATGTTGCAGGCGTACGCGCTGCTGCCGGCGAGGTGCGCGCGGCGCATCAGGTCGTGCTCACGCAGGTCGGCGACCCCGTGGCGTTCGCGGCGCGCCTCCGCCGGCTCGGGCTCGACACGCGCCGCGAGGTGGTCGTCACCGGCGCAGTCACCGACGAGGAGCTCGCGACGCTCTCTATTCGCTCTGCAAAGGTGCTTCGCGATTCCCGTCGCTCTACGAGGGATTCGGGCTGCCGCTCCTCGAGGCGATGGCGTGCGGCGCGCCCGTGCTCGCGGGCGACAACTCGAGCCTGTCCCGAGGTCGTCGGCCGCGCCGACGCGCTCGTCGACGCGTCGCACCCGCCGAGCATCGCCGCCAAGCTCGCCGCGCTCCTCGCCGACGACGACGCGACGCCGCGACGCTCTCCGACCACGGCCTCCGACGCGGCGCGACGAGTTCACCTGGGCCGCGACCCGCCAATGCGAGACCCGGGCCGCCCTCGAGGACCTGGCGTCGCAGCGGCACACACAGCGTCTCGCGCATCGCCAGTCGCGATCGATCGGCCGGCCCGCGGATCGCGCCTCGTGACCGCCGCTCCCGCCGAGCCAGGACCGGCATCGCCGACTACGTGAGCGAGCTCCTCCCGCACCTCCGGACAAGTACTTCGAGATCGACTCTCTACGTCGAGGCGCCGCGCATGGTCGACGATCCGCTGCTGCGGGCGACGTTCCGCATCTCATGCGACGCGCGGAGCTCCCGCTCGACCTGCGACCGCTACACCGCGATCGTGCTACCAGTTCGGGAACTCGTCCGTTTCACACTCCACATGGTCGACTTGATCGAAGGCGTGCCCAGGCATCGCCGTGATGCACGATTTCTTTCTCAGCGACCTGGCGTTCGACCGCGGTGGCTCCCGCGGCGAGGCCGAGCGTTCGCGCGGGAGATCGATCGTTCGCACGGGTTGCGCAGGCTTGTCGACTATCGTCGGCACGGCGAGCAGCACGCCGCGCCTGGCCCATCAACAAACGCATCTTCGAGGCGGCGATTTCGGTGATCGGCCACCGGCACATCAGCGCGAGCTCGCCACTGCCTACTACGCGACGCCTGGCAACCGCGCTACTCGCTCGTTCCGCAGCTCCGGCTGGAGTCGCCGTGGTCGGCCGAGTCGCGCGGCGGCGAAGCGCTTGGGGCTCGCTGCTGACGCGCGTTGCTCGTGTGCTTGTTCGGGTTCGTGGCGCACAGCTGATTCCGTGATCCTTGATGCCTTCGCGGCGAGCCAGGGCGCGCTCGGCGCTACTCGCACCTCGCCTTCGTCGGCGCGCCCGACGGCAGGCCGTACGGCCAGGAGATCGCGGCCGCGGTCGACCGCCATGGCCTCGGCGACCGCTTCACCGCGACCGGAGGCAATACGTAA